>Ga0255756_1000707_pt1 | contig 39651 bp, 37 predicted proteins | sample 011ome_20_FD_179956 | JGI IMG/M metagenome (GOLD analysis project Ga0255756, IMG submission 179956) | Coastal salt marsh microbial communities from the Groves Creek Marsh, Skidaway Island, Georgia - 011509CT metaG (version 2) | ecosystem: Environmental > Aquatic > Marine > Intertidal zone > Salt... | reverse complement strand
CCTTTACAGAACGGGGCTTTTAAGTTGGTCGGTGTGAGAGGATTTGAACCTCCGACCCCTTCCTCCCGAAGGAAGTGCGCTACCAGGCTGCGCTACACACCGAGGCGCGCAGAATACCAAAACCAGAAATGGGGTCCAAGAGAGTCCTCAGCTGTTCTAATAAACGCCTGACCATCTGGCGACGCCCTGACTCAGCAGGCTGAATCCCGCCACCACCGCCATCAGAAGAAAAATCAGCAGAATGGGTCGAAACGGTCGGCGTTCACTGGCATTAACACCACGCGCTAAAAAGCCGTCGACGCGCGCTTGGTCTGCCTCGGAAAGCTTTTGCGGCTCGGAAGCCGACCCGTTATCGCTGGACTGCTGCATTTTTTTAAGTGCCCTGAAGACAGCGCCACTCTAATACTTACCGCTCGAGAGGCCAAGCCGTCGCAAGATAGCTTGTGCGGCGCGCTCACCAATGATTAGGTTCGGGGTGCTCATGATGTTCCTGTCTTTTAAAAAATAAGGATGATAGGTAACGAGCGGCAAAACTATAGCCCTGGCATAGCGCTCACATTATCCGTTGCCGATCGAGCCAACAGTGATGCCCATAGGATTACCGCAGCGACTTAATCCGGCGCTCACCAGCACCGCCAATCTGGTGCAATGGCTTAACCCCCCCTGCTGCCGGCTGTGCGAGCAGATCCATAACCTGCGACAGGCCATCTGTTTTCACTGCCAGCAAACGCTACCCCGAAATGGGCTCGCCTGTGGTCAGTGCGGTTTACCTCTGGGGGTCGAGACCCGACTGCCCTTGCGGCACACACCCTTGTCTGAGCGATGCATCAATTGTCTTCGAAGCCCTCCCCACTTTCAGCAGACTCTCGCGCCCTTTCTGATGCAGGGGCAAATGCAGAAACTAATTCACCTCTGGAAGTTCCAAGGTCAATCTCAACTCACGCCACAGCTGGGAGCGCTCTTTGCCTCGGAAGCCTCTCGTGAACGCTTAGAGTCAATCCCAGAATCCGCGGTGTTGGTGCCCGTACCCACCCAGTGGTATCGGCAAGTTCGTCGTGGTTTTGATCACACTTGGTTACTGGCCACGGCAATACGGTGGCAATTCCGCGATCAACCTGCGGTCAAACATTGGTTGCGCAATACCCGCTACCAGAGACCTCAGCATCGACGTAATCGCCAGACCCGCATACAAGGCGGCGTGGATCGTTTTGTAGTGCATCCCAGAGTCGCAGATCGACACATCATTTTGATCGATGACGTGATGACCACGGGTGCCACTGCGCGCGCAGCAGCTGCCAGTTGCGCCGAGAGTGGCGCGCGCTCGATCACCGTCTGGTGCCTGGCGAGAACACCCTTAGCAGAGAACAATGCGACAGACGCGTTAAGATAGTAGTCTTTATTCGCAGGCAGTCAGATGACCCACCCCTTCGACGTCTTGACACCGGACCGGGTAGTGAGCTGCGTGGAGGCGATTGGCCTGCGCTGTGATCTCAGGCTGCTCGCTCTCAACAGCTATGAAAATCGGGTGTATCAAGTGGGCCTCGACGATGCCGACCCGATTATTGTGAAGTTCTATCGCCCGGGTCGCTGGACCTACGCGCAAATTCAAGAAGAGCACACTTTTACCCGGGAGCTCGCGTCGAACGGCTTGTCCGTGGTTGCGCCGATGGAGATCGGCGGCAAAACCCTGCACGACGCCGATGGTTTTTTAATTGCGGCATTTCCGCGCCGCGGTGGCCACGCCCCCGAACTCGACAACTTTGACCATTTACTGGGGCTGGGACGAACGCTAGGCAGGCTTCATGGCGTGGGCCGAGCGGGGCAATTCACATCCCGCATTCACTATTCGCTCGAGCGCTGGCTCATTGAACCCATCGACTATCTGGCCCAACACTGGGTACCCCAAGAGCTACGTCCGGCTTGGGATAGCCTCGGCAAAGATCTCGTCGACCGAGCAAGGGGTTTGATGTCGGACTATGAACCCAATGAGGGCATCCGCCTGCACGGAGACTGTCACGTAGGCAACATTCTTTGGCGAGACGAAACGCCTCACTTTGTCGACCTGGATGACTGCGTCACCGGACCGGCAATTCAGGATCTCTGGATGTTTTTATCGGGAGACCGGCACCAACGGGAGCAGCAGCTGTCCGAGTTGATCGCAGGCTACACAGACTTTAACGATTTTGATGCGCGGGAGATCAAATGGATTGAGGCGCTGCGCACAGCGCGCATGGTCTATTACAGCGCGTGGTTAGCGCGACGCTGGGATGACCCCGCTTTTCCGGCTGCATTTCCGTGGTTTGGACAGGCGCGCTATTGGTCTGATCAGATTCTCGCGCTGCGCGAACAGCTGGCATTGATGGATGAACCGCCGCTTCGGCTGTTATAGGTTACCCACCTCTGCGAGCGCCGGGAAACACCAGCGACCATAACCAGAACCAGAACCCATTTTTGGACAGCACATAGCGGTCAAGCTGCCGAAATTGCGCTGCGGTTTTATCAGGATCGGCGTAGAGATCGGCCCGGGTGTAGCGCGGCTCATCCGGGTCCAATGTTTTCACGACCCGGGCCGGATTACCTGCTACTACCGTATTGGCCGGCACATCCTGAGTAACCACTGCCCCCGCCGCAACGACGCTGTTGTCTCCTATGGTCACGCCTTTCAACACCGTGGCGTGGTCGCCCACCCAGACGTTGTGGCCCAGATAGACCGGCGTTGCCTGCTCTGCGCGATTGATCCTGTCATAGAGACCATGCCAGTCGGAGTCAGTAATGTAAGCACCATTGGCCAACATGCACCCGTCTCCCAGGACGATTTCGTCACTGGCGCTGATGCGTGAACCGGGGCTCATCAGGCAGGCTGCCCCCAACGTAATCTTTCCCTGCCCCGCCTCCCGACCCCAAACACCAATCTGCACCCGCTGGCTGGCTGTATTGATTGCGGTAAAGGAGTGGCCTATCGAGATGTTGGGTCCTGAAATATCGATGTACCAGGGTGACATGATGGTCGCATGCTGGCCCAAATGGGCGCAGCGGGGTCGAATAAACCAGTGGATCCAGGCGGCGCGAAAATGCAGGTAGCCCTGCTTTACCCAAAACGGACGTAAGTCCTCTCTCATAAACGTGCTGCCTTCATTCGGTCTTTGCGCCTCGGGGTATGATGGCAAGGTGAGTATGACCACGCAAACAACCCGTGAAAAAAACCCGCTTAACGGGATCTTCTCGGATCAACAAAACCCCCACCCCGATCTTCTCTCGGTGGTCAGACGTCATCGCGCGCTTCCCTGGCGTAAACCCTGTCCAGAACACACCCTCGAGGCGTTTCAGGTCCTCCAAAACACGTTGCGGGAACAGCCGCGCTCGCTGGTGCTCGATTCTTTTTGCGGCACTGGGATGAGTACCGCTTTGCTTGCACATCACTACCCTGATAGCTGGGTAGTAGGCATCGATCAGTCGGCCCATCGCCTGGCCCGGCACCAAAAGGCACCGTGCAATAACTACCTCCTACTGCGTGCCGAGGCGGAGTCTTTTTGGGGCTGCCTGGCTGAGGCCAACATTCAACTGCATGCGCACTGGATGCTGTACCCGAACCCGTGGCCAAAAGCGTCTCAGCTGAAGCGACGCGTTCACGGCCATGGGGCTTTTCCGCTACTGGCCAAGCTGGGCGGTTCGCTTGAGCTACGAACCAACTGGCACATCTTCGCCGCGGAGTTCGCACAGGCAGCAAATGAAATCGGGCTGTCGGGTGCCTGCGAGTCCTTTATCCCCGAACAACCTATGACCCTCTTTGAAAGAAAATACCAAGCGCGAAGCCATACGCTGTGGCGTTTTCAGGGGGAATTCTGCCGCTAGCGCTTTGCAGAGGCCTGCGATACCCTGCGCGGCCAGCTAGGCGATATCCCGGTCAGTGAAGGGGATCAACCATGACAGCAACCCAGCGCGAAGGCATCGAGCAGATGCGCAAGGGCGACCCCATCTGGGAGCGCATCCGCAGCGAAACCCGCGAGGCCGCCAACGCCGAACCCATTTTGGCGAGCTTTTTACATGCCACGATTCTCAATCACGACGAATTGGAGTGTGCGCTCAGTTTTCATCTGGCGAACTTACTCGACAGCCCTTCAGCCCCCGCCATGATGCTCCGGGAGGTCATCCTCGAGGCGTTGCGAGACGATGGCGGTATCCGCTGTGCGATCAGAGACGATCTCAACGCCATCCTTGACCGCGACTCTGCCTGCCACAACCTCTACATTCCCTTTCTGTATTTCAAAGGGTTTCAGGCTTTGCAGATTCATCGCGTCGGGCATTGGTTATGGGAACACGAGCGGCAGCCCTTGGCGCATTTCTTACAGAGCCAGATGGCGAGGCAATTTGCGATCGACATTCATCCGGCGGCGCGCTTTGGCCACGGCATTATGCTCGATCACGCCACCGGTCTGGTGGTGGGAGAAACCGCCGTGGTGGGGAATCGCGTGTCAATCCTGCAATCAGTGACCCTGGGCGGGACAGGCAAAGAGGACGGGGATCGTCATCCAAAAATTGGAGACGGTGTGCTGATCAGTGCGGGCGCCAAGATTCTGGGCAATATTCATGTCGGTGAGGGCGCCAAAGTGGGTGCAGGCTCGGTCGTGCTACAAGACGTTCCCGCACACACCACCGTGGCGGGCGTTCCTGCGAGAGTGGTCGGTCGACCGACCTCCAGTTCACCTGCACTCGATATGGATCACGCGATTCCCGAGTCTCAGTGGTAGGCGGGGGACAACTCCATCACCGCATTGACCATTGCCGCCACATGCTCTGGATCAATCCCGGGGGTGACGCCGTGGCCCAGATTGAACACATGACCACTTCCCTCGCCATAAGTTGCCAGAATTTGTGCAACTTCCGTGCGAATCCTGTCGGGTGAAGCATTCAACAAGGTCGGATCCATGTTGCCCTGTAAGCTCACCTTGTGACCCACTCGGGAACGGGCCTGACCAATATCGGTAGTCCAATCAAGCCCCACGGCATCGGCACCACAATCGGCAATCGCTTCCAACCACTGTCCGCCGCCCTTGGTAAATACGATCACCGGCACCCGACGACCCCCAGCCTCTCGGGGCAACTGCTCAATGATCTCGGTCATGTAGCTCAGGGAAAACTCGCGATAGGCCTCATGACTCAACGATCCGCCCCAGGTATCGAAAATCTGTAGCGCCTGAGCGCCATGGTGCACCTGCTCGGCAAGATAGACCGCAACAGACTTTGCCAGTTTGGACAGCAGCTGATGCATCACCTCTGGCTCGTTGAAAGCCAGCGATTTCACCTTGGCAAAATCTTTGCTCGAGCCACCCTCTACCATGTAAGTCGCCAGGGTCCACGGGCTACCGGCAAATCCGATGAGCGGCACGCTGCCTTTAAGTTCCTTTCGGATCAAGGCCACCGCGTCCATGACATAGCCCAACTCATTGGCGGCCCGCGCTGGATCAAGTGCCGCAATTTCGGCGGCGGAGGAGATCGGCCGCTCGAAGCGGGGCCCCTCTCCTTCAGAAAAATAGAGCCCAAGACCCAAAGCGTCCGGTACGGTCAGAATATCGGAGAAGAGAATGGCAGCGTCCATCGCATAGCGCCTAAGCGGTTGCATGGTGACTTCGCAGGCCAGCTCAGGGTTTGTGCAAAGCCCCATAAAGCTGCCGGCTTCTGCGCGCGTGGCGCGATACTCAGGCAGATACCGCCCCGCCTGGCGCATCATCCAGATAGGCGTACGATCCACAGGCTCCCGCAATAACGCGCGCAGAAACCGGTCATTTTCCAAACTGGCCATGCTATCGACTCTCTCTTTTGTATTCTTGTTATGGCTTTTCTAATTCATTTCGCGGGGGATTCCCGACCCATCGGGCACTGATCCTCCCGGCCCGTGTAACCTATACGCCGAGGTAATCCAGAATACCTTCCGCTGCCTGACGGCCCTCCCAAATCGCGGTCACGACCAAATCCGACCCCCGAACCATATCACCTCCCGCAAAGATCTTGGGATTGGTGGTTTGAAATTTGAACGCTTGATGCTCTGGGGCAATAACCCCGTCCCAGTCGTTGCAGGTCACTCCCACATCCGAGAACCAGTCCGCAGGGTCAGGCTGAAAACCAAAAGCCATGATGATCGCGTCCGCCTCAATAACGACTTCACTGCCCGGTACAGACTCAGGACGACGACGCCCATCCGGCCCAGGCTCACCCAAGCGCGTCTCGACAACTTTTATTCCGATGGCTTCACCAAAATAATCCATGACCTCAACCGGCTGACGATTGAACAGAAACTGCACACCTTCCTCTTTGGCGTTGGCAACTTCGCGCCGCGAGCCCGGCATATTTTCTTCGTCGCGGCGATACACACAGTAAACCCGGTCCGCCTGTTGCCGCACGGCGGTACGCACGCAGTCCATAGCGGTGTCACCTCCACCCAGAACCACTACCGTTTTTTCGCGCAGATCGATGTACTCATCGGGGTCACGGGGGTAATCCATTTTTTCATTGACGTTCGCAATCAGGTAATCGAGCGCCTTATAAACGCCGGGCAGATCCTCTCCGGGGAACCCACCCTCCATCGCCTTATAAGTGCCCATCCCGAGAAAGACAGCATCGTAATCTGCCAAAAGCTGCTCGATAGTGATGTCGCGACCGATCTCGGTATTGAGCTGGAATTCGATGCCCATCCCCTCAAATACCTCTCGACGCCGCTGCATCACCTGCTTTTCCAGCTTGAATTGCGGAATACCAAAGGTCAGCAGCCCACCGATTTCGGGATACCGGTCAAACACCACTGCCTTCACGCCATTGCGCGTCAGAATATCGGCGCAACCGAGACCCGCGGGGCCCGCACCAATAATCGCCACTTTTTTGTCGGTAGGCACCACATCTGACAGGTCGGGGCGCCATCCCATCGCCAGCGCGGTGTCGGTAATATATTTTTCGGAGTTGCCAATCGTAACCGCGCCGAACCCCTCGTTAAGGGTACAGGCGCCCTCGCACAATCGATCCTGAGGGCAAACGCGTCCACAGACCTCCGGCAAAGTATTGGTTTGATGGCTGAGCTCCGCCGCCTCAAAAAGGTTGCCCTCGGCCAATAGCTTCAACCAGTTGGGTATAAAGTTATGTACGGGGCACTTCCACTCGCAATAGGGGTTGCCGCATTCGAGACACCGATGAGATTGCTCTGCCGCCTGGGCCTGAGTGTAGGGATCATAGATCTCTTCGAAGGCCTCGGTTCTTACCTCCATGTCTTTCTTGCCCGGGTCCCGACGATCAACGTCGAGAAACTGAAACGGATTAGCCAGTCGAGTACTCATACTTGGATACGCCTCAGTCAGTATCCCGCAGCCGCGAGAGGAGTTGATTGATATCAGCGGCCTTCGGCTTCACCAGCCAGAATTTACCCACATAATCTTCGAAGTTCTCGAGCAGGTGAGCACCCCACTCAGAGCCTGTCTCGGTCACGAACTCGCGAATATTGTCGCGCAGGAAGTGACGATGAGCTTCCATTGATTCCGCTGCCACGCGATGAATCTCGACCAGCTCACTGTTATACCGGTCGATAAACCCTCGGTCCTCGTCCAGCACGAAGGCCAGCCCGCCCGTCATACCCGCGCCAAAGTTGACCCCTGTGGGACCCAATACCGTCACCAGTCCGCCGGTCATATATTCGCAGCAGTGATCACCCGCACCCTCTACCACAGCGTGGGCACCGGAATTACGAACAGCAAAGCGCTCGCCGGCGACTCCCGCCGCAAACAGGCGCCCGCCGGTCGCCCCGTAAAGGCAGGTATTGCCGACGATACTCGTGAAACGACTTTCAAAGCGGCTACCTTTTGGAGGAGACACCACCAACTTGCCACCGGCCATGCCCTTGCCAACATAGTCGTTACAGTCACCCTCGAGGTACATATGCAGGCCGCCCGCATTCCAGACGCCAAAACTCTGGCCCGCGGTACCGGTGAACTTCACGACAATCGGGTTGGGCTCCATGCCATTGTTGCCATGTCGCCTGGCTATTTCTCCCGACAGCCGGGCGCCAATCGAACGGTCACAGTTAGTCAGCGCATAGGAGAAGCTGCCGCCGCTGGCAGATTCAATAGCGGGCAGCATGTCGGCCACCATCTGATTGGCTTTGTCGGCCGTGTCGAAGGGGTCATTGCTGGTGACCTGACAGAATTGCGGCTGGTCCACCGCATCCTGGTCAACCCATAGAATCGGATCAAGATCGAGGCTCTGCTGCTTGGCTGTCTCACCGGGGAGACGCTCGAGTAAATCAACACGACCAATCAAGTCCTCTAGCTTGCTGACACTGAGTTTGGCAAGCCACTCGCGCGTCTCGGTCGCCACAAACGTGAAAAAATTAACCACGCGTTCAACATCGCCCACAAAATGCGTTTGGCGGAGCGTTGCATTCTGTGTTGCCACACCCGTGGCACAATTATTGAGATGGCAGATACGGAGATACTTGCAGCCCATCGCCACCATTGGCGCGGTGCCAAAACCGAAGCTCTCGGCGCCAAGAATCGCGGCTTTCACCACATCGAGACCCGTCTTCATGCCGCCATCGGCCTGTAACCTGACTTTACCTCTGAGACGATTGCCCCGCAGCGTTTGCTGGACTTCGGCAATCCCCAGCTCCCAGGGGGAACCGGCGTAACGAATCGACGTTAATGGGCTGGCAGCGGTGCCGCCGTCATAGCCCGAAATAGTGATGAGATCGGCATAGGCCTTGGTCACACCTGCGGCAATGGTCCCCACGCCCGGCTCCGACACCAGTTTTACCGATACCAGCGCATCAGGGTTGACCTGCTTCAGGTCAAAAATCAGCTGCGCCAAGTCCTCAATAGAATAAATATCGTGGTGTGGCGGCGGCGAGATCAGGGTGACGCCGGGCACTGAGTACCGGAGTCGCGCGATCAAATCATTGACCTTACCGCCAGGCAACTGTCCGCCCTCCCCTGGCTTGGCACCCTGAGCCACTTTGATCTGCAGTACCTCAGCGTTCACCAGATAATGTGGGGTCACGCCAAAGCGACCCGAGGCAATCTGCTTGATTTTTGACACGCGATTGGTGCCATACCGATCGGGATCTTCCCCCCCCTCACCACTGTTGGAGCGGGCGCCAATCTGATTCATGCCCATCGCCAGGGCCTCGTGAGCCTCGGGGGAAAGCGCGCCCAAAGACATGCCCGCAGAATCAAAACGGCGCAAGATATCTTCGATGGGTTCAACCTGATCAAGCGACAGGGGCGTATTCGACAACTTAAGCGTCAACAGATCACGCAGCGCCGCAACCGGTCGCTCGTTACAGTGGGCGGCATAACGAAGGTAGTCCCCATAGTCTCCGCTGGTCACCGCGGTCTGAAGACTCATCACCACATCAGGGTTGTAAGCGTGGTACTCGCCACCGTGAACGTACTTGAGTAAGCCGCCCTGCTCGATATTTTTGCGTCGGGATCGCGCGCGACTTGCCACCTGCCACTGGTCTTTCTCCAACTGATCCAAGGACAAACCACCCACGCGCGAAGTCACGCCCGCAAATGCCACGCTGACCAGCTCAGCATCCAAACCCACGGCCTCAAACAGTTGCGCGCCGCGGTAAGAATTGACCGCGGAGATCCCCATTTTGGACATGATCTTCAACAGGCCTTTATTAATGCCTTTGCGGAAATTCTTTTGGCACAGTTGCGGGTCGCCCAGGAGCTCGCCGCGGGTCATGAGATCTTCGATAACGCTATAGGCGAGGTAGGGATAAATCGCCGTCGCGCCAAACCCCAGCAGACACGCGATATGGTGGGAGTCCCTCGCGCTGCCAGACTCGATCACCAGATTGCATTCGGCTCTCTGACCACTGCGTATCAAGTGATGATGCACCGCCCCGGTCGCCAACAGGCTGTGTAGCGGGACTCGGCTATCCCCGATGCCACGGTCTGAGAGGATAATAATATTGTTGCCCTCGCGCGCCGCCGCCTCAGCACTGCTGCAAACCGCCTCCAGCGCCGCTCGCAAGTTGTGCTCCGCGGGGTCATAGGTTGTGTCGATAACGACGCTGCGAAAACCTTCTTCAGCCAACGCCAGGATCGTCTGAAACTTGGCCTGGGACAGCACCGGAGAGGTCAGTCCAATCCGCCTGGCGTGCTCCTCCGATTCAGTAAACAGATTGCGCTCTGGACCCAGGTCCACCTCGAGCGACATCACAATGGACTCCCGCAATGGGTCGATCGGCGGGTTCGTTACCTGCGCAAATTTTTGACGGAAGTAGTCATAGAGTGACCGTTCATGGCGCGAGAGCACCGCCATGGGCGTGTCGTCGCCCATCGACCCTACAGCCTCATTTCCTGACTCAGCCAGAGGACGCAGCACCTGATCTCGCTCTTCGAAACTCACCTGAAACATCTTTTGATAGACATCGAGCTCAGTGCCAGAGATTGCCGCCACTGACTCGCCGACGAAGCTCCCCTCGATCAGGCGCGCATTCCGGCGAAGCCACTGCTTGTAGGGCTGTCGGGTTTTGAGCAGCTCGTCGATGTCCGCGGTATGCAATACCTTGCCTTCAACGGTATCCACCACGAGGATTTGTCCGGGACCTACCCGGCCTTTGGCAATAACGTCCTCGGGTTGGTATCCATGGGTGCCTACTTCCGAGGCAAGCGTGATGAACCCATCGTCGGTAGTAACCCAGCGCGCCGGCCGCAGGCCGTTGCGATCCAACAGACAGCACGCATAGCGACCATCGGTGAGCACAATGCCCGCAGGGCCGTCCCACGGCTCCATGTGCATGGCGTTGTATTGATAGAACGCTTTTAGATCGGGGTCGATGCCTTCGATATTTTGCCACGCCGGCGGAATGAGCATGCGCAGCGCGCGCGGCAACTCGATACCACCGGTGGTAAGCAACTCCAGCATGTTGTCGAGACTTGAAGAATCGGAGCCCTCGGTATTAACCAGCGGCGCCAGATCCTGCAACCCAGGCAACAAGGGCGACTCCAGCTTGGAGGTTCGCGCCCGTGACCAGCTGCGATTACCCTCAATGGTGTTGATCTCGCCGTTGTGCGCCAACATTCTGAACGGCTGCGCCAAAGGCCAGCGAGGCAAGGTATTGGTAGAAAAGCGCTGATGGAACACACAGATCGCTGTGGCCAGCGCGGCGTTATTGAGATCCGGATAAAAGCGCGCCAGATCCGCCGGCATCACCAATCCTTTATAAGAAATGACTCGATCGGACAGGCTGCAAATATAAAAGTCGGGATCTGATTTGAGCGCCATCTCGGCTTTCCGGCGCGCAATAAACAGTTTTCCCTGGCATTGGTCGTGATCCACGCCATCCGCACCAACAAAAATCTGTGCTATCCGCGGCAATTGATCGAGCGCTATCTCGCCGCAGACAGCGGTATCGATAGGGACATCGCGCCAGCCATAAACAGACAACCCTTCGGCCACCAAGGCTGTTTCCATGGCCTTGCGCGCAACCTGCTGACGCTGGATGTCCTGACTGAGAAAAACCATACCGACGGCATAGTGTTCGCCCAACTCGACACCCAAAGTGGCAATCGCCTCGCTGCGCATAAAAGCGTCAGGCATTTGCATGAGCAGGCCGCACCCGTCTCCGGTTCGACCATCTGCGGCGATACCCCCGCGGTGGGTCATGCACGTCAGAGATTCGATGGCCGTTTGCAGCAGGCGATGACTGACCTCGCCCTGCACATGGGCGATCAATCCGAATCCGCAGTTATCCCGGAACTCCTCGGGGCGGTAGAGACCGCGCGGGGCCGTCGCCTGCTCTGGCGCGGCGCCCGCTTCAGCATGATGACTCATAATACGTTTCGCTAACGCGCCGGCAATCGCTGCCGGCGAAACTGCCCTTTACGGGCCTAAAACAAAGGGGAGCGTAGTGTACACACCCAGCAGAAGGCACTCAATTGGGGACAAGTTCGCCGATCAGGCGGCGATCACGCCCGCAATATCTTCTAGCGTCACGCTATCCGTGATCCAGGGACTGCCCACGTCCCGCAATAAAATATAGCGAACTTTACCCGCAGACACTTTTTTATCATTGGACATAGCCTCCAGGAAATCAGCGGCGGTGTGTTCTGGGGGTGGGGCGCTAGGCAACCCCACCGCCTGGTTAAACGCAATGAGTTGCTGGACAGCTTCTGCGGCTAGATCACCGCGCGCCGCCGATATCCGGGCGGCCATCACCATTCCCGCCGCTACCGCTTCTCCATGAAGCCAATCGCCATAGCCCTGCATGCGCTCAATGGCATGACCAAAGGTGTGACCAAAATTCAGGTGGGCCCGCACGCCGGCCTCGCGCTCGTCCGCCGCGACGACCGCTGCTTTGAGCTCACAGCTACGCTTAACCGCCATAGCAACTGTGCCCATGTCGCGTTGCTTGAGCGTGTCGCGCTGATCAACCAGCCAGGCAAAGAACGCGGCATCAGAAATCAAACCATATTTCACGACTTCGGCGAGACCTGCGGCGTATTCACGCTCTGGTAACGTCTGCAGCGTATCTAAGTCAATCAATACACGGATTGGCTGATGGAAAGCGCCGATGAGATTCTTGCCCCTGGCGTGGTTCACACCGGTTTTGCCTCCGACTGACGAATCAACCTGCGCGAGTAGGGTTGTGGGCACCTGCAAAAAATCGGCACCACGTAAAAAGCAGGCGGCGGCAAATCCGGTCATGTCGCCCACCACCCCGCCACCCAGGGCAATAAATAGACTCCGCCTTTCATGGCGGTCTTCCAGTGCGGCATCGAGAATCTTTTCAATCGACTGGAGGTGCTTATGTCGCTCACCCGAGGGCAGCACGACTTCGGTCAAATGCGCGACGTGTGCCAGACCTTCCTTGAGTTGATGCAAGTACAGGGGACCGACCCGGTCATCGGTAACGACAATGACGCCCCGATCGCCGACGACCCCGCGCCAACAGTCAACGTCTTGGAGAAATCCTCGGCCGATTTCGATGACGTAATTCCGATCGCTGACCGCCGAGCCCAGGTCGACATGAATAAGATGGTCAACCTTCGACATGAATAAAAACTCCCGAGATTGTGTTCAGTCCGCTGCCACAGGCAGCAACGATTGCGCCGCCAATTGTTCCTGAATTTGTCGGGCAACTCTACGGGCATTGCCACCACTCGCCGAAATTATCAAATCCGCCAAGCCTTTATAGAGCGGCTCACGCTCCTCCATCAACTTTCGCAACGTCGCCCCACGGTCACCCTCGGCGAGCAAAGGACGACCCTCACCTGAACCCGTGCGCTTCAGTTGCTGCTCCACACTTACCTCAAGATAGACCACCACGCCCGTCTCAGACATCAACTGACGGTTGACCTCAGTCACGACAGCGCCGCCACCGGTTGCGATGACAACCTTTGAACGTTGGGCAAGATCGCTTAGCACCGCGGCCTCGCGACGCCGAAAACCGGTTTCACCTTCCACGTCAAAAATCCACGGGATGTTCGCGCCGCAGCGCGCTTCAATTTCTGAGTCGCTGTCGACGAAGTCGCACCCCAGTAGACCGGCCAGCACTCTACCCACAGTTGATTTTCCCGACCCCATCGGGCCGATCATAAACACGCGAAAGTCTTGACCAGATTCCGTCATGATGGGGAAATCAGTTAACCAACGCCTCAGAGAGAATTCGGGGTGTAATGAAAATCAAGGTCTCTGTTTTCTGCTGGGTGTTAGCTTTGCTTTTGAAAAGGTTGCCTAGGTAGGGAATATCACCGAGGAAGGGTACTTTTTCGACCTTCACCAACTCCTCGTTCTTGAAAACACCACCCAGCACGACAGTCTCCCCATTGCCAACCAAAACCTGCGTAGTGAGCTCTGTGGTATCAATTGTCGGAATCAGTCCGCCGTTGCCACTGGGCACCAACTCGCCGACTGAGTCCTGATTGACGACAAGGTCGAGTAAAATCCGATCATCGGGCGTGATGTTGGGCGTCACATCCAGCTTTAATACCGCCTCCTTGAACGCGGTGGTCGTGGCGCCTGACGCCGCACCTTCCTGATAAGGGATCTCAGTACCCGATTTAATGCTGGCTTTCTGCTTGTCTCCGGTGATGACTTTCGGCTGGGAGACCACCTCTCCCTCGCCCGACGCCTCGAGGGCCGACAGCTCCGCGGTCAGAAAGAGATCGGTGGAAGTAAAACCTACGGCAAATCCGGAAGTCCCGCCCGACACACCCAAATCGACAAGAGGCGCGGTCGGCATCTGAATCGGACTGCTACCCGCAATCATCTGGCTATTGAGACTGGTGACGCTGGACGTATCGCCCGCGACCGATGTGAACTTGTCGCCATTGGCATTGAGATAACCACCACCCCATCGAATACCCAACTGTTGATCGATGTTAGAGGAAGCAATCACAATTCTTGCCTCGATCATAACCTGGCGAATAGGAATATCCACCTTTTCAATAAGGTCGCGGATCTCGGCCAGTTTTGCGGCAGTATCTGTCACCACAATCGAGTTGGTGCGCTCATCAACGACCACAGAACCCCGCTCGGAAATCAGAGATCCGCCCTCCTCTGATCCCGCCTTGAATAAACCCACAACGTTCACTGCCTTTGCGTAGCGAATACGAATAAATTCCGACTGCAGCGGAGCGAGCTCAGCCAATTGCTTGTTGGCTTCTATTTCGAGGCGCTCCCTTTCCGCAATCTCTTGTGCAGGCGCCACCATCAATACGTTGCCAATCTTGCGGCTATCGAGGCCCCGGGTTTTAAGGATCAGATCTAACGCCTGATCCCACGGCACATTTTGTAATCTGAGAGTGATGCTGCCAGTGACAGAGTCCGACGCCACCAAATTGAGCTCGGTGAAATCTGCAATGAGCTGCAATACCGACCGCACCTCGATACTCTGGAAGTTCAGCGAAATCCGATCACCCACATAATCGAACTCGTTTAGCCGCGCGCTCTTATCCTCGGAGGTCATGGGCGCTACGGCAAGGATATATTCATTACCCGTCTGATATGCAAGGTAGTCGAACCCGCCATTTGCAATCAGCTGTAAACGCGCACCACGCTCTGTCGTTGTCACCTCGACCTTGTGCACAGGGGTCGCGAAATCGGTAACGTCGAAGCGCCGGATCAAACTCTCCCGTATATTGGTATCCGTAAATTGCAGGATTATCTTGCCACCCTCGCTAAATAGGCTGGCGTCCACATCGGGATTAGTCAGTGTTAGCACCAATAAACCTTCCCCATCGTTAGAGCGCCGAAAGGCTAAATCGGTGATCTCCGACACCACACGCGCTACACGATTGGCGTCGGTCCGGAGTACGTCCGTGGTCGCAGTGCTGGCACCCATCTTGTGGCCGTCGCGGCCCACCCGCAGTGTCAGTTGGCGACCAGAAATCTGCGTTTCAAAGGGCACAAGCTCAACGAGATTGACGATCAGCCGCGTGCGATCACCGGACTCCAGCACCATGACACTGGTCGCATTCGGTTGGGATAAGGGAAATCGCTTTTCTCCCAGCGCACTTGCGGTTTGCGGCAAGTCCAACACGATGCGCGCGGGCTCCTCTATGGTGTAGCTTTTCAAGTCGGCAAGGGGCGCTTCATCAAAGGTGAGCTGCACCTCAAGTCGCGCACCAGGCTGAGCCGTGAAAGCGATATCTTCAATTACCGCTGCCTGAGTAAGACCAGCCATCAACCAACACCAAACGGCGAAAACGCAGTGCCAGTCCATGCGTGCGCTCGTCGCGCACTGATGGTAAAGAACTCTCTTCATGACTGCCTCTCCCCCGCTCACATCCCTGAGAGCTCAATAGTTCTGGGGCGCTCGACCCACCCGTCGTCGGTTCCGTCCGAGACGATTTCAATCACGGCAATATACGTAGCGCCCATGTCGACGATCCTACCGTGATCCCGACCTAGAAAGTCACCCACCTGCACGCGGTGGATACCGCCCTCCGGGTCTTTGATCAATGTCCAGTTCTGCCCATTGCGCTGAAGCGACCCCACCATCACGAGTGAATCGAGGGTAAACCACTCAAGAATCTGTTTGGGCCTGTCAGGGTCGGGCCGCAACGCCGCTCTGGCGGACCGTGCCGCCACCTGTCGGATATCCATCGGCCGGTCAAAAGGACTCCGTAAGGTGGCTGCAGAGTAAGCAAAGGCTTCGTAGGGCTCATACGTTGGGATCGGCTCAATGAAGCCCCCGGGCGCCGCTCGCTTTTGCGCCATAAAGGCATCCAGATCCGCCGCCCCCGGGTCGGCACAGGACACGCACAAAAGAAGAGCGCTACCCAGAAACACACCCCTCAAACCCACTGGCGATGGACTATTCACCCTCGTTGCCCTCCCTATAACGGTAGGTTTTGGCGAGGATACTCATATTCAGCATGGGCGACGTCTTGGCATCGACCGTCACTTTAAAATCATGCAAGGTGACAATGCGCGGCAAACTTGCCATTCCCGAGATAAAAGCACCAAGATCGTGATAGGAACCCGCCGCCTCAATTGCAATCGGCAGTTCGATAAAAAAAGCTTCTGTCTGCTCTTTTAATAGATCAATACGCTTTATTTTGAGTCCGTTGAGCTCGCCCTTTCCCGTGATGTCTTCAAGCAAGCTGGGCACTTCAGTTTTAGAGGGCAACTGTGCCACCAGCTCGCCAAAGCGGAGCTCCATCTCAACCAGTTGAGCCTTGTAGGTTTCGAGATTAGCGGCCTCGAAGGCTTTTTGCTCGAACTCCTGCCGCAATTTTTCCTCTTGCTGCTCTTTGCCGGCCAACGTCGCCTGCAAGATTTCCACGTGTAAATAGAAGCCCGCCATCAAAATCAGGGCATATAGAAGCACCAACAGCACAGCCTTCAGCGCAACCGGCCAGTTTCCGATATTGTCGAGATCGAGCTCTGCCAAATCCAGCTCGTTCAGTGCTTTTAAATGCGCGATCAGATTCACGGCTCTCTGGTTGCCCCGGCGACTGGGCGCGATAACGTGACGCTGAGTTTGAAGGTGGCTGCCTGATCGCCATAGCTGGGAGCACTCTGCACCGCATCAAGTTTCGGGTTATCTAGCCAATCGGAAGCATCGAGACCACGCATCAATTGCGATACGTGATTGTTGGATTCCGCCACCCCTTCCAATGCAACGACGCTACCCTTGGTATTCAAAGCCGTGTAAAAGACGCCGTCGGGCAGTGTTCTGACCAGCTGATCGAACAAACGCACAACGACAGGCCTATTGCCCTGTAACGTCTGAATGATCTCCATGCGCTCAATCAATTGATTGCGTCTTTGCTGTAGCTCCCGGATTTCTGAAACCTCCTGATCCAACAGCGCAATATGCTGCCGAAGATAATCATTCCGGTCTTGCTGTCGATCGATAAGGTAATTGACCAGAAGATCCCACATAAAAATCGACAGCGCAGCAAACAGTGCAACAATGCCGAGGCTTTTGAGAAATTGTTGCCGCCGCTGTTGTCGTCGCCGCTCACGCCAGGGCAACAAGTTGATGGTGCTCATCTCCCTGCACCCCGCATCGCCAGGCCACAGGCGACCATCATCGCCGGCGCATCCTTGGCCAAGGCCAGTGGGTCAACTCGCGGGCCCACGGTCATGCCTGTAAACGGATTCGCAATCACGACCCGCGTCGAGAGTCGCTCCTCGGCAAGCGCCCCGAGACCGTCAATGGCCGCCACGCCGCCGCACAGCACGATGCAGTCAAGCGAAGTGTATTCACTGGACGAAAAAAAGAACTGAAGAGATCGACTGACTTGCTGCACTACCGCCTCGAGAAAAGGTTGCAACACTTCGCGCTCGTAATCCTTCGGCAATCCTCCCCGCTTTTGGGCCAGGCCAGCCTCCTCAAACGACAGATCGTAACGATGCATGATTTCATCGATGAGCTGTTTACCGCCAAAGAACTGTTCTCGGGTATATATTGATTCGGCATCGGCAAACACCGACAGAGTGGTTATGCTGGCGCCGATATCGACCAGTGCCACCGTTCGCAAATTCTCCCCGGACAACTGATCCTGCACCAACGCCAGCGCGCGACCCATCGCGAGCACCTCAACATCCATGATCTCCGCCCCGAGCCCCCCTATCTCCAGTGCATCCACCCGGGCATCAATCGTTTCCTGATGACAGGCGACCAGCAATACATTGACGGCGTCATGGTCTTCCGAGGCGGAAGACAGGACCTCAAAGTCGATGGCGACTTCCTCTAGGGGATAAGGGATGTATTGATCTGCCTCGACCGCTAGCTGAGCCTCGAGATCTTCCTCGGAGAGGCCGGCAGGCATCTTCACAGTCTTGGTAATGACGGCGGACCCAGAGACCGCCGCGGCGGCGCGCGTCGAGCGGGTTTTTGAGCGCGCCACCAGTTCGCTGATGACCGCACCGACCGTTTCTAACTGCTTAATATTTTTTTCAATCACTGCCTCGGGGGGCAACGGCGCGACCGCATAACTCTCCACACGGAAGCGTTCACCCTGTCGACTCAACTCCAGCAACTTCACTGTTGTGGAACTGATGTCGATCCCGAGCACGCGTGACGTTTTGGCTGCGCCAAATAACCTCAACACTTGTCATTCCTTTGCGTGTGTCGATTTCCCTCGAGAGGGGTTCGCATGTCTCAGGGACTTATATTACGACGGTGCCTGACCTTTATGCCCGTACAAAGCCGGTAAAACGTCACTTATTGCGCCCATTTGTGTGAAATACCCGCAAAAGCCCTGATATGTTTGCGCCTTGCTCGCTGGACGGTCATCAACCGTCACCGACACAGCCCAGCGAGATAACCGTGAATCCCGAGCAGGAGACCGTGTAATTGGCCAGAAACCAGACCCTGATTCGGTATGTGTTGCTGCTTGCCTGTGCAGGTGCCTGGTGGCTGGCGGGCCTATATCTTTACCTCAGCCCACGGTTACCCGAGGAGAGCGCGCTGCGCAATATCACCTTGCAAACCCCTCTGCAGGTGCTGAGCCGAGACGGCGCGCTGATAGGACAATTTGGCGAGCAAAAACGAAAACCGCTGAAGTTTGAGCAAATTCCGCAGGGCTTCATCGATGCACTGCTTGCTGCTGAGGACGATGGCTTTTTCGAGCACGGCGGCATCGAGCCGCTGAGTCTGGCGAGAGCGGTCTCCGAGCTACTGCTCACCGGCCGAAAGGGGAGCGGCGGTTCAACCATCACCATGCAAGTGGCAAGAAACTACTTTTTGACGCTGGACCAAACCTTCATCAGAAAGTTCACGGAGATCCTGCTGGCGCTCCAGATCGAGGCGCGCCTTAGCAAAGAAGAAATTTTCGAGCTCTATGTTAACCGCGTTTTCCTGGGACACCGCGCCTATGGTTTTGAGGCTGCAGCAGAAACCTACTACGGAAAATCCCTCGCAGAGCTCGATCTGGCGCAACACGCCATGCTCGCTGGCGTGCCCAAAGCGCCCTCACGCAACAACCCGCTCAGCAATCCAGAGAAAGGCAAGATCCGACGCGACTGGATTCTCGGTCGAATGAAGAATCTGGGCATGATCTCCGAGGCTGAGCGCGAAGCGGCTCAGGCTTCGCCCGTGACCGCGGCTTTTTTTGGTCAGGTCGTTGAAGTTGATGCCGACTACGTCGCTGAAATGGTCAGGCGTGAAATGGTGGCGCGTTTTGGTAACGCGGCTTACAACGACGGCTATGTCGTCTACACCACTGTCGATGCTAAACAACAGCAGGCCGCCAGAGACGCGCTGCTGGCAGGCCTGCGAACCTACGACTGGCGCCATGGGTGGCGCGGACCGGAACGCCGCCTCGCGTCCCGCGACGGGGAAACCGAAGCTGAAACCACTGCTCGCTGGCACCAAGCACTGCAGGAAATGCCGACCATTGCCGAGCTTCGGCCCGGCATCGTTACCGAGGTCAGCGATAGCTCGGTCTCCGTATTGACCAAAGCTGGTGAGGTTATCTCTCTCGTCTGGGAGGGCGATCTGAATGCAGTGCGGCGCTACCGCAGCGTTAACTCGACCGCGGCCCCAGAAAAGACGGCGTCTGACCTTGTGGCCCCGGGGGATCTGATCAGAGTCTTCAAAACAGCCGATGGATGGCGATTAAGTCAGGTCCCCCAAGCGCAGGCGGCACTGGTGTCCCTCGACCCCAAGCACGGCGCCATTCGTGCGCTGGTCGGTGGTATGGGTTTCGAACTTTCAAAGTTCAACCGGGCGACCCAGGCCCGTCGGCAACCGGGCTCTAACTTCAAACCGTTTTTGTATGCCAGCGCGCTCTCGGCAGGCATTACCCCGGCGACCGTCATCAACGACGCGCCTGTGGTGCTCGACAATATCGCCGCCGCAGAAATCTGGCGACCGGAGAACGACAGTGGCAAATTCTACGGCCCTACCCGGTTGCGGGAAGCCTTGGCATTTTCGCGAAATCTTGTTTCGATCCGCGTACTGCAGCGTGTCGGCATAGGGCCTTTTATCCGCTACGTGGAACGATTGGGCTTTGACACCGAGGATATGCACGCGAATTTAACGCTGGCATTGGGAACGCACGCCTTTACCCCGATTGAGGTCGCAGCCGGATATGCCATTCTCGCTAACGAAGGTTTCAAGGTGGAGCCTTGGCTCATCGAGCGCATCGAGAACGCGCAAGGGGACATTGTTTACGCGGCTGATCCACTGGTGGCCTGCCCCGAATGCGCCACGACCGATAACGACAGCACCGAAGAGGTTCGTATGGAGGACATTCTGGGAACCGCCGTTCCCGAGGTGCGCGCCGCCGAGAGGGTCATGGATCCGCGAGTGGCCTATATCGTCTCTTCCTTTCTGCGCGACGCCATACAGCGCGGCACTGGCCGTCGAGCCAGAGTGCTGGAACGCGATGACATCGGCGGTAAAACCGGTACCACCAACGGACCGAGAGATGCGTGGTTCTCGGGATTCAATCGCGATTTGATTACGACCGCATGGGTTGGGTTCGATGACTACAGCCCGCTGGGCAGAAGAGAGTTTGGTGGCACCGCTGCGCTACCCATCTGGATTGACTACATGCGTGAGGCGCTGCCACCTGCACAGCCGAATCCGCCCATGCCACCGGGCATTGTGCGGCTTCGTATCGATGCCGAGTCGGGTCTGCGGGTCCGCGGTCAACCCGCGGGTAGCATCATGGAATACTTTCTCGAGGAGTCGCTGCCCGGCTGGGCCAGCGATTCGGGTCAGGCCCTCGGCACGGATGATCTGGAGCAGATTTTCTAAAAAAAACGCCGGCAAATGCCGGCGTTCTTGGAACACAACATCGCTTACTGCTTGAGGCTTCGGCCGCCAAAGCGCTTGTTGAAGCGGTCAACCCGGCCGCCGGTATCGACAATCTTCTGCTTGCCGGTGTAGAACGGATGGCACTGGCTACATACGTCTAGAGAAATGTCTGCACCTAGCGTAGAGCGGGTCTTGATCTCGTTGCCACAACTGCACTTGGCAGTAATATCGCCATACTGTGGGTGAATATCTGCTTTCATGCCAACCTCCGTCGGCGCTACGGGCCAAAAAAAGAGGGCGGATGATACCAGAGCCAACACCGATAGCAACATGGAATACAGCCACTGCCACGCTCTAGTACACTGCGGTCGAGTTTTTGCCCGCTGTCACCATGTCGAATTTAACTGCACCTGACAACCATGGCGCCCCCGTAATATGGCGCTGCGCAGTGCCCACGCCGCTCCGCCGGTCCTTTGACTATTGGTCACCGGAGAAGGGTGACCCCAACCCTGCGCCAGGCATTCGGATCAAACTCCCCTTCGGCAGTCGCTCTGTTATTGCATTTTTAGTGGCACAGGAAACAGACAGCGAGGTTGATCCCAAGCGCTTGCGTCGCGTGACATCGGTCATCGATACCAAGCCATTATTCTCCCCACCACTCTTTACATTGCTGACATGGACGGCAACGTATTACCAACATCCGCTGGGTGAGGTCCTACCCCTCGGGCTCTCTCCGGGTGAGCGTCGCGGTAAGCCGGAACACCCACTGAAAGAGCCCGGACTGATGTTGAACGAGCGCGGCCGCGGTCTCCCGGCAGGCGCGCCCCATCAGGCGCCGCGACAGGCTGCGCTGGTGCAGCGACTCGCGCCTGGTCCGATCAGTTTCAAACAACTGGTTGCCGAGGGATTCAGTCGTGCCCTGGCCAACGCGCTCATCAGCAAGGAATTGGCGACCCCTTGCGATGTTGCCAACACCGTGTGCTGGCGGGAGCGAACTCCGCATTTGCAAGCCAATTCCGAACAGTCGGCTGCAATTGGCGCTATCACCACCGCGCTCGGCCAGTTCTCAGTGCATCTGCTTTATGGCGTCACCGGCAGCGGCAAAACCGAGGTTTACCTGCAGTGTATTGCGGCCTGCCTCAAGCAAGGCCGGCAGGTGCTGGTGCTCTTGCCCGAGATTGCCCTGACAGCGCAAACCCTGGCGCGCTTTGAAGCGCGATTTGATGCGCCGGTGGTAGCCCTGCACTCGGGAATTGGAGACACCACACGCGACCGCGCTTGGGCAGCGGCCCGCAGTGGTCAAGCCGCTATTATTCTGGGCACGCGATCCGCGGTCTTTGTTCCCCTCGATAAAGCCGGCCTCATTATTGTTGACGAGGAACACGACACGGCTTTTGTGCAACAAGATGGCCTGCGGTACTCGGCTCGAGACGTGGCCATAAAGCGCGGACAACTGGAGGACTGCCCGGTGATCTTGGGGAGCGCCACACCCAGTCTGGAAAGCTGGCTCAATGCTGACCGTGATCGCTACCAGCGGCACATCCTCACACAACGTGCCGGGGCGGGGGTCCTCCCACAGCAGCGGCTGATCGACGTCCGTGGTCTAGAGTTGACGGCCGGTTTATCCCGAGAGCTCCTCGATGCCGTGGAGCGCACATTGCGCGACGGTAATCAGGTGCTGCTTTTTCTTAACCGTCGCGGGTTTGCCCACGCACTGGTGTGCCATGACTGCGGCTGGAGCAGTGAATGCAAGCATTGCGATGCACGCATGACCCTGCATAAGTCGCCGCCGGGACTGCAGTGCCACCACTGCGGAGACCGGATCGCGTTACCCGCGCGGTGCCCAGGATGCCAGAGCAACCGCTTGCTGGGAACGGGCCTCGGCACGCAGCAGGCGGAATCCTTTCTCAGCGAGCGCTTCACTGATTACCCGGTGATTCGCGTCGACAGCGATACCATGGCAACGAGAGAAGCTATGCCAAAGCTGATAGAGCAGCTCGATACCGGAAAACCGGTGCTACTGGTGGGCACCCAGATGCTGAGCAAAGGGCACCACTTTCCTCATGTCACGCTGGTAGCTATTGTTGACGCCGATGCACTGCTTTTCAGTCCTGACTTTCGCGGTGAGGAGCGGCTGCTGCAGCTTTTGACACAAGTCAGTGGCCGTGCAGGCCGCGCCGGCAAACGAGGATCAGTGCTCATACAAACCCGGCAGCCTGAACACACGTTAATTCGCAATCTCGATGCCCCCTATCACGCGCAACTGGCAACCTTGTTGTCACTTCGCGCTGACTCAGCGCTCCCACCCTACGGTGCATTGGGTGTGATCCGGTGTGACAGTAAAACGCGAGCGACCGGGCTCGAATTTCTTCAGCGCATCAAAGCCCGAGTGACACCAACAGGAGGCTGCCGCGTCATCGGTCCCTTGCCCGCTGCGATGGCAAGGCGCAAGGATCGTTTCCGCAGCCAACTGGTCGTGGCTGGACCCTCGCGCCCCGCACTGGCTGCGCTCATCGCCTTACTGGTGGCAGAAGCAGAAGCCTCTCGTCACTCGGGCGGCCTGAATTGGTCAGTCGATATTGATCCCTACGAAAGCTTGTGACTTCCTTGGCTGGAGCCTTCGCGGCAGGTCAGTGATAATAGGCGCCCCAAACTTCGGGCTCAGCGAGCACGAAGAACCTTTAACAGGACGACCATGAAAGCTGAACTGGCTGCGCTGATTTCTTCCGCGCTGGAACAACTGGTATCGCAGGGCACACTGGCAGACACGCCAGAGGCGCCACCGCAGATTGACCACCCGAAAGATCCGGCTCACGGCGATCTGTCCTGTAACGTGGCCATGGTAATGGCGAAGCGCGCAGGCTTGGCGCCGAGAGACCTCGCGCAGCAGGTGATCGACGCCCTACCCCCCAACGCTCTAATTGCACGCGCCAATATAGCGGGACCCGGGTTTATTAACTTTTTTATCAACCCAGAGCGTCATACTGAAATCATCAGCAGGATATTTTCTGAGAGAACGACCTTTGGACAAGAGAACATTGGTGGAGGTCGGAGAGTTCAGGTGGAGTTTGTCTCCGCTAATCCAACCGGGCCACTGCATGTGGGCCACGGTCGCGGAGCAGCTATCGGCGATTGCCTCGGACGCTTGTTGGAGGCCACCGGATGGGCGGTACAAAGAGAGTTTTATTACAACGACGCGGGTCAACAGATCCAGAATCTAGCGTTGTCGGTGCAGGCTCGGGCGATGGGCAAGGGCCCCGACGATACAGACTGGCCCAAGGACGGCTACCAGGGCAGTTATATCCAGGACGTCGCCAACGCGTTTATAGCTAAAGAAACTGTGCAAGCGGCTGATCGGGAAATTACCGCGTCTGGCGATGTTAACGATTTGGACGCAATCAGAGATTTTGCCGTCGCCTGTCTGCGTCGTGAGCAGGATCAGGATCTGCGTGCCTTTGCTGTGGCTTTTGATCAGTATTTTCTGGAGTCCTCACTCTATGACAGCGGCGCCGTTGACGAGACAGTCTCAACGCTCGTTCGATCCGGCCACACCTTCGAGCAAGATAATGCGCTCTGGTTGAGAACCTCGTCCTTCGGTGATGACAAAGACCGTGTCATGCGCAAAAGCGAGGGGGGGTACACCTATTTTGTCCCCGACGTGGCTTACCATCTGAACAAGTGGCAGAGGGGCTTTGAACGCGTCATCAATGAGCAAGGTGCCGATCATCACAGTACTATTACTCGCGTGCGCGCCGGCTTACAAGGTCTGGACACCGGTATTCCGAAGGGTTGGCCCGAGTACGTGCTGCATCAAATGGTCACCGTGATGCGTGATGGCACTGAGGTAAAGCTGTCCAAACGCGCGGGCAGCTATGTCACCCTGCGCGACCTGATTGATTGGGTGGGGTGCGACGCGACCCGGTATTTTCTTGTGGCACGCGCCCCCTCGTCGCAGCTCACCTTCGATGTAGACCTGGCGCTGGCAAAGAGCAACGAAAACCCGGTTTACTACATTCAATATGCCCATGCGCGGGCCGCAAGCATTCGCCGTAAAGCCCAGTCGGCGCTGGGGGATGGAGCGGAAGCGGCGGGTCTCGAGCACCTCGACTGCCTCTGTGAACCAGAGGCCCTGACACTGGCGATAACGCTGGGCCGCTTCCCGGAGGTCGTTGCCACCGCGGCAGAGCGCCTGGAGCCACACGACGTCGCTAACTACCTGCGGCAGGCCGCGTCAGACTTTCATGCTTTTTATAACGCCCATCACATTCTGGACGCCGAACCGGATGTTCAGAAAGCCCGGCTTGCGCTGGTGGCGGCCACCCAACAGGTCATTGCCAACGGTCTGGACCTACTAGGTGTCTCTGCACCGGAGACCATGTGACATGGCCAAAAGAGCGACAAAGCCTCGGCAGAAAACCGGATCCCCTCGTGGCGCCGCCACCCGATCTGGCCCCACAGTTGCGCCGCCCACGCTATCAGCGGCGCATCTGCAGGGCTTCGCAGCGGGCTGCGTTGCCGGCGTCCTTGCTAGTCTGGGCGCAGCACATTGGTCACAACAGCCCGAGGAAACCGCTCAAGCGATAGCCGCGTCACCCCCCAATCTTCAGATAGAAACCGGACCACGTTTCGATTTTTACGAGGTACTGCCCAATCAGGAGCTGGACCTGAACCCTGAAATTGAACCCGCTAATTTAGAGTCCCCGCGTCGTGATAATGCGCAATATTTGTTACAGGTAGGCTCCTTTCGCAAGGAATCAGATGCTGACCGCCGTCGCGGAGAATTAGCGTTGCTGGGCCTCGATGCCTCTATTGAAGCGGGAGAAGGGGGCAATGGGCGTTGGTTTAGGGTATATCTTGGGCCTTTTGCCAATCGTTCAGAAATGGCGCGGGCGCGGACCCTGACCGCTGAAGCAGATATGGATGCGCTACTACTCAAACGCGAGCCACAGTCTGCGAGCGAGGTGCCGTAACCGTGTCAGGGCAACGCCGGGTGAGTCGACTCCATTACTCGAAGAGCCAGCGCATGCTGGAGATCGACTTCGATGACGGTGCCGCCTTCAAACTGAGCGCGGAATTTCTTCGCGTCTACTCGCCCTCAGCGGAGGTTCGCGGACACGCCCCAGGACAGGAAACCTTACAAACAGGCAAAGCGGCCGTTGGCATCAAGGGTATTGAGCCTGTGGGACATTACGCCGTCCAAATCGCTTTTGATGACGGCCACGACTCGGGATTATACAGCTGGTCCTATCTCCGTGACCTTGCCGAGAATCAGGATCGTTACTGGCACGACTATCTTCGCCAACTGACCGCTGCCGGGCAATCCAGAGATGCCGCCGTCCAAGTTCTCCATTTCGAACCCTGAAAACACCCCGCCGAGGCATTGAGCGGCGCGAACAGTTGCCAGAACCGCCCTTACCTCCCCTCTGAACACCACGCCCATGCTCAGGTACACTTGCCGGCTCGCTGGCTGAGCGCTGGCGCTAAAGGGAGCATCGCCGGTGAATGACGACGCAATAGACACCAGCAATTCGGACGACAGCACAGACTTCGGCTTTTCCCGAGTAGACCGCGCTGCAAAAGCCGGGCTAGTTCGCGAGGTCTTCGACTCCGTGGCCAGCCGCTACGATCTCATGAACGATCTGATGTCCGGCGGCATCCACCGGCTATGGAAACGCTTCACCATTGAGTTGAGCGCCGCCCGTGCCGGACAAACCATTCTTGATATTGCCGGGGGCACCGGTGATCTGGCCGCCAAATTCTCTCGATTGGTTGGGCCCGATGGCCGCGTGATATTGGCAGACATCAATGCGGCCATGCTCGAGGTCGGCCGTGATCGCCTGATAGACAAGGGGGCGACCGGTAATATTGATGTTGTTCAGGCGGACGCACAGTGGCTGCCGTTTGAAGACGGGACTATCGACTGCATTACTATTGCGTTTGGACTGCGAAACGTCACCGACAAAGCGATGGCCTTGCGCTCGATGCTCCGGGTGCTACGTCCCGGCGGCCGGCTGTTGGTTCTGGAATTCTCCAAACCAACCTCGCCATTGCTTGCCAAAATCTATGACCAGTACTCCTTTCAGGTATTACCGGCGATGGGCAAATGGATTACTCAGGACGCCGACAGCTACCGTTATCTGGCAGAGTCCATTCGCCAACACCCCGATCAGGAAACCTTGCTGGGATTGATGGAAGAGGCGGGTTTCGCAAATGTGAGTTATCACAATATGACAGGGGGCATCGTCGCAGTGCATCGAGGTTTCAAGGCGTGACCCGACACGACCCGGCACTGCTGTCGGCGGCACTATCCGGTGCCGAGCGAGCCATCAACCAAGCCATCTTGCTCGCACCCACCTCCCACAGCGCGCTGGAGGCGCTGGACGGCACCCTGATCGGAGTAGAGATCACGTCATTGGAGCTTACGCTTTATTTGGCCTTGGCGCCGGGCCCCGAAGTCAGACTGTTAAGTCATTGCGAAGAGAAAACTGCAACGTTTGTAAGAGGTTCACTTGAGGACTTCGCAGCCCTGATGGCATCTGAAGACCCCGCCGCCACACTGATTAACAGTGGCATTGAGCTTCAAGGGAGCAGTGTCAGTCTCATCCGCCTGCAACAGGTGATTTCTCAGATGGATATTGACTGGGAAGCACCACTGGTGGAGCGCCTTGGAGATGTCACCGGCCATCAGCTGGCCAAAGCACTTCGTAGCCTGTTTCGGTGGGGTGAAGGCGCGCGAAAAAGCCTCAAACGACAACTGTCAGAATATCTCCTGGAAGAAGGCCGCCTAACACCACCAAAACTCGAGTTGGAGCACTTCTTCGACGGCGTGCAGAGCCTATCCATGCGGGTCGAAAAAGTGCAGGTCAAAGTGGAAAAGCTGCTGGCTAAAGCCGCCGCAAGAAGGGCTCGATAATGAATCGACTGATTGCGCTCTACCGGACTGCCGCGCGCTATCAGCTCGATCAGCTGTTTCCTCCCGAGCAGCGACCCCGGTGGCTATCATTTTCGTTGCGCTTGTTCCCGGTGATGTCGGTACCCGCCAACACACCCCGGGGCGAGCGCTTGCGCCGAGCAATGGAAGATCTGGGTCCTGTCTTCGTAAAATTTGGGCAACTGCTATCGACCCGCAGAGACCTTTTGCCCTTGGATATCGCCGACGAACTGGCACTACTGCAGGATCAAGTGCCGGCATTCCCCGCCAAAGAGGCAATTCAGCGGATCGAACACGCTTTGGGAAGACCGCTGAATGACTGCTTTGCCGAGTTCGATGCCAATCCTCTGGCGGCAGCGTCTGTGGCGCAGGTACATGGTGCCCGCCTGCCGGACGGCAGCGACGTTGTCGTGAAAGTGCTGCGCCCGGGGATCGAGCAGATTATTGATCAGGACCTCAAAATACTGCGACATGTCGCCGGAATGCTGGCGCGCTGGTCGCGCAGTGGTCGACGCCTCCGCCCGGTCGAAGTGGTTGAAGAATATGATCGCATCATTCACGGCGAACTCGATCTACAGCGCGAGGCGGCGAATGCTTCACAGCTCAGGCGGCACTTTCAGTCGGGTGAGCTGGTTTATGTACCTGAAGTGCACTGGCCTCTGACCTGCCAGCACGTCATGGTCAGCGAGCGCATTTACGGTGTGCCCGTTAGCGACATTGACACCCTCATGGGGAAGCAGGTCGATCTGAAATTGCTGGCTGAGCGAGGCGTCGAAATTTTCTTCACTCAGGTGTTTCGCGACAGCTTTTTTCACGCCGACATGCACCCGGGCAATATTTTTGTGGATTGCAGCCAGCCAGATAACCCGCGGTATATCGCTGTCGATTGCGCCATCGTGGGGCAACTCGATGAACAGGATCTTTACTATCTGGCGCGTAATTTGCTCGCTATTTTCCAACAGGACTACCGGCTCTGTGCAAAACTGCACATCGAGTGTGGCTGGATCCCCTCAGACACCCCCATCGCCGAGTTTGAATCGGCCATGCGGACATTATGTGAGCCTGTTTTCGAGCGTCCCCTGTCAGAGATTTCTTTTGGTCACATGTTGGTGACGCTGTTTCGGACCGCCGGTCAGTTTGATATGCAAGTGCAACCGCAGCTGGTCTTGCTGCAGAAAACACTGCTGAATATCGAGGGTCTGGGCCGACAACTCTATCCAAAGCTCAATTTGTGGGACACCGCCAAACCCTTCCTCGAGCAGTGGTTAGCAGATCGTTACTCGTTGCAAACCGTCACTCAGCGACTGCAACAGGAAGCGCCCGCGCTTTTGGAGGCACTCCCTCTGCTACCCGACCTCCTGATGAACCGACTGCGACGGAGCCACACACCGGCGCCCAAGATGAATCCAGCACCCAGCTGGATGTTGCCCGTGACGCTCACAGGCACGCTGACGTTGGGCACGGGCATTGCGCTTTCAAGCGGTGGAACAGCCTGGCTTATCGTAGCTGGCGGCTGTTTTTTGGCGGTACTGTCGACACGCTACCGGTAACGGCTTCAGGTCACCTCTGGCATACTGGGCTATGGTCAACAATTCCACACAAACCCCTCGCACCATGTCGCCGAACTGGAACGATCAAGGTTTGATGCCCGTGGTCACACAGGACGCCGATAGCGGCGAGGTGCTGATGCTCGCGTGGATGAATGCGGCAGCCCTGGAACAAACATTAACAAGTGGCGACGTCGTTTACTGGTCGCGGTCGCGCAGCGAGCTGTGGCGTAAGGGCGCGACCTCGGGAAATACCCAGCGGCTGGTGGAGGCACGCCTCGATTGCGACGGCGACACGCTGCTGCTGCGAGTTCATCAAGCAGGCAACGCCTGTCATACCGGGCGCCGGCACTGTTTCTTCTATGCGCCGAACAACGGTGAATGGCGGCAGGTGGCGGAGGAATAAATGAACGATATTTTGACGGCGCTTGATCAGGTTCTGGCGGAGAGAAGGGAATCTTCGCCTGAGGAATCCTATGTCGCATCGCTCCACCGCGACGGGCTGAATAAGATTCTCGAGAAGGTCGGCGAAGAAGCGACAGAAGTGATTCTCGCAGCCAAAGATATGGATCAAGCCGGCGCCGCGGATGCACTGGTGAATGAAGTCGCTGACCTGTGGTTCCATAGCCTGGTCATGCTGTCTCATCTCGATCTTAATCACACTGACGTACTCAACGTGCTCGATACACGGATGGGGCTGTCTGGACTGGCAGAAAAAGCCGCGCGAAAGCGCCATAATGCCGGCTCGAAAAACACTTAACTGCAGGGAGAATGACAATGGGCCTTGGCGGAATCAGTATCTGGCAACTCCTCATAATTCTGGCGATTGTCGTGATGCTCTTTGGCACGTCACGCCTGCGCAACATCGGGGGTGACCTCGGCAGCGCCATTCGTGGCTTTCGCGACAGCATGAGCAAAGATGATGCGTCAATCGAAAGCGAGAGCACGAATGCGGCACGCAAGGAGCAGGACTCCGATAAACCTGCCGGCTAACCGAGGCCGCCTGTCATGTTTGATATCGGCTTTGCCGAGATACTGCTGATCGGGGTAGTGGGTTTACTTGTCGTCGGCCCCGAGCAACTTCCCGGCGCGGTGCGCACCACCATGGCCTGGGTCAATCGCTTTCGGCGCAGTTTTGATCAGATTCGTACCGAAGTCCGTCGAGAATTGCACAACGACGAAGTGATGCAAAAATTGCGCGAGGAGTCGCGACAGTTGGAGCAAGAGGTCCGCGCCACCACGCGCGCGGTTGGTGCAGAACTCGAAGCCATCGACTCATTAGATGCCACATCAGCACGGCCAGACAGTGGCGTCAATCCCGCGCATGACGCCGAGCAGGCGGACGTTGTTGCCGACGGGTCAGAAAAGACCTCTGCGTCGAAATGAGTGCCCCTAACGATCAAGATCCACCCATGTCGCTGGTGGCGCATCTCACCGAGCTCCGGGATCGGTTGTTGCGCGCTGTATTGGCAGTGCTGGTTGGTTTTATCGTGCTATTCCCTTTCGCCAACGAAATTTATGGCTTTGTCTCGGCGCCCTTGAGGGAGCTGATGCCCGAGGGCTCCACCATGATTGCCACTGGCGTGGCATCGCCATTTCTTACGCCCTTCAAGCTCAGTCTTGTGCTGGCAATATTTATGGCGATACCGGTGATTCTGTATCAAATATGGGGCTTTGTTGCGCCGGGGCTTTATAAAAAAGAAAAGCGGATCGCCCTACCGTTGCTTGCCTCTAGCGTGTTGCTGTTCTACGCCGGTGCGCTCTTCGCCTACTTCGTTGTGTTTCCGTTGATCTTTGCTTTTTTCACCAGCGTAGGCCCAGAAAGCGTTCAGGTGATGACTGACATTAACAGCTATCTCGACTTTGTCCTCAAGCTGTTTCTGGCGTTTGGTATCGCCTTCGAAATGCCTATAGCTGCTGTCATCCTGATTTGGACAGGCGTCACCACCGCCGAATCACTGTCGCAAAAACGGCCCTTCATCATTGTCGGATGCTTCGTGTTTGGCATGTTGCTCACCCCGCCGGACGTCATTTCGCAGTCGCTGCTAGCGATCCCGATGTGGCTCTTGTTTGAACTCGGCGTGTTCTTCGGTCGCCTGCTGGAGCCATCCCGCACATAAGCAACGAGTGGATTGACCGAGCGGTGGCCTGACGCTTTTGTTGGGCAAAGGCGATCTTTTTGCGCACCGTCCGCGTAGACTGCGATCTGGCGCAGCGGATCCCTTTGCAGCTGCCAGCCCTCGATTTAATTCACCAGCCAACCGGATAACGACTGCGTGACAGAAGCCGTACAGACCACATCATCGACTGATTCGCCTACCACAGAAACGCCGAACAGTCGTCCGCCTGTGGGCGGTAAGTCCCTGGCACCTCTCTCTCAACTGCTCGGCTTTTTATGGCCCCACAAAGGCCGGCTTATTGCTGCCAGCGTGGCGCTGGTGTTCACCGCGGGTGCGCAGCTTGGACTCGGCTACGGCGTGAAGGTCCTGATTGACGAGGGGTTCTCGGGGGCCGACCCTTCAGGGCTCTATAAGGCAGTCTCCCTCGTGCTGGTCATCGGATTGGCAATGGCCTGTGGCGCAATGATCCGCTTCTATCTGGTTTCCTGGTTGGGGGAACGTGTGAGCGCCGATCTCCGCAGCGCAGTCTTCAGCAATTTGGTGCATCTGCAACCCAGCTACTTCGAGACCAACCATTCCGGAGAGCTCATGTCTCGCCTCACCACTGACACCACGCTGCTGCAAACGCTGATTGGCAGTTCCGTCAGCTTGGCGGTTCGCAATGCCCTCACACTGACCGGGGCGCTGACGCTGATGGTAATTACCAATCTCAAGCTCAGCTTGGTGATACTGATCGCGGTGCCTGTAACTCTGCTGCCTATCCTGATTTTCGGCCGTCGCGTACGCAACCTGTCCAACAAGAGCCAGCAAAGCATTGCCGAGGTAGGCAGTCATGCCGGCGAAATTTTTCAGTCTATCAAAGTGGTGCAGAGCTTTAATCGAGAAACGGCAGAGAAAACGGCCTTCGGTCACGACGTAGAGCAGGCTTTTTCGGTTGCGCGTGCGCGGGTATTCCAGCGCGCGCTCCTCACCGGCTTTGCCATTTTCCTGCTGATGGGCGGCATGGTCGGCATGATGTGGTCCGGCGGTGTCGATGTGATTGAGGGACGCATGACGGGTGGCGAGCTGGGCGCCTTTGTTTTTTATGCGGTCATGGTGGGGACCGCCTTCGCCACGTTGTCAGAGGTGTGGGGCGATCTGCAACGGGCGGCGGGCGCCGCGGAGCGCCTTATGGAGTTGCTACAGGAGGCCCCTAATATCCCCGATACGGGAACAACCAAGCTACTGCCCGGCGGGACGCTACGCTTTGCCGATATTACTTTTGCCTACCCGAGCCGGCCTGACACCCCGGCGCTGGATCACTTCGATCTCACCATTACACCCGGAGAATCTGTCGCGCTGGTAGGGCCCTCCGGTGCGGGTAAATCAACCGTCTTTGAGCTCATGCTACGCTTTTACGATCCCCGCGAGGGTGCACTCTTTTACGGCGATACTCGTTTACGCGACGCCCCGTTGCAGGATTGGCGAGCCAAAATCGCACTCGTCCCGCAGCAGCCGACACTCTTCTCGGGCACTATATTCAGCAACATTGCCTACGGGGTAACTGCGTCCGATCAAGAGGCGGTAGAGCGCGCGGCGACCATGGCGCATGCGCATGAATTTATTGCGGCGCTCCCTGAGGGCTATCAGAGCGATCTGGGAGCCCAGGGCGTCAGACTCTCTGGCGGACAACGCCAACGGATTGCATTGGCACGAGCAATACTGGCAAACCCCGAGCTATTACTTCTCGACGAAGCCACCAGCGCGCTCGACGCGGAAAGTGAATGGCATGTGCAGCAGGCATTGGCTGACATCATGCGCGAGCGCACCACCATCATTATCGCGCACCGACTGTCCACAGTGATAAACGCCGATCGCATCGTCGTGATGGATCGGGGTAGGGTCATTGATAGTGGCCGCCACGAAGTGCTCATCGCTCGATGTGATCTCTATCAACGTCTGGCGAGTCTCCAATTTCAAACTACAGAGACGGCACTGGGACACAGCGCGTGAGTCGTGTCGACCCACGCCACATACAGCACCCTCATAGATAAAACCAAGAGGCACAAAAAAACCCCGCATAAGCGGGGTTTTTCAAGTATTGCGCGCTTAGCTGAACTCGCGAATCAATCCCCCAATGCTCTCCTTGGCGTCACCGAAGAGCATGCGGGTGTTGTCCTTATAGAACAGCGGATTCTCGATACCAGCAAAACCCGACGCCATTGAGCGCTTAAGCACGAATACGGTCCGCGCATCCGCCACGTTGATCACGGGCATGCCGTAGATCGGTGAAGACTCCACCTCTCGCGCAGCGGGGTTCACCACGTCATTCGCGCCGATCACTATCGCCACATCGACCATCTCCATACGTGGATTGATCTCGTCCATCTCCAGCAGCTGATCGTAGGGCACGTCGGCTTCGGCGAGAAGCACGTTCATGTGACCGGGCATACGACCCGCCACCGGGTGAATACCAAAGTTCACTTCGCAACCATTGTTCTCCAGCAGCTCCGTGAGCTCCTTGACTACGTGCTGCGCTTGCGCCACCGCCATACCGTACCCGGGAATGATGGCTACGTTGGTTGCCGCCTCGAGCACGTAATAGGCGTCTTCGACCGAGATTGGCTTAATCTCGCCCTCTACCACGGTTTCTTCACTAGAAACGCTGGCAAAACCCGAGAACAACACGTTAGACAGTGAGCGGTTCATCGCCTTGCACATGATCTGGGTCAGAATGATGCCCGAGGCGCCGACCAGCGAGCCTGCCACGATCAGTGCATTGTTGTTGATCGCAAAACCGGCAGCACAGGCCGCCAAACCCGAATAGGAGTTCAACAACGAGATAACCACCGGCATATCGGCGCCGCCGATCGGGATGACCGCCATAATGCCGAAAAGGAGCGCCAGACCGATCACCATGTAGAGCCAGTTAGGGTCTGTGGGGTTCATGCAGAACATCGCTGCACCACCCAGAATACCTAGCACCACCAGCGAATTTACGATCTGCTGGCCCGAGAAAGTGATCGCGCCGCTACCAATCGTCTCGGATAATTTGCCGTAAGCCACCAAAGACCCCGTAAGGGTCACGCCACCGATCAAAATCGAAAGCACGATGGTCACCAGCGTAAAAACACCGGCATCAGGAGACAACGCCGCCCAACCCACCAGCAGTGAGGCAGCACCGCCGAGGCCGTTGAACAATGCCACCATTTCAGGCATCGAGGTCATGGCCACCGCTCGAGCCGCGATGGCACCGACAGCGCCCCCCACCACCATACCGACGGCGATCCAGGTGAAATCCACAATGCCCTGGTCGAGCAGGGCCGCGATGATGGCGACCAGCATACCGATGGCCGACACCATGTTGCCGCGCCGCGCCGTCGCAGGGGAACCCAGCATTTTCAGGCCAAAAATAAACAGGCCCGCTGCTATGACGTAACCCAGTTGTGTCATCAATGCAGTTGTCATGATCAGTCCTCCTTCTTCTTGAAGAAGCCAAGCATGCGATCGGTCACCATGTAACCACCTACTACGTTGATGCTGGCGAGGGTCACGGCACCGACACCCAGCCACATGGCCATGTTGTCGTTACCCGTTCCCGCCAGTGCCACCGCGCCCACCACAGTGATACCGGAAATCGCGTTAGCGCCCGACATCAGTGGAGTGTGCAAGGTAGCTGGCACTTTGTTGATGAGCTCAAAGCCGAGGAAGATCGACAGCATCAGGATAAACAGCAAATACTCTGCACCGGACATATCAGTTGCCTCCCTCGATGATGTCTTTGATGGCGGGATGCACCACAGCACCGCCGTGGGTAATGACACATCCCGGAAGAATGTCGTTCTCGAGGTCCAGCACAAACTGCTTGCCTTCTTCGTCCCAGGTATCTTCCACCAGATTGAACATGTTGCTTGCATACATCTGGGTTGCATCCCGTGGCGCGAGGTTGGCCAGGTTTGCAGTACCAACGATAGTAACGCCATTGACATCAATCACCTGATCGGGGACTGAACCCTCGACGTTACCGCCGGTCTCGGCCGCCATATCCACGATCACTGAGCCCGGCGCCATGCCTGCCACCATGTCAGCGGTAACCAACACGGGCGGCTTGCGACCGAAAACCTGCGCAGTTGTAATCACCACATCCGATTCTGCGATCACTGCTTTCTGCGCCTGCCTTTGCAGCTCTACTTGCTCTGGCGTCAGTTCTTTTGCGTAGCCGTCCTGCGTCTGTCCGGTGTCTCCCAGATCTATCTCGAGGAACTTGGCACCGAGGGACTGTACTTGCTCTGCCACCACTGGGCGGGTATCAAAGGCTGTTACTCGAGCGCCGAGTCGCTTGGCGGTCGCAATGGCCTGCAAGCCCGCTACCCCGGCACCAATGATGAATACCTTGGCTGGCTTTAAGGTCCCTGCGGGGGTCATCATCATGGGCATGATCCGCGGCATGTGCTGAGCCGCAAGCATTACCGCCACATAGCCGGCAAGGTTAGCCTGAGAGCTCAGCGCGTCCATTTTCTGACTCCGCGTGGAGCGTGGGATCATCTCCATACTCACCGCGGTCACATTTTGGCTCGCAAACGCCTTAATCAGGTCTTTTTCGTTAAAGGGATCCAGATAGGACACATGAATACAGCCGGCCTTCAGCTGACTAATTTCGCCAATCTCCGGCTTGCGCAGCCTTAGCACCATGTCGGCAGCCGCCAGCAAAGCCGCTCGATCCGAACCGATACTTGCGCCGGCAGCTTCGTAATCCGCGTCGCTGATGCCGGCTCCAACGCCAGCACCGGCTTCGATGACCACATCCGCACCGAGCCGCACCAACTTTTTAACCGTTTCAGGAGTCGCGGAGACGCGATTCTCTCCTGGCTGGGTTTCACAGGGTATGACTAATTGCATAGTGAAGTTCGCCTGATTTTTGGGACCACCGTGATCCCGGTTTTTGTTAGAAATCCAGTCGGCTGATAGCAGTGGAGTGTCGCTTGGCAGAAGCGGCATCCCTCAGCACAGCTGGGGACGAGTCGGTGAAAAATCAGCCCGCGCGGAGTTTAAGAAGCGGGTTGAGCCAGCGGTGTCGCAAGCGCGTAAAGCGCAACGGCGCATCGAGCACCGCAAGACAAATGCATTCTTCACCTTCCAACGCGACCGGGGTGTGCTTGTCCCACCCCTCCCGAACCAAAAAATCACCCGGGTGATATTCACCGCTCTCATCGGCAAAACCACCCTGCAGAACCAGCGTCATCTCGCTGCCCCCATGAGTGTGTTCAGGAATACGGCCACCTGCAGCAATGCGATATAGCGCAAACTCATGCTGCGGGTCACCGGTTTTCAAATAGCTGATGCTGAGCGACTGGGTCACGCGCTTCCACACCAAGTCAGCGTAATCGCCGTTGATCAGCCGATCGAGCAAGCCGGGCAGTTGCGTGTCCGAGGCCTCGCTACGGGCGTAACGCAATGGCTCTGGGTCTTCCAGACGCGCCAGCACTCTATCCAGTACAGAATCCCCTACCGGTACGGGATCCAGCTGCTCAAAATGAGAGCCGCCAACGTCCTCTAACCGCTCGGTCAGGTGCCGACAGCGCTGACAATAGCTGAGATGGGCAGCAACGCAGGCGGATTGTGCAACGGGCAACACCCCTGCCGCGTGCTCAGTTAAAAAATCTGTAGAGGGGTGATGGCGCACCATGACTGACTATTCCAAACCGATTAACTTTACGATCTGATTACGACACCGGGACGCAAACGGTTTACTCCGCTGTGACGTAAAAACTGTGACATTCTGGACCCCCGACGCCATCTTGCTTACGCCTCCATTAAGCCCTGCAGCTTCTGGATTGCCAGGCGAACCCGGGATTTGACCGTTCCCAGAGGCAAATCGAGCTCGGCAGCCGCCTCGGAGTGGGATTTGCCCTCCATATAAACCTTGCCGAGAATTTGCGCTTGATCCGGGGGTAGATCACCCATCAACTCTCGCACTCGCTCGCTGCCACGCCGGGTGTGCAGCACAACGAATGACTCCTCTTCTTCGCTTTCGAGCTCGAAATCGTCAGATGCGAGGGGGGTATCAAATTTCTGCAGACGCCGAAACATATCGGTACGGCAGTTCCGTGCAATGGTATAGACCCAGGTGGAAGCCGCTGCTTTCTCTGGATTGAACCCGCCCGCTTTTTGCCACACCTTGAGCATGACCTCCTGCACCAGTTCGTCAGCATGGGTCGCGGAAAGGCTAGAACCTGACAGGGCAAATGCTTTGATCAACGGCGCAAAATGCCGAAAAAACCGGGTAAATGCACCCCTATCCTGACTGTTGCCAATCAGTACCAACGCTTCACTCCACTCGTCCGTTCTACGACCGGTCGGCGCGTTCCACTTTCCACTGCCGTTGGCGACGGGTGAGGTGCCAGGGTCTGTTTTTTCCATCATTGAAAAAACCTTGGATCCGGAGCGGTAGCATACACATTGCAGGACCGGCTTAACACCTCGTGATCCCAGAGATTTCGCCCATGAATTGACGTCGCTAACCGCTGATCCGCGCTCCCTTAGCGCCCGTAACAGCAATAACCTTGCTTTTGTCTGGGGACCGGAGGTCTACCGGCAGTGAACATTGCAGTCATAGGAGCGGGCATCTCCGGGCTGGGATGCGCTTACCGGCTGGTCCAAAGAGGCCACCGTGTCGAAATTTTTGAGGCCCGAGATCGGATCGGGGGCCACACGGCTACCTATGACGTTCAAGTGGGCACCCGTCGCTTTTCCATCGACACGGGTTTTATCGTCTACAACGACCGGAACTACCCCAACTTGATCCAATTGTTCAAGGAGCTGGGGGTCGCGAGTAAAGAGACCTCCATGGGATTCTCGGTCTGTGACGAGGCGTCAGGACTGGAGTACGCAGGCAACAATCTGAACACACTGTTCGCGCAGCGCGGTAATCTGTTATCACCCAGTTTTCTCGGCATGATCCGGGAAATCCTCCGTTTTAATAAGCTGGCAATTGCGGATCTGGACAGTGGGCGGCTACCCCAGGACCAAACCCTGGGGGAATATTTGTCCCGTCATGGTTTCAGTGCGCATTTCAGTCGCAGCTACTTGCTTGCCATGACCTCGGCAATTTGGTCAGCAGATTTCGAGGATGCACAAGACTTCCCCGTTGAGTTTTTTATTCGTTTCTTCCGCAACCATGGCTTGCTCTCGCTGACAAATCGGCCCCAGTGGCGGGTCGTGGAAGGCGGAAGCCGGGAGTATCTGACGCCGTTAACCCAGCGATTTGCCGACCACATTCGTACGCGTATGCCGGTCGCCAAAATCTTGCGGCCGCCGGGGCGGCCCGTCACCGTTCATTTCACCAATGGACTGGTGCGCGAATTCGATGAAGTGGTCGTGGCCACCCACTCCAACGATGCGCTAACCCTGCTGGGAGATGCTACCGACACTGAGCGATCCGTACTGGGCGCACTGCCCTATCGAGACAACGAAGTGATCCTGCACACCGACACGCGATTACTGCCCAAGGTCCAACGGGCATGGTCGAGCTGGAATTATCGGTTAAAACCCGGCAATGGCCGTGCCACGGTCACATACAACATGAACATTTTGCAGGGGCTCGATGCTCCTGAGACGTTTTGTGTGACACTTAACGACACGGCTTCAATCAATCCTCACCGGATTTTGGGGCGCTTTAATTACGCGCATCCCCAGTTCACACTGGCAGGCATGCAAGCGCAACAACGCTGGGCTGACATCAACGGACAAAACGGAACATGGTTTTGCGGCGCCTACTGGCAGAACGGGTTTCACGAAGACGGATTGAGCAGCGGACTCAGGGTTGCCGAGAGCCTGTGTGCCGCGCGCCAAATGGCGGCATGA
>Ga0255756_1000705_pt1 | contig 39704 bp, 36 predicted proteins | sample 011ome_20_FD_179956 | JGI IMG/M metagenome (GOLD analysis project Ga0255756, IMG submission 179956) | Coastal salt marsh microbial communities from the Groves Creek Marsh, Skidaway Island, Georgia - 011509CT metaG (version 2) | ecosystem: Environmental > Aquatic > Marine > Intertidal zone > Salt... | reverse complement strand
TGACCTCCGGCTGAAAAAAAAAAGCTGGCGGCGGCTGAACTTTTCTATTCGCGAAAGAGATTTTTTCTATTCGCGAAAGAACTTTTGACCTCCGGCTGAAAAAAAAAAGCTGGCGGCGCCACCGTGAAAAAATACACGTATATAAGGTCACACATGTACACCTTAAATGCTTGTTGTATATCATAAAAAGCCCGACAATGTCGAAATTCAAAAGGCAAACGCCATCCTCGAAAGGGCGGAGAGACGCGCGGAACAGGCCAAAGACGACCTTGACGCGGCCCAGAAGCGCCAGGAAAAGACTACGGCGCTACTTGTGGGCCAAAAGGCCGTATCTTGGGAAAGGGTCACTGCGTGGATGCCGGATGACGCATTGAGTCCACTTAAAATGGTGTTGGAAAGCACCCCGTTGCGCCAGGTCGACAGGGACCCAGCAAAGGTCTCTATTCTGAAAACCCGCTACTTTAACGTGGCCCTGCCGGAATCGGTCATTCCATGCAATCAAATGTACAGTGGGCGTTGTTGGATGTTTGCTGGACTCAATATTATGCGACGTCTTCTGATACGAAAGCACAAATTGAAACCCAATTTCGAGCTGAGCCAGTCGTACTTGTTTTTTTGGCACTATTTCGAACAGTACAACGACATGCTGAATCTCTTCTACTACGAAAAGGACATGTCCGTCGTCGAACGCCTCGAGTACCTGGAGAAGCCCCTGCATGACGGCGGTAACTGGATAACATTTCGCAGACTGGCGCACAAGTATGGCGTTGTGCCCAAAAAAGCGTACCGAGAATCCTGGCCGTCCAGCCACTCATCCGAGATGAACACCGTCTTGTGTAACCTGCTCAGAAACGACATAAAAGACTGTTCTACCATGGACGACGAACAGGCATTCCACGCATTCAGAGACGGACGTCTGCAGAATGTGATGCGCGTCCTGTGCCTGTGCATGGGGAGACCGCCGGTAAACGGCTTTAAATGCGCAGCGGATACAATGCTGAAAAAACATCTTGTTATCAAGGGAACCCCCCACACGCTATTTAACATGCTGGACGCGGCCGTCTGCATCGACCACCACATTCAGTTGATTGATGACCCTCGCCATCCTCCGGGCTGGAGTACGACGCAACACCAAAGTCTGCAGACAATACCCGAGTTGTCTTACAACGTCCACGACATGGATAAGATGGCAGCCGCTGTCCTACTGTCCATACGTAACGGCGTTGGCGTATGGTTTGCGTGCAACATGAACGAGGGCGTTTCGCAGCACTTGCAAGGCATGGCGGATGGCCTGTATCGCCCAGATAAGTTCATACCGGGCTCTGGAAACCCGCTGAAAATGAGCAAACTCGAGCGCATGCACTGGGGTCGCGCGCGCTGCAATCACGCGATGCTTCTGGTCGGTGTCGAGGTGTCCAAGGACGGCGTTCCGCTTTCCTTTAACATTGAAAACAGCTGGGGTGGCACGGGGCCTGGAAGGGGTTTTTACAAAATGACTGCAGCGTGGTTCCGGGAACATGTCTATACGGTCGTTGTACACCGGGATTTCGTCGCAGGGGTCGGTATCGAGACCCACCCTGTTCCGGAAAACCCAACAGAGTATCCATATTATGATTTTTTCGGTTAAGTTTTTTTTTCTACACAAATGTACGGTATTGTGCGCTTTCCGCGCCAGCAAACGTGGGCACTTTCCACGCGTCAAGTTGTTCTAAGCACGCGTCTATGTAGGCGTACCAGTTCCATCTTCCTTCCTGCACGAATTGTGGGTATTTTTGCACATATGCCTCCGTGCTGAGTCTTCCAAACATGCCACAATCTGCAACGGGGGCGTTCCGCGGCGGACGAACAATAGGTACGACCACGCCTCCCATGTGACTCGCCAGCGGCGCAACGCTCTTGATTTCCTTCTGACTGTCGTCTAAAAACACGAACCATTTGTTCTGGTCCAATATGTACGCGTATTTTGTATCTTTCGCGTCGTGCACGGAATAAATGTCCGGCGTTGGAATGTCGAACTGTGTGCATATTTTTCGCACGTTCGAGGCCGAGTTTGCCGTCAGAATGGTGATGCGGTCTTGGTACCTCGCCAGAAGGGGTTTCAACAGGCCCTGCATGTAGGCGGCGACATATTCCACGTCGGTGGCCTGTTTGGTTTCGTCCGGGCCGCTGTCGTACGTCGATTTGAGCACGTTCACCACTGCCTCTGGCGAGGCGTCTTGACCGGCATTAAATGAGAAACACGCGGCGGTCAAATCCCAATCCAGGTAGATGTGAGCCATTGTCAGTACTGTTGATGTGTTGCTTTATACTGTACTTTGGTGTATAAGTAATAGAATATGTGTCACGAATGATGGGCGAAAACGACGCACTTTTACGACTTCAGTATCTGGGATGGCATTTGTGCGGCCGGCGTTTTCACGTGCAAGGCTGGTGGCATTGTGCTCTAATGTTTCGCAAAGACTATCGTCTTTTAATTATAGAGGGGTGTCTGGAAGATGCGGAAATATCTGCAGATTTGCTCGGGCCCTTGTTCCCCGACTTTCGTCTATTTTACTGTTACCACACGATACGTCACTTGCGCGGTATCCATCTGTGGCGCGCCTCGAGTTCGATGGAAACCATTTGCATTTGATAGTATAAAGGCTTTGCCTGTAACATAAATACATGAACAAACGATTATACTGTAGTTGCGTATATGCATGTTTGTTGTTGGGCTTGGTGTGGCGGCGCGCGTGTCTGGCCTATGTTACAGCAGCGTGGCTAGTACAGTTGTGCAGCGCGTGTTTGGTGTGGCTTCACATGCAGCGGCCGTCGTACGCTGCCATTGACGCCCGCTACATGCGCAAGTACTATCACGACTGCGGCGTGACGATTCTTAAACCATTGCACGGCGCCATACCGCGACTCGAGGAGACTCTCGAAACTTATTTTCAATTAAAGTGGCCACGGTTTGAACTTATTTTTTGCGTGGCAGACGCCAACGACGACGCCGTGGACGTGGTACGGCGCCTGGCCAACAAGTATCCGCGCGTGGTGCAAAAGGTGTCGGTGGGAAACGCCGACTACATCAACCCGAAATTGGCCAATTTGCAATCGGGATATGAGGCGGCGAAATACGACATGGTTTGGATGACGGACGCCAACGTGATTGCGTCGGACGGTGCGCTGCAAGACATGGTCGACAAATGCGTCGGTGGCTCTCCGTTGGTGCACCAGGTGCCGTGGGGCATTTCTGGTCCAAACATCACGGCCGATTTCGGCACGTTGTTTCACGGTTCGGTGCTCGAGCGGTGGTTTTTCGCAACGTCGCACGCGCGTCCCTACGTCTTTCTGAACCACTTGGTGTGCACATGTTTGACGGGGATGAGCGTTCTCCTTGACAAAAGTCATCTCGATGACCTGGGAGGTCTGTCCGTATTTGCGTCTCACATCAACGAAGACGCCAAAATTGGGTTTGCGTTCGACCAACGAGGGTGGCACACGTCATTGTCCAAGCACCCGGCGCTGCAAAACCTCGACGTCTTTGATTTTGACAGCTACGTACAGCGTCGCATCCGCTGGATGCGTTTGCGGCACAATTGCGCCGACACGTTTGTATTTATTCCACTCGAACTGCTCATTGACAGCCATTTATTTACACTACTAGCGTGGACGTCGCTGCATCTTTTGCACGGGTTTGGTCGCACGTGGCTTGTGGCGCACGTCGCGGCGTGGCTGTTGGTCGACGCGCTCGTGTTTTGCATGATGGACCGTGCGATTAGTTTACCGTCGGCATGGCAAGACCGCGGGAGCACCGCCTACTTTTTTGATTGGGGCCACGTGTCAGACAAGCCGCGTGGTGTGTTGTTTTTCTGTCTAAATTTGGCACAACACTACGTCATGTGGGTCGTGCGCGAATTGGTGGGCGTCTATGTTCGCGTGTTTGCCCTGGTGAATGCGGACACTGTGGAATGGCGCGGCACAGTACTATCCACAAAAACAGAATGAAGATATAAAAGCTTCTATAAAAAAAGAAATGCCCGAAGTTATTGTCACAGGAGTGCTCGTCAACGAGCCTAATATTAAACTACTACAGTGGATTCGATTTACAATCGTATGTTATCTCACTTACTATGCCTACGTCGCCATAGATTACTCTTTGGACACGTCTGCGAGCGCGTGGGACGTCGTCATTATCATGCTTTTGATGTATCTTTGTGCGTTTCGTTTACCCACTTATGGCATCACTGCCGCATCGACCTCCAACGAGAGGGCGCTGTCGGTGTTTTCGTGCGCGCAAATGACGCTAGCCGTTTGGAACGTGCTCCAGCTCGTCCTGATGTGGAGCGTACTGAACGAAATTATCAAGGCCTGCCGCGAATGTCATGACGAGGCACCGTGCGTCCTCGAGAACACGTACCAAAACATTACTTTGAGCAAAGAAGATTGCGACACGCCACTTCCCACGACAAAGCAGGCCGCTACGACTGTTTTATTATCGTTGGCGGCTTTTGCCAGCGTGGGTGCGTCGATTCACGCGCGAAAGACGAAAAACGCCAAGGTGGTGACGGTCATGGGCGCGATAGACGTGCCGGACGTTCCGACGGCTACTGGTACGGCCGGCGTGCGGGTCGAGGTGGTCTAACGTGTCGCGACGATTTTTCCCACGCCCTTGGAACGCGACTCGCGAAACACAAAGTGGTCTCCCGGCAGCACATATACGGGCGTGTCAAAACGCAGCGTAACTTTGGCGTAGTCGCCCGAGCGGATGACGTCCTTGTTCATGTGCACAAGTTCGGCCGATTTTTTCAGCGTACGGCAGTGCATCACGGGGCGGTAGCCGACCTTGATGGTCGTGGCGTGGTGCAGCACAAAGATGCGCGCATCAACTTCGCGCACGGCGACCGTCTTTGGGTCCGATGTGAGTACCATGCCTTTTGTCAGGTGTTTTCGCTTGACATCTTTGTGCACGATGGCCAACGTGCCGTACTGACCGGCCTCGATGTGGCCACTGTCCGTGTCTTCCGTGAAAATGGATTTGACGCGAACTTTTTTGTATTGGCCCTGCTTGAACGGACCCAGAAACGCCCACGTATTGCACGGCATGCGTCCCTGGACGCACACGCCGCCCACGACGACACCGACGCCCCTTACGTGAAAAATAGACTCGAGCTGCACGGCACAGGGCGTGTTGACGTCGTAGGTGCGCCACACGGGCAGTTTTTCAAACAGTGAGTGAAACACGTCCATGCCGGTGCGCGTGACGCAGGAAAGGGACACGACAGGCACGATGGCGCGCGAGACGCAGCTGGAGACCATGTTTTCAGAGATGGAGGTGCCGTGTACCTTGTAGTGGCGCCGTTGGTGTTTTTTGCACAGCTGGGCCACGGCGGAAAGGGTATCTTTCAAGATATCTTTGGGCGTCAAGTCGATTTTGGTCACGACGACGACAATGGGTAGGTGCAGGCAGGCGGCACAGCGAAAGTGCTCGTTGGTAATCGACGTCACGCCGCGGTTTCCGGCCACCACAATAAAGACATAGTCCGTCATCAAGCCCACGAGGCCGGAAATGGTCGTCTTAAAGTACTTTTCGTGCCCCGGGAGGTCACCGGCGACGACGTGGCGCGTGCCGATGCGTCCTTCGCGAATGGTAATGGTCGACGTGCGTCCCGATTCTTTTTCGTGTGGGTGTTGGAAAATAGTGGCGCGCGCCGCGCCGCGTCCATCGTCGGTTTCACCGAACAAACAAGCCGTCAATGTCGATTTTCCAGCGTCGACGTTGCCGCCCATGGCGATGCGAAGAGACATTCTTTCAAACAAATTGTACAGTGTAAATAGTCTTCATGTAAAAACAAACATCCATTTTTTTTCGCGGAAATACAGTATAAATATATAATGTTGGCTTTATCCCGTGCATGTGTTTCACTGACCCCCTTTCTCGCCATTTACAGGTATCGCAGGTAAGTACAGCCGACTTAGCCCAGTCGGCACTTTTCCTCGCTAGTCTAGGTGATTCGGATACCCAAGAGATGTGGGTTCGAGTTTTTCCAACTGGATTATGCAACACTTATGCTCGCATAAATATGCATTCGGTGTGAAAGAGGCAAGAACCAGCACATGTGTTTCACTGACCCCCGTTTCTCCCATTTACAGGTATCGCAGGTAAGTACAGCCGACTTAGCTCAGTCGGCAGAGCGATAGCCTTTTAAGCTATTGGCCGTGGGTTCGATCCCCACAGTCGGCACATTTTTTCCTCGTTAGTCTAGGTGGCTAGGATACTTGGTTTTCACCCAAGAGACGCGGGTTCGAGTCCCGCACGAGGAATTTCAGTCCTATAGTGTAGTGGTTAGCACATCGGTAGTTCCCACCGAAATCGGAGGTTCGATTCCTCCTAGGACTTGTGGTCGGGACGCTGACCATCGACTCGCACAAAGAAAAAAGCAAAGTCGTTAAAGTAAATGCCACAGACGTGTGGATGTGAAGGATTGCGCAACCTTTGCATATATACCATAGACTGCGTGCGCGCGCGGCGATATCTCCAGCTGGCTTTAATACAAATCCTTGCATTGGGATGGTGCGGGTATGTCTATTGTGTCTAGAGATAAGGCACGCGAATAGAATCCGCTCTGTTAGTGTAGCCGGCTAGCACGTGGGTCTTTGAAACCTGAGTCCTGGGTTCGAATCCCAGACGGAGCATAGGGTATGTTGCCAGTTGCCAGGGGTTGCCAGGGGTTGCCATGTTTGCCAGGGTAAGTCGTCCCGCACGGCGTTAAAAGGCATTTGTTTGTTCTGACTTGTTTTTTGCTCTCCTACTGACACAACAGTGCTTGATATCACGTTAAACTGTCTCCCGCTTGGTTAGCTCAGTTGGCCAGAGCATCCGACTGTTAATCGGGGGGTCGCTGGTTCAATTCCAGCACCGAGCGCCGCCACTTTGCCCGAGTTGGTCCAAGGGGGAGGACTTAAGATCCTTTGGTTGCACACGACCGCACGAGTTCGAATCTCGTAGGTGGCACTTTTTTAGCTCTATACGCGAGTGGTATAGCGGGTGGTCATAAGAACCACTGTACACAGGTTCGAATCCTGTTGGAGCTTTGATCCCGAGCAGGATGTAAAAAGGCTCATTTTTAGCAGCTTAGCTCAGTAGTAGAGCGCCGGTCCATATAACCGGAGGTCACAGGTTCAAGTCCTGTAGCTGCTTTCGGGTGTTCGACTCACCCTGACTCCTTTACAAAAAGACACCTGTCATGCTCCGCAATGAGTCTAAACTACACCGCCACTTTGCCCGAGTTGGTCTAAGGGGGCGGATTCAAGACCCGCTATGTTCGCATGCACGAGTTCGAATCTCGTAGGTGGCATTTTTTTAGTCTATTGGTGTAAAAGCAGCACGCCGGTATTTTAAACCGGGAGAGCGGGGGCGGTACCCGCATAGACTTGGCGCTCCTTTAGCTCAGTTGGCAGAGCATCGGTCGTAAGTGTTCGTTTTGTGCGTCGTTGTCTCCTTACCAACGTTGTCTCACACATTCCCTGTTTATCCACAGTTATGAGCCGAAGGCCACGGGTTCGAGCCCCGTAGGGAGCATTTCCTTTTAGCTCTTTGGTGCAATGGTAGCACGCCGGTACTATATACTCACCGGAAATGCGAGTTCGAATCTCGCAAGAGCTTTTGTCCACCAAGACTTGAAACTGGTGTCTATACGCTGCGGTGTCCGAGCGGTTAAGGAGCCAGACTTGAAATCTGGTGGGATACTCCCGCGCGTGTTCGAATCACGTCCGCAGCGCGTCGTGTTGGCCGAGCGGTTAAGGCGTGAGACTGCTAATTTCATTTCCATAGGAAGCGCAAGTTCGAATCTTGCACACGACGGTCAGTTTGGCCGAGCGGTCTAAGGCGTCACGTTTAGGCCGTGATATCTCCGGATGCGAGGGTTCAAATCCCTCAGCTGACACTCTTTTTTACCCTATTGGCGAAATTGGACAACGCGTCCGCCTTCTAAGCGGAAGATTGCAAGTTCGAGTCTTGCATAGGGTAGCTGAAATGGATATATATATATATATATATATATATATATCTAGTTGGCTATGACGACTCGTTTACACCGAGTAGGTGGTGGGTTCGATTCCCACTTTCAGTACGCGGCCGCTTGTGTCACACCCCATTTTCCCACCCATTTGAACAAAATGGCGTCGACCAAGTTTGCCCGTTTTTTCGCCGAATTAGCTCAGTGGCAGAGCATCGCACTTGTAATGCGGAGGTCGTGAGTTCAATTCTCACATTCGGCTTTTACGTAGGAATTTAGCGAGAACGTACGGCTTAGCGGACATGAGGAGGTCTTCGTACTTGCAGATGATCTTCAGCTCCTTTTCGAGCAGCACCTTGTCCTTCTTGTAAAAGTCCTTGTTCGCCTTCCTTTTGTTCGCGGTTTCACGCATATCCGTGCGGGGTCTCAGGAAATGCTCGTTCGCCTTGAGCAGACCTTGGGTCAGTCGCTCGACGTGGGCGTCCATGAGCTCGGCGACAGGACAGTCTTCGATGTCTCTGTCGGAGAGGATTCGGCCTTGCATGGCTTCGGTCATGACGTATTGGAGCCTAAGAACTGTGTGGATGATGTGGTGCCATGTTTCGGCGAGGGAGGAGAAGAGACGCTCCAGGCCCTTGACGAATCTGCGGTAGCGCGGATGGAGGGACGCGCGGAACACCCACTCCTTGGTCGGCGTCGTCGACGACGATTTCTTCTTGGCCGCCGTCTTTTGCCTCTTCCTCGCGTCACCGTGTGCTGCCTCTGTGTGCTTGGGGAGCAGCGGCGTGACCGGCTCAGCCGCCGTCCGTCTCGAAGCAATTCGGTCAGCGAACAGGTCCCGGAGCCGGTAGGGCAGGTCTGCGATCCGAGGAGCCGTGTCCACGTTCTTCTTCTTCTTCTTCTCTCCCTTCCTCTTCCTCTTCCTGGTGTTCGTCCCCGGCTCCTCGGCTTCCGTGAAGCGGACGCCGTAATGCTCGAAGAATTTTTCGATGCGGAGAGGGTCGGCGGTGCCCTGGATCTCCTCGTCTGAGAGGAAATGCGCCTCGTTCTTTTTCGGGTTCGCGAGCCACCACTGCTGCGCCGACTCCGTGGAGCTGGACGCCGCGTTCTCGACGCGGTCGGTGCCGTAGGAAGTGCTGTCCACGACGGCTGCGAACCACACCAAAATGTCAATCATCCCTTCAGCACTCATCTTGGGAGAGCAGCCTTTATGGGACAAAGTGGACAAAGAGCCCCCGGCGGTTTTGCGGATGAACATCATCTCGTACGAAAGCCCGAAGCGCACGATAACGTAAGTCCCCTTCTTTCCTGTATGCCTCGCGAGCTCTATTCCCTCTGTCTCGCCAAGTTTGTGCACCTCGCCGTTCATGAATGCGAGGCGGTCCATTCCGAAATGTTTGACTTTCATTTCCAGGGTCTTGCGCTTCTTGCTGTCCGAGTTGCTGGTTTGACTTTCATTTCCGACTCGGACAGATTATGTGGCGCCGGCCGGAATTTCCAGGGTTTTGCGTTCTTGCTGTCGAAAATTCCGAGGTCGTGAGTTAGGGTTATGTGGCGCCGGCCGGAAAATTACTTGGTATGTTTTCGCCGAATTAGCTTAGTGGCAGAGCGCCGCACTTGTAATGCGGAGGTCGCGAGTTCAATGTATTTCGGGCGGTTCTCTTTTAATCCAGTGGAGGCTCCGTTTATCTATATATAGTTGCCTATATACCCCTAGAAATGTCGGCGTCGTTTCCCAACAACGATTTGCGACGCCATGTTATGACCAAAGCACAGACCACGCAGAAGATGCCCATTTACTTTTACAAATTAGAACAGCGCCTGAATCGCCAGGAATCGCGCATTCGCTATTTAGAAGACCAAATCGAAGAGGCACAGCGCGACAACAAGCGCTTAAAGGACCAACTCACCCAGGGCGTGCCGATTGAACAGGTCAAAACCAGGTCGGATTCCGAATCAAATGTGTTTAAGATAAGTTTGTAGCCATTCCTAGAATTTTCCGGACGGGGCAATTGCCGCCTCGAAAAAAACTCCATTTCAGCATACACACACCGTCACCCGCCGGTTACCCCCCGATTTTTCTGTAGTGTCCGTCTCAACGAACTCAAAACTACGGGAAATCCGGAAGGTCCACCGCGGCATCGAGGCGACAAGGCCCACAAAGACACCCCACCGCAATTAGAACCGAATTTTTTGTTACTAATTTTTGTTCCTTGTTACTTACGAATAAATGGGCGACAAATGCCGCCGATGCATTTATATGTTGATATCGCCGTCTCACAAAGTGTACGTGGGAAAAACGAACGATTTAGAGGCGCGGTACAAGCAACATGCGCGCGCCGCCGGTGGATGTGCCCTACTGCACAACGCCATTCACAAATATGGATGGGAGGCATTTATCAAAGTGGTCCTCGAGGAATTCGAACCCAATGTCACCGACGGCCACATGTTCGACCGCGAAGAATTTTTCGTGGACAAATATGGGTCGTTTGGGCCATGCGGATACAATTTGACAAAGGGAGGCGTGTCGGGGTTTTGTTTTGCCACGCCCAAAGATACGCGCACGCGTCGGGAAAAGCTGCGGGACTATGCAAAACATCGCACGGCTGTACACCAGGAAAAGATTAACAAGGCACTGCGCTCGCTGTCCAAGGCGCAGCGGCGCATCCGTCTCAAAAATCTACAAAAGGCCAACGCGGCACCGAGGTTGATATTTACGCCACAAGAGCGCCGCGCAAACCGCGAGCGGCGCCAGAGACTGGCGCGCGGCTTGATGAAGCCGGTCATCGCCACGCATTTGTGGACGTTGCGCGAGCGTCGTTTTCATTCGCTTGGACAGGCGGCAGCGGGGCTCAACGAGGAATTCGGGAACGCGCGGCTTGTCTTTCGCAAGGGAAACATTTCGCGCTGTGCGCGCGGTAAAATAAAAAGCCACTGTGGGTGGACGTTTCGTTTTGAATAAATTTTCTCTATATAAAGAGTTTCATTTTATGTACTTTGAATGTTTAAAACGAAAGTTCTAAATAACAAAACAAAAGCACTGAGGAGTTTTAATGTAATGTTCCAACAAAACAAATGTGGTTTAGCTTTTGGTGAAGACAAAAGGGTATTACGCGTCTCCGATTTCCATATAGGGGGTAACCCCCAATCAAACGTTTCTAAAAACTACGATTGGTTAGAACAAACACATGATTACATCCAAAGGTTGTTTCCGAATGTGGAGCGGTCCAAGGCCATCGGGGACATGGACTTTGTGCTGGACGATGCACAAATAGGTTTCATGAGCCAAAACGATGCCTGTTTGAAAAGCATTCGACTGTCGCTCGTGACAATGATGGGTTTTTTTGGCGCAACTCTGACACTAGAACCGACTATACAAATTGTTCGGAGCGCCAATCATTTAGTGAGGCTTCGAAATATTATCGTAAATGAGCACAATCTCAAAAGGATAACGCGCATATTGACATGCTTGAGCTTGTTAAAGATGGAACAACTACATACGGCAGTTTTGCGGTGGTTTCAGCACGATGCTGATTTCGCCACCGCTATTGCTACTTTACTCGCAGATATAAAGACACGAAAGACAACTGTGTTGGGACGGGCAAAACAGTTTTGGGAAAAAACCTCAAAATAAAAAAGCAGCAATTAATCTACATAGTTCGATGGGAAAAAACCTCAAAATAAAAAAGCAGCAATTAATCTACATAGTTCGATGGGTAAAATGAAAGTCTCGTTGCATCGTTTTTGAAAATAACGTACAAAAAAGACGTACGTCGCTGGTTTTAGTTCTCGCAATGTCTGCTGTTTGACGACGTTGGCATGGTGGTCATACACGTGGCGAAAAACACCGCCCATATTATATCCGACAGTCATAAAGCCGGTATTGTACATCCAGTACCCATGTGCCATATTGAGATGGTGGCATTGTGCCCAAGGCAATAACACGGCGTTCCAGTGCGAATCGGGCACTACGAGTCGCCTATACTCATACACATGCATTCCAATATTTTAAAAAAATGTTTAATTTATGCACGGCTTATGATTTTATTAATCAGATTCTTGTACTTCTAATTTTTCTACATGAAAGTCTTTTGTAACCAAGAGACGTACGTCTCCCGAGAGTGGAAGCCGCACGCTTTCCAAATGTTTGGTACCGTGCACGCCATGAAATACAGTACGGGTCGCCATCGGCACCTGCACGCGCGTCTGCCCGGTCGCTTCGACGAATGTTCCGTGTTCTGCACTGTACGTGGCGCAAAACCAAACACCCACGTGTGTTGCCGTAATGTCACATTGGTCGATGGGCGACCAGGGGGTCCAGTATGACATTTGTCGAGTTCCTTGGCGGGTTTATAGTACACGTGGCAACCACCGGATTAGGGTTTCTTTACATTTTCCGCATTTTTGCTGCGTGCACACACACACACACACACAATGGAGTCCACCATCGATGCCCTGCTTCGCCGCTATGGCAACGACCAAACTCGGCCACGCTTGCGACGCGCGTTCGAACATGTCTCCAAAGGAAAGGATGTCCACACGTGCGTGTTTGCGTTTGCTGAATGGCTTCGGGGCGGCTGCCGCGGTGCTTTCGAGGTGGCTTCGTCGCCGCCACGCCGTGGCGAAACGGGTACATACACAGTGGTCCCGTCCACCCTTGGCTGGTTCTTTCACTATTCTTGCGAGCGCTACTTAAAACGGGCGTGCGAAGACGAGACGACCAACCGGCTGCAAATTGTGGGCCAGCGGCGCGAGGGGACGTTCGAGGGCGCGCTTTTGGAGCGTGGTTTCGCTTGGGAACGGCGCATCGAGGCGATTCTTCGCGAGAATCGTTTTCCATCTTTCTGGTGGAAGGATTGTCACCACGAGCCTCGTACGGGAGGCTACCATGTTATCGATGTCGAAGCGGAGGCCAAGGCTGCGGTGGTATGTGGGTACGAAGGAGAACAGCAGCGACTTTCGCTCAACTATTTGACGTCGGCGCCCGTCGGCACAGTGCTTTGCCAGGCGCGTTTTCGAGTTCCAGAGGCGCTGCTGGCAAAGTGGAATCTCCACGCGCGCATTCGATTCAGTAATTTCATTCCCGACCTGCTTTTTATCGAGCAAGACAGCGCCGGGCGCCGCATGGTCGTCGTTGTCGATGCCAAGGCGTCGGCTTCGATGAAACTGGGCCACCGTATCCAGGCGTCTTTCTACGCCCTCGTGCTGTCGGAATGGACCTATGTCTGTCCACGTGCCGGCATTTGGCTAATGAATGTGGACACGCCGCAGATGTTTGACGTGGGGCGCGTCGCACGCATGTTGGAAAACTTTTTTCGACATCAACTGTGGCGCATTCTTAGTGAGACTCAAGATTGGCATTTCAATGCCGTGTGTGCCAGTTGTCCGTACGTCGACGATTGTCGCCACGACATCGAAGACGTGCCCTTTGGTCTGTCGGGAATTCCAGGCATTTCGCGCGGCGAGCGAAAACATCTTTACCAGTACATGGAGCAGCATCTCCCGTTCGAGGTGGCCGAGTCGTCCGACCACGTGCAGAGTCTCTCCACGGCCCTGGAAATCGCCAGGGACCGCGAGCACACGCCAACAGAGCGCAAATATCTGCAAAAATTAGTGGGGTTTACCGTCAAAGGTTCGTTGGTGCCGCGTCGTAACGATTTGCTTTTGAGCACGAGTCCGGCGTTAGACGCACTCATGACGCGCAGAATGCGGGTTCGCGGCGTGCCGATGTTGACATTGCCTCGTCCTGGACCTGGGAGTGTCGACGCATTGGTGTGTCTCTCTGTGATGGTGGACCCGCAGACGACGATGCCGTACGCCTGGTCGTTGGGTCACCGTCCGTTTGTCGCGAGGACAATATCGGGATTGGTGACGGAGGTGGTTCCTGTGGAGGCGCTTCGGTTACCAGTCTACGCCGAACAAGTGTTGGCGTTTCGTCGTCGCTTTTGTGACGCGCTGCACGCCGCTATGGTCATGTATCGCGGCCGACGCGTCGTGTTTGCCACGCTGGAAAAGCACGAGTACGACGCCGTGCTGCAGCTTCTCATGGAGCTGGGCGACATCGAAAAGGCGCGCATCTGCCTGTACGCCATGACACACTGTGTCAAGTTTGTGCAGATGGCGGGCGTGCAGCAGGATTTATCGCAACGACGCGATGTCGAGCCCGCGTTTGTTGCTGTCACAGAAGAGACGTGCCGCGCCGTATGTTTTCCGATACGCTCGTATTGCACGCTGACGAATATCCTGGAGCATTTACTAGGCGCCGAACGGGATTGGTCCGCCTTGGACCAGGAAAACATGTTTCGCGACTGGAATATGAGCGATTTCGTGGACGGGGCGGCGTCAGACACGGCGGGTTGGTACACGGCACCGTTGCAGTATTGTGCCAGTGACGACCCTAAACCCGCGCAGCGCCTCGTCTACGCACGTATACGCCACTTGGTGGAAGCGCGACTCGTCACGGCGGACCGCCTGCTCGAAAAATTGTGGACGGTGGTCGACGACTATTGCCGGCACCAATGCGTGCACTTGATGCCGAAAAGGGCCGCGACGCTGCGCATCGACAACCAATCGGAACTGCAGCATTTACAGCTCGCCCAGCTCGATTTTTTCACGCGATACGAGAACATTCACGCGTATACGGAACATCAACTGGAGCGCTGTCGTTCGGTGGGCACACGGTTTCGCAAAGTCCTGGTTGGCCACGTCACGTCGGTGCGCGACAAGGAAATCACGCTCGAGTGTCATTTTGGAGACATTGCAGGGGTAGGACCCACGGACCGCTACTACTGGATGCTCACCTCGCTGGACGGCGCGCAAAATGTTGGCGTCGCTGGTCACAATGAATTTGCCCACTTCAGCTCGTTTCACGTGAATAGTCATTACTGCACGGGGCTAAACTATGCGTACGGCGACATTGTAAGGAAACGCGAACACGTCATCGACGTGCGCTGCGATGTGGCACGGCTTGGTACGGCGCCGGGCCAGACGGTCGTTCTACAGCCGCGCTACACGAATGTCACGCTCTTTAGAGTGGCAAAGCGCCTGGCAGACATTGACCGCGCGGAAAACGACGTATTTTTAAACTTGATGGACAATCCTCTGGCGTTGGCGCGCAGTAGGCCTCTGGAAGTGACGCCGGGCGAAGACCCGCCGATGACGACGTCACAGACGGCTATTTTCGACAAGCTATGCCAGAGACGCCTCCAGGTGGTCTGGGGCCCCCCGGGCGCCGGCAAAACCTTCTTTATCGCGGCCACCATCGCGCGTCTCATGACGGGATACCGCAACCAACAGACGCCCTTTCGCGTCATGGTCATTGGGTTTACGAGAAAGTGTGCGCGCAACGCCGCGCGTCGCATTCACAAGTACGTGTCGCGCCAATGTCCGGTTGTCGTCGTGGAAACTAATCTAAAGCCCCTCGCGGCCGGAGATGCATGCGAAGTGCGTCAGGGCTGTGATTTCGTCGCAGGTACCGTGCTCGCCGTTCTGTCGAGCGAGTATCGCGTGCGCACGGCCCGAGGCGAATGGACGTACGCCAAAAAGTCCGTACGACACGCACAGGGCGACGACATACGCAATGTACGTCCACAAACTGTTCCAAAGCTCGGAGATTGGTGCGTCGTGGGTGGCACGGCTTACAAGGCCCACGCCATCGCCGTTGCCCTCGAAAAGGCGTCCAAGGGTCGCTTTGACATGCTCGTGGTGGACGAGGCGTCGCAAATGCCGCTGCACGTGCTCGCGATGGCTACGCGTATCTTGAACACGGAGACGTCGCGCATTTTGGTGGTCGGGGACCATTTGCAGCTCCCGCCGATAGTGCATGCGTCGTGGCCCGAGCACGGTCCGCAGAGTTCGACCTTGGAACTGCTGCGCCGTCGTACCATGGAACATCCGGACGCCTGGGGCCAGTTGCGCGAAAATCACCGAATGAGCCCGCCGCTGGCCCGATTCGCACGCGATGTATTGGGATACCACGATTACGAAACGTGTGACGTGGGCGGGTGCCATTGCAGGTCTGGCCGCGCACAAGAACTCGCGCTGCGAACTTTGCAGCCCCATAACGAACTGGCGGCCATCGCCTGGGCCGCGCTGACGCCCTCCAAGCCGTTGGTGATGGTTTGTCTTCGCCGAGCGTCGACCGAGCTGGAGGCGCGACTTGTGGCTCAAATTATTGCCATGTACTCGCTTGCATCGGATTCTACGGGTGCATTTGTCGTCACGCCGCATCATGTGCAGCGCGAAGCCTGTGTGAATGAACTAGGGCGCGTGGGCGTCGCGGAAAACTCGGTCGTGGTGAACACGGTCGAAAAAATGCAGGGGCAGGAGCACGATTGCGTGGTGGCTTGTTACGGCATCGAATCGGTGGGTCAAGAACTCGATTTTGTATTTAGTCGCCCGCGGCTGAATGTGGCACTATCTCGGGCCAAGGTCAAAACCATTCTGATTGTTTGTCCCGAACTGTTCAAGCCAGACCCGGACATTTTCAAAGATACGACACGTCAAGAGGGCTACGCGCTTTTTCAGGCGGTTCGACACTGGTGCGAGGAAAATAGATGTGTCCTAAATATAGATTAGTAGTTTACAAAATTCAAAAGCCGTGTCAAAACGAAGGCCGCGTCAAAACGGCGCGGTCAGCGATGTTTACCGCTCGGGTGAGTCAAAGACGTGTGGCACCTCGTCCAGGGGCACGGCGGCGTGCACAGTAAACGCGGTGCCGTTTAGTTTGTACAGGCCCGGTGCGAGGCGTGGTATGTACACCAAAGATCGAGTCCCCTCCACTTTGATACACTTGGCCAAAGAGCATGGGCGCTCGTTTGCCGTGATAACGGCAACGGAAGGAGACGCGTGCAGAAAAGTGACATTTATCTTTGTCCACGGGTCGGTCTCGACCATGAGGATGTCCAGTGGTTCAATGCGCTCGACTTTGGGCGGGGTTTGTATCTTCTCCATGGTTTCAAGGATCGTCTCACCGGACACCAGCACGGGCGCCTGCAAAAAGTCGTACCTCAGTAATATATTGCGGTGCGGCTCCGGAAGCGGTTGGCCTTTCGCCCAGGCCTCGTACCACGCGCGCAAGACGCATATCGCGCCCTCCGAGGCGACACCGGGAAACGTAAGACTATCCCTGCTTCCTATCACCAAGCTAGAGGACATGGTGGGACCGGTTGCGTCCAGCTGTGTGTGTGTCTTGCAACTACCGCGCGTTACCATTCAAACAGTATATAATGAACACTACTAAACACAAGTTTCACACAAGTTGGCCCCGCCTTCACACAAGTCGGGCGACTTGTGTGACGTGGAAAGCGTAGTACCAATGTACTAGTCTATCGAAAATAGAAAAAACGCAGAAAACAATATCAACGAAAGCTGCAGAACATGAACGTCGTCGTGGGCACGAATGAACGCCAAGAGCCAGACGACTCTGAATCTTTCGAAGCTCCGAACGAAACCGGCGATGTTTACAGCGAACCAAAGACTCGCACCACAAGCGTACCAGTGCCCACGCTCGCGGTCTCGGAGCGGGACTCTGACCTCCTGATCACGAGCGTCTTTGACGCAACAAAAGAACACTTTGACGCAACAAAAGAACATTCTAGTGAAAAGGTACTGTGCATAAGCTTTAAAAGCAGCACTGACCCGCCCCTGACATTCTGTGTGGACGTAAATGACATACGCGCGGTATTTAACGTACATGCGGGCTGTTCGCCTCCCGAGTACGAAGCGTCTGCAGAAGTATACAACGAACAAGTCGTGTCTTTTTTGAAAGGTCATACACACTTTGACTGCGTGTTTCCGACCTGGGAGTCCCTCGAGTGGTCAGAACGCAAAGTGTTCGGTGAATCCGAGCGCCCAGAGGAAATACCGTCACGCGTGAGCGCGCTGTACGACGCACTAGGCATTCCAGAGCCGAAAACACGCACCGTGGATAAAATAAACATTATCGCCGCATGGATACGTCAAGTGGAGAGTGGTTTGCGGGAAATGGGCATTCACCTGGACGACACTTTGATCAATGTCGTCGAGCGAGAAGAGTCGGATGTGATGGATATTCCTTCAGGTTCCGAGTCGTCCTTGAGGTTTATAGAGCGTCTCCAGGCACTGATTGACGTGTCTAAACAGAAAGTGCAATCTATCGAAAATATGTACAAGCTCCAGAGTGACGGCCAGACGCTTGGTAAACGACTTCGAGTTCTTGAAACAGTGGACAATCTTAAAGTGGTGGGTAGTTTCGGAAAAAGACTGAAAGCGGTGATTGAAATGCAATCAGAGCCCGAAGCCCTTGCGTTGCACGTTTACAAACTACCACAAGTGGCGTTTTAAATGTTCATTTTAAAAATATATTTTATATTTTGCCAAAAAATATTTTGCCAAAAAGCTATCACTATCAAAAGCCGAAGGCTGAAAAGTTTGGGAATTTTATGCCAAAATATGTTTCTATTGCAAACGCAAAAAAAGGCTGTAAAAAGCCGGAGGCTGAAAAGGTCCGTAAAAGGCTGTAAAAAGCCGGAGGCTGAAAAGTTTGGGAAATTTCTGCCAAAAGCCGTTCTCCGCGCGTTTAAATGTTTTCAAGCAGGCCCGCATTCGTGAGAGGCGCGCGTGAGTATAATAATTTGCTACCACATGCGAAAATAGCCAACTTAATATTGTCTTGTGGTAGCATGAATATTTGCATCATGTCGAATAAGCGCCCGTCGTCTTGTCTTCGGATAGAGTACTCCTGTCCAGATAGTTGTTGAGGCTGCATAAACTTGGGTGCCCATTCTGCGAAAAAATCGCCCACAAACTTATAATTTTGCGACGTCCAGTGTCCAAATGCTTTTAGAGAAGCGTCGTTTTGCCATACTCGGTAACTTGGGCTCATCAAATCAACAACAGAGATCAAAAGGTTGTTTTTGTCGTATTGGTTCGATATTTTTGATGCAAAATCGGAAATTTCTTGTTTTGTGGCTTCCCTCTTGCCAAGCATAAAACGTCGAAACGCGTGGAACGTGTCCTCTGTTTCATTAGGTATTACAAGGGATTGTAAATCTTCCATGGATACCGAATCGAGACTCATTTCGGAAAAAGAAGAGGTTTGAAGGACAACTTTGAACCCGTCGTATTCTCCTGAGGGAATGGACCCGGCCTCAAATATTTTCCTGATCGTACCATTTTCGCCAGTAATTTCGTGTACTTTCACGATCTTCTGGCCGAAGACCAACTGAGCTCCGTCACAGTTATGCACTTCGACAAAGCCTTGTTCGTGTTCATACCACGTAGGAGGATGAAACCATGTTGCAATATCGCCATCGTATTGAAGTATCCAGTTCTTGAACTCTTTAAAAGTGAGATGGGCATCTTCATTGCGCAGCTTGCGCAAGATCACGTCTACTGCAGGAACGTGGCGGTCGCGAACACAGTTGCGCCAGTTTTCAAGGATCAATATAGCAGGGCGTGGGAAGGTGCCGTGAAGGTAGCGCTGCTTCCCTTGAATCTGAAAACTTTTGCGCTTGTACTCGGCCTTTTTGTCTTTGGACGCCATGGGAGCGGCGGAGAGTAGTAGGGCCGCGCGGAAGCAAAATTGAGCAGTTACACTCGTACGAGGTACGATTGCGCACGTGCCAATAAATATTATTTAATATTGTATTGTAAATACAATTAGCTAAATTTAACTATGTAACCTAATGTTTTGGAACAATCTTCTCCCTGTTTTAGATTAACTATTCGACCTTATTCCAAGTAAATAAGTCCACAATTAGCTAAATTTAACTACGTAACCTATTGTTTTGGAACAATCTTCTCCCTGTTTTAGATTATAAGTATTCGACCTTATTCCATGTAAATAAGTCCGTCTTGCGCCGTCGTACGCACGTACAGTATGCGCATGGAGAGAAATAAGGTATTGCTTCGCCACTGTATTGTGTAATGCCAATATTACTACAGTATCGATTGTATTACTATTATTAAATGTGGGTATGGTGTGGTGTGGTGTGGAACACACCACACCAATTTAAGAAAAGAATGGTAAAAAAAGGACACGCAGAGTGGGAAAGAAACCCGTTCCGTCTCTCGAAAGGTCTGCCCTGCGTAACAGAATGTTCTTCCACCGCCTCTGTACTGTTGGACTGCACACGAGCGGACGCAGGATGCATAGAGTCGTCGAAGATCGGACAGTCCTGGTCCTGTACAGTACACAGTCCTTCACTGTCCAAAGATCTCAAAAATCAAACCTGAAAAGCCCACGAGAATATACACCGCCCTCCGTAGTGAAATCGTGTTTTCGTAATGTACACTAGCAATGTTGAGAAAATACGAAGTGGTGCAGTGGGTGGCCGTCTCTCCGCCCGACCCCTTTGGTAGTGTATAATAAGGTTCATGTATTGCCTGTTTAAATTTGTTAAGGCGCACGTCAGTGAATATTTAAGGAGTCACTCGCCTGGAGAACAATGTTGTTTCGCAAATTTGTGTTCGTGCTGTACGTACTTTTTTGCGACGCGTGGTTTCTCCTCGGGAGTTACTATGGTACGAGTTACCGATTTGTACCATTGGTGTCGATGTTCGCATCGCTGTCCTCCATCTGCGTGATAACGCTGTTTCAATTACAAGCCATGTTTGCGCGCGAACGTTTGACCGACGATGAAAAATGGTCCACCATCTTGTGGTCGTGCCTGCACATGTTCATCAGTCTCTTGTTTATCGTAGATGGTCTCGAATGGGCCAACCTCTTTGTCGTATTTTGCATGGCAGGGCTTACCATGACCCTGGTCATCTTCATTGTCGGCACCTGCTCGTGCCACGTCATTATCCACAACGGCAAAACCTGGTACCCGCATGTACACCTCACCTGCGTCGCCTTTTGGACGCTCATACAATTCATGGCGCTGCGAACGCCCGCGCAAGTCGTCACCACTGTACCCATCGCCTGCATGGCGTTGACGCGTCTCATCGAACACGCCGACTACAAAACGCTAGCCAACAAAGAAACCGTGGGCGAATTCATTTTGTGGTTTGTTTGCATCGTCGTCCATATTTTGCGCGATATAGGTTCCGTCGGCCCACAGGCCTTTTACTGGGGCGGCGCCGTCGTCATTTTTATTCTGTGTCTGTGTTCCAGCCACGCGCACAAACTCTTTTTGGTCGTCATACTACCACTGCTCGTACTTCCATTTTGCATTTACATTGCAACAGTTCGATGCATGCGAGGTAACACCAAAGAAGCATTGGAACACATTGCGCGCCTCTACGAAGACGTGGTGCGCCACGACGAGGATTTAATGGTCTTGCCGTTCGAAGAGGGCATGGACGAATCTGATTGGGACCAACCCTTGTGAGTATTTATATTTGCTGTTTGCCAATAACATGGAACCACTTCCTTTATTTTCATCTGCGCGCTGTTCGACACCCGACACGTGCACCATATGTCTTGCGCGCCTCGACGAACAACAGACAACGACCCTACAACCCTGTGGACACCCCTTCCACACGACGTGCATCGTGCAATGGTTTCGGTCGGGCGTATCACGCTGCCCACTGTGCAACGACGTTGGGCGTGTCCCGCGCGACATCGGCGAACGATACAAACTGATAAGAGCGTACTCACGAAAAAAAGACGCGCCTCCCGCACTAAAGTCCTACGTAAGGCGTCTGAAAAAATCTGAACAGTCACTCGCGTACGTCAAGAGCGAAATAAGAGCTTTGAGACAGCGCACCGGCGTATTTGGCGCGCTTTTGAAAGAGCAGGCGACACTGAAACGACGCGAGCGTTATTTCAAGTTTCGCATATGCCGTTACCGGCGTCTTATTGGTTCCCTAGACATTACACCCATTATTATAGATTTGTAAAATAAAAGTATTAATATATTTGTATTCGTGAAATAGTATGAAGTCTTGGCATACGCTCGGCTGGGCCCATCTGTCAAACTTTCTCGACGTCACCGAGCAGCGGCAAGAGATGGCGCGTTTGTATCCTCTCGACGACGCAAATGCAGTGCACGAATTCGGCTCCGGTGGCCGTGGCGATTTCCCATGCGACAGCGACGCACTCAACCGTATGGCGGTGCATCCGAAACTCATCGCGGCCGTGTCTGCACTGTTGGGCACCCGAGACATCGAGTTGACACAGTCTGTGGCGTGGGCGAAATACGGCCGTGACGCCCCCAATCGCGACCAACGCATGCACATGGACTACGGCAACAACTACTGGACGCACCCGCCACCGTTTGACAGGCCAGATATGGTCGCCGCTATCGTGTACTACTCGGACACTGGTGTCACGGGCGGCGCGACCGCCGTCGTGCCGCGCCAAGGGGACAACGACCCCGTATATCAATGGCCGTATGTACACATGCCCGGTATTGCCGGTCGTCCCTTTGTAAACAACCGTGAGGCCGCAGAACGCATGTTACCCGCGGAAGACACCGCACTGCGCGCCCAGTGCTACGCCCGCGAAGTGATGCCCCACTTTCGTCCTGGAGATGTACTCTTGTACCGCATGGACGTGTGGCACCGGGGCACGCCCGTGCATCCCGGTCATGTGCGCTACGCCCATAATTTGGCATGGAAGCGCCGAGACGCCCGTGGCATTTGCCACTGGAACGCCGGATGGACCCATAAAATGTACGGCGGGTGGTTGGAAACGTTTGTCTGCTCTCTGAACGAGACGCAGCGGTCGACGCTCGGATTTCCGCGCCTTGCCGCGTTGGCACCCGAGGTGCGCGAGGCGACGCGCGCACGGTACTTGTCACGGTTGTAATTACACCTCTATCAACAATTCCAAGAGTGGCGATGGTCGTTTGCGCACGCAGACATATTTCCGACAAAAGACAAAGCACAATGTTATCCACGCTACCATCATAGATACATTCAGCCACACCACGGTCGACACGTCGTGAATGGTCACAAACAGCTGCACGGACCACATCAGACTAATTATCAACGTGGCCATCCATATCAGAAACATGTTTGTGTGGACACAAAGTAGTTGCCATATAATTGATTTTGGTTGCTGCACTGGATTTTGAAATGATATATTTAAGCAGGCTCTACCCGTGTAAAATGCTGAAAAAAGACCCCAACCAACCTCCCAAACTCAAACCTATGAAAGTCAAAACAACCGTCGATATACAAAAGGGGCCAGGTCTATGGGTGAAATTTACCACCTTTCTAAAAAAAATAGCACAACCCCCACGTAACAGAGACAACTTCTAAACAACATAGAACCATGCCCAAGTCCAAAAAACCAAAGTCCAAAAAACCCAGCGACGCCTGGAAAGACCTGGTACGACGCCACAAAAGGGGACCAAAACGCGTCAAGCTGCCCGGAAAACGACGTCCGAAGGGTGCAGTTCCCTTAAATCACCCCTCCGCGGCAAAAGTCGTCCAATTAATTCAGGACGGGGGATTGTGTGGTCCAAAAAAAGTGGTGGTGGTCATGTTTCGCGAACACTTTGAGCGTCTTCATTTGTCACAAGGCAAAACTTACACGGTGGTGCCCGGTGCGCTCACTCTGGCCGCACGGCGCCTGCTACCGGCGCTGGGGCAACTTACGCACAACGAAATGGTCCTAAAACGGCCAAAAGAAATGAAACTCGCCGGTATCTGCAATGTGATAGCCGGTGATGCCAAAACCCCCAACGCCACGATTCACATCACGCGCACTCGAGAAGACCAAGAGAGGTCTAAGAAAACATTGGAACACATCCACAAGCTGTTCAGCCGGTCTTCCGGCGTGGCGCGTCAGGTGAGCCGTGACGCCGAGTACATCTAGCTGATGCTGCAGCACCGATTATGGCGCCGCGCTGTTTTGTAAAACATCTTGGACGACGCGGAGAGCTGCGCCGACCGCTCCACGAGGTCGTTGAGTTTTTCACCACGAGCCAACACTTTGTCCACAGTCTGGTGCATAATGACCATGGTTTCGTCCAGCGATGCGCGAATGTTGTATAGCTGACTTACCTGACGCGCGTCTTGACACGTGTCCAACACGTGCTGTGCCCGCTGCTGACAGGGGTCCGCGTGCAACGTGTCGACCAAACCAAAGGCGACGCGCGACGGATACTCTTTGTCCGTGATACAGACGACAGCCGTTGGCGCGCGCTTTAGACACACGAAACAAAAATCGTCGTGTTCCAGTAGTTTGCGCTCACCATCTTCGATACGCTCCGCCACGTGGCACGCGAACGTCGTCATCAACTCTTCCACAGAGCCGCGGCTCAACATGTTCACAAATCCCAAATTCTTTACCCCAACAAACTTTTTCGTCGAGACGTCAATAATGTAGATGCCAATAATACGCATATGTAAATAAAATAGATGTCTATAAATACCTGTATCTATTCGATGAATATGGATACGACAGTCATCGGTTATGCACCTTGTCCACATTATCAAAACGTTTGTCAGCTTCTCCCCCAAGCTAGACAAAGCTGCGTAGGCGAACACTGGCCCATCGAACGTGCCAAAATAAAAGCTGCGGTGCTGGAGGTCATTGGAACACGGGCGCCCGTGGACTTGGGAAAGATGCACTTTCGTTCGCCCCAAATCGTGTGCCGCACATCGACTCACGCCGTGTGTGTCGACGGCGAGGATGCGCTTCGCCGCATCGATAACCTGGGCACCTATGTGTTGCGGCGCATTGCTAGTAAGGATGATTGAGGCGGGGGCGTTTCAAATCAAACGGCGCAGCAAACGGTGCCGGAGGGAAATATCCCGGTGGACCTTGGGGCGCCGGATAATAAGCTGGCATGGGCGGAGGCGGCGGACGACGCAAACGCGCCATCAAACGGCGACAACGAGCCTCTGCGTCCGTCGCACGCCGCTGCCAATACGCCGCGTCGTTTTCCAGTTCGCGAATCGTCGCCTCGCTCTGGTCCAATTGGCGCTCGTTCGCGCGTTCGAGTGCGGCAACGCTGTCGGCATGCGTCGTGGCACGGGCGGTTTCTGCTTCGAGCGCCACACGCAGTTCCCGCACGACAGACGATTCCTTTCCCCAGTATTCCAATCGCATACGTTGCTCGACCTTGGGAACCTCGGTGCCCCAATGTGCAAGGGCAACCTCGTACGTATGATGCAAATCCAACAGGCGCTGCATCTCGTCAGGTACGTCGCAGCACAGCAGTGTCTCAGCCGACGGTTCGCCACCTGGGCGGTTGGCCGGACATCTGGTCGCTCCAGACCAGATTCCATCCGGCGTTTCCAAGGCGTCGCGGAGCGGCTCCTGTTTCCGTGGCGAAAACGCGTCGTAGTGCCACCAAGTATCGTCAGCTTCGGTGCTGAATATAATAGGGACGCCGTTGCGTGTTCCGCCTAGCAACGGACCCACGACTGAGTGGCAATACTCGGTCAGTGCGGTGTGAAAGGTGTCGTACGTTTTGCGCGTTTTTTTGGCGTCGGCGTCCATGTAACTTGCCATTAGCTCCATGAACCGTTCGCCCGACGTCATGTTGTCGTGCACAAAGGGCATGTAGTATGTGTGCAGAAACGTCTCAAATGCCGCGCGGCTTTCCGCAAATGTTTTCGTGACCGGAACGGTGCGCAGCCACTCGTAGCATAGGCCTTCGACACGTTTCTCGCGCAGAGATGTAGTAAAACGGTCGCGTTCTTTTTGTAAAAGGTTGCGGGCATACTCGCGGGCACAACGCTCGGCAGACATGTGTGTGGTATGACTATAGTCAATGTTTATATTAAATATAACATAAAGATAACATATGATTTTGTTGCTTGAAGAACACGGTTTACTACCGCTCGATGTCGCCGGGTAAGACCATTGCAATGACGACCACCGTTTAAATGTGCAGCACCAATCCACCCCGGCTGAAAAAAAAAATCTGGCGAGGGCTGAACTTTTCTATCGGCGAAAGCGAACCATAGGTTCGATTCGCGAAAGAACTTTTGGCCATCCTCAGAAAAAAAAAATCTGGCGAGGGCTGAACTTTTCTATTCGTGATAGAAAAAAATCTCTATTCACAATAGAACTTTTGACCATATCCTAAAAAAAAAACTACTGCAATATACACAACATGTACAACGCTACTAAAAAGGTCAACGACTACCACAAATCAATCGTGAATCGATTTGTAGTCGATTTGTACCATGACAAAGGCATAAAAGTGCTGCTGGAAGCCAAAACGATGATGGGCATTCGTATGGCCCTAAATTCTGGTGACGAGTCAGATTATCACGTAGTGAACTTGAAAGAACTACCACCCTTGGAAACGCCGTTCTCGTTGACGTATCACCGCGGGGCACTCTTGGACGTCTTAAAGAGCGGCGCTTTGCCCAAGTGTCATGTTTTTTACGCCGATTACTGTGGTGCACCTATCAAAACTACGACACCCATCAATAAAGACCCAGCCACTGAAGCAAAGTTGATTTACAATGGTCTATTACCACGTGGCGTCGGTATATTTACCTTTTGCCGCCGCGGGTGTAAATCAGCCGACAAAGTGGCGGAGGCAATACTGTTGCCATATTTTAAGATAGCCTACGTCCACACGTACAACAACATGATGGTCTTCATAGGGGTCAAACGCACTGCTTCTGATACAGTAGTGTCACAAATCCGTTTTCAATTTCAAGCAGTCCTTGGCAAATATTATGGCCGGTCCGGACAATTTGTTTCGCCCGAGGAAAGGGCATTAGTGATGGTACATCAATACAAAAATATGAAATGCATGGCGGTGAAACACCCCGAAGAGTGCGAAGCATGTCTCAGTTGGTTTAACAATCAACGCTTTGTTGTGAATAGTTCCGCAACGTCAAGCACGGAGGCAACTACTTGTATTTGTTGGGATTGTTGGACAGATATCATGCCAGGGAATAGTTATACCATTAATAAAGGCTATTTAAAATGGAAAAATGCTACAATTATACCCGAGTCGAACCTCCCAAAATACAAGCCGAAGCCCAGAAAATCCAAGTCGAACGCGCCAAAATCCAAGATGACGCCCAAAACATACAAACCGAAGCTCCCAAAATACAAGCCGAAGCCCAAAAAATCCAAGACGACACCCAAAACATACAAACCGAAGCCCAAAAAATCCAAGTCGGCGCCCCAAATTTATAAGAGATTTCCATATGGTATCCCAATGGCGTTCGTGAAAAGTTTCAACGACTGGTTCAACGAGGCGTGCGTTTTGGATGCAACCAAGTTAAAACCAAGTTCGCCCGGCTTGTTGATGGTTGGTGACGTTCACAAGACCTACAAAGCCTGGTGTAATATGAATAATCGAGCTTACTGCACCGAAAGAACCAGTAAAAAATGGAGCCATGCGCCATTTGTGGTGAATAATAATAGGCTTGAACGAATGCCTCCTTTTCGCCTACTAATGTTTCAAAAGTTGTCTCGTCTGCCTGAGCGGTCTAAGGATGTGTTTAGCACTGGAGAAACGGGATGGCGTCGTCACAAAAAATCGTATAAGGGCTTCCCTTACTACCAAGGACTGGCTTGGAAATCTACATTCAAGGCTCAAATCAAGTACCTCAGAGTGAAGAAGTCTTCACATATTAAATATTAATTATTTTTATTTATGCAGTGTATTACCACTTGGAGAAAGTTAATTTTTTTTCAGCCGAGGTGCTCAAAGTTCTTTCGCGAATAGAGATTTTTTCTTTCGCCGATAGAAAAGTTCGACCACCGCAAATTTTTTTTTTCAGCCGAGGTGCTCAAAGTTCTTTCGCGAATAGAGATTTTTTCTTTCGCCGATAGAAAAGTTCGACCACCGCAAATTTTTTTTTTCAGCCGAGGTGCCCAAAGTTCTTTCGCGAATAGAGATTTTTTCTTTCGCGAATAGAAAAGTTCAGCCGCCGCGAGATTTTTTTTCAGCGAGGATGGAAGGCGGGTATGCCAGTGATGGCACGACCTAAAATAAGTGCATGTATGTCCGACGTACCTTCGTATGTATTGACGGCTTCCAAGTTGAGCATGTGGCGCATCACGTCATATTCGTCTGACACGCCATTGCCCCCGAGCATGTCGCGAGCTTCCCGTGCAATACCCAGTGCTTTACTGCAAGAATGACGCTTTATCATTGAAATCATTTCCGGTTCTGCTTCGTCGCGCTCTTTCAGCCGACCTACTTGCAAGCACGCCAACTGAGACACCGCAATATCGGTCGACATATCGGCGAGCTTTTTCTGTATAAGTTGATTGGCCGCCAGTGGCGCTCCGAATTGCCGCCGGTCCATTACGTATTGCCGCGCAATGTCGTAACACGCTTCCGCAGCCCCCGTAACACCCCACGAAATGCCAAAACGGGCATGGTTCAAGCAGCTAAATGGGCCACGAAGTCCGGAGACGCCCGGTAACACTGCCGTGCTCGGTACGCGGACCTGGTCCATGAAAATAGTGCCGGTGGCACTGGCACGCAGCGACAGCTTGCCGTCGATGGCCGGCGTCTCAATGCCGTCCAAGTCCCGGTCTAATAAGAACCCCTTAATGATGTCGTCCGACGTGTCGCGGGCCCACACTAGCAGCACGTCCGCAATCGGCGCATTGGTAATCCAGTGTTTGCTTCCGGATATCTCGTAACTCCCGTCCTTGAGACGCGTCGCGCGAGTTTCCATGCCGGACGGGTCGGAACCATGGTTGGGCTCCGTCAATCCAAAACAACCGACGTCCTCGCCGGATTCGAGCCGTGGCAAGTAACGGTCCTTTTGTTCCTGCGACCCAAACGCGTGGATGGGGTACATGACGAGAGAGCTTTGCACGCTCAGTGCGCTGCGATAAGCGCTATCCACGCGTTCGACTTCTCGGGCGATGAGACCGTAACCGTTATAGGACGCACCGCGCAGTGTGGCGCCGAGTAGTCCCACGTTGCCCATTTTACGAAAGATGTTTTTATCAAAGGTCCCCTTTCGGTGCTGCTGGCGCACGTTGGGAAGTAGCTCCTGTTTGCAGAACACCCGCGCTACGTCGGAGAGCATGCGCTCGTCGACACTCAACATCGACTGGAGCCGCATCGGGTCGACCATGGTGGACATTCGACGGACAGTGGTGCGAAACATTTGTAGACAACACTGCCGCTTATATATTACAGTCGAGTTTTTTTTTTCTATTTCGAATAGAAAATGATTATGCACACCATATGAATGAATATAGTTACACATAACGCATTTTAATACAGATGAATATCCACCTACCTCTTTTCGTGTTTACACTCTTGCATCTCATTTGCGTCGCCGGCGTGCTGCTAATATGCTTGGCCGTGGCTCTCTGCTGCTATTGCAGGCGACGAAAGCGCAAAACAGTGGTGATGCCGGATTTCGTCTGAAAAGCGACGCATAAGTTTCGGGCAAAACGACCCCAGGGCAATAGTGACATACAATGCCACTGCCACCGCGCCCTTTGGTACAAGATATGGTGCGCACCTTTGAAGACTACTTTACAGCAGAGAAAGAAGACCCCAACCCCTCGTCGTGGTATACGCCGGATATGGTTCTGCTGCGCGACGAGGAATCATTGCCGCTAGATGTGCGTCTGTATGCCAACTGGAAACCATTGTGTGACCGCGCTCACGGACATTGGCACTGGTTTGCGCCCGAACAAATATTCCGCCTCCCTGACGAAGATTGGTATTTGGTGGCCCAGTGCATGCAGTCAAAGCGCTGGCTCACTTGGAATGTCCGCACGGGCCAATGGACTCTGACGAACGCGCAGCGTAATCCGCACACCCGCTTTGAGAACATGGCGGTGGTCCTTTCCAGTGGTATATAAAAGGAGCCGGCGTGGACGCAAACGATGGCCTCGATGGTACGCTCATGCCCGAGTCCCAAAGCGTCCAATGCGGCACACCGGCAAGCGTTTCAACGTTGGCTTGCCAAACATCCTGATTTTTTCGACATGGGCCAGTGCACCGCGCTCGCTTCCGCGCAGCACCGGCTGCAGTGTGGAAGCACAGCGGCGGCCAACATTGAGCAAATTGACTTTACAATCGGCAAAGACGCAATGCTTGATGTCGTCAAGACATTTTTAGATTTAGGCCGACGCGAACCAACTCTGCTGTATGTCACGATGGCGGACGGCGGCGCCCCCGCTTTGCACGCGTGCTATTCTTCAACGGCTGGGCGTCTATTGGTACACGAAATGACGTTTTTGGCACCGAAGCGTTACCAAATTGACGGTGTTGTGGACGATAGTTTGATTTTGTCGAAATCGGAGGGTGTGGAGCAGCTGAATCGGAGATTGCCGGGACAATTTCGCATGGACATGGAGCCGTACGCGCGCCGCCAGGGGTTTATTCAGCGCGGCGTGTTTCAAAAGGTGTACAAGGTGGCGGCGGAGTTCATTGCGTGCGTGGAGTGCCATGCGCGCGACCATATCTTTTGTGTCACGGGCGCCCCCGATAGCAGTGATTCGATTGCGACGATACAGTTGGCGTGGGTCAACGCGGGGGCGCGACGGCGATGCATAGAGCGCCTGCGTAAGAAAATGGCGCATTCGCCGCGGCCAAAGCGCAAGCTTTCGAAAACGTCCGACATTGTGGGACTGCTGGCGCAGCTGAAAATCATGCATGACGATGGGGACTTGTCGTCGGATGAATTTACATGTGCAAAGAAAAAATTGTTAGAATAAAAAACTAAAAAATAAGAGTTGTTTTTTCACCTAGGCGAAGCGAAGCAATACCGTCGCGCGTCCCTCCCTTGTTCATACAAATGTGCATAAACGTCGCGGCCAAATCGACGTCCCAGGCCGGGGCCACTATTTTTATGCCGAGGTCCTGACAATATTGCTTCCAAAGCCACAACAGAAACGCGCGCTTGAACAGCGGAGAGTTCCCAACTCCGAGACGGGCATGTGCTCGAAACCACGTCGAATAAATGTCGCAATACCGAGGTGTCGCGCCCCGTCGCCGTCCCGTCTCAATACGCTGCATTTTTTGTTCAATGGCGTTCCATTTTTGGCGAATGCGGGTGAACACGGCGTATACGGGCCGTGTAATGTCACTGAAAAGGCCGCGCATGAGCAGCGTCTGGTCTAAAAGCTGACGGGCTCTATTATAAGGCAAACCATTGACGTAGGGCGAATAAGCCACGTCGACCCATGCACGACTCAGTCTCCGGTCGGCGTATTGTAGAAGTCGACGAACGACGTGGCCCATGTTGCGTTCTATGGCCTTGCAAATAATGGGTCTTCGAAACACTTGCATCAAAAACGTCACGTGCGGTGTCATAGGACTGGACCTCCAGCTACGATATTCGCCCGGCGTAAAAAACGCCCACCGGCTCCAAAAACGGCGCATGTCGCTGTTTGCAACAGTTTCGCGCATCAGTGCCAAAAAGGAATCTTCGCGATTACTGTTCACAGCGCGTATCAAGGCGCGCTGAATCTGCACCGCGCCAAAGTCTTGAAATTGGCCTAGTGTCATTCGAACAGTAGATGCGGACGACAAGGCCGCCGCAAACGATAAAAACGTTTCGTCTGCGCGTTCTATGACCGGTATGTCCGTGCCCATTTTATCAAGTACGTACGCGATGCATTCAGAGTCGTCAGTGCGCATCGCCACTGTCAGGCATGCGCTTTGCACGGGCTGTGTCTGAATTTGTAGGTTGCACGCGGGATACTGACGCAATATTACATCACACATGGTATAGTTTCGTTTCGACACTGCAATGGCCAGCGCGTTGTAGCCCCGTGCGTCGACGAGGCGCAATTGTGTAGAAATCCACTGCATATTGCGCAAACTCGTGGCGTCGCGGCGAAGCAAAAGACGTAACATCTCTTCACGGCCTTGGAGAATGGCGACGAACAACGGATACGGCGAAATCGTCAGGGGCTCGCGTGACAAAAAAAGCAACTTTTTGGCAAGTTCGACATGGCCTCTCGACACTGCCAACGCCAACGGCGTCTTGTCCTCGTAAATGGGCGTCTTCAGTGCCGTCGTAAGATTGCGATTCTTTAGACGGTCGAGTTTATTCAATTCACCAGTGACAGGATTCTGTTTCAAACAAACGCGCAACAACAGTTGGCGGTACTCGCCTATATTGAACTGGGATACCGCTTTGGGAAGCACGAATTTTGAGCGTTTCTTTGACGGACTACCCGACATGCATGTGACAACCAAAGCATCTCTTTATAGTGTCAATACGAAAGTCGACTATAAGTAGGCACGTACCAATCATCATTATGTCGCTGTACACATCGATAAGTTACGGCCTCGTAGGTCTCTGGATATTGGCCCAGTGCGCCATCAACCTGTACGTACTCGCCACTAACCAGCGCGAGGGGCAATGTGCCGACACCATTGACCTACCACTCAATTTGTTTGAAAGTTCCACGGGTGCCATTCGCTCCAACAACGTGCCCTCGGCACTGTCGAGCGCCCTCACGTCATTGGTGCCGTTTATTGTGCTATATCTGGCGCCAATCTACGAAATATTGCGTCATGGGACGAAACATCGCATTCAGGGCGTTACTACCGACGGTGTGTTTTTTTGGTTGACAGCCGCCGTCAACGTCCTCGCGAAAAACGCATGGCAGCAGCCACGCCCAGAAGCGTACCGCCTGTGCATTCGCGACAATCTGTCCTACGGCCAGCCGTCCGGCCACGCCATGTGGGCCGTCGGTATCTGGACCACGTGCGTCGTTTTGTTTTTAAGCACACGGGCGACCAAGCCCAAAGACGAGACGGCAGCGACAGCCCCCTTTCATTCGTGGGTCTACGACACGCTCGCCCTGCCCCCCGTCTACACGTGGAAAAACATCCTGTGGACAACGCTGCTATCGGTATTGTGGCTTTTCAATGTCCCATTCGTGCGCTACGACCTCCAGTACCATTCCATCGTGCAAATCGTGTCGGGCATGGGGCTTGGTGTTGCGTGTGGCGTCGCTTGTGGCACATTGATTTTAAAGGTGCCTCTCGCCGCGTGGACGCGCACGGTCGCATGTGGTCTCTGGTTGGGTAGCGTGTTGGTCTTTTCGGCCAAGTTCGACTGGGCTCCGCTGCTCGTCGAAATACCACTGCTCGTGTTTCAGACAACGCGGTCTGGAACACACGACTACAGTGCGGTAGAAATGGCAGAACGTGAAAAAGACAAGGAATGGTCCGCCGGCGACGAAGAGGCTTGGCAAGACGCCATCAAAGACGAGAAGAAAACAATACCCATATTTTTTTAAAGTACAAATTGTTTAAATTCTGGTGTGTATTGTAGCGCGTTTCTCTGTCTCATAAGCTCCGCGTTTGTTTTTTGCTTTTTCTTTGCTGTCCCCGCACTCGCAGCGCCGTCGTCCTCTGGTGCCCATGTCAAAGTCGCTGGCTTCGCTCGGCACATGGGACAGACACTCACGTTGCACCAACATCTTAAGCACAGCGCATGGCCACATTGGGCCTGAACCTGCGCGCGCGATTCGGAACACACGATACACATGTCCGTAGGTCGCCCCGGCGTCAACCATGTGCACGTATGACGTATAAAATTCAATCTTCCAGCAGGCATTCCAGACTCGAGTTCGTTGGACAACTCGACACACAGGTTTCTTTCACGGGGGCGATACTCGAACGGTGACGTGTTGTCGACAGGTACGCGCCTTATTTGGCACTCGCTGATTTGCGCCAAATACAGCGACCACATCTCCAAAAGGGACGACTGTTCGTCTGACGTTAGGCCCGCGGGCCAAAAATAATTGGTACGGCGTCTCTGGCGCACGTACTGCTCGGGTTGGCCGGACGATATCAACATCTGCTCTGCTGGTGTTAGCGCCTGGTCAAACAGTGGCTCTCCAGGCTGCAAGCGCTCCGGCCGCTGGCTTTTCAGCTGTTCTTCTCGCTCCTGCAAATATTGCATCATATGTGCATAATTTTCGACGCGGATGACGCACGGTGGCGCACGCGTGGCACCCACGAAACACAGGGCGTTTGGATTGAACAGCAGGCGATAATTCTGTCCCGACACTAAAAAGTCCACGGGCGTTTCGTCATTGGCGAGTCCGGCTTCGAATGCCGCGTTCGTGGACGTATCGACGGCGGTCGCCGCCACACTTGAGTATTTCGCCTGATAGGCATCGAATATGTCGTAAGCGCCACGGTACCCCAAAAAATCGGAGAACGTGGTCCCGGCGTGCGCCCCGGGGTCGAACTCGGACATGAGATTTTGTAATCGTGGGAAAAACGGCAGAAGTTCTCGCGCCACGGACATTTCCAGGTCGTATTTGAAAGGTGTCATGGTCCATACGTAGGACGTGCGACACTCGTGGCGTATCTGCGCCCAAGATTCGTCTTCTACCGCGAGCGTCGCAGGTTTGCCATTGACCGTGACGGAGCCATTTTCACGCGCGTATATGTAAGGGCCATCACGAGCCGTCCCCTGTGCGTCGAGAGCCAAACAAGATGCCCGTGTCAAACGTCGGCCGTCGACATAGTAGACCGGCGGGCCACTGGGTGCACGTCGAACCGGGACGTTGGTCCCGTCTTTCACCATGGTGCGCGTGTTCAAGACGCCCGACCAGCCGTCGGGGTAGTTTTGGGGCAATGGCGACGGACTCGCATCTTGTGCGTCAAACGCAGCACTTACGTTGGCGGGCACATCTACCCACTGGTGGCCATCGTTAAATTGCCACGTCGAAGAGGACATGTTTTAAAACGAGTATATTCTATTTATAGGGAATAAAAATTAAATCATTATATGTGGTAAGATGGGTGGCGTTCGTACATTGCCTTGAGCTCGGCCGACGTCAAATTGTCCAGATGCTCTGCCGCCGGTGGACCTTCGGTCCAGTCCAAATCAAGGAGCAGCGACTTCCACATCGAGACTCGAAAGGCTTCCAGGCGTGCATGGTCCTGCTGGTTCACATACGATACGGCCACGTGCGACATGAGCGCGTTGTCTCCCAAATACTCTTCCAACACGTCCTGCAGGGGCACCACGAGTGACAGCAAGTCTTCCACAGACCACGTCGAGGAACGGTCTGACGCATGGTAGGCATTCAGCACGATGTCATCGTGTGTATACCAGTTAGAGCCAGCAGATTCAAAGCGAATTTGACGGTCTGTGATGTTGCTATCACCGCCAATGCCGCCTTCCAAACGGTTCAGCAATGGTAGTGACGGTACGTCGATTTTTTGGAGCCACGCGCGACTTATCCAGTCGTTTTTTGAGGAGTCACCTTCGCACATCTGCTTGAGGCTCGCGTATTTCTGTAGAAATGCCTCCGGAATGGCGCCGTGGACCGGTCGTGCCAAGCTGAAGCGAATTTGATACTCCATGGCGTTTTAAGCTAACGTGGTCGGGTTCACTTGGTGGGAATATTATTCGTCGCCTATGTGTTTGAGTGCGCGCGCCATGTTTTTCTCGTAGCGTCGCAATTCTTTTTGTTCGTCGGCCGTCAGGTCGGAAAACGACGCCGGGTCCACGTGCAGCTGAAAGTACTGCATGAGTCCGAACATCGCATGCGCCATACTGGACCAGCCGTGTACGGTCGGAACACGGCCCGACTCAATGCTCGTCACGTACGAATCAATCAAACGCTCCGTAATTTTCTGCGACACGGCATCCGGCGGCAAACACTCGAAACTCAGCAGCGCTTGCGTTTTCCAGCCCTTTTTCGACGGCGTGCACAGCACCATCTCGTCGTCGTTGGACATGAGAATCGGAGACGGTGTCTTCCACTTTGAAAGCTGCCGAGAGACGGCCTTTTCGCGCCCGTTGTAGTCGACGCGCACGGCATGCCAGCACGACGTCGGTTCGGCTTCGTGTTTGACCATGGGCTCGTCTCGCGTGCTCACCTGGAAAGGCACGCCTCTCGCGTAGAACGGTTCCAAAGGCATCCATTTCTTGTGCACGGCCCATAGCATGCCATCGGTCGGCGGAGACTCGGCCTGTGTGCCGTTTTGCGTTTTCCAGGGTGGTCCGGTCCAGGCGTGCATGTTGGACGCGTCAAGAAAGCCCACCAGCCCAGGATTGCGGCATAAATATTTGAGCGAGTCGAGTTGCCATCGGCCGTCGGAGCACGCCAGACTGCACTGGTACCCTCGGTCGCCCAGGACGCGCCGCACGACGCCCATCGTCCAGTGACCCGCGGCGTCGCCGTATACGGACGTGGGTTGGCTCGTTTCCTGGGCCAAGAGAGCCACCGCACTGTGAAAAACAATGTCAGGCAAGATGTCGGGATACAAAAGATGCTGCACGGCATCGCGGGCAACGCGCGGATTGGACATCACTGACATGATATATGTGTGTTTACGTAAATATAAATACCTCTAAAATACGTATAGGGTGGTGGATTACTGTGGCCTGTTTTCAAAAATAGCAGGACCCTCCACGCCGTCAAAGAGGCTCAGCACCTTTGTAATAGGCTCGGCATATTGTGTGGCGAGCCTACTTTTGCAGGCGAGGGCCATCACACTCTCGCCTGCGAAATTCGTCAAGCGCATGTCGGTTTTTGGAAACAGCTCCTCACACATTTCAAACAGGTCGGCATTCACAAACAGGTCGCCCGGGCCCGCACCGGCCGAAGCGGTCTTGGCCATCAGTACCATAAAGGCACTGTTGCCGTCCGTGATGGCCTGAATGTTGACGTCGATGTTGGGATGCTTCATAAGCACGCGAAAGGCTTCCATGTTGAGCGTGCGCACGGCCGTAAGAAGCGGCGTATCGGACGCGTCTTGCTGACCGTGCCAGGTCGCCGCGTGATTCACGTCGATGTCGGGATGTTGCAGAAGCATCGATAGAATGTCGACACGGTTGACGAGAATCGCCAGATGCAGGGCGTTGAGCCCGCGGCGCACCGGCCCGTCGTCGTGCGCCCGGGTCCGGCATTGATTGACCTGCAGATGCTCGATGGAAAGTATGTACTCCACCGCCTTCACGTCTTCCCGCTGCACGGCTTCCATAAGCGCCGTTCCGCCTCTGTATGTGTCGTCGCCGTCTATCACCGTGGGCTGTGCATTGACTTCGTGCGGCTTTCGTATGAGGCGAAATATCACGCAAAGCATCGTTTTGTCGTCCAGAGCATACATTCCGAGGTCAGTCAGGGACCAGCCGTGGCCGTCGATGCCGTGCTGCTCAAGCAGCTCGAGGGTGGTCATGCTTTCCGCCTTGTGCAGCAGATAACGCGCGGCCCGGTACCATACGCGCTTGAATTCGGCAAAGGGATTACTGGCATCTTTACACCGAATGATACTATCATGCATCATCCACGCCACGGCTGTTTCGGGAGACGCCATGGTCGATGTTATACTAGTACAACATACGTGCATAAATATGAAGTGTCTTATTCGCAGAATATGTTGAGTATTTGTATTCATCACCGTTATGAACTATATAAATGACGACATGACACATAAATGTTTGCGTTCGCTACACTACTTCTGACCGTACCCGCACTCGCGGTAGATGGCACTTGCACGTGCACGACGTACTGTAACAACCCCGAAGCGGCATGGCCACACGCGGGCACGTGCCATGGGTCCGATACCGCATGCGACTGTACCAGCTGCCCAGACTTGCTGACGGACTACAATTGTACCAAACCCGAAGGGGGGCAATCACCCGGAAGTCAACCGGCCGCCAACATGTCTGTCGCCGACACCGGCGTAGCATATTGGGAGACATACTGTCAGAACGAAACCAGGTGCCAGGACTACAACGAGACCCAGGGCGCCTATTGCGACGAACCGAAAGGCACGTGCCACGGATGCAGCAACATCGTCACGTGCGGAAAGTTTACGTGCGTTAGCGGAAAATGCACCATGGTGGCTGGAAATTACCCCTTTGAGGACAACACATGTGGACCCTGTCCCATTCATACGTCGGTTTCGACAAACACGCCACTTCCGGCATTGGACCCGGTCCCTGGAAAGGGCACTTTACCCACCAGTGGTCCTATTTTTGAGGCTAGACATAAAGTCGTGCAGCGCAAACCCGCTCGGTCAGGACGGGACTTTTGGTTGACATTGTGGCACGAAGGTATCGTCGGCCCCGTCGCCTCCAACACGTCGGAGAGTGCAATATATGTGGAAGACATGATTGCCTTTGTGGATCAAAAGCAACTCGACAGAGTGTACCTTCAGGCGCAAGACCCCACCGTCACGAAATACGGCAAACCATTGTTTGCCTACGCACAACCCGATTTTGTGGTCAATCAATATCTGGCCAGAATCGACGCTTTGAACCAAGCGATTGACGACCAATACGCAAAAATTGAAGCGGGGCTATTGGTCGTCGTCAATCCCAGTTATCCATGGGCCTACAACACCACATTACCAGGGGGGATGCTGTACAATAATCCGGGCTACACTGACCCCGCGCCTGCAAACGTCACGTGCCAAACACCTATACGTCAATGCCACCGGGACGACCAGTGCTTCCAGGATGCTACGTGCGGTGCCATCAAATACTGGTGCGACGCCGATGCCACAACGATATCCGATATCAACGTCGCATGGGCAGAAAATGCAACCGTGACGTATCTGAGCAGTGCATCGGCCACATACCTCAACGGCACGGTGGAACACTACTCGGCGGACACGAGCGTCTCGTATCTCAAAGGCACAAACATCACGTGGCCGGGCGGCATACACGTGACATGGACAGCAGGTAACGCGCCCTCGTGGGGAAATGTCACCGGTAGCATACAGGTCTCGGGCTGCTGTCAGTCGTTTGACTTTGGATGTCCCAATAATTATGAGCAGGCATTCAAATACATTGGCGATATCAATCAGATGGCAAAGGAACTAGGCCTTTTGTCGTTCATCACCACCGTTGCACTCGACGGCGAAGACATCTCACAGTATGGCACAGACCCACTGGGTATGACACAAGCGTGGCAGGCCGCTCTAAAGTACGCACCCGACGTCATAGAAATTGGTGTCGCGAAACAGGGCAGTCTCACGACAACGGCGCTCGGGTCCAACGCGGCGTTTCCCGAACTGTACTGGATTGGCGAGCTGCAGTACACGGGGTCAGTGTGCTCGTTCTGCAAACACCAGGACCTCATGTGGACCAATGAAAATTGTAAAAACTGCCTCACCAAACTGTACCAACAGTATCGCAACAAACCTGCCTGCATGCTGGCCGCATTCGCACCCTACATGCAAGGCGGGGCCGCACTAGACCAGAGTATGTGCGGAGACGAGCTCATCGTAGACGAGCTGGATGCGACGTACTCGCCGGTCAACCTCCTACATTTGCCTGACGGAACATCGCCTCTGTTTTCCATCGAACATTCTCACTCCGGCCCCGGACTCCCGCCCAGGGGCAACCTCACCATGAAAGAGTGGCGAGAGCAGCAGATTGCAAACCACCCGAATAACACATGTGTGCAGACAGACTACCATCCCGGAGGGATTTGTGGTACGTTTGACGGGTTTGGGAACTGGGAATGGGAACAATTCGAAGCGTTCATGACGTTGTTTGCAGAAGAATATAACGTGGATAATATTGGCATATATGAATGGCAATTCGTGCCAGAACAGTGGAAAGGCGAGTCCTACGACCCATGTGCTGGCAAATCGAACGGTGACCAGTGCTCATACTGCAGGCCAGGAGACTCGGATTGTTTCGAAACACTTCAGCTCAAAACGTGCTTGGACGGTGTCTGCCAGACCAACGTGTCGACGACGCCTGGGTCAGCGCCAGCGCCCACGCCGGATACTCCTGCACCCACGCCGGATACTCCTGCACCCACGCCGGACTCGCCAGCACCTACGCCGGACTCGCCAGCACCTACGCCGGACTCGCCAGCACCCACGCCGGACTCGCCAGCACCTACGCCGGACTCGCCAGCACCCACGC
>Ga0255756_1000700_pt1 | contig 39897 bp, 39 predicted proteins | sample 011ome_20_FD_179956 | JGI IMG/M metagenome (GOLD analysis project Ga0255756, IMG submission 179956) | Coastal salt marsh microbial communities from the Groves Creek Marsh, Skidaway Island, Georgia - 011509CT metaG (version 2) | ecosystem: Environmental > Aquatic > Marine > Intertidal zone > Salt... | reverse complement strand
AGCTTTGATGCCGGCTACGGCTCGGCATATTTGGCCAAGCAAACCGGCCAGAAATTTGCTCGGGAGATCTTCTTCCTGGGTCAAACCTATGATGCCGAGCGCGCCTATCAGATGGGTGTGGTGAACAAGGTTGTTGACCACAAGGACCTAGAGGTTGAGGGCGTTGCCTGGGCCAAGGAGATTCTCGGTAAGTCACCAACTGCCATTCGAATGCTGAAGTACGCAATGAATGCGGTCGACGACGGTCTAGTTGGCCAGCAACTCTTTGCCGGCGAGGCCACCAGGCTTGCCTATGCAACCGATGAGGCAAATGAGGGCAAGAGCGCGTTTCTAGAAAAGCGCAAGCCGGACTGGTCTGGATTCCCCTGGCACTACTAATGAAACCGACCAGAACCGAAGCTGCCAGTGATCCATTTGCCGTCCTGAAAATGATGGTTGAGGTTGCCGCGGGCAACCTGGCAGGGTTTGTTTCACCACCAGAGACAACGGGAATTGCAGCTGAGTTTGAACAGGTCCCGGCAGAAGTGGATGCAAGCGTTGGCCTCATTATTGAAAGTTCTGGTTCCACTGGTCGACCAAAACGAATTGAGCTTTCGCTGGCAGCGCTTATGGCAAGCGCTGAAGCTTCAGCCAGCAGGCTAGGCGGTCACGGACAGTGGTTGCTGGCTCTTCCTGCCAATTACGTGGCGGGGGCAAATGTTTTGTTTCGGTCGGTAGTTGCCGACACGCAGCCAGTGATCATGAACTCCAGAGTCCCATTCTCAGCTGAGGGGTTCAAGAACTCCTCGAATTTGATGCAGCACCCGATCCGCTACACCTCACTGGTTCCCACCCAGCTGGACCGGCTGGCAGCAGCAACTGCCGACCCAGCTGTGCTGGCGGCACTCAGGTCCTTCCAGGCGATTTTGGTTGGGGGTCAACTGCCTAACACCAGCTCGATAGAGCACCTGAAATCACTTGGCGTGAATGTGGTGGAGAGCTATGGCATGGCCGAAACAAGCGGCGGTTGCGTCTACGACGGCGTGCCCCTGGAGGGCGTGGAGGTTGAAATTGTGGCTGGAAAAGTTGTCGTTTCTGGTCCGGTGCTTGCCAATGGCCTGGGCCACGCTTATGCAACAGAGGACCTAGCGGAGATCGTTGATGGCAAGCTCAAGGTCATAGGCAGAGCCGACCGAGTGATCATCTCCGGCGGAAAGAAAGTTTCTCTGGATGACATTGAGCAAAGAGTGCTGGAACTGGACTCGGTCAGTCAAGCCCTGGCCGTTTCTGTGGCGTCAAAGTGGGGTCAGTCGGCAGCTTTGCTGGTCGTGGGACCCAAGCCCTTGGAGCTCGCAGAATTGAATGCGGTTCTTGAGGGGCCAGCCAAAGCCATAGCTTTCAGGCAGCTGGATGAGCTGCCGAGACTTGAAAGCGGTAAACCCGATTATCAGGCTGCCAAGCGGCTGCTTGCCGATTAGTCTTTATTCAATGTCACAACTAAAACTTTGGGTCGAGGGCGCCAGAATCAGAACCCTGCCGCTTGCGCTCGCGCCGGTTTTTCTGGGCAGTGCAACAGCCTATTCACTTGATGCATTCAATCTTCCGTTAGCTGTTTTGGCCCTGCTGGTTTCGCTGTTGCTCCAAATTGGCGTCAACTACGCAAATGACTACTCCGATGGAATACGTGGAACGGACGCAAACAGGGTCGGCCCACTTCGGCTGACCGGTTCTGGATCTGCTAAGCCAAGAGCCGTGAAAAATGCTGCCTTTATTAGTTTTGGGCTCGCTGCGCTGGCCGGATTGACAATCATTTTGATAACTAACCAGTGGTGGTTGATAGCCCTAGGGCTAGCGGCAATCATTGCGGCCTGGTTCTACACCGGTGGCAAAAACCCATACGGCTATGCCGGGCTCGGAGAGCTGGCAGTGTTCGTGTTCTTTGGTTTGGTTGCGACGGTCGGAACAAACTTCATTCAGACTGGATTTATTGACCCACTGTCGGTGTTACTGGGTGGTTGCTTCGGTTTATATGCCTCAGCAGTTTTGATGGTCAACAACATTCGCGACATCGCCACCGATAAGGAATCTGGCAAAAACACGATTGCGGTCAGGCTTGGGGCAAAGCTTTCACGCCGATTGTTTATTTGGATGCTTTGGATTCCGGTGCTGATCAATGTCTTGTTGGTTCCGATTTATCCGGCCACCATCATGGGCTTTTTGAACCTGCTGTTGGTATTACCAGCGACCCTGATAGCTCTTGATGGCAAGGGAGCCAAGGAGCTAATTACCGCCCTGAAGCTAGCCAGCTTTGCCGGACTAGGATTTGGGGTTTTGGTCGGGCTCGGTGTCGGACTGGTCAGCTTCAGTATTTGAGTCGAGAATCTGATTCTCCAGGTCACTCTCAGCATCGTCGTAGCTGCCGGAGGTATTTCTTGCCAACTTATTGGCCACCGACTCACTCATTGCCTTGCGCTGGCGATCTAGAAACACCAAAGACAGAGCAAAAGACACTGCTGCGGCAATAATTGCGGCAAAAAATGGGTTGAAGTTTAGAAGTGCCAAGGCGAGGAAAACTCCGAAGAATAGGAGAAGCCTGAGAAGGGTGTAACTGATCCATGGGTTTTTCACGTCTTCAGTTTAGGCACAGGTGTGTGAACTAGGGTGGAGTTATGACGAGAGTAGCCGTTGCAACATTTGGATTCCTGATTATCTGGGGGATCTTCACGACTGTTTTTGCCGCGAGTGCGGACAAGACCGAGGTTCGCCTGTTCCCGAAATGGCTGTGGGTAATCCTTTGTCTGCTTGTTCCTTTCTTCGGTGGCCTGCTCTACTTGATGGTCGGAAGACCGCTGCCGGCCAATCCAGGACCTCGTGGCGGCCAATCGAGAATAATTGCGCCGGATGACGACCCAAATTTCTTGCGGGACATTCAGAAGTTTTTGCGCAAAAAAGACCAAAACGACAAAGACAAGTAAGTGATCAGTCCCTCTCAACAATTCGCCGCAACACTTATCGCCGAACTGGTCGCCAAGGGTGTTCGCAATTTCTACATTTCGCCAGGGGCAAGGTCACAGGCGCTTGCTATCGCAGTTGGTCAATTGGCTGGAGCTGGAAAGCTCTCGCTAACAGTTCGCCTTGATGAGCGATCGCTGGCCTTCACCGCGTTAGGTAGGGCAATGGCAACTGGTGAGCCGAGCGTTGTCATCACAACCTCAGGAACAGCTGTTGCCAACCTTCACCCAGCCGTCCTCGAAGCCCATCACAGCTCAGTGCCATTGATTTTGCTAACTGCCGACAGGCCAAGCGAGCTCCGTGGGGTTGGAGCAAATCAAACCACCAACCAGGTTGGGATCTTCGCCAACTGCCTGCGCTCATTTATTGATGTTCCAGCAGCCAGGCCCTCCAGCATCCCCGATGCTGGGTCCTTGGCCTCAAATGCAATTGCCAATGCCATGGGCACCGCGAATCAAGCCGGCCCGGTCCAGCTCAACCTGCAGTTTGTGGAGCCATTGAGCTCGTCAGAACCCACGGCCAATTCCATACTGTCAGCACTTGCATCCAGCCCACTTGCATCGGGCGCGGAGCACGAAGAATTACTGGAAATTGAAGTTGATGACCACACCGTTGTCATCGCGGGAGCAGATGCAGGAGCAGATGCCGTCAGGTTTGCCGAAAAGGCAAAATTGCCGCTGTTTGCAGAACCATCTTCTGGTTCCAGATACGGCTCAAGCGCGATCGTGAATTATCAGGCTGGCCTGCTGGGCCCGCTGGCCAAGCAGGTTCGCAGAGTGGTCGTGTTTGGAAAGCCGACGCTCTCCAGGCCGATTATTGCCCTGATCAAAAACAGCAGTGTCTATGTAGCCAAGTCAAGAAAGCACGGGAAGTTCGACGTTGGTCACAACACGATAGCCAGTGCTTGGCAACTGGAACCAACGGGCGTTGCTTCGAGCTCCTGGCTTGAAAGCTGGAAAGAGGCGGCAGGCTCCAGCGATGCCCGCAGTGAATTTGTCGAAGCAGTCTGGGATGGCGCCGGTTCAGTGCCGCTTCTAATTGGGGCCAGCAACCTGATTCGCGTTGCAGACAGCTGCGTGAAGCCAGCCACAGTTCGCGCCTATTCCAATCGTGGTCTTTCTGGGATCGACGGCACAGTCGCCACGGCAATTGGCATCGCTCAGGCAGGGACGGGCGTCAGGGCCCTGATTGGAGATCTGACGCTGTTGCATGACATTGGTTCGCTGAACCTTTCGGGCCTCAGAAATCTGAACGTGCAGTTGATCGTTGGCAACGACTCCGGCGGTCAGATATTTAGAAAACTTGAAGTCGCAAAAACAATTCAGTCGGATCTATTTAGGCAGCTGTTTCTAACGCCTCAAACTGTGAACATCGAAGCAGCAGCTTCGGCATTTGGCTGGAATTATGTCAAACCGGAATCTTTAGCAGAGCTTAGTGAGGCCATGAAGCTGGATGGTTTTGTGATTATCGATTATCAGTTGGATTCAGAAAACGCATAGCGAACGGCCTTGAACTTCAGTTCAGTCTCGGCCAACTCCGCCTCAGGGTCACTCTCGGCGACTATGCCGCAGCCGGCAATCGCCCTGATCTGATCTTTTTCGATAATGCCACCGCGAAGAGCGATAGCTACTTCCCCCGCACCATCGGAGCTCAACCAGCCAACCGGTCCGGCATAGCCGGCTCGGTCGAAGGGTTCTAACTGAGAAATCAGCTGCTCGGCCATGACCGTTGGCGTTCCGGCCACCGCCGCTGTTGGGTGGAGCTTCTCGATTACATCTAGCAGGCTGACATTGTTCCGAAGTCTGCCTGTCACATCTGTCGCCAAATGCCATAGGTCTGGTAGCGCGAGCGAAAAAGGCTCGGAGTCTGCTTCGACTACTTCACAAAATGGCTCAAGTGCTTTCACCATTGAGTTCACGGCATAGTCGTGCTCGTGTCGATTCTTTTGAGAGTGCGCGAGCCCATCCGCAATCGCCCTATCAACATCGGGATCAGTTCCGCGCCCGGCGGTTCCAGCCAAGACTCTGGCTGATACTTCGCCGGTGTCAGCTCTGAGTAGCAGCTCCGGGGATGCGCCGAAGACGTTGCCAATTTGATAGGTCCAACACTTTGGATATTTCTCGTGAAGGCGAGTCAGTGCCCGAGACAAATCAGGTGCCGCCTTGATGGGCATGACCAGGTCTCTGCCCAGAACCACCTTTTCCAGCTGGGTGCTGTTGATTACCCTGATGCCGGCTGCGACTGCAGTCTTGAAATCCTCCGCCGAAACCACACCTTCACTAAATGTGCCCTCTGGGCTGAGCCTTGGTTGTCCGGAACTCTCTGCATCAACGACAACCTCGAAAGCCACCCCTTCGCGGTAAACCCGGGTGACCGCTGGAACGTAGAGCAGGCTGGGGGCGGCACTTGATTCAGAAAAAGTGATCGATGTCAGGGCGATTAGGCCGGTGTTGGCGAGTCCCGACTGGTTATCTATCTCGGCGGTGCGGATGAGCTCTTGCCACATTTTGGACAGCTCATAAATTCTATTTGGACCAGTTGCTTCAAAGCTGATCGCCTTTCCGGTGCCAATAATCTGCTGGCCATCCCTGAGAAAGACTGAGGAGCCAGAAATGTCTAAAACCTCGGCAGGAGGAATTCGGCGTATTACTGCCTTGATTGCCATTGGGCCCTTTGCTAACAATTCACTGTGATTATATGAACCAGAGGTGCGAAGAAATGATTTCTTCCATATCCTGAACAGAAGTCTAAGTGAGGTGATGGTGTGATTCTGAAGATGGCTGCTTTTACGCTATTGGCGACACCGCTGCCCGTTTTTGGACTGCAAGCCGAGGGCGACGACCTGGAGCTTGATCAGGACTCTCACATCCAACAGGTGATTCCACCAGCAATGGTTAATGATCAGGTTGACCCGCTTGGCACACTGCCGGTTGATTTTGCCAACGTGGAAATCACAATGCTGACTCCGGCGGACAAGTTTGTGTCGGCAACCACGCCGCTCGCGGTTGGGCTAATGCTGGGGACAGTCTCGCTGGTGGTCTACACCCTGGTGAGTCAAAGTAACCCTCGCACTCGCGATTAGACTTATCCGGTGACTAAAGCCGACCTAAATAAATCTCCCGAGCAAGTTTCCAAGATGTTCGATGAGGTCGCCCACGCCTACGACAAGACCAATGACCTGCTCTCTTTCGGGCAAGCTCGGCTTTGGCGGAGGGTGCTAACTCAAAAGGTTGATGCCAAATCTGGCGAGCGAATTTTGGACATTGCTGCCGGAACCGGCACCAGCTCCATGGCCTTAAGGTCAGACGGCGTCGAGGTTGTAGCGGCCGATTTCTCCAAGGGAATGCTTGCCGAGGGCAAGAAGCGTTACCCCGAACTCGAGTTTGTGTTTGCCGATGCAATGAATTTGCCATTCAAGGACAACGAGTTTGACGTTGTCACCATGTCTTTTGGTCTTAGAAACGTGCAGGACCGAATGAAGGCACTTCGAGAGTTTCTGAGAGTGCTAAAGCCAGGCGGGCGCCTAGTGATTTGCGAGTTCTCGCATGTGAAGGGGTTACTGGGAATCGGCTATCGTGCTTATCTCAAGTTGCTGTTGCCGCTAGTGAGCAGGTTGCTAAGCAAGAACCCTGCCGCATACAGCTACCTTTCTGAGTCAATTGCAGCCTGGCCAGATCAGGCAGAACTTGCTAAAGACATCACCGCTGCCGGCTTCGCCAAGACCAAATGGAAGAATTTGAGCTTTGGTGTGGTTGCTATTCATTCTGCAATTAGGGAGAAATGAAGATAGCGCTACCGAGCCAGCTGCGACTGGTAACAGACAAGGCTCTGCTGTCAGATCTTGAAAACTCACTCGAAAAAGTTGAGCTCCGGTTAGCTGAAGCAACCAGCCAGGCCGAAAAGCTGGTTGACACAATGGCCTCACACTTGGCCAGAGCCGGGGGCAAGCGGCTTCGCCCAGTGCTCACGCTGCTGACTTCGCACCTTGGAACTCCGGGTAATGAGGATGTGTTGGATGCCGCAGTGGTGATGGAGATCACTCACCTTGCAACCCTGTACCACGACGATGTTATGGACCAGGCTGAGTCTAGGCGTGGGGTAGCGACCGCCCACATGGTTTGGGGTAACAACGTTGCGATTTTGACCGGGGACCTGCTTTTTGCAAGGGCATCAAACCTTGTGTCAGGACTTGGCCAGGAAGCACTTCAATTGCAGGCGCAGGTGTTTGAGCAGTTGGTTCTGGGCCAGCTCCATGAAACTATTGGCCCCCAGGATGGGGAAGACGCGCTTGAGCACTACATCCAGGTCTTGAGGGATAAGACCGGATCACTGATCGCGCTTTCGGCTCAGCTGGGCGCAATGCTTTCTGGTGCCAGCGAGAACTATCAGAAACCACTGAAAGAATTTGGCGAAAGCATCGGGGTTGCGTTCCAGCTTGTTGACGACATCATCGACATTCAGTCAACGAAGTCGCAGAGCGGAAAGATCGCCGGAACCGACCTCTTGGCTGGTGTGCCAACGCTTCCAGTACTGCTGCTAGCAGATCATCAAGACTCGGCCTCCAAGCAGCTGCTGGTGGATATCACAGAGCACCTCGACGAGTCCACACTGCCAGAAATTTTGGTCCGGCTGCGCGCACATCAGGTGATGGAGCAGGCGCGGCTAGAGACCTTGCGCTGGGCGGATAAAGCCATCGATGCACTATCCGACCTTCCAGACAGTAGAGTACGTAAGGCCCTTGAAGCTTTTGCTCGGGCCGTAGTTGATCGAAAAGGCTAGAGGAAACACATGTCCAAGCTTCGTCTTGCGGTTATAGGTGCCGGCCCAGCTGGTATCTATGCCTCGGATCTGATCTTGAAGGCAGAGCGAGACTTTGATGTCTCGATTGACCTGTTTGATTTGCTGCCAGCACCATATGGTCTGGTTCGCTACGGAGTCGCCCCAGATCACCCAAGAATCAAAGGAATCATCAAGGCCCTCTACGAGGTGCTGGACCGCGGGGACATTCGCTTTTTCGGAAACGTGCGTTACGGCCAGGACATCACCCTGGATGACCTAAAGAGTCACTACAACGCTGTGATTTTTGCAACCGGAGCAATCAAGGATGCACCGCTTGCTATTCCAGGTGTTGACCTTGATGGGTCTTACGGAGCAGCTGACTTTGTGAATTGGTACGACTCACACCCAGATGTCGGACTCACCTGGCCGCTAGATGCAAAGCAGATCGCAGTGATCGGCAACGGAAACGTTGCGCTTGACGTTGCCAGAATGCTGGCCAAGCTGCCCGATGACCTGCTTTCAACAGATATTCCAGATCACGTTCACAAGGGACTTTCGTCCTCGCCGGTGACCGACGTGCACGTCTTTGGCAGGCGTGGGCCTGCCCAGGTTAAGTTCTCACCACTGGAGCTTAGAGAGGCACTGCACGTCGAGGGAGTCCAGTCGATTGTGTATGACGAGGACTTTCAGTATGACGAGGGCTCTACTGCTGCCATTGAGAGCAATAACCAGGTTCGGGTCATGGTCAAAACCCTTGAGACCCTGCGTGAGAATCCGCAGGAACCAGAAGCCAGAAGACTTCACCTGCACTTCTTTGCCAGCCCGGTCGAGATCATCGGCACCGACGGGAAAGTCTCGGGACTGAAGATCGAGCGCACCAAGCTTGATGGCAAAGGTGGCGTTGTTCCAACCGGAGACTTTCAAGAGTTTCCGGTGCAGGCTGTCTACCGAGCAGTCGGCTACTACGGATCGCCAGTGGATCAGATTCCCTTCGACGCAGCTTCTGGAGTTATTGCGAATGAGGCTGGCCGAGTTATCAACGAGTCGGGCCAGCAGATCCCCGGGGTTTACTGCACCGGTTGGATCAAGCGCGGCCCGGTGGGTCTGATCGGCCACACCAAGGCAGATGCAATTGAAACCATTGGCAATGTCATTGCCGACAAGTCCTCCTGGTGGCAGCCCGAGCGGCCAAACGAGAATCAAATCTTGGAAACCTTGCGAGCCAAGGGCGTCGACTACATCGACTGGGAGAAGTGGCTCAAGATTGATGCGCAAGAAAAAGCTTTGGGAGAAGCAGCTGGACGCGAGAGAATAAAGCTCTTCGACCGCGAAGAGATTCTCAAAATTTCAAAGGGATAGTTTTTGACTCGTCTGCCTGGCGCACGACTTCGGAAAGCGCAGATAGCCACTCTTGCCACTTTTGTCGCAATGGGTCACGCCGCGCTATCCTCGGTGGCCTGGGTTCCAGAGTTCATAGACCGCCTTGATGTGTCATTTGCAACCTGGGGAACCATCATCGGCCTGGGTGTTATCGGTTCGATCACTCCGTTGTTTTTTGCATCAAGACTGATGATGCGATTTGGTTCTAGGGCTGTAATTCGGTTTTCCAATTACGGCGGAATGATTTTTTTGGTTGCCCTTGCCTACACCGAGGATCCGTTTATCTGGTTCTTCATAAATGCAACCTTTGGTTTTTTCATGTCGCTTTTAGGTGTGAGTGTTAACTCGCATGCGGTTCTGCTGCAAAAGCAGATAAGCATTAACATCATCGGACGCATGCACGCTGGCTGGAGCTTGGGTGCAGTGGGAGCGGCGATTACCGGTGGTTTGGCAACGGTGTTCCTAAGCCTCGAGGTTTTTCTGATCATAGTCGCCGTTGTCACGCTAGTGATCTTCGAATTTGTGTTGCGCTGGTTGTTGGCCCCCACTGAGGACGGTCACCTCGAGGAAAAGGAGGCAGCAGTCAAGCGGAAGTTCTACCAGATGCCGCCGGAGTTGTGGCTGCTGGCAGCTGGCTTGTTTTGTGGCATCTACCCCGAAGTCGCCGTTATTGACTGGGCTGCTGTATTTGCCCGAGACGTGTTGAACGTTGACGTTGCACTGAGGTCAATACCATTCGCGGCCTTCATGGTGGGAATGATTATTGGCAGGTTGTCCATGACCAATCTTGCAACCAAGTTCCACCCGCACATGATTGCTTCCAGGGGTGCCTACCTGGCAGCAATTGCGTTGGCGCTATCGGCTGTAATTTCGTCAGCGGTTGCAGGAGTCAGCGTACAACTAGGACTGTTTGTGACCGCTGTCTTGTGGGGTCTAGCGGGCCTTGGCTTGGCGCCGGTGTCACCGGCCTTTTATTCCGCCGCCGGTCACATCCCTGGCGTTCCAACATCTTGGGCTGTTAGCCGGCTTAGCCTTGTGAACTCAACCGTTTCGATTGGTGCGAAGACCATGATGGGTGCCCTGTCACAGGGAGTGGGCCTGTCGCTTGCGTTCTTCTTCCCGATTGCTCTGGCGGTGGGGTCGGGTCTGATTGCCGCCAGCTATGCCAAGCGCGCTAGGCGCAGCGAGCTTGATGCCGCCGCTCCTCCAACCGGTCCAATTTCCATCATCATCAATGAGGATGCAGCTCGGTAGGCAATGAGGATGCAGCTCGGTAGGCTAACCCCGTGAGCATCTACCGATTAAGAAACGAACCGAAGCTATATGCCTGGGGCTCCCTCGAGCTAATACCTGGCCTAATGCGCACCGATTCCAACGGTCAGCCTCAGGCAGAGGTATGGTTCGGATCTCACAAACTCGACCCTTCCGAAATAGATGATCCAGTCGGTGGAAATTTGCGGGAGCGCGTCGGTGATCTTCCGTATTTGGTAAAGCTCCTGGCTGCCGCAAAGCCGCTGTCTATCCAGGCTCACCCGACCAAGGAACGCGCCATAGAGCAGTTCGGCTTGGGAAACCCAAGCTATCAGGACGACAACCACAAGCCGGAGCTGATTGTTGCAGTCTCTGACTTTTCGGCACTTTGTGGCTTTAGGCCCCTGAAAGAGATCGAGCGTGATCTGGGGTTGCTTACAGGCGCCAATCCAATATTCCACGACTGGCTGGAGGCATTCAGGCTTGGCGGACTAAAAGCTGCCACCGGGTTCGCGCTGGAGGCCAGTTCAGCATTAGTGAGTCAGTTGGTTGAGCATGCCGCAGTGCTTGATCCCGAGCGGAAACAGTTGATCGAGCAGCTGAATCACGAATATCCGCTGGATTCCGGGATTGCGGTTTCGGTTCTAATGAACCTAATTACGCTCGAGCCAGGCCAGGCGCTGTATTTGCCAGCTGGCAACATTCACAGTTACCTAGCCGGGCTAGGTGTTGAGGTGATGGCCGCCAGCGACAACGTGCTTCGAGGAGGCTTAACCAGCAAGCCGCTGGACAAGGAAGAGCTCATGCAGGTGCTCGAGTTTGAACCACTGGAGCACCCAAAGGTAAGCGCCAAAAACATTGCCAGCGGGCTGGTGGAGTATCCAGTCGGAGTGCCAGATTTCAAGGTTTATCAAGTTAGTCCAAGTAGCGATCGAATGTTGATCGACTTGAAGCTAGTGGACAGCGCCATTTTGGTTTGCATCGCTGGGGAGATTGTGCTTTCTAACTCACTGGGCGAGATGGAGAAACTGGGTCCCGGTGAAGCGGCCTTTATCCGGTCGGCCAACCTGTTTTCGATCACCGGCAGCGGCACCGGCTACCTAGCGATGGGCTAACGGTAGTTTACGAACTGAAGATCAACCGGAAGATCTGCGCCCTTTAGCAGAGCAATGATCTCCTGAAGATCATCGCGGCTCTTCGAGCTAACACGAAGCTCGTCACCCTGAATCTGCGCCTTGGCACTCTTCGGGCCCTGGTCGCGAATCAACTTGGTGATCTTCTTAGCATTCTCCTGGTCGATTCCGGCCTTGAGCTTGCTCTCGATTCGAGTCTCTTTCCCAGAAGGGAATGGTTCACCTGAATCCAGAGACTTCAGTGAGATCCCGCGCTTGATCAGCTTGGTGTGGAACACGTCCAGCACGGCCTTGGCTCGCTCCTCGGAATTTGCCTTGATCAAAACCATTTCACCGCTCCAGCTAATGCTCGCATCGGTGTTTTTGAAGTCGTAGCGCTGCTCAACTTCCTTGGCTGCCTGGTTCAGGGCGTTGTCCGCCTCTTGCTGGTCAACCTTGCTTACTACGTCGAATGATGAATCTGCCATCTGTCTACTCTAGCTAGAGTGTGCGTCTGGCTGTTGAGCTTCTAACAACTAAGTCAATTGGCCAGAATGTGATGGACTCAAAGTTTTCTTGGGCCTTGGGGTCATTCGACTCCAAAATATCCACAAGTGTGTTGGCTGCTTTGGCTCCCTGCTGGTGCACTGACTGGTCAACCGTGGAGAGGCCGTAGAACTCTCCAAGCGGATGTCCATCGATGCCGACCACGCTGACGTCTTGAGGCACTCTTAGCCCTAGGTCGCGCGCTGCTTGAATCGCCCCGAAGCCCATCTCATCTGAGGCACAGAAGATTGCGGTTGGAGCATTCTCGGGGTTTCCGAGCATCTGTTTTGCGGCGAAGTAACCACCACCAACCGTGAAGTCACCCTGTGCTTCCCACCGCGGATCAAAACTGAGGTTGGCATCAAGTAGTGCTTCCTGGTAGCCGGTCCTTCTTAGGTGTGGTTGGTGAAAATCCATTTCGGTGACCGGCGAACCTGAAATCATTCCGATCTTGGTGTGGCCCATTGAAATCAGGTGTGAGGTCGCGAGCCTGCCAGCTCCCTCATCGTCGATCGCAATCGTTCGGGTTCCAGGAATCGGCCCCCCAACACCGATGATTGGCTTTTCTAGCTCGGTCAGCTTTGCAAGCTCCGCCTCGGAAATTTTCACGCCAACGGTGAGAACCCCGTCGACTCTTTTGCGCAGCACCAGCTCATCGAAAATCCGGGCTCGGTTGTCTTTTCCGCCAGACAGGCTGTAAAGAGTTACGTCATAACCCCTGTTGACAAGGGCATTGACCGCGCCTTCTAGAACCGAGGAGAAAAACCAGCGGTCCACAAATGGCATTACGACGCCAACATTTTTCGTTTTGCCGGTTGCAAGTGTGTAGGCCGAGGATGAAGCAACATATCCCAGCTCACGCGCCGATTTCAGAACCTGTTCCCGAGCCCTGGCGGACACGTTTGCCTTGCCGTTCAGCGCCCTGGAAACCGTCGCAGTGGAAACTCCAGCGTGCTGAGCGACCTCGATAATGCCTACCATTTGAATTACTGTAAAGGCTTCCAGTCAATAACCGCTACCTGGATTCGGAATATCGGCTATTCTTTCTAGCTGCGCCAACACGCAACGGCTAGTTACCCAAGCGGCCAAAGGGATCTGACTGTAAATCAGCTGTCATCGACTTCGGGGGTTCGAATCCCTCACTAGCCACCAAGGCCCCGGATTCCGGGGCCTTTAGGGTTTAAGGCTTTGTGGCTGACTGCGTTAGTGTTTTTTTGGATAGGGGAAATTATTCATGAACGGTCTTCTGAAATTCATTACCGGTAAGAAAACAGCGCCGGTCACCATGCTGATTGGTCTGATCTTTGCAGGTCTTGCCTTTACGGTGTTAAACACCGAGGCCACTGAAACCACTCCGGGCACCGGCCTACCTGAAACCGCAGAGTCAGTTCAGGTGGCAAAGCTCCAGGACGAGCTTCCAAGTTCCGATGCATCTGCGGCATTCATTGTCTACACCGCAGAGTCGAAGTTCACCGAGGAGCAATTGACCTGGTTGCAGGGGACCTTTGATCCGAACCTAATGATGCCTGCAGGCGGTGCCAACGAAAAGTTTGTGGAGTTTACGAACCTAGAGGTTCAGGGTGAGAAGTTTGTTCCGCCAGCGGCAATTTCTGAAGACGGCACAACCGCTTTGATTTCGGTTCCCCTAGCAATTACCGACTCTTTTGAAGAGACCACCTACCGTGTTGACACCATGCGCGAAATTGCGCCAATTGGTATGCCTGGGGGAATGCAGGTTTACGTCACCGGCCCGGAAGCGTTTATCAAGGACGTTGGATCAATCTTTGAGGGGGCGGACTTCAGTCTCTTGGCCGTGACCGCCTCGGTAGTAGCGCTGCTACTGCTAGTTACCTACCGGTCACCAGTACTTTGGTTGATTCCACTTATCGTGGTTGGCACCGCAGACGGCATGGCTGGCATTCTGGCAAGAAGAGCCGCTGAGGCACTGGGGTTCACTCCAGATGCTTCTGTCACCGGAATTCTTTCGGTGCTGGTCTTTGGTGCTGGAACCAACTACGCGCTGCTCCTGATTGCCAGATATCGCGAGGAGCTGTTAGGTCTTGAAGATCGCAGGGAGGCCATGCGAACCGCATTGCGCGGTGCCGGCCCAGCAATCCTGGCTTCGGGCTCTACCGTTGCGGTTGCCCTGGCGCTGCTGTTATTGGCTGAGATCGAAGGCCGCCAGGTGCTGGGCTTGGTTTCTGCGGTTGGAATCGTGGTCGCGATGATAGCTGGATTGTTGATTTTGCCAGCGGCACTGGTGATTTTCCCGCGCGGAATTTTCTGGCCACTAGTGCCAAAGGTTGGCGGCGTGAACCGCAATGACAAGTCGCTATGGGCAAAACTTGGCAAGTCAGTTTCTAAGCGCCCAGTCATTGTCGCCTCTGCTGGTGTGGCAGTTTTGGCCATTCTTGCCTCGGGTGGAATCGGAGTGAAGACCGGTTTGAGCGCCACCGAAATCTTTATCGAGAAACCTGAGGCGGTTGTTGGCCAGGAAGTTCTTGCCAAGAGTTTCTCTGCCGGAAGTGCGACACCGACTCAGATGATTATTTCGAATCAGTCGGTTGACCAAGCCGTAGAGATCGCCTCGGGCGTTACCGGAGTCGACGAGGTTCGGGTGGGTGCCACCAACGGTGAATTCACGCAGGTTGATGCGGTGTTGAATGCGAGCCCTGAGTCTGCCGAGGCGCTACTGATCGTGAAAGAGCTGCGAGTGGCCCTTGATTCACTTCCAGATTCAAGCATCGCGTTGGTCGGAGGACAGGACGCCACCACCCTGGATGTTGAGGATGCAACCGCAAGAGACCAGGCGCTACTTGTTCCACTGATTCTGATTTCGGTGTTCCTGATTCTGATCCTGCTGCTCAGGTCGCTGCTGACTCCTGTGTTGCTGCTGCTTGCGGTGGTGGGTTCGTTCTTCTCTGCAGTTGGCGCAAGCTGGTTCGTGTTCCAGAACATTTTTGGTTTCCCGGCTCTGGACCTATCGGTTTTCATCCTGGCGTTCTTGTTCCTAGTCGCGCTTGGTGTTGACTACAGCATCTTCCTGGTGACCCGCGCTCAGGAAGAAGCCAAGAATCTTGGGACCAGAGAGGGAATGCGCAAGGCGCTTGGGGCAACTGGCGGAGTGATCACCTCTGCGGGTATTTTGCTTGCGGCTGTGTTTGCGGTTTTGGGTGTGCTGCCTCTGATTGCGTTAGCTCAGGTTGGAACCATCGTGTGCATCGGTGTCTTGCTGGATACCTTGTTGGTTAGAACCGTCATCGTCCCAGCCATGGCATTTATTACCGGCAAGCACTTCTGGTGGCCAAGAAAAGAGTTTGCGGACTAAACCTTCAGCCAGGCGGTGACGTTGGCTGGAAGCTTGCCAGACCCTAGCGGCGCCGACGCAATCAGCACTTCGCCGTCGGGAAGTGCTGCGGGAGAGTCTCCGAAATTGTGAACCACGACCACATTCTGGTTCTGATAAGACAGGACCGTGTCTTCTTCGACCCAGGAGAACGAACCCTGGCCAAGCCTCAGCTCGCTTCGAAGCTTTAGGGCAGCTTTATACATTCCAAGAGTTGAGTCGGAAGCTGTTTGCTGATCGCGGCTTAGCTCTGCAAAGGTCTCCGGCTGCGGTAACCAGGCGGTTTCGGCTTGTGTGAATCCGTTTGTGGTTCCGCCCTTGAGCCACGGCAGTGGAACCCTGGCGCCATCGCGGCCAACGCGCTTGCCGTTGGTTCTAAAAAATGTCGGATCTTGACGGAATTTGGCGGCAAGGGTTGTGTGTTCTGGCAGGCCGAGCTCCTCTCCTTGATACAGGTAGCTTGCGCCAGGAAGACCAAGCATGAACAGGGTTGCAGCTCTTGCCTTTACCAAGCCGAGTGCATTGTCAGGTTGCACCGCATCAGGACCAATGCCATCTGAGGCAGTGGTTCTTCCAAAGTCGCCACCGAAGCGCGACACGTGGCGGATCACATCGTGGTTGTTCAGCACCCAGGTGCTGGGAGCGCCAACGGCGTCGAATGCTTCAAAGGACTCATTAATCGCGCTGACCAGTGCCTGCCTATCCCACCCGGCATCTAGAAAACGGAAATTGAAGGTTTGGTGAAACTCGTCCGGCCTAACCCAAAGAGCCATTTTCGCCAGCGGAAGGACGTAAGCCTCGCCACACATTGCGCGGTCTCCCGGATAGCTCTCCAGGATCTTTCGCCAGGACCTGAAGATCTCGTGCACTGAGTCCTGGAACCACATCGGTGGATCGGCCTGACCCTCAATAAAGCCAGCGCCGGCAGTTTCGACGTAGGGGTGATCCGGAAGTCCCGGAGCCTTAGCCATGGCATGGGGCTGATCTACCCGGAAGCCGTCGATTCCACGGTCCAGCCAAAATCTCAAAATGGCTTCGAACTCCCTGTGCACTGCAGGGTTTTCCCAATTCAAGTCAGGCTGCGAGGAATCAAACAGGTGCAGATACCACTGACCGTCTTCCAGCCTGGTCCAGGCTGGGCCACCAAACATGCTCTGCCAGTTGTTTGGGGGGAGCTCTCCGCTCTCGCCCCTGCCGTCTTTGAAGTGGTAGTAGTTCCGGGCAGCACTTCCCACCGGACTCACAAGCGCCTCCTGGAACCAGTTGTGCTGGTCCGAGGTGTGGTTTGGAACCAGATCAATCATGACCCGTAGGTTCAGTTCGTGGGCTCTGTCAACAAGCGCGTCAAAGTCTGCAAGCGAGCCAAAAAGCGGATCAACTCCCCGGTAGTCCGAGACGTCGTAGCCGGCATCTTTCTGGGGTGATGAGTAAAAAGGGCTCAACCAAACCGCATCCACTCCAAGATCGGCAATGTCCCCCAGATGCTTGGTGATGCCGACCAGGTCGCCCATGCCATCACCATTTGAATCTGCGAAGGAGCGAGGGTAGATCTGGTAAATCACCCCAGAGCGCCACCACTCAGTGCCGGCTACTGCCTCATGCTGCAGCACTCAAGCCCTGATCCAAGCAACCTGGTCTGCTTCAAGGTGGCCTTCAGCGGCTAGGCCCAGCTGAGTCGTCACAAGCAGCTCACCTGCGGGAAGGGCGAATGGTTCGTTTGTGAAGTTCACGACCACTAGCACTGGACCATTTTGGAAGGCGAATGCGCCTGCTGGTACAAGGTCATTTCGCCACTGAAGCGATCCGTTACCAAGCGCGTATTGCTTTCGCACCTGCAACAGAGATTTGTAGAGTTCGAGAGTTGAACCGACCACGCCCTCCTGAGCTGCCCGGGCATAGTTCTTGAAACTTTCTGGCTGCGGCAGCCAGGTTTCTCCAGTCTTACTGAATCCGAAAGCTGGTTCACTGGCAGTCCATGGAATCGGCACCCGGCATCCGTCTCGCCCAACTCTTTCACCGTTTGTGCGGAAGTAAGTCGGGTCCTGTCTTACCGACCCCTCCAATGTGGTGTGCTCAGGAAGTCCAAGTTCTTCACCTTGATAAACATAAGCGCCACCAGGAAGACCAAGCATGAGTGCCGATGCTGCTCTGCCTCGCCGGAGCCCTTTGGCTTCATCAGGTTGTTCATAATCTGGCCCAATGCCATCACCCTGCTTTGGAACCTGATCGTAGGACAGTCTGGTTGCGTGCCTGATTACGTCGTGGTTTGAAAGTACCCAGGTCGGAGGGGCCCCAACATTTGAGAATTCTTCGATTGATTCATCGATCACAGCTTGAAGCTTTTGTTTGTCCCATGGTGTATCTAGGAAAGCAAAATTGAAGGTCTGGTGATATTCATCCGGCCTGACCCAAGTTGCCATTCTGGACAGAGGCATGACCCATGCCTCTGCACACATCGCCCGATCTTCATACTCGTCCAGCACTTTGCGCCAGCGACGGTTGATTTCGTGTACTCCTTCACGACCCCAGAAAGGGTGGGGGCTGACACGGTCCTTGGGCTTGTCGTCAGGGCCCTGTTGGCCCCCCATGGTTGAATCATTCAGAACTACGTCTGGCAGGCCTTCTTCCTTCACAAGCCCGTGAGCGACGTCAATTCTGAAGCCAGCTGCTCCACGGTCCAACCAAAAGCGCAAGACGCTATCAAACTCTTCCATGACCTCGGGGTTTTCCCAATTGAAGTCCGGCTGTGATTTATCAAAAATGTGCAGGTACCACTGGCCCAAGGTGCCATCGGCTTCTGTGATTCTGGTCCAGGCTGGGCCACCGAACACTGATTCCCAGTTGTTTGGAGCAAGCTCGCCGTTTTCACCCTTGCCGTCTCTGAACATGTAGCGGTTTCTGGCCGCCGAGCCCGGCTTGGCAGCTAATGCCTCTTTGAACCAGCCGTGCTCCTCCGAGGAGTGGTTCGGAACCAGGTCCATGATGATGCGAATTCCTCGCTCGCCGGCCTTTGCAACCAGCTCATCAAAGTCCTGCAAGGTTCCAAACAGCGGTTCAATGTCTCTGTAGTCGGACACGTCATAACCAGCATCTTTTTGAGGCGACTTGGTTAACGGTGAGCACCAGATGGCATCAATCCCGAGCTCTGCAAGTGAGTCCAGCCTGGACGTGATTCCAGGGATGTCGCCAATTCCATCGCCATTGCCATCAGCAAAAGAGCGTGGGTAGATCTGGTAAATGACCGCCGAACGCCACCACTCGGCGCCTGGTTTCGATTCAGTGAATGTGGTTTGCATGGGCAAAAGCATAGAGCGAAGCAAGCGCTTACAGTCAATGATTCACTAAAAAAGTGACACCCAAAATAGACTGTTAGCCACTGCAAAATCTGAAAACGAAATGCAGCTATTGTTTTTGAGTTAGTAACAGCTAGGGGATCAACTTGAAACAGGCACTCAGCCGGCAGGTAGCCGCGGTGGCAGCCGTGCTTTTTCTCGCAACTGGTTGCTCGAGCCCCGAGGCGGTGCCAGAGACATCAACGCCTGCTGCCCGGGTCCAAGCCGATTCTCCAACAGACATAACAATCTGGGTGAGCGAAGCGCAAGCGCTTGGTTTGGAGGTTGTCGCAGCACAGTTTTTGATGGACACCGGAACCCGAGTCAACCTTGTGGTCAAGGAGAACCTGCAGCCAGATTTTCTAGGTGCCGGTCCGGGCACTGGGCCCGACATAATTCTTGGAAGTTATGACTGGCAGCCAGAGTTGGTTGCTGCCGGAAAGCTCGAACCCATTGACGTTGCGAGCGTTGCCGAGGGCTTTATACCCGGTGCCATTCAGGCCTTTTCCTACCAAGGGCAACAGTACGGGCTGCCAGTGTCACAAGAAAATGCAGCACTTGCCTGTGTCTCTGAAGCTATGCCCACTGCGCCTGAGGTCTTCCAGGAGGCGGTTGCCGCCGGGCTGGCGATCTCGCTAAACGATGGGGCCGGTGACCCATATCACTTTTATGCTCTGCAAACTTCGTTCGGGGCCCCGGTCTTTGAAACCGCTGAGGACGGCTCCTATTTGCCGGTGCTTGGAATGGGCGGAGAGGCTGGATTTGCATTTGCAGCCTGGCTGTCAGATAACGCAACCAGTTTCGATCTAGCAAGTAACACCAGGACCATCAAAGAGCAACTGCTATCAGGTGCTAAAGCTTGCTGGTTGACCGGGCCCTGGAACGGCAACTGGTTCAACGAAGAGTTCGGCGAATCCGGTTGGGCTGCATACCCAGTTCCGCCAACCGGACCATACCCAGCCTCAACATTTTCTGGCGCAACCGGAGCCATGGTTGCTTCGGGTTCTGATGCAGTGGCAACTGCGACCAAGTTTGTACTTGAGTACCTCGGAAGCAGCCAGGGCCAATTGGCCCTGTTCCAGGCAACAGGCAAGGCTCCAGCTGAACTTGCGGCACTGGAGCAATCAAATGCGTCCAAGATCGCCTATGAGTTTGGCATGGCCGGACTTGAATCTGTTCCGATGCCAGTTCTAGCTGAAATGGATTCGATTTGGGTTCCGTGGGCCAATGCTCAAGTTGGAATCATTAGAGGCGATGAAGAGCCAGCGGTTATCTGGCAGAAAATGCTCGATGAGATTAATGCAAGCCTGGGCTATTAGACCCAATTAGTTCGCTACAACCTAGGCTTGCCTAAGCCACTCAAGCCGGATCCGCTAGTAACTTTGAATCATGCCGGATCTTGATCTCCAACCTCACCACGACGGCTCTGCGCTCTATGTTGCCAACCAGCAACCTGAGCTGATGGACAAAGTAAAGATTCGCATTCGAACTCACCAAAGCCTGGGCAAAGTAACTCGCGTCTTGGTCCGTCAAAGCGACTCCGGCGAGGCATTTCTAAGCACGCCATTCAAAAAGCTAATTCACCGGCATGGCTGGGATTGGCATGAGGGCGTCATTACGATGTGGAACCCGGAGGTCTCGTATCGCTTCTTTATTCAGACCGAGGCCGGCGATTGCTATTGGTTGAATTCAGTGGGGCTTTTTGAAAATGATCAGCCAGACCGCGATGACTTCAAGATCAACATCTACAACTCGGTGCCCAAGTGGGCCACCGGAGCTGTTTTCTATCAGGTGTTTCCAGATCGCTTTGCAAAAAGCGAGCAGGCAGATTCCAGAGAGCTTCCAGAGTGGGCAGACAAGCGAAACTGGTCCGACAAGGTCAAGGGCCACGGAGCGGGCGTTGCCGAGCAGTTTTTCGGCGGTGATCTGAAGGGCATCGAGGAGCACCTAGATCACCTTAAGAAAATTGGCGCCACAGTTTTGTACATGACGCCTTTTTTCCCGGCCTTTTCAAACCACCGCTATGACGCAGCAAGTTTCGATGAGGTCGACCCACTGCTTGGCGGCAACAAGGCCCTTACCAGCCTCGTGAAATCAGCTCACGGGATGGGCCTGAAGGTCATGGGCGACCTAACCGCCAACCATTCTGGTGACAAGCATCAGTGGTTTGTAGCGGCTCACAAAAAGCCCGCTGCCAAGGAAAGCGATTTCTACTACTTCACTGAACGCAACACAAAGTACGAGTCCTGGTGGGGTGTTTCGTCTCTACCGAAATTCAATTGGAATTCCTCAGAGCTAAAAGACCGATTCATCCGCGGTAAAGACTCGGTGGTGGCAAAGTGGCTGAAAGCCCCCTACCAGCTTGATGGTTGGCGGATTGATGTTGCGAACATGACTGGCAAGCTTCGTGATGAAAACCACGGTGCTGAGGTGGCCGACAGCATCAGGTCAACCATGAACTCAGTCAACCCGGACTCGTTCCTGATCGGAGAGTTCACCTCAGATGCTGCCGAGTCAATCCAGGGCAACAACTATCAGGCGGCGATGACCTATTCAAACTTCACCCGCCCGGTTTGGCGCTGGCTCTGGAACAAGGAAGTGAAGACCGAAGAGAATCAAATTGGGCCGGGACGAAAAGGCATCACCGCAGAACAATTCCGAGAACTTCACACCTCATTTGCCGCTACTTTCCCCTGGCATGTGCGGCTTCACAACCTCAATGCCCTAGACACCCATGACACCGGCAGGTTCAAAACCTTTGCCATTCCAGACTCGCAGCGGGTTGCGGCCGGCCTCCAGTTCACGATGCCTGGCATACCGATGATTTTTGCTGGCGACGAGTTTGGTCTCGAAGGCGAAAACGGAGAGGCCTCCAGAACTCCAATCCCGTGGAACCAAGAGCGCGATTCTGACCTATCGATGCTGGACACCTACGCGAAGCTGTCGCAGATTAGAAAGCGCCATCGCAGCCTTCAAGAGGGCTCAATGCGCTGGCTCTACTCATCTGCCGAGGCCATCGCTTTTGTTCGCGAATCCAAGACTGAATCGGTTCTGGTAATTGCCTCAAGGGGCCGCGATAGGAAGCTCGAGTTCTCCAGGGATGCCCTTGGTGGCGCCGAGGGAGCTGAGAATCTTTTTGGAAACGGATCACTTCGAGTGGTGGGCGGAAAGATACGCTACGACGCAGCTGAATTAGATTTACAAATTTGGCGTTTGCCTAGCGCTGTGCGCTAGTGCTAATCTTCTTCGGTTGCCTTTAGGCTTCGCCCCGATAGCTCAGTGGTAGAGCACTTCCATGGTAAGGAAGGGGTCGACAGTTCAATCCTGTCTCGGGGCTCGATCTTAGGATCAAGCGCGGCGGGGTAGCTCAGGTGGTTAGAGCGCACGGCTCATAATCGTGAGGTCGCGGGTTCGAGTCCCGCCCCCGCTACCAAGGCATTACCCTATATTCATGGTGAATCCAAATATCGAAGGCAAGACCTATCCTCGGTCAGAGGCTTATGTCGTCGGCCGTGAAAAAATACGCGAGTTTGCAAAAGCCACAATGGCTGGCGAAGCTTCTCTGGATCTAGACAAAGCTCTGGCGGCCGGTCACGCCGACCTAGTGGCTCCCCCAACTTTCCCAATTGTTCTTCAAGAATTTGGTCTGAAACTCGTGATTGCCGACAAAGAAGCAGAGTTAGATTTTTCTAGGGTTGTTCACGGTGATCAAAAATTTGTGTTTGAACGCGCGATAGTGGCCGGCGATGTTCTCACCAGTCAGCTCCAGGTTGCAAGTGTGAAGTCACTCGGAGGCAATCACATGGTCAGCTTCGAGACCAAGATTTATGATCCGTCAGAAACCTTAGTTTGCACCGCCTTGTCCACACTGGTCGTTAGGGGAGCAGATGCCTGATTTTGCCGGTTTGAATGTTGGCGACCAGGTCGCAGAGCAGAACTTTGAAATAACCAGGGACTCGCTAGTTCGCTACGCAGGAGCGTCTGGTGACTTCAACCCAATCCACTACCGAGACGATGTTGCCCAGGCAGTCGGCCTTCCGGGTGTGCTTGCTCACGGAATGCTGACGATGGGAATCGCCATCCAACCGGTGATTCAGTGGCTGGGAGATGCTGCCAAGGTGGTCGACTATGGCGTGAGGTTCACGAAGCCTGTCGTGGTCCCAGCAGCTGGCCCCGCCAAGCTTTCTGTTGTTGCCAAAGTTGGCGCCCTCGATGAGGAAACAAGCAGAGCCCGAATTGATCTAATTGTTAGTTTCGAGGAAAACACAGTGCTGGGTAAGTCACAGGCGTGGGTTCAGCTTTGACTGTTTCTAACCCCGCTCCACTTTCAACCCTCACCACCATGCAGGTCGGTGGAGCCCCAGAACGCATCATTACCTGCACCAACACCGAGATTCTTTACAGCACCATTGCTGAGCTCTGGGATAGTGAGGAGACGCACCAGGTTCTAGCCGGCGGCAGTAACACTGTTTTTGCCGATGACATGAGCGACTGGACAATTGTGCTGGTTGCCAACCGCGGGATTGAGATTGTCGCTGAGGACTCCGAGTCGGTTACGGTCCAGGTCCAGGCCGGGCACTCATGGGATGAGTTTGTGGCATGGGCTGTGGAAAATGACTACGCCGGCATCGAAGCCATGAGTGGCATCCCCGGCAGCGTCGGGGCAACTCCGGTTCAGAACGTTGGTGGCTACGGCCAAGAGGTTTCACAGGTAATCACCCAAGTTGAATTTCTCGATCAGGAAACAGGGGAACTGGCAATCAAGCCAGCTTCCTTTTTTGAATTTTCGTATCGCGACAGCGCTCTAAAGCACGGCTTGTTGGGAATCATCGGTTGGGTTGAGTTTCGACTTCTGAAACTTGATGGGCTGAGTGTTCCAATGGCGTCGGGGCAAATCACCGAACATGTTGGAGCAGCTTATGGCTCGCAACTGCCGCTGAGTCAGGTCAGGGGGACCGTTCTTGAGCTAAGGAGCTCAAAGGGAATGGTTGTGAAAGCCGATGACCCTGACAGCGTTAGCTGCGGAAGTTTTTTCACAAACCCGGTCGTGAGCTATTCCAAGAGCCTGGAGTTTCCCGAAGAGATGCAGCGCTGGTCGATGCCGGACGAGGATCAGGTAAAGCTCTCTGCAGGTTGGCTGATCGAAAATGCCGGCATCCCAAAGGGCTATGGGCTACCCGGGTCAAAGGCTGCAATCTCCAATAAGCATGCGCTTGCCATTACAAACCGTGGTGGTGCCAGCAGTCAAGAAGTACTGGAATTAGCAAGGCTTATTCAAGAACGTGTTGCAGCCAGGTGGGGAATCAATCTCATTCCAGAGCCAAACCTGATTGGTTTTTAGCCGAATAGTTTTTGCAGTCGCTGGATACCCTCTAGCAACTGGTCGTCTCCAAGCGCATAGCTAAGTCTCAGATAGCCGCTTGGGCCAAAGGCCTCACCCGGAACCATCGCAACCTCAACCTCGTCAAGGATCAAATCCGCCAGCTCCAATGAGCTGTTGATTTGCTTGCCGGCCCAGGTCTTACCAAGCAGTCCACCAACATCCGGGTAGACATAGAAGGCGCCCTGTGGGTTGGGGGTGTGGATGCCAGAAATCTTGTTCAGTTCGGAAACCGCCAACTTTCGACGGCGATCGAAAGCTTCGAGCATCTTCTTGACTGGCTCTTGATCCCCAGTCAAAGCTTCAATCGCAGCGCGCTGTGAAATGTTAGAAACGTTTGAAGTTAGATGAGACTGCAGGTTTCCTGCAGCCTTAGCAGCATCATCCGGCGCAATCATCCAGCCCAGACGCCAACCGGTCATTGCATAGCTCTTGGCGACACCGTTGACCATGATTGTGCGGTCTTGAATCTCGGGCACTAACTCGGTTATTGAGTAGGCCTTGACTCCCTCATAGACCAGGTTCTGGTAAATCTCATCGGTTATCACCCAGAGGTTTGGTTTGCTGGCAACCCAGTTTCCAATCGCGGTCAACTCCTCTTTTGAGTAAACGGCGCCGGTCGGGTTGGACGGTGAGCAGATCAAGAGTGCTTTGGTCTTCGGTGTGTAGTGGGCTTCTAGCTGTTCAACGGTGACCTTGTATCCCTGGTCAGATCCTGCAAAAACATCCACCTGAACTCCGCCGGCAAGTTTGATTGCCTCCGGGTAAGTAGTCCAATACGGAGCTGGAACCAGCACTTCGTCGCCATCATCGATGATGACCTGGAACGCTTGATAAACGGCTTGCTTGCCGCCGTTAGTCACTATCACCTGACTTGGTTTTACCTCTGTTCCACTGTCTTGAAGCGTCTTTGCAACAATCGCTTCCTTCATCTCTGGCAGTCCAGCCGCGGGTGTGTAGCGGTGGTTCTTCGGGTCCATGACGGCCTTGGCCGCGGCCTCAACGATGTTTTCAGGTGTCGGAAAGTCTGGTTCACCGGCAGCATATGAGATCACGGGGCGCCCCTGAGCAATCAGAGCTTTGGCTTTGCTGTCAACCTTGAGAGTCGCGGATTCGGCGATGGCACTGATGCGCTTTGAGATTCTATGTTCAGACATGTATTTAGAATAGTTGGGGAAGCTGAAGTTTTGGCGCGGATTACCCGTTGCGAAGCACCAAATAACCCCCTAGTATTACTTAGGTTGACATCTGCCGAAAACTAATCTGGCGAAACTCACTTAAATAGATTCAATCTAGAAGTGTGTCTTTTCCAGGTGGCACTTGAAACCAAGCCTCGTGCTAAGTAACGGTTGATGGCGATGTCACATAGGGCGGTGGCTCAATTGGTAGAGCAGCGGTCTCCAAAACCGCAGGTTGCAGGTTCGAGTCCTGTCCGCCCTGCGTAAGAAAGAAGGTCAAGTTGGCAGAAGAGAACGAGAAGGCTTCAGAAGACTTAGTGGAAAAGGCGAAAGCCGATGCCGCTAAGACAAAGAACCCTATTCAGAAGTTAGTGCTGTTTGTTCGCCAAGTACTTGCTGAACTAAGCAAGGTAACCAAGCCAACCCGCAAAGAGCTAATCAACTACACCGGAGTCGTTCTGGCTTTCGTGGCAGTTGTAATGCTTATCATTTCCGGCCTTGATTGGCTGTTCCTAAACGTCGTGACCTTTGTGTTCGCAGGATAAGAGGTAGAACGTGTCAGATTTGAATTTCAGTGATGTTGCCCAGAGCGAGCCGGTAGAAATCGGTGAGCCAGCAGTTGACGAAAATGTCGACCTGGATGCTGTAGACCTAGAAGCTGCAGCCGATGAGGCTGAGCACGAGATGGACGGCTTCCACGTTGTGGAGGAGTCAACCGAAGTTGTTGAGCCAGTGGCTGAGGTCGAAGAAGAAGACCCATACCGTAAGTTCCGCGAAGAACTTCGCAGCCAGCCAGGCAAGTGGTACGTAATCCACTCTTACGCAGGCTATGAGCGCCGTGTGAAGCAGAACATTGAAACTCGTAAGGCAGCACTTGCCGGAGGCGATGACATTCTGCAGATCGAAGTTCCAATGGAAGAGTCCATTGAAATCAAGAACGGTCAGCGCAAGCTAGTTTCTAAGGTTCGCATCCCCGGCTACGTGCTAGTTCGCATGGAAATGAATGAGGACAGCTGGACTCTGGTTCGCCACACACCTGCTGTTACCGGATTCGTTGGCAACTCTCAGCACCCAACACCACTGAGGCCAGCAGAGGCATTTGACATGCTGAAGCCGCTATTCACCCCTGAGGAAACCGAAGAGGTAAAGAGCGCAAAGGCAGCAGGCGTTACCGGTGGCAAGGCCAAGGCCCGCACCATCCCGGTAAACATAGACTTCAAGATCGGCGAAAGCATTTTGATCAAGGACGGCTCATTTGCCGGCCTTCCCGGCACAATCTCCGAGATCAAGCCAGAAAGCGGCAAGGTCACGGTTTTGGTTTCACTATTCGAACGCGAGACTCCAGTGGAACTGGCCTTTGACCAGGTCGGTCCGCTGAACTAAGGAAAGAAAAAAAATAATGGCACCCAAGAAGAAGATCACCGGACTGATCAAACTGCAGATCCAGGCAGGCGCTGCTAACCCAGCTCCTCCAATCGGACCTGCGCTAGGTCAGCACGGCGTTAACATCATGGAGTTCTGCACCGCCTACAACAACGCCACAGCTGACCAGCGCGGCAACGTTGTTCCAGTGGAGATCACCGTATACGAAGACCGTAGCTTCACATTCATCCTGAAGACCCCTCCTGCCGCTGAGCTAATCAAGAAGGCAGCTGGAGTGTCAAAGGGTAGTGGCACCCCTCACACCGTGAAGGTTGGAAAGCTAACAAAGGACCAGGTACACAGCATTGCTGAGGCAAAGATGTCAGACCTGAACGCCAACGATGTTGAGGCAGCAGCCAAGATCATCGCCGGCACCGCCCGCTCAATGGGAATCACCACTGAGCTTTAAGCAACAAAAAAGATAAGTCGTGGGAGGGGTAACACCCATCAACCACTACTGTGACCGAAAAGGAATAGCAGCATGGCAAAACGTTCAAAGGCCTATAACGAGGCAAAAGCAAAAATCGAAGAGGGCAAGTTCTACCTAGCAGCGGACGCTGCAGCACTTGCAATCGACGTCGCCGGCAAGAAGACCAACTCAACTATTGAAGTTGCTCTGAAGCTAGGTGTTGACCCAAGAAAAGCCGACCAGATGATCCGTGGCACCGTCTCGCTGCCAAACGGAACCGGTAAGACCGCTCGCGTAATCGTTTTTGCTAACGGTGCACAAGCAGACGCAGCCCGCGAAGCAGGCGCCGATGAGGTCGGCTCAGACGAGCTAATTGCAAAGGTTGAGGCCGGCTGGACCGACTTCGACGCAGCAGTAGCAACCCCAGACCTAATGGGTAAGGTTGGTCGACTAGGTAAGGTTCTAGGACCACGTAACCTAATGCCAAACCCAAAGACTGGAACAGTCACCATGGACACAGCCAAGGCAGTCACCGACATCAAGGGTGGCCGAATTGAGTTCCGTATTGACAAGCAGTCAAACCTTCACTTCATCATCGGAAAGGCTAGCTTCACCAAGGAGCAGCTAAGCCAGAACCTTGCCACTGCGATGGAAGAGGTTGTTCGTCTAAAGCCTTCGACCTCAAAGGGTAAGTACCTAATCAAGGGTTCTGTTGCGACCACATTTGGTCCTGGCATTCCACTTGACCTCTCTGTTTACTAAAGAGTTCTAAGCCACCTGCAAAGCGCCAGCGTGCTCACGCAATCATCCTGATTGTAGGAGAGCACCTGGCGCTTTAGCATTTCTGCCTGCGCTGGGTCACCTGCAAGAGCTGTCAGGTACTGGTCGTAGTACTCCAGTGAACTCATAGCTTCTTTCACATCCGAAGAGCGATCAAAGCTGTAGAAGTTTTCAAGTTTTTTGATTGAGTAGCCATCTTGAGAAATAATCAGCGAAGCTTTCACGATTTTGTAGAGATCGACAAACACCTCATTTGCAAGAAGCGAATCCACCTCCTGCTCGTAGCTGCCAAAGCGCTTGGCTAGTCGCTTCAGAGCGCTCTGCTCGTAGTTCGCGTAGTGGTAAATCTTCATGTTTGGAAATTGCTTTATTCGATCAAGGGTGAAACGCATGAACGCTTCAAAAGAATCCTGCTCCTGCGCCCGGTCATCGGCCCATGTCCAGTGAAACTGCTCGCCCTTGTCTATGCTCACATAGCCAAAGAGATACTCCAGACCACCAGCAAATTCCGAGAAGGTAAAGCCCTCGAGATCAAAAAATAGATCGCCCTGGTCCTCTTCTGGCAGCGAAGCCAGTTGGCTTGAGTCTTTCACTTCCCAAGTGTTTTCTCCGGTGTCGTAAAAGTGTTGCTGCAGTTTTGCCTGCTTGGCCATGACCGCAACTTGGTCGTGGCTGAGCAGGTCAGTGGAGCCCTTGTAATTTGCGAGCTTGCGAATGGTGTCCACGCCCACCGCCCTGAATGATTCAATGTGACTCATAAACACCCCTGCTACCAGCTGCAGACTGTTGTGCTGCATTCTCTGGTCAGCGCATAACAGCGGGTACTCACAGATCTGGCAATAACTGGTTGCTGTGCAAATCAACTCACCGCAAGCTTCAAGGTCCTGTGGCGGATTATCGATTGACTGCTGCATACTGGCCAGAAGTTTCGACCGGGCATTGGTCATCTGCGAAATCAAAACTTCAGGGTCGAATTGATTAATTTCTCGAGAACCCTGAATCAATCCGTGCGGGCGCGGCGAGCATTTACCAAGCACTTGCAGCACATCTGCATATAGACCTACCTGATTCTGGTAGTCAACCTTCGGGGTTTTTGAGAGTTTTGCGTCCCAGGCCGTGTACCCAGAGAAGTCCTCGTGGATTTTGCGGGCAGTAAGACCCGCATCCAGAAACTCAAAAATGAAGTCATCGCGCAGCAGAAAGTCCGGACGGCCTGAAAACTCAATCCCGCCGCTTCCGCCCTTAAGCGATCCCTGGTAGATGACCGGGACACCCTGCTCCATCAGGCTCAGAGTGTCAGCGGGGTCGTTACTGGATGGCTTCCGCATGTCATCCTCCAGGGTTGCAAGAAGCTCTGATTCCAGCGCCTCCTCGAACCGAATTCCAAAGCGAATCGCGATGTTGTCAGGGCGTTCGTAGAATCGATCCAGTAGCCCTTGAAGACCAGGGGTTTCTAGTTCCCTGGCCACACTCAGTGCAGTGCAGTGGGAACATGCAGCTCGCATCAGGTCACGAGAATCAAACCTCCAGTGGCCATCGCGTAACTTCATGGTCCTTAGGTTGCCACAGATGTCGGACAACTATGGTCAGTGGCTATAAATCTTCGGATAACCGAAGATTTGTGCCACTCAGATTCGATCAGGCGCAATACTTAAGAAATGGAAGAAACCAAGGCTGTGACGCAGCAACCTTCGCACGCACGCAGAATTCTCGTGGTCGAGGACGAACCACTACTTCGTGACCTAATCGCAAAGTCAGTTGAAGCCTCGGGTTTTATTGTTTCAACTGCCGCTAACGCGGCCGACGCGAAACGTGCCATAAAGGTTTCTGATCCCGATGCCCTTCTGTTGGATATTGAATTAGGTCCCGGTGGGACAGGACTTGATCTGGCTGAAGTGGTCGGCAGGCAATTTCCGGACATCGGAATAGTGTTTCTAACCAACCTCCCCGACCCTAGGTTTGCAGGAGAGGCATCAGCAAAGGTCTCAAAGCGGCATGCCTATCTTAGAAAATCTGCATTGCAGTCCGGCAGCGAACTAGTTGACGCAATTGAAGCTGTTCTTCGTGACCGGGTTACTAATGAATATCGGCACGACCTCGCTTCAAACCGCCCGCTGTCTGCATTGTCTCAGCGCCAGATCGCAACTTTAAAACTGGTGGCTGATGGCAAGACCAACTCGCAAATAGCAACCATTCGAGGAACTTCAGTTAGGGCTGTAGAAAGCATGCTCAGTCGGGTCTTTGAGACTCTCGGCATTGCACCAAACAGCTCAAACCCGAGGGTCGAAGCTGTAACCAGATTTCATAAATTGAGCTCTGCCGGCAACGATGCCAGCTAACTTGCACACACGCCCCTTCATCCTGCTGGGCAAATCGCAATCCCTTGGATGGCGCACTCACATCTTGTTCTTACTCTCAGCGATGACCACCGCGGCACTGTTTGAGAGCTCCAAATCTCAAGGGACCCTGCTTGATTGGATGGCGATTGGGTTAGTTGGCTTTGTTGTCACCGTGGGCGCAATAGAAATTGGTTCCATGTTGTGTTCCAAGCGAAGCTGGCCCATACCCAAGCCAGGCGTGGCGACCCTAATTTTGTTGGCAGCAGGCTTTCTGAGAGGGCTGGCAATCTATCTAATCGCAGAGAGTCTCGGCTTGGTAACTCAATCAGACCTCGCCTACAGACTTATGGGCGGACCGCTTTTCGTATTTTCGACCTACCTGATTTCTAACTGGGTGGTGGATGAGTACCTTGAGTACGTAAAACAACTAGCCTCGCTGAATCTAGAGCGAGAGAACCTAGAGTCGGCATCGGCGGCGTTCGAAACACAAATTGATTCGTTAGAAAATCTGCAGAGGGCCAATATTCGAGAAATGCTGGCGCCTGCTATTTGGGAACTTCAGAAGCGACTCGAAAAGACCAAATCAAAGCGTGATCTAAGCAATGCCATTTTCCGGCTTCGGGCTATCAATGAACGTATTGTCCGGCCGATGTCAAAAGCGTTATCAGAGGACACCACAGGCGACGAGATAACCGCCACGGGTTCAGGTGAGATGCGCAGGCAACGATATCGTTGGCCTGAACAAATTCAGTTTCCAGATGTTATCGGCGCGCAATTTTTTGTGTTCGCCTCGCTTGCAATTGCCTTCAGTGGGGTCATGTCTGCCCTTGGGCCGGTTTTTGGCTTCGCAACACTAGCAATTGGAGCATCAATCTCTTTTGTGTCTGTGGCTGTGATTTCGAGATTTAGCAATCGAAATATTAGAACCAGCACCGGACTTATTCTCAGCACTGCAATCGGTGCTTTCATTGGTGCCGTGGTTGGCCTTGTTGGAGTGGGACTGAATGTAATAGCGGACCCCTTGCCCTTTCTGCCGCAAGCGATCGTGTTCTATGCATCGACACTTACACTCAGTTTCTTGTTGGGAGTAATTCGAACTCAGCGAAACCAGACCTTGGCAGAAAGTTCCGAAATGCTGGAGCAGCGGAGGATTCTAAACAGCAGACTCCGGCAACGAATGTGGCTGGGTAGAAAGGCGCTTGCCATGGAGCTGCACGGGTCCATGCAGGGGGCTTTGCAGTCGGTTGCCATGAGGCTAAGCAAGCTCGCATCGCCTACAGCCGAAGACTTGAAATCTGCCGTGGATGATATCAGCAGGGCAATGGAGAGCATTGAGCGCCAAGACTATTTGGCCGGGAAACAAATCAAAGACCTGCTTGAGGATTTACAGCTCCTTTGGGAAGGAGCCCTAGTGATTGAGCTTAATCTGAGCCCTACTGCCCTTCAAGCGCTTGACGACGACTCTGCCGCATCGAGATGCGTCCTTGAGGTTGTCAGGGAGGCGATCACGAATTCTGTAAAGCACGGGCAGGCGCAGAGGGTTTCAGTAAACCTGGAACTTACTGGAGACATGATTAGAGCGTGCGTGGAAAATGATGGAACCATGCCCCGCAGGCCCAAGAACGGTAAGGGCGTTGAGCTATTTGAGACGGTAAGCCATAGCCACTATTTTGAGAAAACTAACAACATGGTGAGGCTGGTCCTTGAAATACCGCTTAGTCCTGAAGGCGCCGCTCCACCTCTTGTCGAGTCGGAGGTTGGCAACCAGCACGTTCGCAAACAATTGCAGCAGCAGCGGTTGCGTAATTAAGCGCCTCAACCAACTGGTCCGAGCTCAGTGACTCCAGCTTTGCTCTCGGGTTACTGCCAAGAGCGCCAAAGTCATCGAGCTTAATGAGGAAGTTTGCCATGAAGGTGTCTCCAGCGCCGACCGTGTCAACAAGCAAGATTTTCTGAGCAGCAACTTCTAGGCGCCCACCGTTGTGATGCACCTGAACTCCATCGGAGCCTCTGGTGATGATCAGCAACTGACCCTGGTTGGTCCAGTTGTTCGCAATTTCATCTAGGTTCGCGCCCGGAGCCAAATCAAACAACCATTCGATGTCAGCATCTGAGGCCTTGATGATGTGACTGATGCTGTTTAGCGTCGTTACTCGATCAAGTTCGGTGGCGCGGTCAAACCCAAGAGAAGGTCGAATGTTCAAATCATGCGAGAGCGTGATGTCACCAAAGTTAGCTAGTTCTGTCAGCCAATTGGCCAACACGGTGCTTCCCGGTTCAATTGCTGCTGTTAGGCAACCGAATTGAACGGCCTTTGCTCCCAGCTCAGTGATCGCCTCTACACCAGGAAGTTCTGCAGAATCCCAGGCCCAGTCGGCAGTGCCGTTGATGTAGAACGAGTAGCTAGCAACTCCGGAGGAGTCAATTGTTGCGATGGCAAGCGTTGTTTGTTCAGCTGCGTCAACTGCCAGCGACAGGTCAACGTTGTATGACTGAAGGTGGCTCCTAATCTTTTGGCCGAATGAATCGCTCGAGATCCGTGCTAAAAACCGGTGGGGAACATCGGCTTTGGCAAGGGCCATAGCGACGTTTGCATTTGCTCCACCAACAACCGGCAGATACCCGCCATTGTCACCTTCGTGCCCGATCAAATCAATTAGTGCTTCGCCTGCTACAAGAATCATGTAACAAGTCTAGGCTTTAGACATGAAACGCATTGGAACGGTAAGGACAGCTATCAAGTTGCCACTGATTGGTCTTAGCGCAGCCTGGCTGCTGTTTATGATTGCCGACTACGTGCAGTCGCTAGTGCCCCGCGGCACCTATGAAAAAAACGGTGACTACATTTATCCGGACCCCCGGTTTACCGTTGAGATTTATCTCTTCTTTGCCGGCATCACCGCATTCGCACTCTTTGCGCTGGCTGGACAAAAACTGGCCCTTCGACTTCGAACCGAAGAGGATTCGGCGCTCGCGATAAGCGCACACCGCCTAAACAACCTGGCGGTCGTGCTCTCTCTTGTTGCCGGAGCAGTGTTTGCCATTGGTAATTTCCTGGGAGCTTGGAACTCCTACGCACCGAGCAGTGAACCACTTGGACTAAGACTTCTAAACGTCTATTTGCCAATTGTGTTAGCAACCGCACTGGTTGTGTTTGTGATCCTGAGCGCCTTTGTCTTTAGAAAGGATGCCCCAGATTTGCCTGCGGGTCAGGGTGATGAGGAACGAGCGCGCCTGCAGAGGGCCGTTGGTCTTGCATATGCCTCGCCAATCATCGGCACTGCGATCGCGATCATTTTCGGCCTGACTGTCTACGACATCTCTAAGACAACCTTGGACGTTTGGATCTGGGTCATCATCCAAGCAATCATTGCCATTTCGATAATTATTGGAACCAGGTTTGCGGCTCAGGCCAGATCTTCGAAGCCGCTTCCTGTCAAGCCAAGACGAACCGGTTTGGCCGCAACCAACCTGAACCTGGTCCTAGCCATTGTGTTCGGCGTGGTAGTCAGCATCATGGCTTTCACCATGGGCTTCAGCGCTATTTCGAACCTTGAGGTTTGGCCGGAGTGGCGAGAGAACATGACGGCACTGGAGCAGCAATCAACCATGCTTAGACCAACCCTTGGCTGGTTTATTGAGGACATGTTGCCAGCACTGGTGCTCCTGCTGCTTGCGGACTTCGGCATTTACCGAACCACGCTTACTCGAAACTCCAGCAAGAACCAAAGAACTAAATGAAGAAAGAGCTAACTGGGCTGCTGTTCGACAACGACGGGGTCCTGATTGATTCAATGCCCGGCGCCCTGAGGGCTTGGGTGAAGTGGGGAGAGGTTTACCACCCAGGGTTTGAACTCACCCCAGAATTTCACGGTCGTCGCGCCAGTGACATTGTGAAGGACATGGTCACACCGGAAGAATTTCAAGCGTCCTATGACTACATCAACCTGCTAGAGATTGCGGAGTCTGCCTCAACTCGACCCTTGCCCGGAACGATCGAGTTTCTTTCCCAGCTGCCGGTAGGCCACTGGAACATAGTGACCGGAGCCAATCCTGAGCTTGCCAAGGTCCGGCTGGATGCAGCCGGAATCCGGATACCAGAAACACTCGTCACTGCCTACGATGCAAAAAACGGCAAGCCTGACCCGGAGCCATATTTGCTTGGTGCGGCAAAGATTGGAATTGATATCAGAAAGTGTGCGGTCTTTGAGGATGCGCCAGCAGGGTTGATCGCCGGGCAGCGTGCCGGCGCGGCACTGCTTGTTGGGATCGGTGAACAAACCCTAGAATCTGTTGCAGATGTGGTGATTGAATCCCTTGCGGGATTGAAATACCACGACAACGTGTTGGATATTCCAGAGAAACTGAGATTGAGGTAATCGTGGCTGAAGTAGAAATGTATGGCGCAATGTGGTGCGGAGATTGCCGCAGGTCAAAGTCGCTTCTGGACACGCTGAAAGTTGATTACGACAACTTTGATGTAGAGGAAAGCAAGGAGCTTGCCGACAAGGCTCAGGCGATTTCTGGAAGAACTAACATTCCGGTAATCAAGTTTGCAGACGGCAAACACCTGGTTGAGCCAAGCGATGCGGTTTTGTATGCCGAGCTGAAGCTTAGAGGACTTGCGGAGTAGCTCTATCTTTTTTTGACTCCGAGCCGTAGGCTAGTCGTATTGTGAGCTCGGTCTTATCCGGTTTCACCAGATAAGGAAATTCCCAACGATGCCAAATAATAACTATTCGCCTGCGCCGACCAAATCAAATGGTCGCAAAGGCTACGCCTCAAAAAAGGGCGACTACCAACCAAATGATGGAGCCAGAAAAGCCCGTCATTCACAGCGCCCAGATCGGGTTCAGCGTGAAACCTCACGCGACAAGGACTTTTCAAACGCCAGAGCAAAAACCGGAAAGACCTTCCAGGGCGACAAGAAGCTAGAAAAGCTTGAAGCAACAGAGGTTGGAACAACCTTCAACACTTTCCAGGAAATGGACCTTCCAGACCGCTTGGTCCAGGAGCTCGCCAAGATGGGCGCTGCCACTCCGTTCCCAATTCAGGCTGCAACTATTCCAGCTGCGCTCGAGGGTCGTCACGTTCTAGGTCGCGGTAAGACCGGATCCGGTAAGACCATTGCTTTCGGTGTGCCACTTGTTGCATTTATCGCAAAGGGTGGCAACCAGCCACGCACTCCTTTGAAGCCAAAGGCGCTAGTTCTTGCGCCAACTCGTGAACTTGCCGATCAGATTGATCGCACTCTGTCTCAGCTTGCTAAGTCAGTTGGCGTTTACACCACCACAATTTACGGAGGTGTTCCTCAGCACCGTCAGGCTCAGGCGCTAAAGCGCGGAGTTGACATCGCAATTGCGACCCCTGGTCGTCTGGAAGACCTAATGGCCCAGGGCCTAGTAGATCTTTCTGATTGCCAGACCGTTGTTGTGGACGAGGCCGACCACATGTGTGAGCTTGGCTTTGTTGAGCCAGTGAACCGCATTTTGGAAGCAGCTGGCGACAGTCAGAAGCTGCTGTTCTCGGCAACCCTCGACCAAGAGGTAGCTCAGCTGGTCAAGAAGTTCATGCCATCGCCATTTGTGTATGAAGTTCCAGGCGAGGTAAACGAATCCTCAGACATCGACCACCGAGTACTGGTCATGGACCCGAGGGACCGCTCCGCAATCTTCCACCGTTTGGTGCAGGGTTCTGGCAAGTCAATCGTGTTTGTGCGCACCAAGGTCACCGCGGAAGCATTGGCTGCGAGCCTAAACGACGCCGGAGTTCCAACCGCAAGGTTGCACGGAGACCTAAACCAGGCCCAGCGTTCACGCAACCTGGAGCGTTTCATCAAGGGCTCTGCCCGTGTCATGGTCGCAACCGATGTTGCTGCCCGCGGTATTCACGTTGATGACGTGAAGCTGGTTATTCAGCTTGACCTTCCTGAGGAATACAAGACTTACCTGCACCGTGCCGGCCGTACTGGCCGTGCCGGTCGCAGTGGAACTGTGATTTCAATGGTTCCAGCAGGCAGAACGAGAAAAGTTGAAGGCCTGTTGCAGCGTGCTGACCGCGAGGCCACCTACAACAACGTTGAGCCAGGAAACCCGCTAATTGAAGAACTAGCTGGTCCAATCGCTCCACCACCGGTGATGGACTCACTGGACTTTGGTGATTCAAGATTCGACTCCGTTAACAAGAACAAGGTGAAAAAGGACTTGCGTGCACGCCACGCTCCCAATAAGCTTTACGGAGCCAAAGACCGCCGGTATCGGTCGCGCTAAAACCTAAAACGAAAGTTTTAGTTCCAACGCGACTGACGAAGGTTCACTAAAAGTGATCGCCAGCGCAGGTGTATGAAGAAAGTCTCATTCGAGACCGCTCCGTGCGCCTAGCGCCGGAGCATTTTTTGTTTTCCTTTGTCACCGGCGCCAAATAAAACAAGGAGCGCCATGGCAGACAAGCAGACTAAGGTCGCTGAGCTAACCGAAAGGTTCACAAGCTCTAACACCGTCGTTCTGACTGAATACCGCGGACTCAGTGTGACGGCGCTTAAAGAGCTTCGTCGCTCAATGGCTAATGACGCAACATACGTGGTTGCAAAGAACACCCTTCTGAGCATTGCTGCAAAAAATGCCGGAGTCACCGCATTCGACGACCAGCTGGTTGGACCATCAGCCCTGGCCTTCGTTCACGGAGACCCTGTCACAACTGCAAAGGCCCTAAAGGATTTCGCAAAGGCAAACCCTCTACTGATCATCAAGTCAGCCGTCATGGACGGTGTTTCACTTGATGCTGCAGAGATCAACAAGCTCGCTGACCTAGAGAGTCGTGAAGTACTACTGGCCAAGGCCGCTGGTGCTATCAAGGCAACTATGTTCAAGGCTGCCTACACCTTCAACGCACTACCTTCCGGGGCAGTACGCGTTGTCGACGCGCTGCGTCAAAAGCAAGAGTCCAACTAATTACCAAACCAACTAGGAGAACAAAATGGCAAAGATGACTGCCGACCAGCTCATTGAAGCATTCAAGGAGCTAACCCTTATTGAGCTTTCAGACTTCGTAAAGAAGTTCGAAGAAGTATTCGAAGTATCAGCAGCAGCACCAGTTGCTGTTGCAGCAGCCGGTGGCGCTGCCGCTGAAGCAGTTGAAGAGAAGGACGAGTTTGACGTTGTTCTTGAGGCTGCAGGCGACCAGAAGATCCAGGTTATCAAGGAGGTTCGTGCTATCACTAACCTAGGCCTAGGCGAAGCTAAGGCACTTGTAGACGCAGCTCCTTCAACCCTTTTGGAGGGTGCAAAGAAGGAAGTTGCTGAAGACGCCAAGGCAAAGATTGAAGCCGCTGGTGGCAAGGTTACCCTTAAGTAATTTTGTTTCAGCAGAAAAACCCCATCGGAGAAATCTGGTGGGGTTTTTTCATAACCTAAGCAGCACCAGACTGGCAGCCATAACGGCCATGCCTGCCATCAGTCCATAAACTGTCAGGTGACCTCGGGCTGAGTTTTTAGCAGTTGGCAGCAAGGTGTCAATAGCTAGGAACACCATGACGCCGGCAACCATGGAAAAGACGAATCCCAGAGAGAAATCGGTGAGGAACGGCCTCAGGATCAAGTAACCAATCACGGCACCTGCTGGTTCTGCAAGGCCAGAAAGAAAACTCAACCGGAACGCCTTGGTTCTTGACTTAGTCGCGTAATACACCGGAACCGAAACCGCGATGCCCTCAGGGATGTTGTGCATTGCGACCGCGATCGCCAATGCGATACCGATTTCTGGGTCATCGAGGACCAACAGGAATGTTGCAAGCCCCTCTGGGAAATTGTGGATCGCAATTGCAAGGGCCACAAAGAAGCCCATGCGAAGCAGCTTCTTGTTCTCCGCTAGCTCTAGCTGGCTCTGATTGTCACCAATAAGTTCGATCTGTGTGTTTTCATGCGGGTTCGCTCCGGAGGGCACCAGGGCGTCAATAATCGCCATTAGCACCATCCCTAGGATCAGGGCACCGGCTGCAATTGCGGTTGCCTCTAGTTCGGGGACTGAGGAGGATAGGTAGGCGGTGGACTTGGGCAGAATCTCAACAAAGCTCAGGTAAATCATTACCCCGGCCGAGAATCCCATGGAAACCGCAAAGAAAGCTTTGTTGGTGGTTTTAGTGAAGAAGGCGAGCGCTGAGCCAATGCCGGTGGAGAGGCCGGCGCCAAGAGTGACGGCAAAAGCCAGTAGCACCGCGCCGTCCATTTTCTCTCCTTAGTTTTGGGGGCGAAAAAGCCGGGCCACAGATTTAGGGGCCCGGCTTTTTCGAATTAGTTAGTGGCTACCGCCACAGCCACAGCTGTCTTTACCGCAGTTGCATCCCATTTTCGCCTCCTTAGAAGTCCCAGTCATCATCGGTGGTTGATTCGTGCTTACCGATTACGTATGAAGATCCAGATCCAGAGAAGAAGTCGTGGTTCTCGTCTGCGTTTGGTGACAGCGCGGACAGAATTGCCGGGTTCACATCGCACTCGTCCTTCGGGAACAGTGCGTCATAACCCAGGTTCATCAGAGCTTTGTTGCCGTTGTAGTGAAGGAACTTCTTCACGTCAGCTGTCAGGCCCATCTCGTCATAGAGGTCTGCTGTGTACTTGACCTCATTTTCGTAGAGTTCAAGCAGCAGGTCGTAGGTGTAGCTCTTCATTTCTTCTTGACGTGCTGCCGACTCTTCGGCAAGTGCCAGCTGGTACTTGTAGCCGATGTAGTAACCGTGGATCGCCTCGTCACGAATGATGAGTCGAATTAGGTCTGCAGTGTTGGTTAGCTTTGCGCGGCTTGACCAATACATAGGCAGGTAGAAGCCCGAGTAGAACAGGAAGCTCTCCAATAGCGTCGAGGCAACCTTCCGCTTTAGCGGGTCGTCTCCGTTGTAGTAGCCAAGCACGATCTCAGCCTTTTTCTGCAGGTGAGGGTTGTCCTCAGACCAGCGGAAAGCCTCATCAATGTCTGCTGTCGAACACAGGGTTGAGAACACCGAGGAGTAGCTCTTGGCGTGAACAGACTCCATGAAGGCAATGTTTGTTATCACTGCCTCTTCGTGCTGAGTCCTAGCATCCGGAAGTAACGCAGCGGCACCGATGGTGCCCTGAATTGTGTCCAGCATGGTCAGCCCTGTGAAGACGTGCATGGTGAGCTTCTTCTCGTGCGGCCTTAGGGTCTCCCAGGACTGAATGTCGTTTGAGATGGGCACCTTTTCTGGTAACCAGAAGTTAGATGTCAGCCTGTTCCAAACATCAAGGTCAATCGGGTCCTCAATCTTGTTCCAGTTAACTGGGCGGCTAATTAGCTTTAGTTTGTCCATGTTTATGTCCCTGATCTCTAGAGCATGCAGCTTACGCAAGAGTCAACCTCGGTGCCCGAGAGTGCCTGCTGGCGAATACGGATGTAGTAAATGGTCTTGATGCCCTTGCGCCATGCAAGAATCTGTGCGCGGTTCACGTCTCTGGTGGTTGCAGTGTCCTTGAAGAACAGGGTCAGTGATAGACCCTGGTCCACGTGCTGGGTTGCCACCGCGTAGGTGTCAATGATCTTGTCAGGACCAACGTCATAAGCATCGTCATAGTAGTCCCAGGTGTCTTCCGATAGGAATGGGGCTGGGTAGTAAACGCGGCCGAGCTTTCCTTCCTTGCGAATC
>Ga0255756_1000699_pt1 | contig 40009 bp, 40 predicted proteins | sample 011ome_20_FD_179956 | JGI IMG/M metagenome (GOLD analysis project Ga0255756, IMG submission 179956) | Coastal salt marsh microbial communities from the Groves Creek Marsh, Skidaway Island, Georgia - 011509CT metaG (version 2) | ecosystem: Environmental > Aquatic > Marine > Intertidal zone > Salt... | reverse complement strand
CGGAGCCTTTTTCGAGAGAGAAAATCGCGTCGGGTGTGAAAAAAGCCTGCCAGGGTCGACCGGTGACCGATCAGGATCTTGCCCAGCTCGCACAAAGGGTAGAGGAAACTATCCGCCAGACCGGCGCCTCCCAGGTGGATGCCAACGAAATCGGCCTGGCAATACTGGAACCGCTGCGAGAACTTGACGAGGTGGCATACCTTCGGTTTGCTTCGGTGTATCAGGCATTTGAGAGCTTGGATGATTTCGAGGAGGCCATCGAAGCGCTTCGCACATCGACAGCTGAATCCGCTGAGGAGGGCTGATGTACGAGGCTCTATTCTCTGTGCTGAAGCGCCTCAACCCTGAATTTACGCATCACCTGGGAATGCTGGTTGTCCGGTTGGCGGGCACTCGACTGGGAGCATTGCTCCTTCGGCCTGAAAAGACTTTGTCTCCGGCCATGCGGGTGGAAACCTTGGGGGCAACCTTTGAGTCCCCCGTGGGGCTAGCTGCAGGTTTCGATAAGAATGCCGTGGGAATCAGAGGATTCCATGCGTTGGGCTTTGGGCACGTGGAAGTGGGGACCGTTACCCCGAAGGCGCAGCCAGGAAACCCGCGTCCCCGTTTATTCCGCTTACCAGAGGACACTGCTCTCATCAATCGGATGGGGTTCAACAATGACGGTGTTGATGCGGTTGCTCGCCGCTTGAAAGCTCTCCGAGCTCGTGGAGGGTCACTTCCTGTTATCGGCGTCAATATCGGCAAGAACAAGACCACGCCTCAGGAGAATGCCTTGGATGACTATGTGGCGTGCACTACAGCGCTTGCGCAGTATGCCGACTATCTGGTGGTGAACGTCAGTTCCCCCAACACCCCTGGTCTGCGGGGCCTCCAAGAGCGCTCCTTCCTCGAGCCCATTTTGCGGGCTGTGCGCGACCACGCGGAGGACACCCCAGTGCTGGTAAAGATTGCTCCAGATCTGAGTGATGACGCTATCGCCGAAGTTGTCGATGTGGTGTGTGACCTCGGTCTCGCCGGGATTGTGGCAACGAATACGACAATCTCTCGGGAGGGCTTGGCGACACCGGTTGACGTTGTGGCCCGAATGGGGGAGGGAGGGCTGTCGGGAGCGCCGCTGGCGGCTCGCTCTGTGGATGTTCTCAGAATTGTTCGTCACACTCTGCCCCGCGAGTATTGCGTTATCAGCGTTGGCGGGGTGATGAGCGGCGATGATGCCCAGAGGCTGCTGGACAACGGGGCGACCCTGATTCAGGCGTACACCGGTTTTGTGTATCGCGGACCGTTCTTTGCTCGAAAGGTACTCGAGGAAATGGGCGGTCTTCGCTAGCTCGGTTTTTCGCCCCGCTTCACCTGAGCTTTTGGCAGTCGGAGCCCACGCATTTGAAGGGCTCGCATCGCGGCGTACCACCGGACACCGTTTTCCACTTTCTCTTCTCCATACTTTGCTCGGAGGCCCTTACGAACGCCGGCACCGACGACGAAGGCGTCGATGATGGTAATCAAGAAAAAGGCCCACAGCACGACGATGGCTATGAACTGCGCCTGCAAGGAAGGGAGGAAGGTCGCGATAATCACGGCAAACATGATGGGAATCAAGAACTCACCGAAGTTCCAGCGCGCGTCGACATAGTCCCGCACCCACTTTTTCTGCGGCCCTTTGTCTCGCAGGGGGAGGAACTTCTCCTCGCCATTGGCCAAGCCAAGACGGGCGCGTTCCCGTTCCTTTGCCATTCGAGCCCGTGCTTCCTTACGGTTGTTTGAGACGAGGGGTCTCTTGAGTTCGGCTTCTCGATCTTTGCGCCGCGGGGTGGGGCGCCCTTTGCCCGAGGCTTCAGCCCCATCGGCCTGCGAAAGTTCTTGTGCCACGTGTGCCTCTCCTGCAACGAACGGTGTTCCTCCAGATTAGCGGCAGATGGTGAAACGTTTCCCAGTGCTGTTCCAGCCAGCGACGAGGTGCGGGAGCTACACTGGAGGTCCGAGAAAGGACCCCACCATGTCAGAGACGCTGAATCAGACACACGCCGTATCGCTCACTGATCAGGCAGCCACGAAGGTCCGTAATCTCCTTGATCAAGAGGGTCGCGATGACTTGCGTTTGCGCGTGGCCGTTCAGCCTGGCGGATGCTCTGGATTGATTTATCAGTTGTTCTTTGATGAGCGACTGATGGAAGACGATCTTGTCCGCGAATTTTCGGGTGTCGAGCTCGTGGTGGACAAAATGAGCTCCCCCTACCTCGAGGGCGCCACCGTCGATTTTGAGGACACGATTCAGAAGCAGGGTTTCACGATTGACAATCCCAATGCTCAAGGTAGCTGTGCCTGTGGAGACAGCTTCTCCTAAACCCTGAGAGAAAGCCCCAGAACGCGCCTGTCTGAGAGAGAGGCGCGGAGGGAATGTCGTAGACTGGGGCTAGAAACTCGGTCGACAAGGTGAAAGGTTTCCTGTGCGCCACACCCTCAAGCGCGGCCTCAAAGGCGCGTCTCTTCTCACTGTTTTGGCTGTTGTGTTGGCGGGGTGTACATCGCAGAGCGCTTTGGGTTGGTTGCCCACGGAGCGCGGGCTGACAAACCAGGTAGACCGCGTGATTGACCTCTGGGTCGTCTCATGGATTGTGTTGCTGGTGGTGGGTGTTATCACGTGGTTGCTCATCATCTGGGCCTCCGTCGTGTACCGCCGCAGGCGGGGCCAAACAGGTCTGCCCGCACAGTTGCGCTACAACATGCCGATTGAGACCTTTTACACGGTCGTTCCCCTCATTCTTGTGCTGGGCTTATTCGCTTTCACCGCACGTGATCAGACCATCATTGAGGCTCCCTTGGAGGAGCCAGATGTGTCGATTGAGGTGTACGGAAAGCGCTGGGCGTGGGACTTCAACTATCTGAACGAGAACGTCTATCTCTCAGGTATCCAGGGGCAAGAGATTCCAGGTGGGGGAGTAGATACAGAGCTTCTTCCGAAGTTGTACCTTCCCGTGGATCAAAAGGTCGAGATCAAGATTGAATCTCGCGATGTCATTCACTCTTTTTGGGTCATCGACTTCTTGTACAAGAAGGACATGATTCCCGCACGGACAAACTACTGGTACTTCATTCCTCAGGAAGAGGGTGTCTTCCGCGGCAAGTGTGCGGAACTGTGTGGTGAATATCACTCCCTGATGCTCTTTGAGGTGCATGTTGTGTCCGAGCAGGAGTACAACCAGCAGATTCAGGCTCTCCGCGCTCAAGGCAATGTGGGACGCCTGGGGGCTGAGGCAAACGTGTTAAAAAATCTTCCCGGTACCGACGCATTCAGTGAGAGCGAGTAGAAGCAGATGACAACCACAGCTCCCCGTCCCTCTGTCACAGAGACTCCTCAGGGCCTCTCTAACGCCAGCGTTGCGCGCAAAGGTAACGTCTTTGTCGACTGGGTGACCACGACAGATCACAAGAAGATTGGGTATCTCTACCTCATCACGTCGTTCCTCTACTTCTTGCTCGGCGGTGTTATGGCGCTCGTGATCCGTGCTCAACTGTTCGCTCCGGGATTGGAAATTGTTGCCACTAAGGAGCAGTACAACCAGCTCTTCACCATGCACGGCACGATTATGTTGCTGATGTTTGCGACCCCGCTGTTTGCTGGTTTCGCGAACGTCCTGATGCCACTCCAGATTGGCGCCCCTGACGTGGCATTCCCACGCCTGAACGCCTTGGCCTATTGGTTCTTTAGCTTTGGGTCGCTGATTGCCGTCTCGGGATTCCTGACCCCGCAGGGGGCAGCTTCGTTTGGCTGGTTTGCCTACACACCGCTGTCAAGCCAGACCTTCTCACCGGGTCTCGGAGGGAATCTCTGGGTGTTCGGGCTGGGTTTGAGCGGTTTTGGAACCATTGTGGGTGCGGTGAACTTCATCACCACCATCATCACGATGCGCGTTCCCGGTATGACAATGTGGCGTATGCCCATCTTCACCTGGAACACGCTGGTTACTTCGATCCTGGTACTGCTGGCATTCCCGGTGTTGGCCGCGGCCATGCTCGCATTGGGCTCTGACCGAGTCTTCGGCTCCCATGTCTACGACGCCGCCAACGGTGGCGCGATTCTGTGGCAGCACCTGTTCTGGTTCTTCGGCCACCCCGAGGTGTACATCATTGCGCTGCCGTTCTTCGGAATTGTGTCTGAAATCTTCCCGGTGTTTAGCCGGAAGCCGATCTTCGGGTACAAGACCCTGGTTTACGCGACAATTGCCATTGCTGCGCTCTCGATGACTGTGTGGGCCCACCACATGTATGTCACAGGTTCGGTCTTGCTGCCGTTCTTCGCGCTCATGACGATGTTGATTGCGGTTCCCACCGGTGTGAAGATCTTCAACTGGATTGGAACAATGTGGCGTGGTTCTGTGACCTTTGAAACTCCTATCGTCTTTGCACTGGGATTCCTGATCTCCTTCGTCTTTGGTGGTTTGACCGGTGTGATTCTGGCTTCACCTCCACTGGACTTCCACGTCTCGGATAGCTACTTCGTGGTGGCTCACTTCCACTACGTCGTGTTTGGAACTGTCGTGTTCGCTATGTTCGCCGGCTTCTACTTCTGGTGGCCCAAGTTCACCGGAAAGATGCTGAACGAGTCTCTTGGACACGTACACTTCTGGATCCTCTTCGTGGGTTTCCACATGACGTTCCTGATCCAGCACTGGCTGGGAGTTATGGGCATGCCTCGCCGATACGCCACCTACTTGCCAGAAGACGGCTTCACCTGGATGAACCAGCTCTCCACCGTGGGATCGGTGTTGCTGGCGCTCTCGATGATTCCGTTCTTCTTGAACGTGTACCTCACCGCTCGTAACGGACAGAAGGTGACCGTCAATGACCCGTGGGGATACGGTCGGTCGCTGGAGTGGGCAACGTCATGTCCCCCTCCTCGACACAACTTCACGTCGATCCCTCGGATTCGTTCTGAGTCTCCAGCCTTCGATTTGAACCACCCCGAGGTTGACCTTCCTGCGGTTGAGTCAACCAAGAAGGCGCCCGCCAAGGCCGCACAGTAGGAAACGAACAGCTATGAAAACTAACATCGTCCTGTTATGGATCCTGACGGCCTATTTTTTCGCTCTCTCCGCCGTGTACACAGTCTGGTCAGTCATAGACAAAGGCGCAGTGGAGTGGGTTGGCTCGCTCGCCATCGTTCTCAGTGGTGCGCTGACGGTTTTCATAGCGTTTTACCTCCAGGTTCAGCTCAAGAACCAGGGTGGTGAACTGCCAGAAGACCGTTTGGATGCAGAAGTTGACGACGGAGACCCGGAAATCGGCTTCTACAGCCCTTGGAGCTGGTGGCCCATCTTCCTTGCAGCTGGAGCCGCATTGGCCTTCTTGGGGCTTGCTGTGGGCTACTGGGTCTCGCTGTACGCAGTACCGTTCGTCCTGATCGGAATAGTGGGCTGGACGTACGAGTACTACCGAGGATATTTTGCCCGCTAGCACACCGGTTATTCGGTTCGCTTCCGAAGCCGATGGACCTCGGATTTTGGAACTTGTCGGGCGACTCGGCCACGCTGTGCCAGTCGATGCGGAGGCCTTTGCGCAGGCGTTCCCGGTGGTCCTTGCGGACCACCCTCGTTCCTTACTGCATGTTGCCGAGGTCGACGGTGTGGTGGCTGGATACGCGCTCACCACCATTAATCCTCTCCTGTACACCAACGGTCCTTCCGCACAACTGCAGGAGATTGTGGTGGATGACAGGATGCAGACCAGCGGGGTAGGGACGGCTCTTGTGCGAGCCGTCGAAAAAGCCTGCGAAGAAAGTGGTGTCACCCAGCTCACGGTCGCTTCACGCCGAGCTGGAGGATTCTACGACAGGCTGGGCTACACCCAGCAGGCTGAATACATGCGCCGACTGTTTACCTAATCTGACCTCACACCTTCGGGGATGTGCCACGCAGAAATGCTCTGCGCGCCTGCAGACTAGTGTTTGCTGGCGTCTTCGAGTTCTTTCGCCTCAATCGGGAGTACCCGGTCCTCGAAGAACCAGCGGGACATTCCGGCCCGCAACCTGGTCCCCACGGTGATCCGTCCCTCGTCATTGGGTCGCACCGTAAGTGGCTGGTACTCGTTGTAGTCCAGGAGTCTCCAACGCTCATACTCGTCGAGCTGTTCGTGAACCTCCACGTACTCACCGCCGGGAAGTCGCACGATACGTCCACTCTCATAGCCGTGGAGCGCAATCTCACGATCTTTGCGTTGCAGCGCCAAGCAGGTTCGCTTCGTGATGATGAAGGCCAAAATCGGTCCGACAATGAGCAAGACCTGGAGGGTGTTGATGACACCTTCGATAGTCAGCTTGAAGTGGGTGGCGATGAGGTCGGAGCTCGCCGCCGCCCACAGCACGGCATAGAAAACAACACCAACCGCACCAATTGCCGTGCGTGTGGGTGCATTGCGAGGGCGGTCGGCAATGTGGTGCTCACGCTTGTCGCCCGTCACCCAGGCCTCAAAGAAGGGGTACAAAGCAATCGCGGCGATGAAGACAATCAGAACCACCGTAGGCACAAGGATGTTCATCGACCAGGTGTAGCCAAAGAGCACAAACTCCCACCCTGGCGGAACAAGGCGCAGAGCTCCGTCTGCGAACCCGATGTACCAGTCGGGTTGAGTACCCGCAGACACAGGGGAGGGGTCGTAGGGACCGTAGTTCCAAATCGGGTTGATGGTGAAGAGCGAGGCAATCAGCATGATCACGCCGAAGACCAGGAAGAAGAATCCACCAGCTTTGGCAGCAAACACTGGCATGACGGGTGATCCCACGACGTTGTCGTTGGTGCGACCGGGCCCAGCAAACTGAGTGTGCTTGTTGACCACCAACAGCACCATGTGAATCGCCAGGGAGGCGATCAGAATCGCGGGAAGCAACATGATGTGCAAGACATACAGTCGCGGGATAACTTCCATGCCCGGGAATTCATCGCCGAAGAAGAGGTAGGAAATCCACACGCCCACGACCGGGAAGGCCTTGATCATGCCGTCAATGATGCGCAGACCGTTGCCCGAGAGCAGGTCGTCGGGGAGGCTGTAGCCGGTGAAACCCTCTGCCATAGCGAGGACGAAGAGCAGGAAGCCCACAATCCAGTTCAACTCACGAGGCTTGCGGAATGCCCCCGTGAAGAACACACGAAGCATGTGCAGCACGATTGATGCCACAAACAGCAGGGCAGCCCAGTGGTGAACCTGCCTCATCAGAAGTCCGCCTCGGATGTCGAAAGACAGGTCAAGTGCTGTGTGATAGGCCACCGACATTTCGATGCCCTTCAGGGGGAGGTATGAGCCCTCATATTCCACGTGGCTCATCGAAGGGTCGAAGTAGAACGTCAGGAACGTGCCACTAATCAGGATGACGATGAACGAGTAGAGCGCAACTTCACCCAGCATGAAGGACCAGTGGTCAGGGAAAATCTTGCGACCGAGTGCTTTGACTGCTGTCGAAGCACTGGTGCGCTCATCGACGTAATTGGCTGCCCAGTTAGTAAACCGCATGCCACGACCGACGTCAGCTTTCGGTGTGCTCTCTAGTGTTGTGCTCACAGTTCACGCTCCCAGAAACTAGGTCCAACAGGTTCAGTGAAATCACTTCGTGCTACGAGATATCCTTCCGCATCAATGGTGATAGGAAGCTGTGGAAGAGGCCGCGCCGCGGGTCCAAAGATAACTTCACAGTGATTTGCCACGTCAAACTCAGATTGGTGGCAGGGGCACAGCAGATGGTGGGTTTGCTGTTCGTACAAAGCAACCGGGCATCCGACGTGGGTACAAATCTTGGAATACGCGACGATGCCCTGGTAGGACCACGACGACTTCGCTGGATCTTCGTTGAGCTCATCAACGGGGAGGCGCATCAGCAAGACAGCGGCTTTTGCCTTTTCTTCTAGCTTGTGGTGCTCCAGGTCTTTCCATCCGTCAGGAACCACGTGGAAAGCGGAACCAATGGTCACCTCGGAGGCCTTGATGGGAACTCCGCTGGGGTCTCGAGTGAGGCGCACACCCTCGGCCCACATGGTTTGCTTCATCCGAGCAATCGGGTCATCGGCGGGGGCTAGATCCCGAAACAGCGCGACAGCGGGAATGGGAGCTGCGAGGAGAGCGCCAAACAAAGTATTCCGCACCAGCGATCTGCGGGTAAATCCAGATTCTTTGTTGGCTTGCTGGAAGGTCTCGACTGCTGCTGCGCGAGCTTCTTCAGTGCCACGGGTGGGGTGACGTTCTTCTACGAGTTCGTGACCGTGCATCAGCGCTTTGGCCCACTGAACAGCGCCAATTCCGACCCCCAGCAGGGCTGCGGAGAGTCCCAGGCCAACCATGAGGTTGTTGATACGAACTGATGACATGTCCCCGGGGATGATGGGGAACACTACATACGCCACCGCCGCGAACACGCTTCCGACGATGGAGAGCAGGAAAAAGCCGGCGATACGCCGCTCCATGCCCTTCGCTTCTTTTTCGTCAAGATCAGTCACACGCTGGTGCTCGGGGGCTAATCCAGGGTTTTGGGGTGCACTGGAGTGCTCAACAGCGGTGCCGGGGTCCATGACTTCATCGTGACCCGAAGTCTCGATTCCTGAAGCTGGTGGCTTTTTCGCCATTGTGCGATGTCCCTTTCTGTCCGGACTAGTTAGAGCGAGCTGTTAGCCACACTGCGACGGCAATCAGGCCACCCAGGCCGATCAGCCAAATGAACAAACCTTCGGATACAGGACCCAAGCTGCCCAGGGAGAAGCCACCGACAGACGGGTTCTCATCGAGATACTTGAGATACGAGATGACGTCGTTCTTTTCTTCCGGCGTGAGGTTCATGTCGCTAAACACTGGCATGTTCTGCGGACCGGTGACCATGGCGCCATAGATGTGGATGGGCTGAAGGTCTCGGAGGTGGGGAGCATACTTACCTTCAGTGAGCGCTCCTCCCGCTCCGGCCACGTTGTGGCACATCGCGCAGTTGATGCGGAAGAGCTCCGCACCGTTGGCAACATCGCCATCAGCGGCGTAGTACTGAGGATCCGGCATTCCAGGCCCCGGCGCCAGGGTGGCGACCCAAGCGGCCATCGCATCAATCTGAGGTTGGGTGAACTGGACGGGTTTTACCTCTGCCTGCGGGCCAGACGCCGCCATAGGCATACGTCCAGTTCCGACCTGGAAGTCGACGGAGAGTGCTCCCACACCAATGAGCGTCGGTCCCGCCACAGTTCCCTCGGCGTTCAGGCCGTGGCAACTGGCACAGTTAGAGAGGAAGAGTTTCTCGCCCTCTTCGACGAGAGCCTCCTGGGACACGGGCGCATCTTGCGCGTGAGCGATTCCCGTGCTGGCAGCCGCGTATGCTCCACCAGTTACGAACAGACCAATGACCAGCAGAAGAGCACCCATAAGAGGGTGACGACGACCGGAGTGGCGGCGGGAGCGGGATGAGGCCATAGGAGAGCGCAACTACTTTCTTCTCTGTGTTATCTCAGGACGTAAATGACGAGGAACAGACCAATCCACACCACGTCAACGAAGTGCCAGTAATACGAAACCACAATGGCGCTCGTTGCCTCACGATGCGTGAAGTTCTTCACAGCGTATGCACGGCCGATTACCAGCAAAAACGCAATCAAACCGCCGGTCACGTGAAGTCCGTGGAAGCCGGTGGTGAGGAAGAAGGCGGAACCATAGGCGTCAGAGGCCAGGGTCAGGCCTTCAGAAACCAACAGTGCATACTCGTAGACCTGACCGGCCACGAAAATGGCGCCCATCGCATAGGTGAGGAAGAACCATTCGATCATGCCCCATTGGGTGGGCTTCCACCCGGTAGCGCGGGCTTGCAGACGCTCTGCAGCGAACACACCAAACTGGGCCGTCACACTGGAGAGCACAAGAATCGTGGTGTTGATGGCAGCAAAAGGAATGTTGAGCAGAGTAACCCTGGATTCCCACAGTTCTGGGGATGTAGAGCGCAGGGTGAAGTAAATCGCGAACAAACCGGCGAAGAACATCACCTCACTGCCCAGCCACACAATGGTGCCCACAGCAACGACGTTGGGTCGATTTACTGTGGGCGCAGAAAGTCCTGATGTCAGAGATGCGCTACTCACCCCTCCATTATGCCTGATGTCAGACTGGGACTTTGCCCCACGACATGCCCGATTCGGCCGATACCATGGGCTTTATGCCCTCCGATTACTCGTGGCCCGAGACACTGACCCAGCTGCTCGACCGCCGCGACTTGACCGTCGCGCAGGCGAGCAGAGCGATGGAGGCTGTGATGGCGGGGGAGGTCACGGACTCCCAGATGGCGGCTTTTCTTGTGGCGCTTCGGGCCAAGTCGGAAACCGTGGACGAGATTGTGGGTTTTCGCGACGCTGTTCTGAAACACGCTGTGGCCTTGCCGATCGACCCGATGGTTCTCGATATCGTCGGCACCGGGGGAGACCCTTATGGCGCGGTGGTCAACGTGTCGTCTATCGCCTCGATTGTGGCGGCAGCAGCAGGCGTCCCGGTTGTGAAACACGGCAATCGCGCCGCCAGTTCTGCCTCAGGGGCAAGTGATGTTCTGGGAGCTCTCGGCGTGAATCTGGAACTAGAGCCCAGTGATGTAGCCCGCGTGTTCCACGAAGTGGGTATGACCTTCGTGTTTGCCGCGAAGTTCCACCCGGGTTTTCGCCACGCCGCCACTGCGCGCAAGGAAATCGGTATCCCCACCGTGTTCAACATTCTGGGGCCGCTGTGTAACCCGGTGAGGCCAGAGGCTAGCGCCGTGGGGGTCAGCAATCTCGGGCGAGTGCCCCAGGTTGCGGGGGTTTTTAGGACCCGGGGGGCTACCGCTCTGGTGTACCGAGGTGATGATGGCATCGACAAGATGACGACCACAGGTCACTCTCATGTGTGGGAAGTGACCAGAGGCCAGATTTATGAGCACGACGTGAACTCGGAGGAGTTGGGTCTCGCGAAAGCTCGCCCTGAGGATCTCCTCGGAGACAGCCCTGAACACAACGCGACTCTTGCTAGGAGCGTGCTTGCTGGAGAGCCCGGGCCGGTTCGAGACATCGTCGTGCTGAACGCTGCAGCTGGCTTGGTGTCCTTTGCTTTGGCAGAAAACCCTGCTGAGCGGGACCGTGGACTCATGGAGCGTTTGAGCGAAAAAATCGCCGTTGCGCAGAAGACACTTGATTCCGGCCTCGCTCAAGCGAAGCTCGACGAGTGGGTTGCTTCGACCAACTCCTGATCGCGGGGTAGTGGGGGTGTCTCCACACAGCGGCACACCCTCGGCTCGCAACCTGACATAATATAGATTATCGGAGTCTACAGAGAAGTCGCGAGCTTTCGCATCACCTCTGGTAGCGGCCCAGGCTCGTAGGGCTCACCCTGAGCCTCTAACTCTTCTGCCGTAAACCATGACCACTGGGTGACGTCGATATGTTCCTCAGCAGTCCAGAACGTGCTTGCTGGTTCAAACCGTTCGCTGCGCACGAGAAAGTACTCGGCGTATCCCCGATTGTGATCCGCCTGGTCGAAAGTCACCTCGAAGCTGTAAGTCCACACTGGGTCACCCGCGTCAGGAAAGCGCCGGCCCGTTTCCTCGTGGAGCTCCCGGAGGGCTGCCTCGGCATGAGTTTCTCCGGGGTCAACACCTCCACCCGGAGTAATCCACCTCGAATATCCGGAAGAATCTGGTGCTGCCGTCATGAAAAACAGGCATGCACCATTCGGGTCCATCAAGAGAACCCTGCTGGTCAGGCGGAGGGCGTCCTTCGCTGGCACTAGGAGGTCTGAAAGCTCGAAATATCGCCCACGAGGCGCGTGTGGTCGTCGGGAATGTCTTCCACAGCCGCAAGAGCTACCTCGGCCGCGAACTCATCCACGTTGTAGAGCTTGCCGACTTGCTCTTTACGTTGGTCGATCACACCAGGGTTTGCCCTGTTCAGAAGCGTCGCGGTGACCGTTCCCTCGATCATGTCGCCCGACACGACGACAAAATCGATACCGAGGCTTTTCATCTGGTCATTCATGCCACGCAGAGCGTCTTCGCCAGCTCGTTTAGAGAGCGCAACGGGCACATATTCCGGCATTGTCTCGACCTCGCGAATGAAGTGGGCTTGGTGGCTCGTCACGAACACCACCCTTGCTCCGCGCTCCATCAGCGGCAATGCGCTCATCAGAAGCCCCACCTGAGCGTCGCGGTTGAGCTTCATGGCATAGTCCTCACCCATGTCAGCTTCCATGCCTCCGGAAGCGTTCAGAATGAGGAGGTCAAGGCCGCCCCAGCGCTCCTTGATTGACCCCACCATCCGGGCGACCCCCACTGGATCTGTCAGATCAGCTCCCACGGCAATGGCGGTTCCACCGGAGGCCTCAATGCTCTCCACGAGTTTCTGGGCACGAGCCTCTTTGTTGCGGTAGTTGATGACCACGGAGGCGCCAGCGTCAGCCAAGTACTCTGCGGTTTTCGCACCGATGCCGCGGGAGGACCCGGTGATGAGGGCCCGCGCTCCAGTGAGCTGGCCAGGAGTGAGCGGATTCGTCATTGCTCGAGCCTATAAGGACTCGTCTGTTTTGGATGCCTATACTTGCCGACAGCGTCTAAATGGAAAAAGTGGGTAGGTCGTGACGTTTTTGGAGGGGCAGTATCCTCGCGTCATTGCCCATCGCGGTTTAGCACTGAAACACGCAGAAAATACTGTGGGCGCCTTCGAGGCAGCCGTGGAATCCGGAGCAGACATTCTGGAGACAGACGTTCACCTGTCGAAAGATGGGTCTGTCATCGTGGCCCACGACCCGGATCTCGTGCGCGTTGCAGGGCGTCCAGGACTGGTGTCGGACTTCAGCGAGCGCCAGCTGGCGGAGATGGATCTGGGCTTTGGTGAGGGGTTTCCCACCCTGGATCGACTCTTGAGACGATTCCCTGACGCCAAGTTCAACGTTGATCTCAAGACTCGCGCTGCTGTGGAACCTTTTGTGGAGGTCATTCGGGGTCATGGTGCAGAGAGCCGAATTCTCGCCACCTCCTTTGATGAACCCACTCGCCAGGCCACAGTCAACCTGCTCCCCGATGTCGTCAGCAGCACCTCCCAGTCGATGGTGATTCAGGCGCGCCTGCGCACGTGGCTGGGTCTTCCGATGGAGACGTGGTCTGTGCCACCGGAGGTGGTAGCACTCCAGATTCCACCTTCTAGGTATGGAGTAGCCCTCGTTACTCCAAGCATGCTGCGTCTCGCGAAGAGAAAAAGTCTTGAGGTGCACGTGTGGACCATCAACAATCCTGAGGACATGCGACGGCTATGGACCATGGGAGTACACGGAATCGTCACAGACCGCAGCGATCTTGCCGTTGAGGTCCGGGGGGAACTCTTCCCGGAGCTCACGCTGGGTTAGAGACCACTCCCCCACGTCCCCTTCGTGAAGATCGCTGACGTTCACCGAGCATGGCGATCAGAATCCCGGACAGCGTGAATCCGACCACTAGTAGCTCCAGATTCCGACCAATCAGCGTTGCCGGAGTGGTGTGCTCTGCAAGTGGGACGTCCAAGAGCATGTATCCCTCCTCGTAGGTGGGTAGGCGATCGAGCTCCCTCCCCCGCGGGTCAATCACGGCACTCGTGCCCACGGTGGATATATTCACGACGCTCCGGCCAGTCTCAATGGCGCGCATGCGGGCGATAGAGAGCTGCTGGATGCTCTGATCGGTGCGGCCAAAATCAGCGTTGTTGGTGGGAGCAAAAATGATGTCGGCACCGGAGCCCATCATCGACCACACAATTTCGTCATCCACGATGTCGAAACAGATAGCGATCCCTGCTGTGGCACCGTCCACTTCGAACACGGTGTCGCGCTGACCAAACGAATAATCCCTCGGCACCATGTCAAAAAGTGAGGGAGCTAGAGGGTAGAAAAAGTCACGCCACGGCAGGTATTCAGCAAAGGGAACGGGGTGAATTTTGTCGTACTGGTCTCGCACGATGTCCCTGCCGGTCTCGGCGTCGTATTCCCACAGCAACATGCTGTTGAACGTCTCGACACCGTCTCGAGTAATCGCTCCCACCACCAGCGGTGCCCCCATTTCTCGGGAGACCTCTGACACGAGTGCTGCCGCTTCTGGGTACCTCAGGGGGTCAACATCAGAGGCGTTTTCTGGCCAGATGACGACGTCGACGTCTTGCCCGTACAGTGGCGTCGTTACTCGGTAGTGATCGGCAAGGTTGTCACCCCAGTCGTAATCGGCGAACAAACCAGCATCGGCGTTTCCTTGGACTGCAAGCACACGGAGTGACCCTGATTCTTGGACAGGCCACGCAGGCCACACCACCAAGGCGAGTGCTGCCGACCAGGCCAAGGTGGCTCTTGCATCCCAGGCGAGACGCTTGTCTGTCATCAAAGCAATCACGAATGCGACGAAGAACGCGAGAAGAAAGCTCATCCCCGAGGTCCCTACCCACGCGACCAACGGAGCCAGAGTGCTCTCGGATTGGCTTTGAGAGAGTCGCGCCCAGGCAAACCCGCCGAACGGGAAGACCGAGGACACTGCTTCCCTGGTCATCCAGGCGCCGCCGACCAGAGCTGGGGTGATGAGGAGACTCCCGGTGAGGCTTGGCCACTGCCTTGACCCGTATTGCCAGGCGAGTCCCACCAGTCCTATGCCGAGGCTGAAGAAAAAGACTTGGGCCAAGGTGAGGGCTATCCAAGGGATGAGACCCAGGTAGACGGTGAGCCACCAGATCAAAATCCCAAAGAAGGTGAACCCTCCGACGGCACCCACAAGTAGGGCTCGGTGAAATGACAGTCCCCGTGCTGACCAGAGCATGAGAGCTAGGCCCACAAGCGCGAGGGGCCAGATGTCGTGGTCAGGGAAGCCGAAATCCATAATCCACCCGGCCAGTATTGCCATCCCCAGTGCCGCAGGAACCGGGGGAACGAAACGCAGATGATTGCGCTGGTCGAGGGAGAAGGGAGTCATCAGCCTCGTAGCCTAAGCGACGCTGCTGAGAGCAACAATGCCTCGGAATACCAGGGCGCGCGCTTCCAAGGCAGTGTGATGAATCGGGCCAACACCGACGGTGATGATTTGGTCGAGAACATCCACGATTTGTTTACACCAGCGCACAAAGTCGCCGACCTGGACCTCGTCGCCTTCCAAGATGTCATCAAGATGGTGGCCCTGTGCCCAGCGATACACGGCGAGGGCAAGCTGGGGTGAGAGTTCGGAGCTGACGGGAAGCTGATGCTTCATCTCAACCTCAGTCAGTTTCCGGTGCAATCGCCGCGTGTGATCCAGCGCTCCCGGAAAATTCCCTCCCGGAAGAAAACGCGGGTCGACAGGTCCATCATCGCGTCGTGGTTCATACACCAGTGCAGCGACCATGGCCGCAAGCTCTGAGGCATTGAGATCGCTCCAGGCTTGTCGCCTCAGGCACTCAGCAACAAGTAGGTCCCGCTCGCCATAAATCCGGCGCAAGATGGTGCCGTGATCGGTGATCTCGAGCTCTGAGTCGCCCCGCTTGAGATAACCCGTCTCGAGTAGGACATCCATAACCCTGGTGAAGGTTGTGGAGATGGCGCCGGTGCGACGGCGAATCTGTGACCGCACTTTCTCGGTTTCCTTTTCGAGCTTCCACCACCGCTCAGACCACCGGGCGTGAGATTCCCGATCGGGACACTGATGGCAGGGGTGGTGGGAGAGGGACTTTCGAAGCTTGGCCATCTCCTGAGGCGTCGCTGCCTCACCTTTTTTCGACACGTGACCCCTCTGCCGCTCGAGGTCACTGAGGTCCCTCCGGAGTCGACCGTATTCGGCAAAATCTCCCAGGTGGCAGGTCATTGCCTCGAGATAGCCGTGCAGTGATTCCTCGTTCTTGCGAACAGTGCGTGCAAGCTCCACCACGTGGCGGTCTGCCTGGAATTGGGCAAAGGAGGACTCCAGGATGCTCCGCGTTTGCTCCACTCCAAACTGTGCAATCAAGTTGACCGCCATGTTGTAGGTCGGCTTGAAGCTTGATTTCAGGGGGTAGGACCGCCTCGACGCGAGCGCGGCCACAGCCTCCGGGTTGATCCCCGGTTGCCAAATAATGACCGAATGCCCTTCGTCATCGATACCTCGCCGACCCGCTCGCCCGGTGAGCTGGGTGTACTCCCCTGCCGTGATCGGGACTCGGGCTTCCCCATTGAATTTGTCGAGCTTTTCGAGAACAACGGTGCGCGCTGGCATGTTGATACCGAGCGCGAGCGTCTCCGTGGCGAAGACCACTTTGAGGAGTTTGCGTCGAAAGAGTTCCTCTACGACTTCCTTGAACATGGGCAACATGCCGGCGTGGTGGGCTGCAACGCCGCGCAGCACGCCATCGAGCCAGGAGTCATATCCGAGCACACCGCGATCGTCATCGTCGAGGCGATCAAGTTTCTCCTCAACAAGGTCCAGAATTGCTACGCGTTCATGCTCGGTCGTGAGGGTGACCCCCCGATTGAGCACCTGTGACACCGCTTGGTCGCAACCGATTCGGGAAAAGATAAAGAAAATCGCGGGGAGTAGTTCGTTCTCATCCAGGAGTGAAATCACATCCGAGCGATACACCTTGTGGCGCCGGTCTTTATAGCGCTGGTAGCGGGGGGCTCCCCTTCCCCGTGAGCCGCGCGGGCTTGTGCTGCGACCGAGCATCTGTGAGGTCTGCACTACTTCTGGATTGACTTCCAGCTTGCCTTTGCGGGCATGAAAAAGAGGCAGGAGCTTGTGGGCGAACATCATGTGTTGGTGTAGGGGAACCGGTCGGTCCTCACTCACGATGACGTCGGTGTGTCCTCGAACGGTTTGTAACCAATCCCCGAACTCTTCAGCGTTAGACACCGTGGCGCTCAAAGAAATGAGTTGCACCGAGGAGGGCAGGTGGATGATGACCTCTTCCCAGACTGCCCCGCGGAAGCGATCCGCGAGGTAGTGGACCTCATCCATGATCACGTAGCCCAGATTGTCCAGCAGGTCACTCTTTGCATAGAGCATGTTGCGTAGCACCTCAGTGGTCATAATGACCACTCGTGCGCGAGGGTTGACGCTGCTATCACCGGTGAGCAACCCAATCTCGTCAGCGCCATAAGTGGCGACGAGTTCTTGAAACTTTTGGTTCGATAACGCTTTCATGGGCGTGGTGTAGAAAACCTTCACCTGCGCTTGCAGCATCGCCAGATGCACAGCAAACTCCGCCACAATCGTCTTTCCCGCCCCCGTGGGCGCGGCGACCAGCACACCGCGGCCGTCCTCCACGGACTCGCAAGAGGCGACCTGGAAGTGATCGAGATCAAACCCTAAGCCAGCCCTAAAGGCCTCCAACTGGGGATGCCCCTGGCGTGATCGGGCAGCCTGGAACTTGTCTGCGGGACTCTGGTTTGTCATCAACCAGCGCTCTAGTTCTCAGCGCTGTTCTGGAGGAGCTTGGCGGCTTTTTTGGCCTGACGGCGATCGTTGAGCCAGGCAATACCTGCGGCCAGGAAATACAGAATCACCATGGGGATGGCCAGAAGAATCATGGAGACCACGTCCGCGGCTGGTGTGGCCAGTGCGGTAAACACCGAAATCACCACTATCGCCCAACGCCAGCCTCCGATGATGGCTTTCGCACTCAACACCCCAATGACGTTGAGAAGCACCAAGAAGACGGGGAGCACAAAACCCACACCGATGGCCACGACCAGTTTGAGGGCAAAGTCGAGATACACCTTCGCGGTGAGCAAAGTGGAGGACTGCTCGGGAGCAAAGCCAGTGAGCAACACCACAATGTTCGGCAGAACCCACCAGCCCATGCTCACGCCAGCGAAAAACAGGGGGACTGCTGCCCCGAGGAAGCCCAGGGCGTAGCGACGTTCTTTCCGCATCAACGCTGGGACAAAGAATGCCCAGACTTGATAGAGCCACACTGGTGCCGCCATAACAATGCCGAGCACCAGGGCAATGGCAATCTTGGTGTCAAACGCTTCCGTCACCGAGGTGTAGTTGATGTCGGCATCACGGTCACGCTCTCGAGCGATCTCGAGAACTGGTTCACTCAGTGCTGCCCAGACCGGATCCGCGAGGAACCAACCGCCGATGCCCGCCACCACGATAGAAATACCAACGATGCCCAGACGGCGTCTGAGCTCCACCAGGTGTTCCCCCAAGGACATGCGTCCCTCAGGAGAGCGGCGCCTACTGGCAGCCACGGTTAGCGCTTGGTGTCGTCGGAACCTTCGGAGCCGGAAGAGTCTGCCGAATCGGTGCTGTCATCGCCGGGGCGGACCTCACTCTTGAAGATTTTCAACGACTGACCCAAGCTCTTCGCCAAAGCAGGGAGTTTGGGGGCACCAAAGAGGAGCAAAATTACGACCAAAACAATGAGACCAGTCCAGCCTCCGAGATTTCCCGACATCCTCTAGCCTCCCTGTGGCGTGTGGTGGCAAAAGTGTAGCACCGGGGAGTTTAGGAACCCTGGTCATAGCGAGACAGTGCGCTCGCAGCGAAGCTTTGCACTGCCTCCTTCGCAGAGGCAGGCGCCAGCACCCGCACGAGGTCTGGATGCGCTCCCACAAAATGGGTGAGTGATCCGTAATGCGCGAAGGGGATGTCGACCACAACCGTGTCCTGACCGGCCGGCGGAGTGAAGCCTCGGGGCAGATAATCCGCAATGATTGGCAGCGCTCTGGTGGGGCACTCGATCGTCACCACCACGTCGCTAGGAGAAGGGTCAAACAACTCTGACGAGATGTCATCAATGATTGACGAGTGATCAGCGTGGGGGTGTGTGGTGAGCTCCACCGAGTCCATGTAATCCACCCGGAAAGTGCGAAGCGCTTGCCGAGTGTGACACCAAGCCCTCACGTACCAGAGCGCGTCTCGAGACTCGAGAAGCAGTGGATCGAGGGTTCGCTTCCCTGACTCGCCACGTTTGTTGTGATACACCGCGGTGATGGAGCGGCGGGTAGAAATTGCCTCGTTCAGCAAGCTGACATGCTCGGCGACAGCACCTGCTCCGACCGCGATGCGCACGGGCTCCACGGCGCCACTTCCGGCGCGAAGCTTTGCCATGACCTCTTCCAGGTCCGCACGGGAGGAGTATGCGGGGTGAGAAGCAAGGTATTGCAAACCAGCGAGGAGAGCGGTGGCTTCTCGGGCGCTAAAGCGTGGCTTGTTATCCAAGGCCACTGTGTTCCAGAGCGTGATTTTCTGTTCACTCTCAAAAAGGTCCCAGTCGATGTCAAAAAGGTCGAGGTGAGAGTACGCCTCGTTGTCACCGGGTATCCCCGCGCAGGCGATGAGCTCGACAGCGCGAACAATGTCGCTTTCACTTCTCCCAAAATGCTCGGCAGCCTCCTTCACACTGACTTCCCCGCGATCCAGAACATAGGGAACCAAGGCGAGGAGCATCAGGAGGTTGTCGGAGGTGGTGGGCCTCGGAGTCGACTTAGCCATGGTGGGCCACCACCTTGCGCAGGTGAGCAATGACGCGATCGCGGAGGTCTGCTGGCTCGAGAACCGTGACGTCGTCACCAAACGAACTCAGTTCGCCAGCAAAAATGTCGACATCGGTGTAGTGAACTCTCAGCTCCCCCTCACCGATCTGGGTTCCGAGGCGTTGCGATAGTGCACTCCACGCGTCGGAATCCTGGCTTACAGCAAGAGTCGCGATCTGTTGGTCGTAAAGGTTTGTCAGGTCAGCAAGGGCATCCTCGGCGACGCCCTCCGCACCAGAGACTGCTTCCTCGGCCAAAATCCTGACTGTTGACACAATGCGACGCAAAAGAAACGTCTTGTTCTGAGCGCTCGACGTTTCGTGGCTGTACAGGTGCCAGCGCCCCTCGTGGTTCACCAGAGCAAGCGGTGACACTTGCCGGCTCGACGCCACGCTCTCCCCTGGTTTGAGGTACTCAAACTCGACCTGCAGCCCGCGCTCCAGAGCATCCCGAAGCACGGTGAGTGCGGGGTCCCTGGTGCTAATCAGAGGGGCAAACCCGAGGAGAGGCTCATCGATGTGGACGCCAAAAGATTGGAGCTTGCGGGTGGCGATGTGTGCTTCTTTGGAGAGTGTCCCCTCCCGCCACAGTGTCGCCGCAAGGTTCAGGAGAGCAATATCGCGCCCGGTGAACTCAACGCCCTCAGGCAGGTCATATTCACCCTTGGGAATGCGATACAGGGTGTTCTTGTTGTTGCCATCGTCTTCAGGTGGAATGGTGGCTTCGAGGGGAATCCCTAGTTCGCGAAGAGCATCCTTGTCGCGCTCAAACCGACGCTCCAGGCTTTCTCGAGCCATCCCTGATTCGGTGTCCTCGCGATACCCGCGAACTGTGGAGAGGATGTGCTCTTTGGTGAGACCTGAGCGGGTCGCCATGAGGGCAAGAATCAGGTGAAAAAGCCTGTCCTCGGGATTAACGCTTGGAGACCCTGTGCTCACTGGCTCATCCTAAGCCTCAAGGAAGAGGTTCGCTCTAGTTACTCACGCCCAGAATGTCGAACACAAACACCACGGTCTGGTTCTCTCCCACACCGGGTGGGAGGTTCTCTGGTTGGTAACCCAGTTGCGGTGGAACCGAGACGAGAACTTGGGAACCCACAGTTTTTCCGACAAGAGCCTGCGCAAGACCCGGAATCACACCTTCACCAGTGGCAGACGTTGTCTGGTCATCGGCAATCACGCCCAGAGGAACGCCCTGGTCAAAACTCGAAATGAAGACCTGTCGGGTGTTCCAGACCACTCCGGTGAAGTGGGTGGTGACAAAATCACCCAGCATGATGGGCTCGCCCTCGCCCATCTTCAACACCGAGACCCGGAGATCCTCGGGAATCGGGGCATTGGGGAAACTGAACCCGTGGTGGCCTGTGGGGGCCTGGGTGATAGTGGGCAGGCCCGATTGCGGAAGGCGCGCTGATCCGTCAGCTCGTCCGGGGTAAGTGTCGTGTACGTCGATGACAGCAACAACGGTGGACGAGTTCTGGAGGTAGTCATCCTCATCAATCGGTCCAAAAATGTCCGCCAGCGCAGCGGTCACCACGATCTGAGACCCCGGTTTCTGGCACTCGAGAACTTGGGCAAAGAAGTCGGGAAGTTCAGGATTCACAGGCCTGCGAACAGGGTTGGAAGGGTTGTAGCTGGACCCGGTGAGATACATTTCATCGCTGCCGACAAACACGCTCACATCAAAATCAATGTAGCCACCAGCTCTGGCAGGCTCACCCTCGCCCTCCTCCACAATGGTGACCTGACGCTCCGGAGTGATCAGGGGGGTGGGGAACGATACTTCGGGCTGAGGAGAGTCTCCCCTAGCGGTTGTCACCAGACTGGAGGCATTCCCGCTCTGGTAGGGAAGCTCACAGGTGCGCTCAGCCTCGGCGACCTGAAGCGCACCGAGAGCTAAAGCTCCCCCTGCGGAGACGACGAGTGCGGAAATTCCGAGGACACCAAGAAGGGAAAGCTGAGGCATGGCGTCAGTCTATCGAGGCGACACTTAGAGAACTTCTCTCGCCGACTTCTCCGCGCGCTCCTGAGCTTGACGGACTGTTTTGCGAATCTTCTTGTCACTGGCGTGACGTTGACCGGTGGCCCCTGGCGTCCACGCCTCGACGTCCTCGTCGGAGTATTCGGGCTTTGCCACGCGTCGCTTCGTCTCCGGAAGTACCACACCCGGCGCGAGCGCGCGTGCAGTCATCAAGAACCCCGTGTGCCCAATCATGCGGTGCTCGGGTCGAACAGCAAGACCCTCCACATGCCAGGGGCGAAGAAGAACTTCGAGCGATTCGGGGTTGGTGAAACGTCCAGAGCCGCGCACTGCCTCCACCACGCGCGAAAGCTGAGTCACCGTGGCGACGTAGACCGCCACAACGCCACCGGGAATCAGAACATGACTCACCGCCTCGACACATTCCCACGGGGCAAGCATGTCCAGCACAACCCGGTCGACACTGCCTACGGGGTGGGCGGTGGCGAGATCCTGAAAATCCCCCACCTCGATGCTCCACTGCTGGAGTGGGTGACCAAAGAAAGCTTCGGCATTAGCCCGGGCAATGTCGGCAAACTCTTCACGACGCTCCAGGGAGACCAACGACCCCTGCTCCCCCACAGCTCGCAGGATCGACATGCTGAGCGCGCCAGATCCCACACCGGCTTCCATGACTCGGTGGCCGGGTTGGATATCAGCCAGGGAAACAATCTGCGCCGCATCTTTGGGGTAAATGATGGCGGCACCCCGAGCCATCGAGAGGACAAAGTCGGAGAGCATCGGGCGAAGTGCCAGGTACGCGACGTCACGGTCCGTGGTGACCACCGACCCTTCAGGGTGACCGATCAGGTCATCGTGAAAGATTTGACCCTTGTGGGTGTGGAAACTACCCCCTGCCTCGAGGGTGATGGTGTGCAAAATACCTTTGGGGCCTCGCAACTGCACGTGATCCCCCACCTGGAGGGTTCCCCGGCGAACCATCAGGAAGCATCCTGCCGTCGATGGGACCGCCACACGGCATCGAGGTCGCTGACGGTTTTGCCCTCAAGAGAGGACCACATTTCGTGGACCGAGTTGTGCGGAATGCCCACGTGTAGCGGGATTCCAATCGTGATGGCTCCAGCGGAAAATGCGCTCGCTGCTCCGAAGGCAGAATCTTCCAGCGCCACTGTGGTGTGAATATCCATCCCGAGGGCGCTAGCACCCTTCAGATAGGCCTCGGGGTTGGGTTTGGGCGCTTCAACGTCATCACCGGCGACAATCGCCTGAAACACTGGTTTGCCCAACTCTTTCTCCACGGCCTGAGCGAGCGCTACCGCGTTCTTGCGCAGCGACATGGTCACCAACGCACAAGGAATGTCTGCCTCGAGTAGCCCGTGGAACAGCTGCCGCACACCGGGGCGCCACGGAACAGCCTCCTCGATTTGGGCCAGTACCCTATCGCTGAGGCGGTGCACAATGTCATCTAGCTCCAGGTCAACGCCTGCTGCTTTGAGCAGAGACGCGGAGTTCCACAAGCCACTACCCACCAGCGCATAGCCCTGCTCTTCGCTCCAGGTTCCGCCGAAACTTTCGACCAATTCCCGCTCCGCGGTCATCCAATACGGCTCAGAATCAATGATGGTGCCATCCATATCGAAGAGCGCCGCCTGCATGTGGTCCATATCGAGGAAGTCTACTGGGCGCCCTGAGAGGGGTAGGCTGGTGCCACATCACCGGAGGTTGCATGTCTCAAAGCCCCATGAGCGACCCGAGCAAACTGCTTATTGTCGCGTTCGAAGGCTGGAACGATGCGGGTGACTCTGCTACCACGGCGGCCCAAACTCTTCTGGATCAACGCGTCCACGTGGCGCTCTCCCAAATCGACCCTGAAGAGTACTTTGACTTTCAGTTGACCAGGCCTCTCGTCGAGCACGCCAGCGATGGGACCCGGTTCCTTAACTGGCCAGATGTCACCCTCTACGGGCCCGAGCCCGGCGATGAGGAAACCCCCTATGTGTTGGTGGGACAAGAGCCCTCTCGTCTATGGCGATCCTTTGCCTCCACCATGGTCGACCTGGCGCTCACTCACGGAATCGAGACGATTGTGTTCCTCGGCGCGATGCTCGCTGATGTGCCACACTCTCGGCCGGTGAGAGTCACCGCAACGAGCGATGACCACGACATCCGGGAGCACTTCGATATCGAGAAGTCGTCCTATGAGGGCCCGGTCGGGGTTCTGACGGTATTTTCTCTCGCTGCAGCGGAAGTAGGTATTCCCTCACTCCACCTGTGGGCGCATGTTCCCCACTACGTCCACACCTCCCCCTCCCCCAAAGCAACCCTCGCGCTGTTAGAGAAACTCGAGGAGATGACTGGGATTGACACCGACCGCGAAGCCCTTGAGGTGGAAGCGCTGCGGTGGGAAGAGGGAATTGACGCGCTTGCCGCTGAAGACGATGACATGACTGCCTACATCGATCAGCTCGAGCAGGCCCGGGACGCAGCAGATGCTCCTGAGGCCTCCGGTGACGCTATTGCCGAGGAGTTTGAGAAGTACCTGCAGAGTCGCCCCGATCGGCCTGGCTCCACCGAGTCATAGTGGGTCGATAAACCCGGTTCCCAGAGCAATCAGGAGAGCTGTTCCGAGCGCCACCCGGTAGATCACAAAGGGCATAAAGCTTCTCGTGGCGATGTAGCGCATCAGCCAGGCAATCACCGCGAGAGCAACACCAAAGGCCACGATGGTGGCCGCGCTGATTTCTAACAAGCTGAAGGGTCCCGCCAGCTCGGGGCGCGTGAGTGCGGTGTTGAGCTCGTAGAAACCACTCCCAAACACCGCAGGGATGGCCAGCAGGAACGAATACCTCGTCGCGGATACTCGGTCATACCCGAGCGTTCGTCCCATCGCGATGGTGGCACCCGAGCGCGAGACACCCGGTATCAGGGCGAGTGTTTGGGCGACACCGTAGAGCAGACCGTGAGGAACAGTGAGAGCTGTGAGATCGCGAGTTTTTCGCCCCCACCAATCCGCCACGGCCAGAATCAATCCGAACACGATGAGAACGGTGGCGACGAGCCAGAGTGAGCGAAAGGCTCCTCGGATGTAGTCCTGTGCGGTGTAGCCCACCACCACAATGGGTAACGTTCCCACAATGATGAGCCAGCCCATGCGGGCGTGAGAGCGATCTTCAGCGGAGGCCTTAGACCACCAGGCTCGACCTTTACCCAGGGAGCGGAACCAGCCCTGCAGAATGCGCCCAATGTCCTTGGCGAAATACACCAAGACCGCGAGCTCGGTGCCGATTTGGGTGATGGCAGTGAAGGTCGCCCCCGGGTCTGTTGCGGCGGGCAGGAATTCCCCGGCGATGCGCAGGTGGGCGCTGGAAGAGATGGGGAGGAACTCTGTCAGGCCCTGGATAAGTCCCAATATCAGCGCGTCCAGTAAGCCCATCCTCTAACGCTAAGGCATGGGCCTGATGCCCGGTGGACTTTAGTGGTAATGTCGTGTCTCGGTCGCGTCGTGTTGTGTAAATGACATGGTGTGCGCGCGGGTGGCGGAATGGCAGACGCGCTAGCTTGAGGTGCTAGTGCCCGTATTAGGGCGTGGGGGTTCAAGTCCCCCCTCGCGCACGCGACGACAGGGTCTTTCACTACGGTGAAAGGCCCTGTTTTTCTGTGTCTGTCGGTGGATGTTGACACAATCGAACAAATGTTCGAATATAGCTCTATGTCCCCCGCTCTCATCGTCGATCAGCACGAGCCGACTCGCGCTGATGTCGAAGCCTTGCGCCACCGCATTGCGGCGATGGAGAACACCACAGCGACTCCTCGGGTGTTCCCGGTTCACGATGCTCTGACCAACCTTTTCCCTCAGGGTGGTCTGCTGACGGGCGCTGTCTATTCTTTGGATTCTTCGGCATCGCTTCTGTGGTCTTTGTTGGCCGAACCCACTCAGAAAGGGACATGGTGTGCAGTGGTGGGGATGCCCGATCTGGGGCTTGCTGCAGCAGAAGAACTCGGTGTCAATGTGGACCGTCTTGTTCTTGTGCCCTCCCCCGGTGCGCAGTGGATGGCTGTTCTCGGGACTCTCCTTGATGTCGTGGGAGTGTGCGCTCTGGGATCTTTCTCTCCGCCGAGTGAGCGTTCGCTCTCCACTCTGTATGGGCGTTTACGAGAGAGGCAGTCCACGCTTTTGGTGCGATCGGGATGGCCCCGTGTGGATGCCACGCTCACGGCGGAGCATCGATGGGATGGGGTCGGCGCTGGTCGAGGTCTGCTCCAGGAACACTCAGTGCGTATTAGCGCGACTCCTCGATCAGGGCACACCACGCGGGTGTGCGACGTGGTCATTGACCACACAGGTATGCGCGAAGCATCCCCGCTCGCTCCGGTGATTGATATTGCCCACCACAGGAAAGCGGGGTAGGCCATGACCAGAAGCATCGTGCTGTGGTGTCCCCGATGGCCTGTGGTGGCGGCTTATCGCGATGACTCCTGCGCGGAGGCGTCCCCGGGAGAGCCCCTTGCCTTGATACATAGCGGTGTGGTGGTGGAATGCTCTCTCGACGCTACGGCTGCGGGCGTGCGTCCCGGTATGAAACGTCGCGAAGCTCACACCCTGCTTCCCGCACTTGTCCTCATTCCCCAGGATGAGCATCGTGATCGTGCAGCTTTTGATCGAGTTCTCATAGAGCTCGCGGAGTATGTTCCTCAGCACGCTGTTCTCGGCCCCGGTCTGGTGGCTTTTGGAGCCCGTGGTCTCGAGCGTTTCTATGGCAGTGAAGAAGCAGCCAGTCGAATGCTGGTGGATGCTCTTGTTCGTAGCGAGCCTCTGGCCGAGGGCCGCATCGGTATTGCTGATGATCTGTTCACCGCGGTTACTGCCGCTCAGAGCACGAGCGCTCGGTATCCACTACGCAGGGTGGAGCCTGGAGAGCAGCAACTTTTTCTCTCTGAGATGCCTCTCGATGTTTTGGGTGATGCCGACACGGTCTCGTTGTTGCAGCGACTGGGGTTGCATACCCTGGGCGATTTTGTGGGTCTGGGCCTCGACGCCATCCGTGAACGGCTGGGGGTACCGGGTGAGCGATTATTTCATCTGGCTACCGGTCAGTCAGGCGCTCCCCTTCTCGTTCGCGACGCCCCCCAGGACACTCGTGAACGTATGGAGTTACCGGAGTCGTGCACCCTCGTGGAGCAAGTGGCGTTTGGTCTGAAAGCTCGAACGCAAGAGTATGAGACCAGATTGCGCGGTGCAGGTGTGGTGATTACTCGACTGCGCATCACGGTGGGATATGACGATGGTCTTGAGCACTCAAGAATCTGGAACCACCCACGTTTTTTCCAGGCCGCGGATCTTGTTGATCGCGTTCGCTGGCAGCTAGAGCAAGCGTTCCGGGATGCTCAGAATGTCGAGCGAGAAGTTTCTCCCGCCATCAGCTGGGTGGAATATGAAGCACTGGACCCCGAAGATATTGCTTCTCATGAGCCAGGTTTGTGGGGTGCTGGCCCTGACTCTCGGGTTCATCATGTTCTCTCGCGGGTCCAGGGACTTGTCGGAGCGCACGGTGTCGTGACCGGGACATCTCGTAGAGGACGGTTACCTTCGGACACCCAGGTGCTCACAGCGTGGGGTGATTACGAGAGCCAGGAGGCCTCAGGACCTCTTCCCGGCTCCCTTCCCAGTCCCCTTCCGGCGACGATTTTTTCCACTCCTCGAGAGGTCTCTGTGCTGGGTCAGGACGGTGACGAGGTATCAGTGTCTGCGCGTGCAGAGCTCTCGAGTTCTCCAGCGTGGCTTGTCTCTGGTGCCCGACGAGTGAAAGTCACCTCATGGGCTGGGCCGTGGCCAGTCTGGGAGAGATGGTGGGATCCCGCGAGAAGTCGCTTTGTCCATCGCTTGCAAGTAGTCGATGACCAGGGAATGGGCTGGTTGGTGTCGTTGTGTAACCAGGCGTGGTCTCTTGAGGCACGGTATGACTGATGGGGTGGCATAACCCCCCTATTTCGTGGTCTGAACACGAAAGGCAACTGCGGGAGGCCTCCCGTCCAGGTAGCTCTCCCCCCGTAGGTGCTGATGCTGGAGATTCACCAGCCTGGTCTTCGCATCGAGCCCCGTATCAGCCTCCCCAGAACACTGAGTCTTTCGAAGATCCCATTGAGTATGCCGAGTTACACCTGCACAGTAGTTTCAGCTTCTTGGACGGGGTGTCCTCACCAGAAAAGCTTGTCGAAACAGGGCGAAGCTTGGGCCTGCGTGGCCTTGCAATCACCGATCACAACGGGCTCTACGGTGCTGTCCGTTTTGCCGAAGCGGCCGCTCTTCATCAGATGCCTACGGTCTTTGGAGCAGAATTCACTCTCGAATCGAAGAGCGCTCGAACAGATGTTGAAGACCCACCAGGAGAGCACCTTCTGGTCCTAGCGCGAGGCGAGGAGGGGTACCACACGCTGTCTCAGGCTCTCACCCAGGCGCATTTAGCGTCAGGAGAAAAAGGAATTCTGGAGTGCGACCTGGACACTCTCGCGGACATGGGTCGTGATCGATGGCTAATTTTGACCGGGTGCAGGAAAGGCCCCCTTCGCGCTCCCCTGTCCCCGCACAGGGCTCCCTCGCAGGCGGAACAGGAGCGTAGCGAGAAAGCTCTGCTCTCCCTGGTGGAGAGGTTTGGTCCTGAGAACGTTGTGGTGGAGCTCTTTGACCATCAACATCCCCTGGATAGTGTGCACAACGACTTTCTGGTCTCTCTCGCTCTTCGCCACACTCTCCCGACGGTGGTGACGGGTCTTGTGCACTATGCGACACCACGCGAAGCGGATCTTGCGCAAGCGATGGCGGCTGTTCGGGCGCGAGGCAGTATGGAGTCTTTGGCTGGCTGGCTTCCTTCCTCTCCCAGTGCGTATTTGCGCTCGGGGAGTGAGCAACTGAGGCGGTTCCCCCAATACCGCGATGCTGTTCTGCGCAGTGCGAACATTGCTCGCGATCTGAGTTTTTCGCTGAAGAAGGTCAAGCCCGGTCTGCCCCGCACGTTATGCCCAGAAGGGCACACCACCATCAGCTACCTCAGGGAGTTGATTGAGGACGCCATTCCCCGCAAATATCCCGGTGCAACGACCGAGGTAAGGCAGAGAATTGAGCGCGAACTTGATCTGATTGAACGCAAAGATTTTGCGGGTTACTTTCTCATCGTCCACGACATTGTGGCCTTTGCCAGGTCCCGAGGGATTTTGTGTCAGGGGCGTGGTTCGGCGGCGAACTCGGCTGTGTGTTTTTTGTTGGACATCACCGCTGTTGATTCGATTTACTACAACCTGCCTTTCGAGCGATTTCTTTCAGCACTGCGTGATGAAGAGCCCGACATTGATGTTGACTTCGAATCACGACGGCGCGAGGAAGTTATTCAGTACGTCTATGAGCGCTATGGCAGGACCCAAGCGGCTCAGGTTGCGACAGTCATTGAATATAAAGCCAAGAGCGCGGTACGAGACATGGCGCGTGCTCTGGGTTACAGCCCCGGTCAGCAGAACGCTTTCTCCCGTCAAGTGGAGAGATCGGGGGCACTCCGAGAGAGTGAATCGCATTCGATTCCTCCCGATGTCACAGCACTTGCACTGCGCACCCTGACTCTGCCGCGCCATCTGGGAATCCATTCTGGAGGAATGGTGCTCACCGATCGGCCGGTATCCGAGGTGGTGCCTATTGAGCCAGCGCGGAGAGAGAAAAGAACTGTCCTGCAGTGGGACAAAGACGATTGCGAGTGGATGGGGTTGGTCAAGTTTGACCTCTTGGGGCTGGGAATTCTCGAAGCCATTAGGGACACTTTTGACCTCGTTGAGGAAAACCTGGGTGAGAAGTGGGAGCTCGACACCATTCCCCGTGATGAGCAGGGCGTCTATGACATGCTCTGTCGGGCTGATTCCATTGGTGTCTTCCAGGTTGAATCACGCGCTCAGATGGCTCTCTTGCCGAGGCTGCAACCGAGGAGGTTTTATGACCTCGCTATTCAGATTGCGATGGTGCGGCCAGGCCCCATCCAAGGAGGAGCAGTCCATCCTTTTGTGAAACGGAAAGCGGGAAAAGAGCCGGTGCAATACCCTCACCCGCTCCTGGAGAGCTGTTTAGAGCGCACCCTGGGTGTTCCCATCTTCCAGGAACAACTCATGCAGATTGCCATGACCGTGGGCGGGTGCACGGGAGAAGACGCTGACCTGTTGCGGCGCGCTATGGGATCAAAACGTGGTCTGGAACGAATTGAATCACTGCGCGAAACCCTCTATGCCGGCATGGCCTCGCACGGTCTTGATCAGACGACTTCGGACAGGATTTACGCCATGATTCAAGCGTTCGCGAGTTTCGGTTTTGCGGAGAGCCACTCACTGAGCTTCGCGCTCTTGGTCTACGCCAGTGCCTGGCTCAAACTTCACTACCCCGCTGTCTTTCTCGCGGGACTGCTGAGAGCGTGGCCGATGGGTTTCTACTCCCCTGCTTCTCTGGTGTCTGATGCGGAGCGTCACGGAGTAGAGGTGAGGAAACCGTCGGTGCAATATTCCGACGTGTTTGCCTCAGTAGAGCCAGTTTCGGGAAAGACTGCATCCCCCACGGGGCTGGATCAATGCCGCCATTACGAGCAACCGACACCTTCTGCGGTGTTCGATTCCGACCAGGAAGACCCCACCATCACTCACCGTCGAGACGGTGAGCTTGCTACTCGCCTGGGTCTCGCTAGCGTCACCGGTATAGGCGCGGAGACCGCCCAGCGGATTGTCGACGAGCGTCGTGAGAGCGGGCCCTTCCTGGACGCTACGGACTGCGCGAGAAGGGTGGGTTTGAATTCTCGTCAGATTGAAGCACTCGCGAGTTCTGGCGCCCTGGAGGACTTATCTCTCAATCGGCGCGAGGCGTTATGGTCAGCGGGATATTTGGCACAAGAGCACCCCCAACACCTCCCTCACACCAGCACTCCTCCCCCGCTGCCGCTATTTCCTCCGATGAGTGAGCAGGAGATTATGGTCGCCGATCGAGTATTCACCGGCACTTCGCCTGGGGATCATCCGCTTCGCTATCTCCGTGGATGGCTGGGTGCGCAGGGAGTTTTCACTGTGTCCGATATGGCAACGAGGGAGGTGGGTTCTCGGGTGTGGGTTGCGGGACTGGTGACTCATCGGCAGAGACCGGCAACTGCCAGGGGGGTGACGTTTCTCAATGTGGAAGACGAGACAGGATTGGTCAACGTGATTTGTGGAGTGGGCTTCTGGAAGCGCCATCGACTGGTTCTCCGAGATGCTTCAGCGCTTATTGTGCGTGGCTTATTAGAGAGAAGCCCCGAGGGGGTTGTCTCCATTGTGGCTGACGGTGTGGAGACCTTGGAGGTACTCGTCCCCGATTCCGCCAGGAATTTTCGCTAGCGCAGTGCCCACAGAGCCACGGCGCTCGCCGCAGCGACATTCAGCGAGTCAACCGAGCCTTTCATGGGGATAGACACAACATGGTCAGCGCTTCGAAGCGCCTCAGCGGAAAGCCCCTCTCCCTCAGTGCCGAGCATGAGCGCGAGGCGTTTCGGGGGGTTTTTGGCAAAATCATCCAAGGGGGTCGCCTCTGGTGTGAGGGCAAGAGCCGCTAACTCAAAGCCTGACCCTGTGAGATCTGAGACCAATTCCGACCACGACCCGGCACGAGTCCACGGAACTTGCATGACCGTTCCCATGGACACCCTGACGCTTCGCCGGTACAAGGGGTCAGCACACGATTCCGACACAATCACGGCGTCGGCCCCAATGCCCGCTACCGATCGAAAAATGGCACCCACGTTCGTGTGGTCGACAATGTTCTCCAGAATCACGACCCGCCGACAGTCTTGAATCAGGTCTGAAACGGTAGGAAGTGCCGGCCGAGCAATGCTGGCGAGCGTCCCACGATGGACGTGGAAACCAGTGATGCTCTCGAGAACGCTGTCGCGCCCGAGGTATATCGGGAGATCCGTGCAGAGCTCGGAATATCGCTCGCAGAGTTCCTCCAAGCGCCCCAACCACTGCTGAGTGGTCAGGGCGGAGAGAGGCCGATGGCCGGCCATGAGAGAGCGCTCGAGAACCTTGAGCGATTCCGCGATGTAGATGCCTTCTGCTGGTTCGCTCTTTGAGCGCAGTGCTACATCGGTGAGATCGCGATAGTCGGCCAACCTCTCGTCCGTTGCCTGCTCAAGGGAATGAATGATGGGCACAGAGGGTTTCTCTCTCAGAGGTTGGAAACATAACCGTAAAAAAGCGGGGTTAGTCTCCAGAGTAGAACCTGGCGAGGAAGGGAGCTATCACGGTGACAACTGTGCCGCTCGCTCCCACCACGTCCACCGAGATGATTGAACAGGCCATCAGCACGCTTCGTGGGCGTCGCGCAGCCGTCTTGACAGGCGCTGGGGTCTCGACCGACTCCGGGATTCCCGACTATCGCGGGGAGGGTGCGCCTAAAGCGCACCCCATGACGTACCAAAAGTTCATGGAGTCTCACCGGCATCGCCAAAGATATTGGCTCGGTTCCCACCTTGGATGGGGCAGATTTGCCAGTGCGACCCCGAATCAGGGCCATCGGGCTATTGCTGCCGCGGAAGCGTCCTCAGCCTTTTCTGGCGTTGTCACCCAAAATGTCGATGCTTTGCATCACAAAGCTGGATCTTTGCGTGTGGTTGACCTTCACGGCCGACTCGATAAAGTTCGGTGTGTTCATTGCGGGCAGTCCTTTACCAGGGGTGCAATTGCCGGCGCGATCGACCGCCTCAACCCGTGGATTGCGAGCACGGACCTTGGCGGACATATCCGACCGGATGGTGACGTTGACGTTGCCGTCACGGACGATTTTGTGGTTCCTCGGTGTGACACGTGTGAGGGCGTACTCAAGCCTGAGGTGATTTTCTTTGGTGAGTTTGTGCCGCCCTCAGTTTTTGAACAGGCTGCAGGTCTCCTGGCTCGGTCCGATGCTCTCGTTGTTGCGGGGTCATCCCTTGTGGTCAACACAGGTATGCGGTTGGTGAGTATGGCCCACAAGCGAAAGATTCCTATTGTCATCATCAATCGCGGACCCACGAAAGCTGACCGCATGGCAACCGTTAGGATTGAGGGTGGAACGTCTGAGACCCTTGGCGCAATCGTCGAGGGTCTTGGCTTGTAAGGTAATCGACCCAGGCTTCTAGGAACTCCATGACTCGTTTTTTCCTTGTTCGACACGGCGAGACCGAATGGAACCGTCTGCGGAAGATTCAAGGAATTAGCGACATTCCCCTGAACGATACGGGCCGGTCGCAAGCCGCGGCGTTGGGCGACATTCTCTCGAAGCATCGCTTCGACTTGATTGTCTCCAGTCCCCTATCCCGTGCTCTCGAGACAGCTCAGATTGTCGCGAGGAAACTCGGAATGCCTGCCCCACTGGTCATTCAGGACCTCGTCGAGCGGAACTACGGTGAAGCGGAGGGGTCGAGCGGGCTGGAGCTTGACACGTTGTATCCACCTGGCACGGAGATACCCGGTCGGGAGGATCGCGCTGACGTAACAAAGCGCGTGGTCCGAACACTCCACGACCTTGCCATTCGCCACCCTGAGGCGGACATCCTCGCTGTGGCGCACGGCGCGGTCATACGGTGTGTCGTTGACTACGCTGCTCCTGGCGAATATTCAGAACCCATCACCAACTGCTCCGTCCATAGTTTCTCCCACGTGGCCGGGTCACTGGAGCTGGTGGCATTTGATGATCCCATGGAAGTTCTCTCCCATGAATTGGCGGATGACGAATTTATCGACCAGAATCCGGCAGAAGCCAGAGAGCGCGCCCGTGGCTAAAGGCGTGGAGCGGTTTCGCGCGCAGACCCTTCATCTTGATCTGACCATTGTCGAGCACACCCACAGCACACACACAGCCCAGGAAGCTGCGGATGCGGTCGGAGCCCCAGTCGAGGCCATCGTGAAGTCGTTGGTTTTTATCGCTGACGACAGACCTTTGTTGGTCCTCGTATCGGGTCCCAACCGCGTCAACGCAGAAGCTTTGGGTGATCGTCTTCGTCGGGTGCTGCACAAAGCCGATGCGGATGTGGTGAAGTCTGCGACGGGTTTCAGTATCGGTGGGGTACCACCTTTCGGACACCCTCAACCGCTGGAAACCGTGATGGACGAGGACTTTTTCGCTCTCGAGGAGGTGTGGGCGGCGGCGGGTAGCGCCACGGCAGTGTTTGCTCTGTCCCCGCAACGGCTGCAGGAGTTGTCTCACGCTAGAGTTCTCCCGGTAACTTAGAGAGCTTGGTTCATGGATTTTCGGCTTCCCTACGCCCATCGTGGGCTTGATCACGACCCTCAGTGGTATCGCCGAGCTGTCTTCTATGAGGTTATGGTTCGGTCGTTCTACGATTCCGACGGTGATGGCGTGGGTGATATTCCGGGGCTGATCAGCAAGCTTGACTACTTGGAATGGTTGGGCATTGACGCCTTGTGGCTCCCCCCGTTTTACTCATCGCCCTTGAAAGACGGTGGTTATGACGTCGCAGACTTCCGTCAGGTGTTGCCAGAGTTCGGGACAATTGAAGACTTCCAGGAGCTCGTCGCGCAGGCACATTCTCGCAATATGCGGGTGTTGATGGACCTTCCCCTCAACCACACCTCCGTTGACCACGAATGGTTCCAGGAGTCTCGCTCCAACCCCGAGGGTCCCTATGGGGACTATTACGTCTGGTCGGATACCGATCAGATTCGCCAACAAATTCGGGTCATTTTCACGGACACAGAGACCTCAAACTGGGCGTTCGATTCTGAACGCCGTCAGTTCTATTTCCACCGCTTCTTTTCCCACCAACCAGACCTGAACTATCACAACCCGAGGGTTCACGACGAGGTTCGCGATATTGCACGCTTCTGGTTGGCCATGGGTGTTGATGGTTTCCGCCTCGACGCGATTCCCTACCTCTACGAGTCCGATGAGGGTTCCGGTGAGAGCGAACCGGAGACACACGAGTTCTTGAAGAAATTCCGCTCGTTTCTGGACGATGAGTTTCCAGGTCGTGTGCTGATCGCCGAAGCGAACCAGTGGCCCAAAGAAGTGGCCGCCTATCTGGGAACCAACGAAGAGCCTGAGTGCCATATGGCCTTTGACTTTCCCATCATGCCGCGCATCTTCTATGCCCTGAGATCACAGCAGACCGCAAGCCTGAACGAGGTGCTCTCCGAAACCACGGAGGTGCCAGAGGGCGCTGCGTGGGGTGTTTTCTTGCGAAACCATGACGAGCTCACGCTGGAAATGGTGACCGAGGAGGAAAAGCAAGCCCTTTACGGATGGTATGCCTACGACCCTCGGATGAGGGTCAACGTCGGTATCAGGCGCAGGCTTGCGACACTTCTCGACAATTCGCGCAAAGAGCTTGAGCTCGCTCATGGGCTTTTGTTGTCGCTGCCCGGCAGCCCTTTCCTCTACTACGGGGATGAAATCGGCATGGGCGACAACATCTGGCTGGAGGACCGCGATAGTTCCAGAACCCCCATGCAATGGACCCCCGACCGCAATGCCGGGTTCTCCGCTGCCGATCCTGGAAAGCTCTACCTTCCGGTGGTGCAGTCGCTCGTGTATAACTATGCGTTCTCTAACGTTGAGACTCAGCTTGCTCAACAGGCCTCTCTGTTGCACTGGGTTCGCAACCTTGTCCACTTGAGGAAGGAGCACCCAGTGCTGGGGGTTGGATCCTTGAGGGTGGTGCCCACCGACAACCCTTCAGCGCTAGCTTTCATTCGGGATATGCAGTCCGAAGACTGTAGGCCAGGTGAGCGCCCCGAGACGATGTTGTGTGTGTATTCGTTTGCACATCACCCCATTTCGGTCGACTTGCAGCTCCCTGAGGAGTTTCGCGCGAACCGCGTGACGGACGTCATGGGTGGTGCTTCGTTCCCGGCGCCCACCGAACAGGGCCATGTGACGCTGACACTTCCGGCTCAGAGCTTCTACTGGCTGTCGCTCGCGGGGGTCAAACAGTCGGTGGCATAAGCTCCTGGATATGACCCACTGGAGCGACACCTTGGCGGTTTTCGATACTGAGACAACCGGCTTGGACACCCGACACGCTCGGATTGTCACCTGTTTCCTCGGCATCATCGGCCCAGACGGCGAGGTCCAGGAGTCCCACAGTTGGCTTGCTGACCCTGGCGTGGACATCCCCGAGCAGGCTGCCGCTGTCCATGGTGTGACGACAGAGATGGCGCGCGAGCAAGGTCGGAGTGCCCCTGACGTCGTCCGGGAGATTGGCGACACAGTGGGGGGATATCTGGCCTCGGGGCTCCCTGTGGTGGCGTATAACGCCGTATATGACTTTTCGATACTTCATCACGAAATGGTGCGATATAGCATCGCTCCCCTGCTTGATCCGCGACCCATTATTGATCCTCTCGTGATCGATCGCGCCGTCGATACCTATAGAAAAGGGAAAAGAACCTTGGGAATGGCTGCAGCACATTACCTCGTGGCCCTCGATGACTCTCACCGGGCGGATGCTGACGCTATTGCAGCCGGGAGAGTCGCGCAAGCAATTCTCCGGCAACACGCAGAAACACTCACGGGTGATGCGCAGTGGCTGCACGACCAGCAAATCGAGTGGGCGCACGCCTGGGCAGAGAATTACCAGAAGTTTCGCCGTGGGTCAGGAGACCCAAGCTTTGTTGCGAGCGGAGCGTGGCCCGTTCGTCGTTAGTTACTTGCCGAAGTTCTTGAAGCGCTGGTTGAACTTCTCGACACGTCCGGCGGAGTCAAGGATGCGCTGCTTACCGGTGTAGAAGGGGTGCGAGGCGCTCGAAATTTCGACATCAATCACGGGGTAGGTGTTGCCATCCTCCCATTCGACTGTTTTCTCGCTGGTCGCGGTAGACCGGGTAAGAAAGCTCTCCCCCGAAGTCAGGTCGCGGAAGACCACAGGAACGTAGGTGGGGTGAATGTCAGCTCTCATGACCTGTAAATCCTTAGTTAAGTCGAATGCCGGGAGTACGCCTCCGGCCAAAGCGCTACTTTACCAGGAAAATCAGAGAGCGGTGGCCTGATAACGGCCATTGTTATGTGTGACCGAGAGGGGTCGACCGAACGCTTCACTCAAAACATCCCCGGTGAGCGTGTCAGCAATGGGGCCCTTCGCAATCGCGCGACCGCCCGCGATCACCAATAAATGCGTGAAACCCGTGGGAATCTCTTCGACATGATGCGTGACCATCACCATGGCCGGTGAGCCCGGGTCGCTAGCGAAGTGGTCCAACATCTCGATGACGTCTTCCCTCGCGCCAACGTCGAGGCTCCCTGCCGGTTCATCGAGAAGGAGAAGCTCTGGATCCGTCATCACTGCGCGCGCGATCTGGACGCGCTTCTTTTCTCCATCAGAAAGGGTTCGAATAGTGCTCTCTGCCAGTTCATCCAGGCGCCACTCACTCAGGACTCGCAAAGCGCGACGTGTGTCAATGTCCTCATAGTCTTCCCTCCACCGTCCGGTAACGCCATAGGCGGCTGTAAGGACACTGTCCAGAACGGTCTCGTTGTGGGGAATCCGGTTTGTCATATCGCTGGAGGCATATCCAACCCGAGGTCGAAGTTCAAAGACGTCAGTTTTTCCCAAGGTTTCACCGAGAACAGTGACAGCGCCAGAGGAGGGATAGGTGAGCGAAGCCAACATGCTGAGCAGAGTGGTCTTGCCCGCTCCGTTGGGTCCCACGATGACCCATCGCTCTCGAGAATCTATGACCCAGGAAATGTCCTGGAGGATAGGGCGTTGATCCCGCACAAAACTCACGGATGAGAACGCGGCAACCTCTGACATATCGACCAAGCCTACTCCACCCCCATCGCTCATTTTGAGGGGAAGGCATCGGCTACGCTGGAGGGGTGACGGCACCAAAAGTGTTCGGAATTGTTCTCGCCGGGGGCGAGGGCAAACGACTGATGCCCCTCACTGCGGATCGAGCAAAGCCCGCTGTTCCTTTTGCTGGTCACTACCGGCTCATTGATTTCGCTATCTCGAACCTCATTAACTCGGCGCTTCGTCAGATTGTTGTCCTGACTCAGTACAAATCGCATTCGCTCGATCGTCATGTGTCTCAAACCTGGCGACTCAGTGGCATGCTGAACGCTTACGTGGCGTCCGTCCCCGCGCAACAGCGTCTGGGAAAGCGCTGGTTTGCGGGTTCCGCTGATGCAATATTCCAAAGCTTGAATCTCATCGGAGATGAAAAACCAGATTACGTTGTGGTCGTCGGCGCTGACCACGTGTATCGCATGGATTTCCAGCAGATGCTCGAGGCTCATATTGCCAGTGGAGCAAAGGTCACGGTGGCCGGCATTCGCCAGCCCAAGGACCTTTCTGATCAGTTCGGTGTGATTCAGGTGGACCCTGAGGATCCCACCCTGATTCGTGACTTTATCGAAAAGCCGCACTCTATCGACGGGTTGAAAGACTCCCCCGATGAGGTTCTTGCTTCGATGGGTAACTACGTCTTTACGACGAGCGCACTGGTGGAGGCTGTCCGAGCTGATGCTCGGGATGTGGAATCTGCACATGACATGGGCGGGGACGTGATACCCGCCTTTGTGGAGCGGGGCGAGGCGTACGTGTACGACCTCAATCGCAATGTTGTACCCGGTGCCCGATCGAATGATCGTTTTTATTGGCGTGATGTAGGAACCATCGACGCTTTCTATGACGCTCACCAAGATTTGATTTCCAAGGATCCAGTTTTCAACCTCTTCAACGACAAGTGGCCCATATTTTCACAACAGTGGAACTCTCCCCCGGCGAAATTTGTCCAGGACAAGGATGGAAACCCGGGTTCTCTCTCGGAGTCCACAGTCTCGTTGGGGTGCTATGTGGTCGGTGCGAGCGTCTCGCGAAGCGTTCTAGGTCCGTGGGTGAAGATTGATTCAGGAGCAACGGTCGAGGATTCCATTGTGTTTGAGCGTGTTGTTATTGGCCAGGGTGCCGTTGTGCGGCGAGCAATCTTGGATAAAGAGGTTGTGGTGGAACCCGGCGCCACAGTGGGTGTTGATCGAGAACTTGACGCTTCTCGCGGGTTTACCATTTCCGACTCGGGAATAACCGTGGTGGCGAAGGGGCTTGTGGTGTCGGCGTGACCCGCCACGGCAAACTTGTCGTTCTCGACGTCGACTCGACCCTGACCCGAGACGAAGGGATTGACCTCCTCGCTAGCTTTGTGTCGGAAGATGTTGCCTCTCAGGTGGCCGCCATCACCGCAGCAGCGATGCGAGGAGAGCTGGACTTTGAGGAGTCTTTGAAGCGCAGGGTCGCGACTCTAGAGGGGGTCAGCGTTGATGCGGTTGCGGCGGCGACAGCGCAAGTCAGAGTGACCGAGGGGGCACGCGAACTCGTCTCGGAACTCCATGCCCACGGGCACCTTGTTGGTGCCGTTTCTGGCGGTTTTCATCACATGATTGATCCACTCGCCAAGAACTTGAATCTTGACTTTCATCGAGCCAACGTTTTGGAGGTCTGGGAGGGTCGTCTCACGGGCAAAACGGTGGGAACCGTTATCGATGCAGGGATGAAGGTGTCGACGCTCCGAGAATGGGCCAGCGAGCATGACATTGACATGGCCCACACTGTTGCTGTGGGCGATGGGGGAAACGACGTAGAAATGCTGAAAGAAGCCGGTGTAGGCATTGCTTTCATGGCAAAACCGGTAGCGAAAGAGGCGGCTGATGTGAGCATCGATGAGCCAGACCTGAGGCTCGTGCTCGACGTTCTTGGGCTGAGAGGTTAGTGGCCCATCCCTAGTCCGCCATCGACCGGAATAACTGCACCGGAGATGTAGGCAGCATCGTCGCTTGCGAGCCACGACACCGCCGCAGCAACTTCTTCAGGTTCCGCAAAACGGCCAGCGGGAATAGCGCTGAGGTAAGACTCCTGTTGTGTCTCTGGTAGCTTCCGGGTCATATCAGTATTGATAAAGCCTGGAGCGACCACGTTCGCAGTTATACCGCGGGAGCCGAGCTCTCGTGTGACCGACCTGGCGAACCCAATCAACGCAGATTTAGACGAGGCGTAATTGACCTGCCCCGGTGAACCGTAGAGGCCAACGACGCTGGAAATCAGGATGATGCGTCCACGTTTGGCCTTGATCATGGACGTGATGCAGCGTTTGACCACCTTGAAAACGCCCACCAGGTTTGTATTGATGACGTCCTCAAAGTCCCCGTCCGACATTCGCATCAGGAGCGTGTCCTTGGTAATCCCGGCGTTGGCAACGAGCACCTCAATCGGACCCAGTTCCGCTTCTACCTGGGCGATAGCGACATCCAAAGATTCGCCATCCGTGACATCGGCAACAACGGTCAGAGAACCTGCGGGTCCCGAACCATGTCGCGCGGTCACAGCAACGCGATGACCCTCATTAACAAAACGCGAGGCGATGGCATGTCCGATTCCGCGATTACCGCCGGTGACAAGAACTGTACGTGGGGTGGTCATAATCCTCAAGCTTATTGGCAGGTTGGGGGCTTACGATAGGTCACACCATGACTCAGACTCACACCGTCACGAGCTTGCAGGACTCCCCTGATTCGGAGCGACGTGCCCGAATG
>Ga0255756_1000676_pt1 | contig 40639 bp, 33 predicted proteins | sample 011ome_20_FD_179956 | JGI IMG/M metagenome (GOLD analysis project Ga0255756, IMG submission 179956) | Coastal salt marsh microbial communities from the Groves Creek Marsh, Skidaway Island, Georgia - 011509CT metaG (version 2) | ecosystem: Environmental > Aquatic > Marine > Intertidal zone > Salt... | reverse complement strand
TGGATACTTTTTCGATTTGATGGGGGCTCGCTCGGACGCGCGCGATTGGATTGGAACGGTTGGATTGGAACATCTTTATTACTTGATGTTGGTTTATTATGACTACCGGTACCGGTACAAAAACTGTGGCGTAGATGTTGGTTGATGGGATGCGTTAGACGAACAAGCCGCTCAGATCGGCGGGTCCGATGAGGCCGAGCTCGGGTTCGGTGACTATCATCTTGCCGGCGTTTTTGCCCATCGACAGCGCCATGGCGCACATTTGTGGACCCATCGTGCCGTCTTTCGTCGCCGCGCCCTTTCTCCAGTACCGAATTGCCTCGTCTTGGTTTTCATGGATGGAACCTGGGAGCATGTACTCGAGACCGACTTGATAGCACGCGTATGCCGAAACCCGAGTCGAGTTGTTGGCGCCCATTTTGTACAGTTCGATAGCGCGCTGGATGTTTGCTTCGCCTCCGCGAGCTCGAATAAGTTTCCCGAGCGAGTGCTGGGCGTTGTAGTCACCGTGCTTGGCGCCCTTTTCGAGAAAGTATATGCACAACGCTCGCTGCAACTTGGTCGCTCGCGAATCTTTGTATGAGATCCCGTAGTTGTGCTCATCATTGAGCTTGCCGTGGAAGTACATGTTCCCGAGGTTGCCCGAACTCGACGCGATGATCTCACGAAGGGCCTCTGCGACGTCTCGAAAAGCTCGGTTCTTTGAATCTATGTATTCGTGCATATCCGCACCGCGTTCGTACAGCATCGCGCATCCTCGCCAACATCGAGAGGCGAGCCGGGCAAAGTGCGCGCCGTGTGGTTTGTTGCCCGCTTGATCGACCGCGTTCGCGTACGTCATACCGAGATTTGCCATGGCCTCAGCTTTTGAGTTCAAAAAATCTGTGGCTTTAACCAGCTCGCGTTCGCATCGCGTCTTGTCCGCGTCGCTCTCGCATCGAGCCAACTCCGCTCTCTTTGCCATGAACTCGTACAGGGCGTTTCCAACCTTGCACTCCGCCGCAATCACTTTCCACAGCGTCAACTCCATCGGATAGGTTGGATTGAACATCGATCGTCGCATCATCTCGGTCTCTGCGAGTCCATGCCCCTCTTGTTCCTTTTTCAACGCCTCGCGAACCAATCTCTTGTCCAGAGGCTGCGCGAGATACGCCGTCACTGCCTTGACGCTCGACTGCTCGTAAATTGCGTCATCGATCGGAATCACCGCTAATCGACTCTGTAAATCACACACGCGATAATTTTTTGCCAAAACCGCGTGATCGAACGCGATCGCATTCGGCGTCGACCGCTGATTGACGGTTATCCCGGGAAATTCAGCCAACTCGCGCATGATTCCCAACCTCACGTCCTCGCACCAGCCGTTCGGCTGCTTCTCCTGCGTCAACCGAATCTTCTGTAACAACTCCGCGACATCCACCTCGATCGGCGTCCCACTCATCGTTCGTCCTTCACCATTCGTCGACGGTGCAGCCGCCGATTCGCCATCCGAGTCACGCAAGACAATCGCGCCCGGAATCCCCCCTCGCTTCTCCCCGGGCGGCCGTTTCTTCTTGCTCGACGTCTTCGGTTTATTCGGAGCCATGATTTCGCGTGCACACTCCGCGATCTGATGCGATCGAATGCGATCGAATGCGCGTCGACCGTCGAGATGAGATGTGTCGTCACGAGGGCGCATCGGATCGCCATCGATCGGCGGTGCCGGTGCGACCGACCTCATACATATTGTATGCACGCGAAGCCCATGTGGCGTGCAACATTGATCACGCATTCGCACCTCACATGGGCATCGTGCGTGTGCAATACGAGACGTGCCGAAGCCGTCGATCGGTCGGTCGGTCGGTCACTGCGGTCGGTCGGTCACTTCGTCCGTCGGTGCCGTTCCCCCGTCGCAGGTCGGGCGACGGCAGCGCGCGACGCGCGACAGCGCGGTGGTGCGCGACGGCGACGGCGCAAGAGACGATGATGCGCATGCGACGCGGTGGTGCGCACGGGACGACGACGACGACGAGATGCGAGGCGTCGAGCGCAATCGCGCGCGCGGTGTGTGGATTTGTGTTGTACGCGCGGGACGTGATTCCGGATCGATTAGACGTGCTCGTGCGCGATGTGGGTGGTGGTGGTGGTGGTGACGACGAGGACGACGACGAGGACAGTGGTGATGGTCACACGTGTGGTCGCAAGAGGCGGTTTGTGACGAGCGAGATGCGACGACGGGCGCGATGCGCCGCGGAGAGTCTGGAGACGACGCGCGAGGCGTTGAGCGCGAGCGCGTTTGAAGCGTTACGACCGAGCGCGGTGGTTATAGCGCTCGCATCGACGGCGAATCGACCACGAGAAATGTATGAGATTGATTTTACACGCGTGTTTGATGAGGATTGGGAGGAGAGCGTGGAGGGCGAAGGCGAAGGCGCGGGACGACGCGCGGTGCGCGCTTTCGTGCCCCTCGTGGCGGATTGTGCCCCGCCTCGATCGCATGGTTTACGCGCGTTCGTGTTCATGAAGTCGCGAGTTGTAGGAGGAGATGTGAGCGTGCCTGGATACACGCTGAAACGTGGGTTTAAGCCGGTGATGAAACAGTGCGCGGAGCGTCGCGCGCTTTGCATCGCGCTCGAAGGCGAAGACGGTGATGACGACAAGAATGATAACAACTGTAAAGTAAATGATGATGACATGGTGTGGTATCAAGCGAATGCAAACATTCGAGCCGTTCCGAGTAGCACGGGCGGCGAGAATTCATAGATTTTGAAACTTATTTTTAATTGATTTGTATGTAAACAACGACGACGTAACCTCAGTGGCCGACGCACTCGTCGAGAGCATACGAGCACCATGGACAATCCACGCGTGGCGTCGATGTTTGCTAAACTTGCGCGCGATCTTCCGCCAGTCATCAGCGAAGAAGTACCCGCGAAAGGCGACGACAAGGCGACGACGGCGCTCAACGCTTCCAACTTGATGCCCAGCGAACGCGACATGAAACAAGCGACGACGCGCCGCTGGTGGTGGTCGAGATCGCCCAAATTAGACACCACGCGAGAATCGTCGACGATTCCAATCAGCCCGCGCACGGAGCTTCCCAAGCATCAAGCTCAAGCGTCGACGTGGCAGTATCCTTCTGAGGAGATGTTTTACAACGCGATGACGCGAAAGGGTTGGCAACCGAGCGCGGAGGATATGCAACAAGTGGTGAAAATTCACAACGCCGTCAACGAACGATGTTGGGCGCACGTCATGGCGTGGGAGCGTCGACACTGTGACTCGTGCCCTGATCCAAAACTATTAAAGTTTCGAGGGCGACCGCAAGACTACAGTCCAAAGGCGCGGCTGTTGAATTTTTTGGGTTACAAGCTCCCATTCGATCGACACGATTGGGTCGTCGATCGATGCGGAACCGAAGTGAGGTACGTCATTGATTTCTATAATGCCGTACCGTTCGGAGGAAGCGCACCGGTGGCGATGCATTTGGATGTTCGACCGGCGCTTGACGGACCGCAAGCGCTCTTGGATAGGTTGAGCGTGCAAATGGCTTGGGTTCTCTCGGGCGAATGGACCAAGTGACCGCTCGACGGCGAACGTGTACAACACCACTAGCAAATTTATAATTAGCGCGCGCGCACGTAGCGACATGTGTATAAAAATCCCCCCTCTCAGCTTGCATTACAAAACTCATACCAAAGGCGAACGAAGATTTCGCAAGTCACTTGTGTTTGTACATTTCTAGGTTTCCCAGTTTAATATCGACCCGGCCACGTGCCAGCCTCGCGTTCCTCATTCCACTTTTCCGTCCATTCCGTCGGGCAGATAGATCTGTAAAACTTCGCCAACGGTTCGCATTCCTCCGCGCCTTCGCCCTTTTCGGCTTGGCACTTGTGGAACTCGTTGTATCGCGTGTAACAGTGCTTGGCCTGGTTCGTCTGCGGAAATCGCGGATCAAACGGCGTAGTTTTCACCTACATACAAAAACAAAAAAACGAGCGCGCAATTGGTCAGTGTCTCGTTCAATCGAAGACGCTCTACGTTCGCACGGGAACGCACCTCCAAATCTCGCGACGCCTCTGGCTCTTCGGCGACCTCCTCCTCTTGCGCTTGCTCCTCCTGTACGATCACGATCGTCAGTCAATGTCCATCGATAGAAACCAAACGCATGATCTGTGTGTTCCACACCGCGACTCGTCGTCCATCGCGCCTCCTCGTGCGCGGCATACCGCGCCAAACAACCTCGAGGCATACCCTCGATCGATCGCACTGGGTGGGTTCGAAATCGCGCACATCACCGCCACCCGTCGTCGCCATCGTCGTCGCACGTCGCGCGCATCGCACGCACCTCAACCTCCGTGGGTTCTTCTTTCGCCTCTTCGTCGGACATCGTTCCACGTCGTGAACTCGTCGTCGTCTGCCGTCGCGGTCAGCGCGCTGAGGCTGCTGCGAGCGTCCAGTCTAAACCCTAGCCTTTGGTTCCGAAGAAAATTCGACGGCTCGAACGCCATTGGCGCGCGCGGCGGTATCGTTCAAACGCGCGTGAGACGTGTGAAACGATCAAACGTGAGACGTAGAAGGCGTGTGTGCGTGTTGAAGCGAGTTTCGAGCGAGTCTTGATCGAGAGGTGTCGAGTGGAGGATTGGATTGATTGGGATTGTGCACGCGCATTGAACACCATGATCAAGGCGTTTATTGTGGTAAACAACCACGCCATGGTGCGGTTGTGCAGATTTTATGAGCAATTAGGTGTGGATAAGCAAACAGAGTTGTGTCAGACGGTATACAAGCTGGTTACCGCTCGACCCGATCACTTGTGCTCCTTTGTAGACGACGAGAAGACGTTTGGGCCGGATACAAAGTTGGTATACAGGCACTTTGCGACGTTGTACTTCTGTATTTTAAGCGATAGATCCGAGAGCGAATTGGCCATGTTGGATTTAATCCAAGTCTACGTCGAAACTCTCGATCGGGTGTTTGAAAACGTGTGTGAATTGGACTTGATCTTTAATTCTCCCAAGGCGTACACGGTGTTGGATGAAACCATCGTCGGCGGTTTAGTGCTGGAGATAAACACGAATAAGATTCTAAACGTGTACGATCAGTTGATGAAGTTGGAGAAAATGCATTCTTCGTTGATTGATAAGATTGCCATTAGCTAGTTCCTCGCGCCGCCATCCTGGATGTGTCGCGCGACCGCGTGGAACGCGTGAACGAAACATCCGAGCCCGCGCGAGAGCGCGCTTGGATTTTCATCTCCGCTCCATCTCTCGCGCGCGTTCTCCTATCTAGCGCGCACGCACGCATGTCATATACTATATTCACTGTTAGATGTACATCACATGAATGTCTCCATCATGCTCATCGCGCGCGCGTTCTGCGTTGCCCGGTCCCCGCGCCCGGGCGATACCAGTCGCCAACCGAGTCAAACCTAAACGTCTCGACACACCTCGACGCGCGCACGCCGTGGTCCCGATCGCGCGACATGCTGCGACGCACGACGCGAGAGATCGCGCGACGATGCACGACGACGACGACGCGCGCGGCGTCGTCATCGGGCGTCGAAAGCGCCAAGACATCCGCCGAAGTCGTCGACCGATCGAGCGCCCCCAAGGCGCCCAAGCACACGGGCGATCGGTCGCGAGAATTAGCCGAACGCGCGATGCCTACGGATTTAGCGGGCGTGTTAGACGCGAGCGCGAAGACGCTCGTGTTGACTGAACTGTTACGAGGGATGTCGTTGACTTTAAAGTACTTCTTTGATAAGAAGGTGACGATCAATTACCCATTTGAAAAGGGACCGCTGTCGCCGCGGTTTCGAGGCGAGCACGCGTTGCGTCGTTACCCGACTGGAGAGGAACGGTGTATTGCGTGTAAGCTGTGCGAAGCGATTTGTCCGGCACAAGCGATTACGATTGAGGCGGAAGAGAGAGAGGATGGGAGTCGACGTACGACGAGATATGATATAGATATGACCAAGTGCATCTACTGCGGGTTTTGCCAAGAAGCGTGTCCCGTGGACGCCATCGTGGAGGGACCCAACTTTGAGTATGCCACGTTTTCACACGAAGAGTTGCTTTACGATAAGGAAAAGTTACTCTCCAACGGTGATCGTTGGGAGAAAGAGATTGCTCGTAACTTACAGAGTGAGTCCGTGTACCGTTAAAAAGCACTTAAGCCGTTGTAAAAACACAAATTTAGAGGAATATACCAATCAATCATATTCACATTTTACGGAACCTATGTCGAGACTATGTTCGTTTCTGCTCTGTGTTTTGATCATCGTCGACCACCGCGGCCACGTCCGCTGTCGCGACCTCCACGTCCGCCACGTCCGCCATCGCGACCGCCGCGACCGCCGTCACCACGTCCGGCGGTGGCGGCGCGTTGCGCCGCGTGAGATTGAGTGACCGCATCAAAACCAAACGTCATCGCATCCGTACGACGCTGCTCATGAAAACGGTTTCTGTTCCCACTCGCTTGCTTTTCTGTCGCTTCGCTACTCATGGTGTCAAAGAAATCATCCTTATTGTACACTGGCTGAGACTGCACGGCGTTGATGGTCTTCTTTGCTTCAGCGGTTTGCATCAATTTTTCCTTGTTAAATCGCTGCAACATCTTTTCGAAGTTGAATTCTTCTTTCGGAACCTCAGGCGCCGGAGCGTGAGCACCACCTCGGCCGCCTCGACCACCGTGAGGACCACCGGTCCTAGGAGCCGGAACGCCACGTTGCACCGGTGCAGCCGCCTTTGGTTGAGCCTTAAGCCTCGCTACTTCTTCTGGGGCTAAAGCGTTCAACGCAGCCGCAGCAAATGAGGTTGGCTTCGATTTTGGCGCCGCAGGGGCAGCCTTGGCGGGTAAGGGAACAGTACTGGCGGCTTTCGCAACGCCCGCAGCCGGAGGCGCGTTGCGAGCGGCTGGCAAAATGACACCCTCAGTCGCCGGGGGATTGGGGTTGCCCCAGGCCGGCTTTCTCGGCTGCGCGGGCGGGGGTTGTCGCGGTTGCTCTTGTACCGGCGGCTGCATCGGGGCAGGCGGTTGTTGGGGCATGGGTGGGAGTTGTTGGGGTTGTTGCGGCTGTTGCCACGCCGACGGCGGAGGGGCATACTGTGGTGGAACTCCGTAACCTTGCGGCGGCTGGTATCCCATGTACGCCTGTTGGGGCGCCATGTAGTTGTACTGTGGTTGCATGTACTGCTGTTGCATGTACTGTTGTTGCATCGGCTGCTCCGGCGGAGCGGACTTCTCCACAAGCATTTCCAAGTCTTTGATGTCTTCACCCTTGAAAGTAATACTTTCATACACCTCCGCGCTCGGAGGGATCTGCAGGCCAGGTCGCCGACCTTCCGTACCAAACGACGTCACTGTTTATCAAACGCAAGGATTTCGTCAGTCATTCATTCACGTCGCACGCGCTTACCATAAAGATCTCGGTGCGTCGGCGCGATCGCGCTCGAGATCCCCACCCACAGTCAATCGCCTCAATTCCTCCCTCGGGCGCGACGTCCACCGCGCCCGCAACCCACGAAAACGAACGCATCAACGCACGTACCATTCGACAACGTAATCGTACTCTCGATCGGGTCGATTTGTAAAAGCACGCCCTCATATCGAATGAACGCTTGGGACTCGAGCGAAATTCGGCAACCGATGTACGGCTTGGTGTCTTGCGCGTGGCTACCCATGGTGGCGACGTGAGACTCAGTGACGTGTGCGCGCGCGTTGACGCGCGGTGTGCGTGTGTGTGCGTCTACTGCGCGTTCGTGGTCGTCGGTCGTTTAAGACGACGCGTCGACAAGTACGGCGAGCGGTGCCACGACGTCGACGAGTGTGGTTTTTTCCGCGACATTCAAAGTGACGAGTTAATGACTCAAGAATGACCCCCTCTGAGCCGCAAATTCTTCGACAGACGTCGCACGTTTTTTTAGCGAGTGTTGCGAGAGAAAGGTGAGAAGGAGTTGCGTTGGTTTACGTTGGTATGTATGAATATGTGTGTTTATACGCTAAGAATGATGCGTTGAAGCTCGTACAAGACATTCGATACGAATACGTTGAATGCTTGAGATTGAGGGAGCAATTCGCTCGCCAAGACAAACGCGTTCCAGCAACTGTGCACTAAAATCGGCGCCAAGAGGTTTCGAGTGCGAACGTATACGACGCACATTAACACCCCGAGAAACGTCAAGGGAAAGAACTGTTCGAGAGAAAAGTGTGCTAGTGCGAATACTGCAGATGAAATCAGCATCGAACGCTTCATACCCGTGATTACTGTGAGGGAAGGGAAGAAGAAACCGCGAAAGATAAACTCTTCCCAAATTGGCGTCGCAAATGACGCGAGAAGCATGTAAAAGCCTTTGGAGATAAAATCATTCGATTTCATGCTCTGCTCCCATGCCGATGATACGCTGTCATCAAAGACTAAGAGCCCAACGTGTTCTAATAAGTTTGTGCTCAATCCGTGTAGCCAAACTACAAATGGAAACGCCACGCACGCCAGTGCCACGTCGCGCAACCATTTCTTGTCTTCAAACCATTTCATCGGAAACCAATTCTCCGGTAAAGGTTGATACGGTCGCAACGACTGACGCAGCACGAAACCAGTCATGAGCATATTTGTAAAATCTAGACATAAACTATAAGTGGCCAATCCGCGTTGTGTAAAGCTATGCGTATCGAACCCAAGAACGCCAGCACAGTACGGAAACACTGCATTCCCTATCAGACAAAATCCCACAAGCCACAACACCATAATCTGTATCGTCACTTTTAATCCCCATGGAACCATCCATATATTCTTCCCGTCCCGAGGTAGCTTTAGGAACTTGCTCGTGACTGTCGTGTCATCCACGTCTTCATCACTAGGCTCCAACCCGTCAACGCCCGACGCTACGTTGCTTGTGCGCATCTGAATTAACGTGCGTGCGCGCTGCACGCGAGCTACTGTTGCAACTGTGCTAGTCGCGCCGATGGTTATCGCATCGCCCCCATTTTGAACGCGTGAAACTCGTCGAGGAAACGCTTGAATTACTCCCAATTGTCCTCGCCCTGTCCGCCCCGTTGTGGACGCCACCGCTGCGCTGATCGTATGGTTGTGCGATACAATAGGGCGCATTGCTGTGTAAGTATCGTTTTATCTCAATCTACCCTGTGAGCATTCTAAGCACCTCGACGAGCGTGGAATAATATGAGGCGCACGCAAATTGGTTGGTTGGTTGAAGACGTTCTTTCACTTATTGAGGTTCATTCACACGCCTAAAAGAATCCCGCGCGTTTGACGGTTACGTTAGGGTAGCCACGCCATACTTTTCCTATTTCAGGATGCCATCCCATGGAGTTTCGCTTCAGAGCAGGATGGATGTACGTTTCCGCGTTGAAATCTGCTCGCGGCGCCAAAGCCGCTTGAGGTAACGGAACAGACCACTTCAGCTCGAGCGCAAGTGAGCGGAATCTATGACCCACCTTATTGAGCACCGGTAGAACCGTGATCCATAGTATCAGTGCTGCAGAATATGCCTTTTTTGATAACAAAACAAAGCTCAGGAAAGACTGCGCAATCATCAAAGCATAAATGGTCAAATTTGTAAACGTGTTCCACATCGTGCCTCCAGATTCGTATGAACGTTCATATACGTAGAGAACATGATATCGCCAGATCACGAAGTTGAATACAAAAAACACCATGCACAATAGCGTGATCAAAGGCGCAACTGTTGAGAATACGAGGCCGATCATCATCACCATGGAGAACACGCCAACTTCGCGACCGAGCCGAACAGATCGCGGGCTGTACTTCACAGTTCTATCACGAGCGGTGACGGCACATTTGAGACAGCACAACCACCGATTCACAGCCATGCATAATACTCCTGGATGCGGAAATATCAAACGCTGCGTAGGGAGGTAAATACCTCTGAAAACTATCCAAAGGAGAAAGAAATTACTTGTGAGCGGTAGAGACGTGCCGAGGAGTTGCAACATCGCATCCGGACCTCTTGTGTTCAGTGCGTTGAGATAACGTTGAATTGCATATCCAGATACAGTTCCAAAGAACACATTTATAAATGCCCAGAGAAAATAATAGTTCGCAAATGACTGGTCTGTGCGACTTAAGCTTGTAAATTTGTTCTGTGCCTGCACCAAGTACATCATGCCAAATGACACGACAAATGTCTCCCACAACGTGAGAAGGATTGGCGGCAGGATCCCTTGAACTATTATTCGAAGTAAGCGTGCGGAGTTACTAGAACAATACCAATCCAAAGCCGAGCTTCTGTCAGCGCCGAACTGATTTGACACACAAAGCGAGGACATGACGCCCGTAAACGTGCCAGTCGGGATGAATATGATACCGAGTATAAGTGGAAACACTAGTGCAGATCGAATTTCTCGTTGACGTCGTCTGAGTAACACGGATTGCCAATTTAAATTGTCAGGACCTGGAGCCGGTTCGATATTGAACAAATCACGACGCCGAGAAGTGATTTGGCACTGTGCGACGCATGCGGCGGCGTATTGACTCTTAAACGCCACTACACAGCTCGGACCTGGTTGCGTGCTGAGAATTCGCTCCCGCTCTTGGACAATCAACCGCTCCATGTCAACCATCTGTTCTCGTAGCCGTGAAATTTTTTCAACCATTCGGGTTCCAAATTTCCGTCCTAATCGTCGGCGATGCTTCATGCCAAGTTTCTCGATTTCATTGCACAGTTTGTCGCGCTCTGAAAGCAAATCGTCCACCGAGCGATGATCTTGTAAAGGAATTACCATCAAAAAGTCTTCAGGAAATAATCCTTGGAAGAATTTCTCCACCGCTCGCAAGTCTTCCCATGGATCGACTCCGCCATTGGATCCACCCACGTCAGTCATCAAGATGCAATAATTTTGCACTAAAACGCTCACAGCTACTTGGTGTTCAACGCCGTTGTCATCGATTTCAGTGGTCAAGGCAGATATGTATCTCCTATCATCAATTGACGGTACCGAATTGACGTAATGCACCGGCGTCTGTGGATGACGTGTGCTACCAAGCTCTGGATCGACTTCGACGCGTTCAGGCGGTGAAAGCATTGCTCCTGGAATGTGACCATCAATACTATGTCGAGCTATCACACTTGTACGTTCTATTTCTCCTTTCCAGAACTCACGTGCGATGTCTAATCCTCTCCACCACTCGTGTTTGATTGCAACGTCATGGCCCATGTCATCACTCAATGAATCATTATTTGTTTGGCGCGTCGTCGACGCCTCGATCACGCCGTCATCCGCTTCGTTGAAATCACTCAGGTCAGCTAAAGATATCTCTGAAATAGTACTAGGCGGTCCTTGCGTGGATGATGCATTACTAGGCCCGCTGCGAGGGACTGGATCTTTCGTTCGCACTATATTCGATGTTGTCGCACTATTTGCTACCGCTCTGCGACGAGACGGTGGCGGAATTGTTTGCGATGGCCGTGGCACACGTGGCACGTACTTGGACTGGTAACCTCGAGTCGCTGATTTTGCTTCAACCAATGACTCTCGAGGAAATCTTCGCAGCTTTTGCTCCATGCTCATTCCTTGATGCGTGCCTTCCGTGCGTTTCGGTCCGAGAAGTGCCTCGAGTAGAACTGGCCAAGCGACGTCGTCAACGCTCGATGGTCCGGCTCCACCCGTCGCGGTATCCACCACACGAGGACGCTGCGGACTATTTTCGACTCTCGTATCTGAAACGAATGTTTTGTATCCCGACGTGCGCGCCCTAATTTTTGGCGTTGTTTTAAACTCACCACAATTTCCTCGACTATGGGGCAATGTAGGTTGGTCTTCAAGACGTGCAACGTATTGCGATACGCGATGCGCCTGGACGTTGTCCAAACCATCATCAGTAGCGAATTCACGATTCGTATCCATACCTTGCTGAAGAAGCTTTTGCAATACCGTTTGAGGAATATGCACCGCCCGCCACAAGTTCGATTCACCCGTGCTACTACCATAGACTTGTCGTAAGAATTCGTATGATCGATGATGTCGATCCAAAAGCCAAATCGCATACGCAGTGATTAACCAAAATGCTCCGACGTGCATCCACATCAAATCACTCTTCGGCTCTATATTCGTGATCGTCATCTCCATTAAGACATGTCGCTCCGAACGACGCTCGATATCCACGCCGTTCGTGGAATTCCGCATCGTGGATGTATAAAACGTTTGCGACAAATGCGTCGGCACCAATACGCACATGCCGACTAAGGCCAATGGCGCAAATAACTGCGTGCCGAATTGGGCGATGCGCAAGAAAACTAGAGCATCTAGTCCTGAAGTATCTACCAGCTCCGCATCGCTCACGCTTAACACGTGTGGAATCCACCCATACAAGTGTCTAAAGAGCGCTCCCGCGCATCCCGAGCCTTCGCGCGCGCTCTCTCGCGTCGTCTTCATGTCCGGTGGCGCACACCCATTCGCCCTCAACGACCTCAAATGCGAGCGCCCAGTGTATATAGGAATGTAATGCCTCACGACTCCAAACGTCGTCAGCACCACCAACGCCACGACGACGTAAATGCTAAACGCAAATACCACTTCGCTGTCGCGCACATCCGTGTTCACGCACGCCACGTTCCCGACATCGCACGCGTTCACCACGTTCGATGGCGGCGGCGGCGGCGGTGGCGGTGGCGGTGGCGGCAATAACACCATCATCCCCGTCGCGTTCTCCATCGGCAACGTCGCGCTCTGTCGTCGTCATTCGCACTCGTCCTCGCACGCATCGTGCGCGAGTCAACCGACGGCAGTCAAACACGAACCGACGCACGCGACGCGCGCGACTGGACGACTACAAACGTTCGGACATACGGTACCCATACGCGTCTGATTGGTCAACGCTCCAGTCCCTCGAGTCCCTCGAGCGCCGCGACCGCCGCGGACAGACGGACGCGGCGAGGCGCGCGGTTCGCGGATGGCGCGAGCCGCGGCGTGAGTGCGCGACGCGAGTCGTTGGGCGTGCACGCGCCCGAGGACTATCGCAATCGTCACGGACGACGCGATGACGACGGTGGCGTACGACGGGGGAGACGCCACCGACATCGCCGACATCGCCGTCGTCGGTCCGCGCCGGGCGTTGCTCGGGTCGTTCCTGAACTCGGACCCGGACAACCAAGTGTACGTGTTCATGTTTGCGTTTTCGTTGATTTTGTTTTCGGTGCCACCGCTCTTGCGGTTGAAGCGTTTCTTGGGATTCAAGGCGGAAGAAGAACCGGAGATGTGGGATTTCGAGCAAGAGATGCCGGATTTGGCGCCGGCTGGAGGACGAGCGGGGCGACCGGCGCAAGACTAAGAAGACGTTGAGGCGCGCGCGCGACGAGCCGCGAACCGCGGCGCGCGTGGGACAACGAAGACACAGACGAGGAGGAGAGCGTGTGTGTGAGTATTATTATTTGTGTTATCATTATCAGTTAGCGCTGAGTAGCAGCATCAACATGTATTACTAAATTGTTCATAAAAGAGAGCGAGCAGCTGACGTATTTTTCCCGGCGCGCTCCGCGAGCGACATCCGACTTGTCCATGGTGCTTCACTTGGTGACACGGCGTAGATAACGTGGCCGGGAGAGCCTCGGTGGAAGACGCGGAACATACACATCGTCTAGACCATGCCCACGCACGTCTCTCCTAAAGGGACGTCGTTCTTTCATTCTCGAGCTCGGGCTTTTGCGTCGTATAGGTTCGGAGACGACGAGCACCATGGAGGCATAGCCGTGCAATCTGGCATGCATGATCGCTTGCCAACCCACAGAGCAGATGATTCCAAGTATCGCGCGTCGCGTTCGCGTCGAGTTTGGACGAGGATACGAGCGTTGATGTTTAGAGGGCGGCGTTCAAAGTGGGTCAGTTTCATCGTGATGATCTTGCTCATGCGTTGGCTGTTTGGGGGCAAAGATACGTCACCGATAAGCCGGGCAAGTGCTCCAGTGAATCACATACCAGTACTGCGAAGAAGTGTTAGCGACCGAGCGGTTCTACCAGCGATAGAAGGCATAGAAGACCTAGTTATTGTCCCTGGTCACGCAGTGTACTTATCTGGAAACTTCCGAGCGGCTCGGGACGAGGCAAACTGGGTATTGGAGCCATATCAACTTCTCGAAGGCGAAGGGAAGTCATTCATGGAACACATGGAGGTTGGTGTGCAACAGATTGTCTCTAATCCTGAGGCAATATTGATTTTTAGTGGCGGTAAGACGCGGCGAGAGGCTGGGGCGATGAGCGAGGCGAGTTCATATTGGCAGGTCACCCGAGCATTTGATTGGTTTGGAGCAGACGTAAGCGTTGAATCTAGGATATTTACCGAAGAACATGCACGAGATAGTTTCGAGAATCTTCTCTTCAGTATCTGTCGATTTTACGAGCTCACTAGAAAGTTTCCGAGAAAGGTCACCGTGGTTGGTTTCGAGAGCAAGCGGGCGCGTTTCGAAAAGCTGCATCTTAGCACGCTCAGTTTCCCTCGTGAGAGATTCAATTACGTTGGAACTCAAGCAATCAATCATTTGGAGATGGACTTAGGAGAAGTCAAGGTTAGAGACTCTTTTCAACGCGATCCACACGGATGTCGAGGAGAGCTGGCGGTGAAGAAGTTGGATAGAGACCCATTCAACGAAGGGAGCCCCTACATGTCTCAAGTAAAGATCTTGAATGGCCTGTGGATCCATATAGCAACCTGTTCACAAAGACCCTACACTGGTACTCTGCCTTGGACACCAGGAGTTATAGTCCGATAGTCTCACACGCACTTAGTCTAAAATTGTTGAATTTATTCTACATTTTTCTAGCGCTACGAAAACCACTTCCTACCCTTCCGCTGTTTCGACTGGTCTTTGGTAAACTCCTCTAACTCTTGCTCAACACGTTCTATAAACATCCCCGTGACGTCCGGGACTACTGGCGCAGTGGTCTCATCCACTTGCATCGTCTGTGCCGCTTCTACGATGGCATCTGGAAGCATCGTTTCTATTTCTTGCACCGCGTATCCGAGTGGTAAAGTCGCCATCCCACCCACCGCCACCCCTAGCGCCGCACCCTTTAATCTAGTCACCACACTACCCGGTATAGCTAATCCCGTGAGCGCTGAAGTCAACACACCCGCGCCTACGATGTTCCACATATCGCTCGTCTCGCGTCGCTTCTCCATCCCGAGTCTCACCGCGCTAAACACCGACACAAAACTCCCGAGTCTTACGCCATGAAGCGTGCTATCACTAATCGTACGCTTCCATAATCTATGTTTTCGCACTGTAGCGTGTTCGTTGGCATCTAACGTCGCTCGTTTCTCCGCCGCGTGCGCGTGCCAGGCGCCGTAGAGCAATCCAGCGCAACTCCCGTACGTGGTGTCACGAACCCACGCCAAGAGCTCGGGGGGCGGTGGCGGCGGTTGTTCGCCCGGTTTAATGCGCTCGAATGCGCGTTCCATGATGAGACGCGACGCAGCGGCGGCGGCGACGTTCGCGCGCGGTCACGACGGGCGATGTGACGATGGATTTCTTCAAGTGACAAAATGAAGTCCCAGATGGAAATGGTGCGCGCGCGCGCGCCATTCGCGCGCGGCGTAGGGTTACAAGCTGAGCAGCGTTGGAAGCGGTCCGAAACCACGATTGATCGCTGATGGATTAGAGTTACAAACTATGCGCGAATGAGATTAAATTAGAACTTGAATATCCGCGAGCCTTGAGAGTCAGAGTCGCCATCAGAGCTCTTCGCGACGGCTTCGGATGAACGCGAGGACGGCGGAAAGGAGAGCTTGCGAAGCGTAAACTCACCAGTTCGCTCGAATGTTCCCGACGCCGCTAGGTCGACCGGATCGCTAGTAAAAATAAATCGACGCAACTCAAAGTTGTTTGAGCGCACAAACACGCGCGTCGGTACAGAAGCGCCGCGGGCGCTGAATGGGAAAGCCATTTTGCGCAATTTGAAAGCGCTCTCAGGCGCACGCTTGAATGGCGCCTTATTCGTCGTCGTTTGCGCAGCTCTCACCTTTGAGAAATCAAATTTGCGAAGAGTAAAGCTATCAGCTGACGCTCGCGTGAAAGCATCGGCGGAATTTTCAGTTTCTGTCTTGTCAAAGACCTTTTTGCGAAGCGAGAAAGAACCTCCATCTCGTTTGAATGGCGTCTTACGCTCAGTGCTCTTCTTGGACATCCCGGCTTCGAGCTGCTGAAGCCCGGCAGCGAGCTCAGCAGTTCTTTCAGCAGCGCTTGCCATTTGCTTGGCTGCCTTGACGGTGTTTGCAATCTCAGGTGCGTAATCCATGTAAGCCATGTCGCCTTCCAAAGCTCGAATGTTCTCCAACGCCTTGTTTGTGATCTCCTTCGCCTTCTCGGCAACTTCCGTCTGCTCAGCGAGCTTCGCCGTGAGCGACGTAACGAGAGTGTTCAAATCCATGTTACGCATAGACGCCATCTCAGTCTCTTTCTTCGCCTTCAAATACGCGTCGGCTTCTTCCATGTCTGACATCGCAACCTCCAACTCGCGAATGCGCTTCAAGAGATCATCCTTTTGCGCCGTGACGTCAGCAAGAAGCGTATTATTGCTTCGCTCTACTTGCAGAATTTCGTTCAACTCCTCTTGGTCAACCATATCGGACATTTGAACTTCAAGAAGGCGAATTCGGGACTTGAGGGAGATGACTTCGAGCGCCGCCGCTTCGTACTTCTTCTCAACCGCCGGGAGACTGGCACCACCTTTGAGTAATACCGCAATGCGCTCGCGCATCTCTTTATTTTCAGCTTCTAACGCCAAAATTAAACCTGGAGAGTTCACATTATCGCCAGCGAGTTCAGCGAGTTCAGCATTCGTGTAGCTATCGGCGAGCTCAATTTCCAAACCTCTAATGGTTGCCAAGAGCCCGTCTCGATCCTCCAACTTGGCTTCAATGTCGTGCAAACTTACTTTTAACGCCGCAATTTCAGCATCCTTTGCCGCTAGCTTGGCTTCAAGCTCATCCGTGCTGCTTTCGTCAATGAGCTCAGCGAGTTCCTTCGCCGCGCTCACCAAACGCTTGTTCAACTCTCTCGCCTCTTCGAGTTCGCCTTCAACCTCGTCAACGCGCGCAGTTTGCTCAGCCAACTCCGCGGCTTCAGCGAGTAACGCATCAACAGCTTCTTGATTTTCATCTCGTAGTTGACGCACTTCATCCCGCAACGCTTCGGCTTCAGCTTCCAACGCCGCGAGTCGCGCGCTCGTCGGCGCCATCACCTCGCGTCGCTTCTTCTCCGCCCGCGTTCTCGCAATCAACGCCCGCGCCTCCGCCACCGACGTCACCGCGGCATCTCCACCAGATAAATCTTCATTCACCGTTTGTAACAACTTCTTAATTTGCGCCGCGCGGTCGCCTCGCATCGCTCCCGTCGTCGTCCGCATCGTTCGTCCCCCTGTCGAGGACGACGAGGTCGTTCGTCCCCCTCGCGCGCGCCCACTCGGGGTCTTCACCCCCACCATCGCCCGCATCGCGCTCGCGCCCGTGATCATCGCCACCTTATACACGTATATACGTATTCGTACGCGCGCTGGTCCAATGTCCCGATCGTCGTCCTCCGTCGTCGCGCACTGCCGTCGCCAACCTCACGCGGTCGCGGCACGCAGGCATGCATGCATGCATCAGTCATGCACGGGTGTCCTCGCACCTCGATGTTCGGACATTCGATGTTCGGACACTCGATGTTCGGACATTCGGCGTCACTGTTCAAACCATCACCCCCCGACGACAGCTGCGTGCGTTTGAATCCCGCTCGCCGACAGCGCGCGGCGTGCGAACGGTGCGACGGTGCGACGAAGCGACCGACGGTGGGGGGTGAAATCATCATTATCATCAACACCACCACTGAAGCATCCATGAGTGACGGGGCGACGACGACGACGACGACGACGATCGAGGGCGAGTGGCAGTTTGGCCACATCGCGGGCGCGTGCGACATCGCGCACGCGACGCGCGCGAGCGGTGCGGATGGCGTGGTGACGTGCGGTGGAGATTGCTTGGTGACCGTGCGAGACGATGGGAGCGGGGAGATTGATGCGAGCTTTGATGATCACACCGATGCGGTGAATGCGTTGGCGGTGTCGCCGTGCGGCACGCAGGTGTGCACCGCGAGCGATGACTACGCCGTCAAGGTGTTTTCGATAGCCAAGGGCGGGTTCGAAGCGAACGTGACGAGGTTTACGTTACCCGTGCGAGCGATCGCGTGGAGTGCGGATGGTAAATACGTCGCCGCGGGTGGTGAAGACACCGCAATCAAGGTGATTAAGATGGAGGATAAGAGTGTGCAATTTTTATTGGAGTGCACGCGAAGCAAGTGTATCAAGAGTTTGGCGTTCGACCCGCGCGGGGACTTCTTAGCCGCAACGGATGATAATGGGGCGTGCTTCGTGTGGGTACTTCGTCCACAAAGTGACGATGAAGAGCCAGGTGACGTGGTGCTTAACGCAACGCTCGCGCCCGTCGCGACTGGTGAGTCACCACTTTTGAACACCGCGGCGTGGCGTCCAGATGGTGAAATTCTGGCGGTGCCTGGACGCGAGAATGACGTCATGTTCTTGGAGCGTGGCACGTTCAAAGAGCTTGAATGGACTTTGAAGGCACACACTGCGCCTATTTCTCTCCTTCGCTGGTCCCCGAATGGGAAATATTTGCTCACAGCGAGCCAAGACAACACCGTCATCATTTGGGACGTCAAGAAGAAAGCGGCGGTGAGTAAGATGACGGACACGCAGCAGCTCGTGTGCGGGGCATCGTGGAAATCTTCTGGTAACACAGTCGCCTTGATCAATGGCGATGGTCAATGGGCGATTTGGAATGACGCAGTACCTGCCAAGTACGCCTCGCCGACGGCGAAAGTCGCGGCGTCAGAGATAGATTTTGTGAGCAAGATAGAAGCTGCAGATGGATTCGTCGATGATGAAGCGATTGGAGAAGACGACGACGACGAAGAAGATGACGAAGAAATGGCTGATTTCGTAGAGTATGATGATGACAGAAGAGCGCGCCGGGGTTCTGAAAAGCCGCAGATTATTCATGTTGAAGCCGGGCCAAAGCCGCAAGCGGCATTCCAATCCTTGACAGTGGCCCCTGTTGCGGGCAGCAACCGACGCTTTTTGGCGTACAACATGATCGGTTCATTGGTTAGTACTACCGAGGGTAATTTCAGCTCTGTGGAATTCCAATTCCACGACACTTCGCGTTTAGGACGCATTCCAACGATCGCAGACTACAATGGATACACGATGGGCGTCATTGGTGAAAAAGGCTGTGCACTCGCGAGTCCTATGAAGGATTCCGAAACGGAAAGTATGCTGTACTTTAGATGTTATGAAAGCTGGTCGAACGACAGCGAATGGCAAATCAGTATGCCCGCTGGCGAGGATATTCTTGCCATTGCCACTGGTTCGTCGTGGGTTGCCGCCGTGACGTCAAAGCGTTACCTTCGCATCTACTCATTGGGCGGTGCTCAGAAGCAAATAATCTCTCTTGAGGGTGATGCTGTGACTATCACGGGTAGCGATGATTCGTTGGCCGTCGTTTGGCACGAAGCTGCACCAATTGGCCCTGCTCCTGGTGACCAAGTGCTTGCGTACGCCGTGTACAATTTGCGATATTCGAGCCAACTTGCGCGAGGCCGTGTGCCGCTTTCCGCGCAAGCAAAGCTCAACTATCTCGGTTTCTCCGAAGAAGGCATGCTGTGCTCTGCTGATAGTACTGGTGTAGTTCGCATGCGAACGGAAGATTTTGGTGGGTCTTGGGTGCCTGTGTACCGTTCTTCTGCGGCGCGGTCTACCGATGGGCAACATCACTGGGTCGTGTCCTTGTCAGCTTCCACCTTGTACTGCATCATCACCAGAACCAGTGTGGGTCCGACGCCGAATCCTAGACCGGTGCTCTCCATGTTGCCTCTTTCTTTGCCAGTGGTCATTCCAGAGCACTCCCTTGGCGACCTTGAAGATGAAGCCGCCAAGGCGAGCTTGGCGCTTTCAGTGGCTCAAAGTTCTGGTGATGATATTCGACTTGCTTTGGGCGCATCTGAAAAAGCGGCAATCCGCCTTTTTCACGCCGCTTGTAAGGCTGAAAAGCTCGAACGTGCGTCTGACATTGCCGAAACCTTCCGGCAGCCAAAGAGTCTCCAAGCGGTGCTCAAGCTTCCGGCAGTCGCTCGCCAATCTGCGCTCGTGATGAGAATCAACGAGTTGATTGAGACTGCTATCGATCCGGAACCTACGCAATATACGCAGCCGGACAGTTATACGCCTGCGCCTGTTGCGGTTAAGACGACCCCGGCTGCAAAGAGTAACCCATTGGCTCGTCGTGGCGCCTCAACGAAATCGGGCGATGAGAACAAAGACGCGAACGAACAACCTGCGAGCGAAATCAAAGATGCTAAGAGGGACATCGACACCGCTGTTACGCCGTCGGCGAAAAAGTCGAAATCGATGGCAGTTAACCCGTTCGCTCGATGAGTACGCACTGACTTTAAAGTAACTTCATGCTGTTTGTTAAACAATATCTTCTAATCAACTAAATTTTACGACTTTATTCCTCCTTCTTCTCGTCTTCCGTCTTCTTTTGGACCGTCGGCATCGGAGTCTTGTTGTTGTCGTCGTACTTCTTGTCCAAATAGATCTCGATACCGATGAAGTAACCGGCGGTCAAGACCAAGAACTGCCACACCTCAATATCACCAAAGACCGGGTCTCTGATCGACAACGCTTGTGCTTGTTCCGGGAACGCCGCTTGAAGCGCAACAGTCGCGGCAACGCCACCAACAACAGTGCTAGAAGCGACGAGCTTGCTCAAAGTTTCCTTCGTTGAGCGTACCGCAGGCTGTGCCGCATGGCTTGGCTTGGCAGAGCAACGCACCGAGGCCATTTTGTTGTTCGTCACCCGGCGGGTGGCGCAAACCTTCTGCGCTAACGCGGACGTGGACGTGCTTGAAACAGTAGACATTGTGTATGTACGACCCCGTGTGCAGTTGTGGCGCGGTGGCGGGGCTCGTAGGGCGTCCAAGTGACCAAGAGGAGCAACTAAACTGTTTTGGATAAGCTCGAGTCACGAATCACGAACCAAGAGAAATCAAGGGGGTACAGATCGGGCAGATACGTAGTCAGTTGCCATCAAAAGTGAACGTGCTGACACTCATACAACGCTTATCAATGGTACGAACGCGACAAGAAGGTCGACTCGCGCATGCCAAGACTCTTGTACACTTCGCTAAATCACCGCTTCGTGGAATTGGGCACGCGCTCGGGCGTTCAGGGCGCCTGGCGCGTCTTCTGAAACGTGCACCAAATTAATGCATTAATTAAAATACAAGTGACTTTCAGAGATCATTTCTTGGATGTACGAGCTGAAAACATGTTCGCACGATGTAAAAGCGTGCCAATTAATTCAAGCTGCGAATTCGCGGCGAAAACAGCCAAGGGATTCCGTCGACGCGAATTAATTGAAATACCATCGGATGTGAAACTGAAATAAATAAATCACAAGCCATCGCAGAGTCGACATATGTCTCTCAAAACGCGCCAGCTGCACTATCTTTTGCACTCAAGAGTCTCAAATAAACCTCACGCAAGAATTCTCTACGTTTCACGCGCGCGGACGTCCATGTAGTTCACTAAAATAGGTAAAATTGTCCGACAGACTGGCGCAACAAGCTAACAGTATCAAACGACGTTGATATGGATCAATTGGTGCGTATTGGTTCATGAAATTAAACCTTATCATCGATTTCATTCATTACATCACTCATTTAATTCCATGGCGTGAATTTTCTAGTAACACGCAAACGAACGCGGTGTTAATTAATTAAATTCACGCGTCGTAATTAATTCGACTAAATAAATGTTTACTGTAGCGTATTACGTGTAATGAATGTAATTAATTACGTACTCGCAAGGCTGATATGATGATAAATAATCTCGCTACGCTTTCCGGTGGCGTTTAAGCGGTCGAATATGCTCGAATCTACGAATGTCTTTGCTATTTATATTTCCAGGTCTGAATTAATTTATATCACTTTCACATTTGTTTACCGTTACGCATCGACTCTAGCCAGTAGTATTCGCGTTGCAATGAGTGATTTGTCGATTAAAAACTATTAAAGTATTCAAAATGAGCGATTCGAGATGCACCGTTTACGTGATTCTAGAGTGTTAATCAATTAATTAATTGCCGTGGAATTTTGTCGTAGAGTCGTGTGTTCATGGAGGTTTATAATGCGTTGTGATCGCACGCATGGTGTACATTTGCGGTGGTACGATTGGTTTTGATATCACAAGAATATTATAAATAAATACATGGTCGTCAGCGAGCGAGCGGCTACTTACTTTGTCATGGCTTTGGCCACCTTCTCTGCAAACGTGGAAAACCGTCTGAGGTCTGCGTCTAGGATGGATTCCACAAGTGGCGACACGGCTGAGCCAAACGGCACGAGTGGACCGGGAACTTGATAACTGATTTCCATCACTAGTTTCGTCCCTTCGGGCGCCTTGTTAAACGTCACCGACCCTTTATTTTTTAGTCCTTCGAGCGACTCCCACTGAATCTTTTCATACTTCATTGGCTCTAAGTCTTGAGCCAACCAAGAGAACTCAAAGTGCTGTCCGAACTGGTCCGTCGACAACGTCCATTTCGTCTTCGTTCTATCATCCGGCAGGTAGGACACGGAGGAAATCCACGGCATCCAATTCGGGATGCGCGTGCGGTCTTGCCAGAGCTCCCAAGCTACTGGGAGCGGCACCGGCGCCACCACCGAGGCCTTGTTCTTCACCCAACCACCGTCCATGCGCGTCTTCGATCCATTCTTCGCGCGTAAGTCATGTCTACGCACGCTTTCTCGACGGCGATAGTCGCCTCTAGAAGATCCTACGTGCGCCGGAGTCCAAGTTGCGAGCGTGTGCGGCATTTGGATCGCGGGCGATTGAGATATACCAGGGACGAGCGTTGCGGATGCTCACAGCGATAGTAGCAATGAGCAGGGACGGAATGTGTCAAACAACTTCTAAGCCGCCTAGGTTATCGTCGTTGACTATGCGCGTGTCGCACGTGACCTCGCTTTGTGACGCCTCAACGCACTCGGTTCGTTGACCTCTTTGGCGCCAAATTCAGTTTGTGAGCACGTCACACGCACGCGCGACATCCGCGAGTGCGTGACACTAGCGCGTAAAGCTTGGCACGACATTGGAAATAGTCATATTCATCATCACGCTGGCGCGTTTCGTGTCACATCATGGATGTCGACGGAGACGAGGTCGTGGTGTGTACGTGTCCGTGCGCGAGCACCGTGGCTGGGGGGAAAACGTCGGGCGAAGCGAAGCTGTACTCGAAGTCCTTGCGATGGAGCGCGTCTGACGAAAGCAATTTAACGGGCGCACGCGTGTTGACGTTACTGTCTGTCACTGCGCATCAAAGAAACAAGCCAGGGAGCGCCACGGCGAGCTTGAGGTTGGTGCCAGACAACGACCCCAAGCGAGCGCTCGTGTTGACGTTTGCGTCGGAAAGTGAACGCGATACGCTTAGTGACCGGATTAAGGAGCAGATAAGGCACATCGAAGAAAGTAAAAGAGGGGTACCCACAGCGGCGGAATTGACCGCAAGAGAAGAGCTGCTGAAAACTAACAAAGAGTTGGCGACACTGTATGAGGAAACCGTGAAGGCTGGAGTGATCACGGACGAAGACTTTTGGGAGGCGAGAAGGAATCTATTTACCAATGCGATTGCTAAAAAGGCTACAGGTCAAAAACATGGCATCGAAAACACTCTCGAGGGCGATCTGAAAGGTTCACGGGACGGAATGTCAGATACTGTGACGTGCAACTTGACAAATGAGAAGATGCACAGAATCTTTGCCGAGAGACCTTCGGTGCGGCAGGCGTTCCTGGATAATGTTCCGAAGAAAATGACAGAGCGAGAATTTTGGACGCGTTTTCTTCGGTCAGAGTATTTCAAGCAAATGAGAGCCGGAGCGCCGCCTCAAGGGGAAGAGGAGGCTGCAGATTTAGCACTTTTTGCGCGTAAACCACCAGATGCGGCCACTTTAAAGGCACAGATAAAGTCTGTAGCCCCAGACTTGAATTTGAAAGCGGCACTAGATGATGAATTAGGTGAAGGATATGGATTTCTACACGATGGTGCTCGTGATACTAGACGACCCAAAGAGGCTGGCCCATTGCCAGAGGTGTTTTCAGAGTTGAACCACCACGCCGCTGTCGTTCTGCGAGGACAACCGCAAGCAAACATTGTAGATGCGCGGTCGGCAGCTATCGCTGCCAGAGATCATGAAAAACTGATCTTAAAAGACACTGTCACAACTCCTGACGAAGAATTCAATTACGTCATTGATGACCTTGCCTCAAAACCGCCGCCACGAGCTCCAAAAGAACTCAAGATCCGCGACTCACACCAGTACTTTTCCACAATGGCTGAGGAGCAAGGCACTCAAAAGACTTCAAAACCGAAGACATCGGTAGTAATTGAACCTTTCAAAGATGCTGTTAACGCCGCAGAAGCCATGCTTCATCCGTCAGGAAAAAAACAGAAACGTTGTGCTTTAGAGCCAGATGTCGCAGCGCAAGTTCTTAAGGAAGTCACGCAGTCGCTCGCAAAGGTTGAAGATTTGAGCGCTCAATTTGCATCACAACAAAGTTTCAGTGGTGCAAGTGATGCGGATGAGTTTCCGAAAGCTGTTGATGAACAGTTGAAGCGAAGCGCTGCTACCGGTGCGGAGCTGTTGCGTCAATTTTGGATGACTTCGCCAATGATTACTTCTGTGCGCTGGGAAAAAGCTGCAAAAGTCAGCAAGTCGCTCGAAACTTTATACGACAAGCTAGAGCAACTGAAAAACTCTCTTCCAGCGACGCACCGGCACATTGCATCGCAACGTTTGCGTTCATTGCTGCAAGCCTTTGATAGCGCGTTCACGTTCTATGATGACGAGAAGTCTCGACGCCCAAGGGCATTTGCTGAATTTGAAAAGGCCCAACACGCGGCTTAGAGTCGCATTTTAGTTTGATGGATATCACTAGTTCAATTAGTACACGTGAAATATCACACATAGAATTTTAGCGTTTCGTCAAACGCGAGCACGTCTTCAACCTCGATTGGACCTCAATTCCTCACATATGTGCGCGGCGTAAACTTAAAGTCGTCCACACCTGGTCATAACGTAGACGTCGGTTGTACATCATCGCTCGGATTTATTCGTGATGATGCGGCAGGCACTCGCCGCCGTTCGTCGAAACGCACGCATCCAGCGACCTCGAGGTTTACCAGCGCTTGGTGAGCAAACGCGAGCTGGGGATACGACGACGTCCACTCGGAGCGGGTTATGCGACGAGCGCGGCACTTGGAAACATCTTAGAACACACTTTCCTTCGTCATCGTCCAGGTTATTCGCGTCAGGGTCGACGCAAACGCCGCTGTTTGGTTCGATGCTCGTCGAGCGCATCCCGGTGGTAGTACCAGATGCCCCAGACTGGGAACGAGAGTATCAAGAATGGAGTCAAGCTAGAAGAGACAAGTTCAAGGTGAAATTACCTGATTCCGTAGTAGAGCCTAAAGGTTTGGAGGAAAACTTACCGGACTTCGAAGCCGCACCTAGAGAAACGGAGGCGGATCGGCTCGGCGACCGCAGTACAATTTACCGCAAGCTTCAAGAGTTTTTATTCTTAGTAGTGAAGGATAAATCTGACAAATGGGGCTTCGCAAAGCTGAAGCATGAAGATGGTGAAACCATGAGGCAAACGGCGGAGCGATCGTTAAAGGACTTTGCGGGTGATTCCATCGAGTGTTGGGTTGTTGGTAACGCTCCCCAAGGTCATTATGAAGAATCGGATGGCACTACGTTTTACTATCGCGGTTCTTACATAGAAGGTGATTTAAAACTCGAAAATAACTACGTTGATCACGCATGGGTGACCAAAGAGGAGCTTGGGGAATATTTCGATGAGAAACATCACGAGTTGTTGAAGAAGATGCTGTAGGCGCCGCGTAGTCGCTGGCGCACAAAGTTTTAATATTAGTCACATAGGTTCAACATCGTACACTAGTACATCACAATCACAAAGTAAGCTAAACATGCTATCTAAGGCAACGTCGGAGGCGTCCACTGGGTCTTCCCCAAAGCTTTATTGTGGTAATATGGCCGCCCGATTTTGTCGTAAAACATAACCCACCCGGCGGCTATTGCGGGTTGCGCGCCACCCGTGCCCGCCGCTCCCGCAGCGCTGCCCGTAACCGCAGCCTTGGGTTCTTCCTTCTCTTCTTCGCTTTCCGATACTTCTTCACCCGCCTCGCGTCGTCGCTCTCTGTCAAGCTTTTTCAGTCTGGCTTTAGCGTAGGCTTTGGCGTCGCGCGCCATCTTCCTAAAGTCTGGCTCTCTGCTCGTACTCGTCATCGGTGGATCCATCATGAATGCTTCGCGCGGCCACTTATTGGCCCAATCTACGTTTCCATTCATGCAAAATGCGGCTTGATGTCCCTCGATACCGCATATGTTACACCCATGAATCGACGCCCCTTGTGGTCGTCGCAATTTATGATGCTTCTCCATGTTTCCACGCGCACCCTTTGCCCGCCGTCGTCGTCGTCGTCGTCGTCGTCGTCGTCGTCGTCGTCGTTGCGTTCACGCCCAAGGTTCACGCACTCCTCACGCACTCGACGTCCACGAACCACGCTCCACGCGTTCGCGTATGTCGCGTCGTCGTCGTCCTCAACCCGAGCGGTTCGAGCGCGCGCACCGTTCCTCGCCCGACGCGTCCTCGAGCGCAGTCGCAGTCGATCGCGAACACGCCATCGATCGATCGCGTCATCGATCGATGCGCGCGCTCGAGCGAAAGGCACGAAGGATCGATCGAGACCGCGCGTCCTCGGTCGATGGGCCCGAACGACCCGAACGAGGGCAAATCGCGTACTCTGCGTGCGTTTTCCCTACCACGTTAGGGCTCAGGCGTTCAGTGGGTCTCGATCCCTTGAGTCGTGATTGGACATGACCACGAGGGTCGCCAGGTCGTCGGGTCCCGACGTCCCGACGATGGGCGTCGCACGAGGCGCGCGCGGGCGTCGTCCGCAGACGTCTCTTTCGGTCGCACGTGACTAGGGGTTAGTAGCGTAGGACAATGGTGAACGTAAGTAATTACGCTGCGTGCGAACGCGTGGCGTTTGCGGTCGGCGTCGAGGAGCGCGCGCACAGGGGCGCATGGTTGACGCGTGCGGTCGCGATGCGCGTTAGGGCTCGATCGCGCGATGGTGGATGATTTCAAATCGCTAACCTGGGTGGTGTTTTTCGACGTATGTAGGTTCCTAAGTCGAAGAAGACGTTCTGCAAGGGGTGCAAGAAGCACGCCGCGCACAAGGTGACGCAATACAAGACGGGCAAGGCGAGCCTTTACGCGCAAGGTACGTGTCTGTGAAAACCCTATTCGCGTTGGGCGACCGATGCGATCGCGCACGGCGCCGCGTGACGCGCGCGCGAGGTGGGACACCTCACGAAGGCGAATGATGGTGTTAAAAGTTTACGTACTAACTGCGTCGGGTGTTTTTGAACTCATACAGGGAAGCGTCGTTACGACCGCAAGCAGTCTGGTTACGGTGGTCAAACCAAGCCCGTGTTCCACAAGAAGGCGAAGACGACGAAGAAGATTGTGTTGCGCCTTCAATGCGGCACGTGCAAGCAAGTGCACATGCACCCGATCAAGCGTTGCAAGACGTTCGAAATCGGTGGTGACAAGAAGAAGAATGTGTAAGTGCTTAGACTGGTTTGCGCGAAAGATGTTTCGCCCGTCGACGCGACGTCGCGCCGCTGTGCCGTGTTTGGAACAAATGATTGACGTTTTCGTTCTCTTTTCTCGCGCACGCAGTACCTCCAACTACTAAGTTTGCTCGTAGTTGGCCGTAGCTCGGTTTGTCATTTTCTTAGGGTGGGAGTCTATAGAGTAAAACTCGGAGTGATGTAACGCACATTCTATCGATTCGAAACACGCGACGGCGCGGACGACCCGCTCGTCACCCACATTTCAATCCCTCTCAAACTTCGCATCGCGCCGCGGCACTGCGCCATCTGTGTACTATGTACGCATCATTGTCTATCGCACTCATTGCATCGATAGCGTAAGTAATAGTTTCACAACGCGCCCCAGTCGCGAGCAGCCCTGCTGACCAAGTTTTTCACTGTGAACACCCAAACGCGATGCACACGCGAACCTCCACAGCGAGCCGCGTGAATAACGGCGCTCGCGCGTGGAGATGGCGGCGTACGAACCAATCGGAGACGATGAAAACATGTCCGATGTTGACGTCGACGAGGCGCAAGTCACGACGCCGAACGCAGCCATGCCGAACGAGCCCGTGCACTTGTGGAAGAGCGCTCGAGTGTTGACGATCATCGTGTTGTATTGCATCATCGGGAGCTCGCTGAGCGTGATTAACAAGGTGGTGGTGACGTATATTCCGTGCCCGAATTTTATTTTGTTTTGTCAGTTTGCGTCGACGTCAATCATGCTCCTCATGGCTGACGCGGCGAAGGTGATTGAAGTGGAAGAGTTGACGAGACCAATTGCTGTTGCGTTTGTGCCGCTTACATTGAGTTTCTTCTTGTTACTTTTAGCGGGTATGGAGGTGATGAAGCGTGCGCCGTTGGAAACATTCATTGCAGTTAAGTCAGTCACGCCAGTGGTGTTCGCGTTGAACGAGTACGTGTTTCTTGGACGCGCGTTTCCGACGGCAAAGTCGTTGTTGGCGCTGAGCGGTATCGTCATCGGGGCTGTGACCTACGTCAATGTAGACGTGTTCTCGTCGCCCGCGGCGTATGCGTTCTGTGCGGTATTTATCACGGCTGCTGTTGCCGAAGGCTTGATTGCCAAGCATACGATTGATAAAATCCCGTTGAACAACTGGTCGCGGTCGTTCATCATCAACCTGCTGAGTATTCCGCTCGCGCTCGGCTTGTTCTTGTCGTCGAAAGAGTACGAAGATTTGATGAATGTGGAGTTTACAACAAAATCAGTGATATTACTCGTGTCATCGTGCGTGATTGGCCTAGGCATGAGTTTCTCGACGATGTGGATTAGAGAAACACTCTCGGCGACGTCTGTGTCCGTCGTCGCGACGTGCAACAAGTTCCTTTCTGAAGGCGTGAACTGGTTGATTTGGGATAAGCACACGACGGTGCAAGGAACGTATGCCATCTTAATTATCATGACGTGTGGTATATTCTATGAGCAAGCGCCGCTCAGAGTTGAGGGCCAAGGGTACTCGCGCGAACACATCTGTCCGTGTTTGCCGCGATGGATGGTGTGCGCGCAAATCAACGCCGAGTCAGCTTCGAAAGACAAGACTCCTCTTCTCAGCAAGAAAGGGCCGTGAAAACAATCAATATATTTAGCAGCTAGTAGCATGTATTATGTAACGCGTAGTATCATAGGTAAAGTGAAGAATCGCGCTCGTAAGCAGACGTATCGCTCGCGTTGGAGAATGAAAGAAAGAAAGAATGAGAATGAAAGACAATGCTAATGTTTTCTCTACGTCTCTTCGTTCATGGTCTTGGGTCTTGAATTTTTGAGCACCGTTAGCTCAGCGCAAGCAACAGTCGTGCACGTCGTACACGTCTATTTCATCACGAATCTATTGGATTGTGATTTGTTTAGCCGTCGGCGTCGAAGCTTTTTGCTTGCCGAACGTCACGGTGAGCGTGCCGTCGTCAAATCCAGCTTCGAGCTTGTTAAAGTCAGTGTTCGCTGGCATTCGAAGCGCACGTTGAGAGTACTCCATGGTATCACGGCGTTCGGCTCTGTGATACTTGTAGCCGTCTTCTTCCCATTTCTTGGTGTCTTTCTTCGTCGCGCTGATGCGAACGATTTGGCCGTCGAGTTCGACGTTGACATCCTCCTTCTTCATTCCGGGTAAATCCGCGCGTAAGACGTACGAATCATCGTTTTCTACGCAAGCGTAAGTAATAAATATGTTAGTCAAGCGCGCGTGATGATGTAATCTGCCTGCACGCGCCGTCAAAATCGAACGCGAACACGACAAGAAGAAGAAGACTCGAGAAGCGTTTCTTCTCTCACGATTCCGTACCGAGCACGTCAACGGGAATGACGCGAAGTCCACTCAGAGGTTGCGCCGCGAGTGACCCAGGCGTTCGCGCCACTAAAGGCATGAAAGGATTGCCCAAGTTTCCAGGCTGGAAGTTGGAGAAGAACTACAGATGGTGTCAGTACGCTGAGGCATCGCGCCGCGCGACGAAGCGTCATTGAAACCAAGAACTCGCGCGCGCGTCAAAAGCAAAATTCATGTGCGTCAGCACGCGCTTGAAGGCACACTACGTACGTCATCGGCATCACGAAAAACCTCTCGAAAGAACGAGTCGGTGCTTTGAAGCTGTGATAGTGAATGCACATGATAATACGTCTCGTCAGTGCCCGCTCTCGTCATCCCACGCCCCGACGCAATCATCAAAGCTCCACCGTCGTCGTCGTCGTCATCGTCGTCATCGTCGTCGTACGCTCGTACCGGGTGAGAAAGAGCCATGGTATTTGGTGTGTGTTGTGGTGTGCGTGTGGTGCGCGTTGTGAGGAATCACAAAAACAAACGTGCGGCGCGTTGGCGTCCACAAATGACGCTTCGCCTTCTCCTTGGACACTGAAGTTTCCACAGCCTTCATCCCGGTGACGGTGACGGTGACGGTGACGTCACGCCGCTCACCCCCCACGCCCGGGGCATCAAAAATAGAAGCTCATCTGATAGCCATCGGACGAGCGACAAGCTCGTGCGTCGTCGTCGTCCACGTCGTCAGCGTGCATCGACGGTTGAGGTGGCGTGGCAAAAAGTATGGGTATAAATACACGACGCCACGCCATTCCACAGGGACCGTTGCACCGACGCGGTGGTCACACCGCGACGACGACGACGACGACGACGACGACGACGACGAGGGGCGGCGGCGCGTATGACACCACACTAGGAGCGAACGCGTGTGTATTCATTCATCCATGTTACGACGGGCGCTGACGACGACGACGACGACGACGCGCGGCGTCGCGGGACTGCGCGCGCGCGCTGACGGTGCAGATAATATTCCCTCAACGTCGCCGTCCTCGCGCGCGGATGACGAGGCGCGGGCGAGCGCGAATGCGGTGGCAACGGCGAAATACATTGCATCGTCGTCGTTATCGTCGTCGAACGACGCGTTCGATGCGTTACCGGACGATGTCGTGGCGTACGCGTTGTCGTTTTGCGACGCGAAGACGTTGAAGACGCTGACGCGGACGACGCGGAGGTTCGCGGCGACTGGGGCGTGTGCTGTCGTTGAACGCGGTGCGGCGTTGGGTGTGGCGAGGCGGATGCGTGATGAAGGTTGTGAGGGTGATGCGGTCTTGAAGGCGCGCGAGGGCGAGTCATGGATGGATGTGTTGGCGTTTGCGGAGGCGCGAGGCGAGGCGCGAGCAGTGGGCGTCGTCGCGAGCGTTTCTGCGAGCGAGAATGCGACGACAGTGGTGACATCGAGCGGCGAGAGTTACGTTTGGGGAGATATAAGTGCGTCGGTGAAAAATGATGGCGGTTTGTTCGCGCGTACGGTGCATGCAGCGGCTGGGTACGCGTGCGTCGCGCGCGTGGGGTGTGAGAATACGTTTCACATAGACGCGCTCGCACAGTCAACTTCGGGCGTCGGCTCACCTGGTAATTTTCATCAGTCGTCCACCATGCAAGAAGAATTGCGGAAAATATTGACGCCACCATCTACGCATGCGTTTGGCGATGCTCGAGTGGTGCAAATCGCGCTCGGTCGGCTTCACGTCTTGGCGCGAACGCACGACGGAAAAGTGTTTTCGTGGGGCGGCGACGCCGCCGGCCAGCTCGGTCACGGCACGCATCGCGTCGGGGAAGCTATCGCGAGAATATCACTCGGGCGATCGCCCACGGCGAGTACGGTGCGTAGGAAGCAACGCATGCATGGCGGCGGTGGCAGTCCACCTCTGCATCAGAACTTTCTATTGTTGGACTCTTTTGCAAGCGGGCCTCGACAAATCAGCGCACTCGAGGAGGAAGAGGTTGTCAAAGTGTGCGCATCACGGTATTCATCGATCGTGCTCACAAAGTCTGGCAAAATATTTTCTTTTGGGGATAATCGAGAGGGGCTGTTGGGTTTAGGCGATTCCATTGTGAGATGTTCGCCAACGTGCGTGGCAACAGTCAAGGAACACGTCGCCGACGTGTGTCTTGGTGCACACCATGCGTTAGCTGTGACGAATAATGGGTTAGTATACTCATGGGGTTCAAACCGCCGCAAACAGTTAGGCTTCGTCGGCGAACAGTTATCGACCTGGCCGGCTTTAGTTGAGTTGGAGACGCAAGATGTCGTTCGATGCGCTGCGGGTGGCGCTCACTCGTTGTGCTTGACCGCAGACGGGATAGTGTACTCTTTCGGTGCAAATGATGACCATCAATGCGGTCAACAGCACTTAACATCAATGAGAAGTGATGATGAATGCTTTCCGCGCGTTGTACCCGGGATTTCTACGAGGATTGTGGAAATTGCCGCGGGATCAAAGCACTCAATCGCTGTTGACAGCTCGGGAACCGTATACGGTTTTGGTTCGAATGAAAAGGGACAGTTAGGAAAAATCGAGCGCGCCGTTGTATCAATGGCGCACGTATGTACATGATGTAAATCTAGTTGTTATTGAAATAGTATCTCTACCGGTACACAAAAAATTCCTCCTCTATACAAAGCTCATAGCGGCGCGCTTTGCTTCACCCCACAAGCTTCTTCGTTACGCCGCCTTCTTTTTAGAAAACACATCAGAGGCGATCAAAGCACCCATGATAATCACCAATCCACCGACATAACCCATGGGACCCAAAAATTCACCTAATGTGATCGCCCCAAACACCGCCGCAAACAAAGGTTCACCAGCTAATAAGACGGAACTTTCCGACGCGCTGACGGTTTCTTGCCCCTTGGCTTGCGTCAAGTCAGCGATGCAACCCGGAACGACCGCGGTAAAGGCGAGCAAGGCCCAAACCTCCCAGTTTCGCCATCCCGCCCAAGGAATACCCGCACCTGCCCAACCCGAGTTGAACGCAAATACGTCGTACAGGCCCCACGCGCCGTACATGATGGCCAAGAAGAAGGCTTTCCAAATTTGCAATCCTTGTCCCGAGAATCCTTCCTTGGCAAACGCACCGACGCGGTAGATGTACATCGAATACGATGCCGCACCCGCAACAGCTAACCAATCACCGAAATTGAACCCACCACTGAGACCGGCGGCGGCGGCGGCGCTACCGCCATCCATACCGAGCACGGCGACGCCGAGAAACGCCAACGCGCAACCGAGCCACGTGTTTCGCGACACCTTGTCTCCACCGAGCGTCGCAATAAATGGTGTGAACGCAATCGAAGCTTGCGTGAAAAAGCTCACGCGAGTAGCGTCGGTAAATAATAACGCCACGTTACACAATCCTTGATTGCCAAGATTCCACAACGCTAACTCCGCGGCGCCGAGCCAAAACCCTCTCCCCTTTTTGTATCCTTCGCCGCCGGTGGAATTTGGTTGCATCAACATTGGCAAGAAACACGCCAGCTGCATGAGACCACGAACACCACCGAGTGTACCTGCCGTAGGTGCGCCTTGAGATTCAAACACCAGCTTCAAGCACACCGAAAGCGACCCATACGCCGCCGCGACAAAAATCAAAAGCGCGCGTCCAAAGTTCACATCCGCGACGGGTATCTCATCCTCCCCTTCATCCTCCACGACCGCGCGAACGATCGCCTTCGTCCGTCGTCCATGCGCACCACACGAATCGTACACATTCGCTCGTCCACCCACGAGCGCACACGCGCCACCGACGCGCGCATTCCGCACCGTCGACGCGCGAACACACCGCGTCACCACCGACGACGATGTCGGCGGCGTCTGCATCCCTCGACGCGTCCCGCGCGTCCCGCGCGTCGCGGTCGCGGTCGTGGTGCGTGCGCACACACTCATCTTTGCGGTGAACATTTTGACGGCGGCGACGAGACGACGACGGCGACGACGACGACGCGCGACGTCGCGCACTGACGGCATAAAGCGCTCGTCGCACCGCGCCCTCGTGTAAACGGATAAAACGCTGACGAGGCCTCGAGAGAGGGGGGTGGTTGTCCCTGGTTACGATTGGTGGATTTTTATGGATTGCGGTCGGTTGGACCAAAACGCGTGGGTGCCTCGCGCGGTGTGGCGCGCGTTGGAGCGTGATTTTTGTTTGTATTTAGTTACGATTGTGTTCGCGTTGGCTACGCATTCAGCCGAGAATATTGCGAGAAGCGATGCGCGCTCGATAGCATTGTTTCGCGCTACGCGGCGTGGGCGTGGGAGGAGGCGAAGATGCCGTCGACGTAGTTGAGGCCGAATGTCAAGAAGACGACGGCTTGGAGTAAGAGAAAGATGGAGTAGCCGACCATGGCGTGGACGATGATGCCCCAGATGCCGCACGCGGCAAAAAAAGTGCCCATGGCGAGTTCTTTCCAGTGTATCGGGCGTTGTCGACGTTTTTCGGCGATTTTCTTGACGAGCTTGATGTTACGAGCCTTTTCAACCTTGGCGGCGACCCACTTGCCGATTTTGGTTGTGACGACCCATTCGCCCGCCTGCTCGAGTTCAAAGAGTCCGGCGAGCATGGCACTTAATTTGACAATGCACATGGCGTTTTCAAACAACACGTACGGCATGGCGAAGAAAATGCCATTTGGTGTCCAGGCGACGGTTGAAAGCGTGACAAGAATCGGCGCGTACACCAAAGCCCAGAATGGCAGATAGATTTCTGGCGCCACGGCACATAATGGAATCAAAACGCAATAGAAGAAAAACGACACCAAGTGTGTGCTCATTTGTCGCGTAAAGAAGAAGAAAAAGTTCAAATAGAGCTTGCTCGAGAGCGGAATGTCAGCCGCCCAAACCGCCGCCGTGCACTGTCGCCATAATTGCATTGGACCTGCACTCCAGCGGTGCTGCTGCTTTCGATATGCATCGTATTGCGCGGGGATTTCATTCAAACACGTGACATCGTCCAGAAAAATAAACTTCCATCCCCGTAAGTACGCGCGTAAACTCAAATCGAGATCCTCCACCGTCGTTCGATGATTCCAGCCACCAGAATCGATGATGCATGTCCTTCGCCAAACTCCAGCAGTGCCATTGAAATTGAAGAACAAGTTGGCTGAAAATCGTGCATACTGCTCGCAACGAATGTGATAATTCAATGAAATAGTTTGCACGCGCGTAAGAAGATTTTCTGATTCATTCGCGTACGTCCATCTCGCTTGGACAAAACCGCATTGCGGATTTGAATGAATCCATGGAATTGTCTTGTACAAGAAATCGGGCTCGGGCGAAAAGTCTGCGTCAAATATGCAAATATAGTCATAATCTACGATATCATCCATGGCTTCGTGCATAGCACCCGCCTTATATCCCGTACGATTCGACCGCCAGCGATACTGGACATTTAAGCCGCGTTCTTGGAGCTCTTCGACAGCTTCAGCAATCGCCGCTCTGGTTTCCTTACACGTCGAATCGTCCAGAATCTGTATCAACAGCTTTGATCGCGGCCATTCAATCTCACTGGCGCAGTAGATGACGTGCTGACACACGTCTGTCTCGTTGAACATGGGCAATTGAATAACCACCGTTGGGTGACACACGTCGTCAAATGTCGTCGTCTTGTCGACTCGTTGTATAGCCGTATACTTGAACCGTTCGAGTGCCTTGGTCCGGGCAAAATATCGCCAATATAATGCCGTATAGCAATGAAATAATCTATCACTCGCCACGAGTGCGCTGAGCAAGGCAAGAACACCGACACAAAACTGCAGGAATGGACTGAGGAGATGTATTCGCACATCAGCCAAGAATATTGCGAGAAGCGATGCGCGCTCGACACCATTATTCCAAGCTGCGCGGCGACTCTCATCGTCAGTTGCGATTTTATGCAGTGCTTCTATGTGTGAATGCGCGCGCTGCATAGTCGCTGGGTGCGTGCAAGTGGCCAACACCAATAAAGTGCACACAGCCGAGATACACCATGTACGCCAAAAGGTCGACTTGGCGTCGGGCGCCGGCGATACAGTCGGGGGCACGCACATGGAAGCGCCTTGATTTATGATTCCAAGGCTTACCACGGCGCGCACGGCGTTCACAACGACGACGACGAGGGTCGAAAAGTGCGGTAGAAATGTTACTGTGGTCTTGGGAAATCAAAACGCGCGTGCGCGTAAAAACTGTCTACTACAAACAATTCGCGTCACGTAGTGACCGAGCTAGCGCACCACTATGAGCAACGATGACAACTAAAGCAATTCAAACATTCAGAGCGGATGAAGGTGAGGCTTCAAAAATCGCTGAATGGTAAACGCTAAGAATCTATCACCCGCCTGCATGCCGAGAAACGCGGCGAGTTTTGCATCCGCAAAGACGTATCGTCTGTTGCTGGGATCCAATAACCCTTTCTCTTTGAAATAAGCCCAAATTCGACTCGTTAATTCTTTTCGATTGATTTGAACCGTGCCATCATTAAAGAACGCTGCCAACTCTGGTGAGCACTTGTACATCACTTGCAAACCTCCCGCCGCCTTGCGCTCACGTTGTTTCTCTCGAAGCTTCTCCATTTCATGGTCGTTCAGAGGAACATACTTTTCCAGTTCATTCGTATAACGCGTCTTATCTTTTTCTGACATTTTCACATATTTATCTTTTGTCTCTGCGTTCATACTCCTCCATTCTATACCAAGTTGACGAGAGATATCCGGAAACGACAACGTCGGCTTCTCCTGTTTAAGTTTTGGTCGACGAACGCCCACGAAACACATGTACGGCCCTTTCGGCCCTTTCGGCTTCGTTGGATCCTGCACCTCCTTCGTCTTACCGCGTCCACTCTTCTTCTTCTTTTCCACGGTCCGCTTCCGCGGCGCCTTCCCTCGTTTCTCTGGACCGCCGTGTTGCACGGGCGCCTCGCCCGCGTCGGCGAATGCGTGTCTCGCGCCGTGCTTCAAGTACATCTCAATCTACGAAGACGCAAACACACACACACACACATCAAAGTTCATCGTCAGTATTGTTGCATCGCACGCGCTATCGCTGTCGTTATCGTCGTTATCGTCGTCGTCGTCGTCGTCTCCGCCTCGCGCGGCGCCGCGCTCGGCTCCTCCGCGCGTTCCTCACCGTCTCACCCCACGCACGCACGCCCCGTACCCATCTTTAGCGCTCTACCCATCTCCACGCACCTGGTCTCGTATGTAATTCTTCTTCGTATCCAACGACATCAACAGCTTAGATTCCAGCTCCTTTTGCAACGTCTTCACCGTTGATTTTTCCAAATCTGCCCGGCGCAGAATGTCCGGCAAGTGCGCGTTGATGGCGACTTCGAGGTTATCGACGTGCATGATGTGTGTGCGTGTTGTTGTTTGTGTGTCGTCGCGCCTATATACGCTCGCAGTCGCGTGCTCGCACGACGCGCACTGTGGATGATATCATGGCTGACGCCCATCGTCGTGCATTCGAATGCACGTCGTCGTCACACTAAATACCCCTAGGGCACGCGCGAGACGAGGGATGGTGAAAAAGAATGAAGATTGAATTGCAAAATATACTACTGTAGGAGTACTCGTACTGTACAAGAAAAAAAATGATTTGAAAAGAATGATGTGAGGGATGACGAGCACGCGCACACCGCGCGCACCGTGGCGCGCGATGGGTGTTGAATCACGCCCCAAAAGATTGATACAGGGTGAGATGCTCGAGGTCGGTGACGAGCGACCCGCACTCCCAAGGAATGTCGCCCGAGGCGATGGATTCTCGAAGTTTCATGTCGTACACGATGTTGCGTCGACGTGGTTGTAATCGAGGAAGGGTTAAACCTTTGAGCACTTCGACTTGAGATGTTGGCGCGAACCATGGATGGGCGTAAATGTCGGTGAACGCGCCGTTTGCGCCCAATCGCGCGCGCTCGTTTTCGTGAAGCAACGCCTTGACAATAGAGCACGTGTCTTGATCGAACCAGGTTGGGAATGTCATCGTGGCATTTTGATGATTCATCAACTTGCGGTAGAGTTCTTGACGCGTGCCCTTGTCAGCGCCAAACGGCGTGCCACCGCTGCACAGCTCATAAATCAGAATACCGAGCGCCCACAAATCGGCTTCAAATCGACATCCGCGATGGGTCAATACTTCGGGCGACATGTACTGTGCCGTACCGCAAATCGTGTACGCGCGTTCGTCTGCGGTATCCAATCGCTTAGCCATACCGAAATCAGCCAGACGTACGCATCCATTGGTGTCCAACAAAATATTCTCTGGCTTCAAGTCGCGATAGACGTATCCGCACTGATGAATGTATTCAATGGCCAACGCGCACTGCGTGGTGTACACCTTGGCGTCGTGTAACGACGGCAATCCGTGGTAATTCATCGCCTGGAACAAGTCCCCACAAGGGGCGTATTCGAGCACTAAATACAACGCCCAACGATCTTGATAGGCGTGTAAAAGCTTGTCGATGAATGGACCTTGATTGACGCGGGCGTGAATTTCGCGCTCGCGCACGGCGTGTCGAATCTCCCCGACGTCGATGAGCTTTTGTTTACGCATAACCTTAAATGCCACGAGTTGATCGGTGGCGCGATACTTGGCCAAGTACACGGTGCCGCACAGCCCCCGACCGAGCTCGCGCAAAATCACGAAATCCTTAAAACACGTCGTTTGAGACATGGATTTCCAATCAGGCGTGCCCTCGGCGTATTCGGCTTCGACGAATTCGCTCCCTAAGTTCCCTCGTTGCTCCTCGCGTGTTTGCGGCTTTTCGCGTTGCTTTGCACGCTCTTGTCCACCAATATGGCTTAACTGCGGAGGCGTTTTCACGCCAACCAAATCTCTCAGCTCAACCGCCGACGCCGTCGTGCGCAAGTACGCCGCGCGCGCCGTCTCCTTGAACGCCAGAGGCGCGTCCAAAGACGCGCCATCGCCTTGTTCCGCGTTCGTGTCATCGCTCTCCGACGACGATGTCATCATCACATTCACATCCACGCTCGACTCAGCGCGCGTCATACCGCGACCGAAATCAAATCCACCATTCATCACCCACGCGGACGCGTCCTCCCCGCGCGCCGCCGCCTTGGTCGGCGACGTCGTCGGCCCGCCTCGCCCATGCTCGGTACCCTGAAGAACCGCGTTATGATTATGCTGATTATGATCATGCACCCCACCATATCCACCGTGTCCACGATGCTCCATCATCAACGCATCCGACGTCGCCGCACGAGGTCGACCCTTCGCGATTGAATTCACCCGTCGAGGCGGCGGTTTCCCTCGCGCCGCGCGCCCTTCGCCCCGAAGCGCGCCATCCAACGGCGACGACGCCCTCGAACTCTGCGTCGCCGTCGTCCCCGTCGTCGTCGTCGTCGTCGTCGTCGTAAACATCACATCCTTCATCGAACCCACGTGCGCCGCCGCCGTGCTCACGTGCGCCACGCTCGCCCCGTCCTCGCCCGTCGGGGTTGACGTCCCCAACGCGCGCGCGCGAGACGCCCGCATCATCATCCGCACGATATCCCCGTCCCCGCCGCCGTTTTCGCTACTATTTTCGCTGCTGTCGTCATCGAATTGATGTATACCATTCGCACTCGCGGCGGCGTTCGTCGTATCCATCGCCGCGGCGGTGCCATGCGCGTCGTCGTCGTCACCCAACGCGACTTTATTGCCCGTCGTCGACCGCGAATGCGGCTTCCCGCGCACCATCATCGTTCGTGAACACACCCGCGTTTGCCGTCGTCCGTCGTCTCTATCGTCGTCGTCTCTATCGTCGTCGACAGCGTACGGGTATGTGTCACCACGCGCGTGCGGCTCGACGGACTGACGCGACGACGCACAAAGCGAAGCGCGCGCGCCGAGTGACGACGATAGAGACGACGGGGGTGTGGGTCGCGTGTGCGGTCTCCGTTTCTCGGACATTCGGCGGAGGAGACCACCGAGACCGTGACGTGACGCATACATACTGTACGTGGTTAAACCCTAATTAGGCCTCGCTCGATTTCGTTTTTAATCTGACCTCACTTATTTGCTCTTTATACACACTACAAACCTTCTACCGTTGTCCGTGCTCGACGGATGGGTGGGTGGGTGTCGGATGGGTGATGGGTCTGATGGGTCTGATGGGTCTGATGGACACGTGGCGACATTACACGACGACGACGACGATAGAGACGACGATAGAGACGACGACGATAGAGACGACGACGACGAGGAGGATGCGCTGAGGACGACGACGACGGCAAACGCGGCTGACGACATTGAACGACGACGACGACGACAACGCGGACGAGGTGGAGGTTGAGGACGTGGCTGTGGCGATGGGGCACGCGGTGACCGTGGTGACGACGACGACGACGACGACGCGGAGGACGACGCGGAGGACGACGACGGGGTGGGGTCAATGGCGACGAGGTGTGACGCGATGTGTGACGTGCGGGGTGATGCCGCGTGGCGTCGGCGTCGGCGTCGGCGTCGTCGTCGGCGCGCGCGGCGCGACGGCGACGGATGACGCGGACGGTGGTTGGCGCGCCGCGCGTCGTCGGCGCGTCGTCGGCGCGACGGCGAGGGGTGACGGCGGTGACGAGAGTCGTGATGA
>Ga0255756_1000675_pt1 | contig 40645 bp, 64 predicted proteins | sample 011ome_20_FD_179956 | JGI IMG/M metagenome (GOLD analysis project Ga0255756, IMG submission 179956) | Coastal salt marsh microbial communities from the Groves Creek Marsh, Skidaway Island, Georgia - 011509CT metaG (version 2) | ecosystem: Environmental > Aquatic > Marine > Intertidal zone > Salt... | reverse complement strand
TTAAGGGTGGCTGGCGTCCTTTCATTGGTTGGATCTGTGGGCTTGCTTTTGGTTGGCATTTTATTGGTCAGCCTGTTGCCCTTTTTGTCGTTGCGCTAACAGGTACACAAATCCCGCCATTGCCAGAGTTTGACATGGGAACGCTGCTGACTGTTCTGGGCGGCATGTTGGGAATTGGTGGTCTGAGGACATATGAAAAGCAGAAAGGCTTAACCAAATGAGAGAGATTAACGAGATTATAATTCACTGCACAGCAACAAATCCAAGCTGGTATGCAGATCGGTCTGTTGATGATGTAGTCGCAGAGATTAGGCGCTGGCATGTAGAAGAACGCAACTGGTCTGACATTGGCTATCACGCAATCATTCACCGCGATGGATCTGTGGGCTATGGAAGGCCCGTAGAGCGCTCTGGGGCGCACTGTAGAGGCCGAAACAAGTCATCCATAGGGGTGAGCCTAGTGGGTGGCCGTGGCGGCTGTGCTGACGATGCTTTTCTGGATAACTTTACGCCAGAGCAGGAAACAGCTTTGCGTGAGTTAATTGTAGAATACAGCGCCAAGTTTCCCAGCATCAAAGAAATATCTGGACATAATTCCTACGCTAGAAAAGCTTGCCCTTGCTTCGCCGTTAAAGATTGGTCATAAACATAAGTCGGGGCTGGCTCATAGGAAACTGTGACAGGGTTGTGATGAACTTGCTGGCCCCACGAAAAACCCCGCCACTAAAGGAAAAAAATAGTGACGGGGGAGAAGGTTTTACCCTTCATCTATGCCGCGTGGGAGTGCGCAGCATTCTGTTCTAAGCGCCGTTTGCGAATATATTGATTTACGATATTACGGCTGCACCCTAATTCTGCCACAATTTCGTCGGTAGTCATACCCATTTCTAAACGAGATAAAATTTTTGATCTGTAAGTGTCTGGCCTACCTGCGCCATTGGTTCTCTTTTGTTTTAAAACCTGCTCTTGCGGTATCCCCCAGCTTGGATTTTCCCCAAGCAAACCTTTAGATTTTATATATTTCATATCTGTTTTTGCCATTTCTTTCATTTTGGCGGCTAATGTGGCTTCATCCATGAATGCTCTTTCCTTCTTTTTGTAGTGATAAGATAAATGATTTCAATTCTGATCTGGCGCGATCCAAATCTTGTTTTACGTTAGGGTGCGGATCTAACCTAAAGCTTTCATCTTGCAAACGATCTACTTGCCCCCGCAGAAACCGCAAATGTGCGTGATCGGCTGATGTAAGGCTCTGCATTTATATACCCCCCTTTCTGACTGCGTTTGAAATTGATCTGCCAATAGTGGCAAAATCTAACAAGGCTCTTAGCATCCCATTCCAGAATATCTGAAGCCTCTGCATAAGTGTAATCATCAGCAAGTGATTTGACCAAAGCAATCTTTTCTTGCTGGTGTCGGTTGCGGATTTCTGCCCAAGTTTCCAATTTACTGCTCCTTTTTTGGCCCGTTTTTAATTTGATTTTGAAGATCCTCTAAAAAGATTTCCCCGCTCTTTTTTCTTTCTATCCTTTGGTTGACGCCAATATTTAGAATTATCTCCTGTACAAATTCGTCAATCACATCTACCGAAACAAACTTTTCCCTTTTATTCGTAAGTTTATTAATTACTGGCCCATGCTCTGCTGAATTTCTCATCATGGCTTCTAATCTGTCGCAAACGTAATGCATAAATTTATCCATTTTGCTCTCCTTGTTCTGGCCGTGGCCGTGGTTTGATGTTTGGGATAGGGCGGCGGTAATCTGCTTCACCGCCCATCTCTACGCATTGAGGCTGAAAAAGGCGCTCAAGATTATAATGCTCAGAAAACGCTTTGCATTCATCTGGTGATGAGAAAATGACAAATGCCATGAAAACAGGTTCAGATAAAGTCATGCGACACACTCCTGCACATAAACAAACTCGCATTCATAAATCGGCGGCGTTTCTAGTTTTGGCTGTTTGTGAGCGGTCTTGTTGTATTTTGGCTTAAAATACTCAATCAAAGTGCGCTCATGTTCATTTACATCCAAATATTCTTCAGTAAAAATTTCCTGACACCAAACTTCCTTAACTTCTGGAAACCAATGCTTTGTGCCTTTGTGTTGAGCAATGCGTTGATGAATATCTCTGGTTCTGCCAATATATAAATACTCATTCGTATCGCTCATAAGGGCGTAAACATAATATGGGCCGCGATAGCTTATGTTATATGACATTACATCCACCCCATGCTAACGCCAAAGATCCAGCCTAGCACCACCGCAGCAATCGCCGCAGTGATGATGATGTCTTGCACCCAATTAGTCATTGATAACTCCATAGCTGCGACATAGCTGGTTGCGCGTTGGAGCGTGTTTGATGCTTTTAACGATCTCTACGATCTCATCATATGTGCCATAGAGGTAGGCAGATTTAAGCCGTGCGTTATGCATACTAACGTCATAATCGGTTGGGCCTGTGTGGCAGTCACAAGCCTCTGTAATCGTCACACTGTCATCAAACGGGTTGTGCTGGTGTGAGTAGCTTATAAGGCCAGTGCCTTTACATTCTTTGCAAGTCATTAGTAATTCTCCCCGTTTACTTTAACTTTGGTGGGACGCTGGATGATGGTTTGCTTAATGCCTTCGCGCACTTCATGGTCTTTGACCTTGGCCGTGCAAGTTACTTCAGCGCCGCTGCCCCAATATTGTGAGCCTTTGTAAATAATAATATTTTGATTATCGTCACGGCATACATGAAGGTACGAAGATCCATACATGCTTTCTAACTCTACAATTATAATAACCTTGAGAGAAAAAGCTTGACGCTCGCCTACCGTGCCAACAAATTCGCACTTGCTGTCTCTCTCAGCCCATTCTGCTTTTTGAGCGGCGCGTTTATCCAGCGTTTTTACAATAGCATTGCGCATGTTAGGTGTAGGCTGACCAAAGCTTTGAATGCCCTTCTTAACGGCTGAGAAAAACCCTTCGCCTTCTGGGCTGTAATCATCCAAGAAATCAATAATCTCTTGAGCGCGATCATCAGATGCAATCCAGTTGACGCGCTTTGTGTGAGCGGCGTTTGCCAGCTTGCGAGCTTGAATGGCTGGGTGATAATTATGCTCATATTCGTGTGTCGGATCGTATGCCATTTTATTCTCCTTGTTGCTTACAGATGCTATTATAGAGATTGCAGACTACATTGCAAGTAAAAAAGTTTGCTAAAAACCAATTTAGGTTAATAGCAAACTCTTGGGTATAGACTTATGAGACTTGATCGGCCACCTCATCCAGCCGGTTCATCAGCACGGCCAGAGCAACGCCTAGATCCTTGAAGGATGCTTTCTCAGCACATTCGCGGATAGTATCCCAGCGGTGCGGGTGGCTGTCTGGGTTCTGCCTTGTCAGGCGTACATCACCATCAGGGCCGTGGCTCATCTTGAATTTTAAAGGCGCATCTGGGAAGCTGTCTAAGGGATTGCCACCCATCATATCGGAAAGCTGGTTATCGTCTGGCTTACTGCCAAGAGCATCAAATGAGCCAACTTGATGTTCGTTGAGGAATGCCAGCAAGCTTGGCTTGTCGGTTGGAACCTCAATAATTCTCATATCATTTTTAAAGCGCTTGCGAGCTTCAGCTTGAGTGCCAGCCCATTCGCCTTTGTTGTTCGTATAAAGTTTCATAGCGTTCTCCTGTCGCTGTAGTGGGGGCCGTAGCCCCCTGATTATCAGACCAAGTAGTTTGGGCCTGTCCATTGAATTTTATAGTCACCGAAAATGTTGCCACGCGCTTTGTTGCGGGCTGGCGCTGACCAACCGGCGGGCTTGAGAATGTCACCGGCTTGAAACTTGGCGTCATCTGCCTTCATCACAAAACCCCAGACCATTTCTTGATTTCGGGTTTTAGTAGTGATTTTGATATACTTTGGGCCAACCTTATAAGACAGGCCATCTTCAAACTCAGCGATCATATCGGTTTTTACAACACATGGGTTGGGGCCATGCCATTTTCTGTAATCAGATTTGATTGCGGCCAGTAAGTTGTTCATTGCGTTTTCCATAAGGTCATCTCCTTGTTGCTTATAAATTATATATAGGGGACTATAGCCTACATTGCAACCCCTAAACATAAAAAAAGGGGCCGAAGCCCCAATTTATTTTAGAATGAACCTTTGCCGTTATAGGTTCCTGTTTCAAACAGCTTGTCGCGGTAGCTGCTATCTGCACCTCTGAAGCATTCCCAGAAGTCAATCGTCGGAATGTCATGGCCCCGCGCAATTAGCTCATCGCGGTAATTGCTTGCTGCAACTTCATTGAAGTGGCCTTTAGTGTGGCCGGTGCAACTTTGTGTGGCGACAGCGTTTGCCATCCACTCAGATAAATCAGCGTCAGTTGCGGTTTTGATTTGGTCGGTAGTCATCATGTTGGCCTCCTAGCCGTTGCGGGGCCGTAGCCCCTGTTGCTTATACATTATATATAGTAGCTTATAGCCTACAAGTCAAGGGGGGTAGACAAATAAATTAAAAAAAATATTATCCAGCCATGAATAAAGTTGAGATCCAAGTGTCAGGACAGCCCCAAGGAAAGGGCAGACCACGCTTTACCCGCACTGGTCACACTTATACCCCGACAAAGACAAAAGAGTATGAAGCCCGCATTCAAGCAGCAGCATGGTCAGCTATGAAGCAGCACGGGCTAGAACCGACAGACAGGCCCGTTCACGTTGATATGGTGGCTTTCATGGACATACCTAAGTCATGGCCCAAGATGAAGCGCCTAGAGGCCGAATATGGAGCCATACGGCATATGAGCAAGCCTGATTTGGATAACATTATAAAGGCTGCCGTTGACGGGATTGTAGGAAAAGTGGTGTTAGATGACAAACAGGTTCACAGCATCAGATCCAGAAAAGTGTATTGTCATCCTGATCGGGGGCCGGTTCTCTATATTTCGGTTGAATGGGAATAGCTGTAATCTGGCCCATACGTTTCGCGCCACAGCTTTGGCTCACGATGGAGCGCGATTTTGGATGTGTCAAAAAGACCCTGATGATGCCCTTCGCATAAAGGGATACAACTTGTGTCTGGGCGCTTCTCAGTGCCGTGACGATCATGGATAGGGTGATGGGCTTGGGTGGCGCTTTGCTGCACCTCCCCAAACCTCTCACAGACGCAGCACGGCTGCTCTCTAACCCAGCGCAAAAACTTTACGCTTTTTTTGTCCTTGGGCTTTTTCAAACCCAAAGGTGGTTTATTTGCTAAGTTAGGCAACTGGAAATTCTGCAAATCTGTTGTCAACCATAACTTTAAAAGCCTCACTTGGAACGTATCGGCAAACTTCTATTTCGTTTGGATCGTTAGTGCGGTTCATTCCTTTTGGTGTAACCCGATAATCTGGCTTGCACTCAATATTGTTTATATCAACAAAAGTTACTGATTTGCATTTATACCAAAAAACCATGAACAATGATTTTACGCCAGTAAGTTGGGTTTGCTGCTGGCCTAAAATTATCTTTGACATTGGGATCATTATTTCTGGCAATTCTCCAAACGCATAATTTACTACGCGCATCTCAATAAATGCATGTGGCTTTCTTGTGTTGAAATCATAGGCCACAGCGTCAAAAATGCTGTATTTGAGTTGAAGGTCACATTCGCAGTTTTTTTCTTTTTTTACGATTGCAGCCAATTCTTTTTCGCGGGTTTTGTTTTCTTCACTGTATGTGTAACGGGTCATATCCTATAGCCTCCGATAGCTTTTCCATTGCGGTTTCAAAATATTTCATAAAGTCTTGCTGGCTCATCTGGTCAAACGAAATGCTGCTTGGAATACGCATAAATTCTTCAGCCAATTCATTGTATTTCATGCTGTAATAACCACACGCAAATTTTAACTCATCGTGCAGATGTTTTTCGGTGGGCCATTTGCCAGTGTCTTTACATACGTTGCGCAGCGCCGCCCAATAAAGATTGTGGTGAGGGTTGGATCTCTTGCCGGTAGGTATCAAGTTAAAAACTTGACCATCAGCAAAATCTTCCATGCGCTGTGCATCGTATTGAGAAACGGGCAATAGCTGCCCGCTCTTTAGGTGTACTTGAATTTTAGGCACTTGCTCGCCAAACTCTGATTTTGTCACCCTCTGTTCTGGTGATTATTTTAATATCCATGTTTTTTGCAGCGGCCCACATTGCATTTCTTTCATTGCCTTTATCTAATAAAATGCTGTGGCCCTTCTTCATTTCACGCAAAATATCACGCCACTTACCAGCACGGCCAGCAGTCGGCATTGGCACTTTTTTATCAATTTTAAATTCCATTGTTTTCTCCTAAACACATGGTTGTGGGGGTGGGCTTCCTGTAAAGTTTATGCACCATTGCCAAACCTTACCCACCCCCTGATTAACCCTTAAAAGGGTATTTCGTCATCCAGATCCGCTGTAGGCGCTGGGGCTTGATGATCGGTGTACCTTACCGGCTCCGCAGAACGCCCACCAAGCAGCTTAACTTCTGATGGTCTAACACCCAAGAAAGTTTTGCCATTGTACTCACGGGTCTTTAAATCGCCTGTCACAGCTACTTGCGTACCTTTTGTAAGATACTGCGATAATTGTGGGCGGTTATAGGATACATCAAAGAACATCACTCCTTTGTTTTCTCCCCAGCCATCGTCAACTGCGACAGAAAAGGAGACAAATCCCCCTTTCGCGTTCTCACGAATTTCACTGTCTTTGGTAAGACGCCCAACGATAGTAATCGCTTTCATATTCCTAACTCCAATTTGCGGTTATTGTTTGCATCAAAGAGCGCGTCATATTGCTCTGACGTTAGCCCCGTGCTGTTAATGAGCTTTTTAAATTTTGGCTCAAACTTCTCAAAAGCTGACGCAGTGCAGTTTTTGTAAAATTCTATAGATGCTTCTACTCTGGCATCTGTGTCTAGTTCCATTGCTGGTTTAGACTGTTCAGCGTGTGCTGCTTCCTTGCGAGAGATGCCATCCATCTCATTAGATGATGCATACTGCCCGCCATGCAAACCCATGCTGGCAAGCGCCCGTCCGATTGCAGAAGTTTCGCACACCTCTACAGCAGACGTTTTAGTAATGTGCGATGATCCGCGTATTTCTTCTGCAAGGCCAGATCCAACAACAAAACCATCCTTGTCAGCGATCAAAGCCCGCACGATAACCGTCTTACCATCGTTATGCACGATCTCAGTTGTGATGCCGTAATCACCGCCAAATGACATGCGGAAAGCTTCTACGCGCTTGGCAACCTCTGTGTATTGTTTGCCACCGCGCTGCTTTACGCCGTGAGATTTATTTAATTCAGCAACAAGATCCATTGCTTGATGAAATTTATTAGCTTGCATATCCTGCTATCTCCTTTTTCAAATCATGGTCATAGTTTGCAGCTTTAACGCCTGTCTCTACAGCCTTAATCATGCGGCTTACAGTATGAGTTGAGATGTTTTCTTTTACAGCCATCTCAATCATAGCTTTAACGATAGCAGCTTGGATCTCTACTGGTGTTGGATGTTTATGCATTTTGTACCCCTACTTGCATTTTGTGGGTTGTACCTATCAGCAATGTAGTCTATGCACAACCCCATAATTGTTTTTGGAGTAAAAAAAATGGAAGCAAGTACAATGTACCGACTTGACAAGATCCAGCAGATGCTTGGTGATCGTCAAGTGCAAGCCATAGCAGATGCTACTGGTCTATCGCGCTGGACTATATACAATGTGCGAAATGGCGTTGGCAAAATACGTTATGAAACAGTTGAGCGTTTGTCAGATTATTTTGAGCGCCAGAAATAATAGAACCGCCAGCGCGGTTGGTCATGCTGGCGGTTCGTAGGGGTAAACAGTGTCGGAGAACACAATGGTACTCCTGATACACTATAGGAACAAAAAATTAAAGGGGTTACTATGTCAAATCACACTTTCAATCCAGAAATCGCTTGCGCTGTAGGTGTCAACGCGGCTGTCATTTACCAGAACATTTTATTCTGGACAGAGAAAAATGCTGCAAATAACCGCCATTTGCATGAAGGTTCTTACTGGACGTACAACAGCATTGCAGCGTTTGAAAAGCTGTTTCCATATCTATCTGGCAAACAGATTAGAACCGCACTGTCTACGCTTGAGAGCGCCGGTCTTATCATCTCAGGAACATTCAATAAGTCGGGTTACGATAGGACAAAATGGTACTGCCCTGTAGGTCAGGTGGATTTGACCCAGAGGGCAAATGGATCAGCCCCAGAGGGCGAACCTATACCAGATAATAAACCAGTTAAAAAACAAAGTAATAATATTAGGGATATTTTATCTACTTGGTTGATTGACGAAGAAGCTGCTGACAGTTTCATCGCATATCGTAAATCCATCAAGAAGCCACTTACTGAAACCGCTGCTAAGAGATTGTCTGAGAAACTACGGTGGATCTTTGTCGGTGGTGGTGAGCCATCTGATGCCTTGGCTATGTGCGAAGAAAAGGGTTGGCAGAGCATAGAGGTTGAATGGTTCTTTAAATCACTTCATGGTGAGAAATCTGATAGCTATAAAAAAGCTATGACAAATATTGAGCAAGCAAAGCGGGAGACAGTGTAATGGATTATGGTCAAAGAGTAGAAATGATTAAGCGTCATCTGGCAGCAATGTTAAGCAGCTATGCAATTCCTAGCCATTTGCGCAGCAGTGAGACAGCGCAGCAGGATGAGATTGATGTAACGGCTAAAGCTTTAAATCAGCTATTCCCAAACAACACTACGCCAGATCATTTGGCCGGTACGTTTGAACGTGCAGCATTGAAGATTAAGGCGGCTCATACCTCACGCTCATGGCCTAAAGCATCTGACATAGCATCAGCTATTAAAAGTTGCTTTGACAAAGCCAGTGGCCGTGACGTTGCTTCTGGGCCTTGGAAGCCTGATACTTATAAGATCAATGCTGAGAGAATTAAACGCGGCGAGGCTGTCGGTGACAATTGGGTAAACGGTAAGCTGGGTGAAGCACTGGTGGAGCGTGGCTTGGTCACTGAGCAGGATCTTCTGCCTTACCGCGAGGCAATAGGTTTTGCAAAACGATTTGAGGCGTGATAGACTTTTAGTCGGGCGTCATACCCTCTGTCTGCTCTACTTCCCCCCTCTGGCTAGGTTTTGCACTGCAACGAGGGGGGTCTTTTCTTTTAGTGGTTCTTAGCATACTATACACAACATATAGACGCACCCTCTAAGGACGGACTTATGCAACCAGAAGTTGAAACCGACACTAACTTAGTGAAAAATAAACCGCCCGCCGCTGGAAAAGGTAGACCCAAAGGCGCTAAGAATAAAAACAGTAAGCTTTTAAAAGATGCTATCTTAGAAGCTGCTGAATTAGCCGGTGGTAAACGTGGCATGGTTGCCTATCTTGAGTTGCAAGCAGAAGCAAACCCAACCGCTTTCATGGCTCTTATGGGAAAGGTTCTGCCATTACAGGTTACAGGATCTGGCGCACAGGGCGAGCATGAGTTTGTCATCAAATGGAAGTCATAGAAATTGACTACACTCCAAGGCTACAAGCGCGAGATTTTCATAACAGATCAGAGCGGTTTGCAGTATTGGTTGCACACAGGCGATTTGGTAAGACTGTAGCTGCGGTTAATGATCTTATCAGAGATGCGCTAACCATTGATCTACCTAACGTCAGGGTGGCTTATATCGCCCCGTATCTCAGCCAATCAAAAGCGGTGGCTTGGGATTACGCGCTAGAATATACTCAGGACATCCCTCATATTAAAGTAAATCACAGCGAGCTTAGGATAGATTTCCCCAATGGTGCAAGATTTCGGTTATTTGGCGCTGATAATTACAACGCTATGCGTGGTTTGTATTTTGATGCGGTAGTGCTTGATGAAATGGCTGACTTTCCTGCATCAGCATGGCCCACAGTCATCAGACCGGCTATCGTGGATCGCAAGGGTCGCGCCACAATAATTGGGACGCCTAAAGGCAAAAACGAATTTTGGGAAATGTATGACTATGCGAAAAACCATCCTGAGTGGTGGTGCAGGATGTTCAAAGCGTCTGAGACAGATATTCTTGATGAGGATGAGCTTGAAGAAGCTAAACGCACAATGGGCGAAGATCGCTATGAGCAAGAGTTTGAATGCAGCTTTGAAGCAGCAATCCAAGGTGCATATTACGCGCAAGAAATGAAAACAGCTACCTCTGAGGGTAGAGTGACAAATGTGCCTTACGATCCAGCCGTAGGTGTTACAACGGCATGGGATCTTGGCATAGGTGACAGCACGGCCATATTCTTTGCTCAATATGTAGGACAAGAGATCCGCATTATAGATTATTATGAAAGCAGCGGGGTTGGCTTAGATCATTATGCAAAGGTTCTCAGCCAAAAAGGTTATCACTACTCTGAACATATTTTGCCGCACGATGTGCAAGTAAAGGAGCTTGGCACAGGAAAGAGCCGTATAGAGACTTTAGACGCGCTGGGCATATCTGACATCACGATAGCTCCAAAGCTTGCTGTAGATGACGGGATACAAGCTGCACGGTCTATGATTGCACGATGCTGGTTTGATGAAGAAGATTGCGCTAGAGGCATAGAGGCATTGCGGCAATACCGCAGAGAATTTGATGAGAGATTAAAAACTTGGCGAGGTAGGCCGCTACATGATTGGACATCTCACGGCGCAGATGCATTCCGATATTTAGCCGTTGGAAAGCAGACGCAGCAAGATTGGGGTGAGCCGATCAGAAGGAATTTGCGCGGCATAGCCTAATGTGGTAGTGTGCGGCATATATGCTCTGCGCGGGGTTTTTATGTCACTTTACGAAAATATCCATAATAAAAGAAAACGCATTAAGGCTGGATCTGGTGAGCGAATGCGTAAGAAGGGTGCGGCTGGCGCTCCTTCAGATAAAGATTTTAAAGATGCAGCTAAGACTGCAAAAGATTTTACGCCTTGCAAGGGATGTCCGACTAGGGGCGCTTGTAAGAAATCAGGCAAATGTCTTATGAAAACTATGGCGGGATAGAAAATGCGTTGTGGATACAAGAAAAAGGGCCGCAAGGGCGGTAAGAAAAAATGAAAAGACCCAAGAAGCGCCCAGAGGGGTTAAAGCCTGTAAGCTTTGGTAGTGATGATAACGGGTCAAAAGCATCGTCAAAATCAAGTGGCAGTAGCGGGAAAGGTGGCGGTAAGTCGGTAGACCCGTCTACATCTAAGGGTCAAAAAGCCATTGCTGCCAGCCGCACAGAGAAAAGTGGCTTTGGTTACTATAATGATGCTGGGAAATATGTTCCTGCATACATAGATGCATTTGACGGTGGTGGGATGAACCAGCAAGGAACGTATTTTGCTGGCGGGCCTTTATCTAATATTTTAAACGTAGCAAAGGTTGCGCCATTGGGCGCTACAGAAGGGTTAGTGCCGCGTGAAGAAATTGGCTACCGTGATCTGACCGATATGTTTGACCAAGGTGGCCCACAGGCAAGCGGTGGTGGCTTTAGAGGCGCGGGTGGCTTTAGTGGTTTAGGCAATATAGCTAATATGCTTGCTGGCAATGAAAGCGAGCGCGTTGGTTATTACGATGAGGGTGGCCGATTTTATGAGCCACCAGCCCCGACACCAGCCCCATCTGGTATTTTAAATGCTGTTCAGGATAATGTTTCGCCTCAAAATTACGAAAGCACTGCTCGCCAAATGCAGACAATGGGCCTTCCAAATTATGAAAGCACGGGTCGGCAAATGAATGCAATGAACCGTCATCCACTAGACTACAGAAGCCAGCATGTTAGAGAAGCTGTAGCTGATGTTTTTGAAAGAGAAAAAGAAAGAGCGGATAATTTAGGAGTTCCATTTGAAGAAGGAAGTGATGCTTTAAACAGATATTACGCTCAAAAGCACATGGCATATTCTGGACAGCCGATGTCTCAGCTTACAAACCCTAGTGTTGATGGTATTCCAAACATAGATCGGCTTATGCCGCCAGTAAACGCCGCGCCACAGGCTGCGCAAGGAATACCTATTGAGCCTTATCAAGCAAAGCCAGTACCTTCTTTATTGCAGCTTGATGCAGGGCCGAATTACCATGCCACAATGGATAGAATGTTGCAGGAGTTAGGAGAAGAAAAGTTTAATGAAATTTTAATGTCTCCCAATTCCGCTCAACTTATTGATTTATATGAGCGTGGCGGGCCATTTAAACTATGACCAAAGCAAAATCTAAAAGCCGAAAGTCTGGCCCAAGCTTATCTGTAGGGCGCGGAGAAAAACTGTCTGTTAAGCGTGGCGGTGGTTTAACGGCCAAGGGTAGAGCAAAGTATAACAAGGCCACAGGAAGCAATCTCAAGGCTCCTGCGCCCAACCCAAAAACAAAGAAAGAGAAGGCTCGCAAAAAATCCTTCTGCGCCAGATCACAAGGCTGGACGGGTGAGCGGGGCAAGGCTGCGCGTAAAAGGTGGAAGTGCTAGATGGCTGAAAGCTACAGGGATCTTTACGCACAAATAACAGGTGATACTTTTAACGCTTATCGTCCTAGAGAGGATGGCGTTGAAGGTCATATGTATGGTGAAGCCACACTAAAACGCGCTGTAGAGAGATTGCAGTCAATGCCCGCTGGCCCGCAAGAAACTTATATGATGTCAAAAATGACAAATATGGGGCCGAAAAAAGGTTTGTTTGCTGGAAGTATGTATGATCTTTCGCCAGAGGCGGGCGAAGATTATTTTAGAAATCAATTAGATAATTTCAGAGATCCAGATAAAAGCAATCTTGATGTCGGAGTGGAAACGCTAAAGACCCTTTTGCATTCTGGCGTAAGTCCTGCAACAAAAATGGGGTTTGCTCGCGGTTTGTTTAGATATTTGTCGGAAAGATAAAATGGCAAGTTTTATAGATTTTCTTTTGCAGAACAGAGGCGCGTTACAGCCAGAATACCGTGATCCGCGTGAAAGTATCGGTAGGCAGTATTTGAGAGAAGCGGCATCAGATTTGAGTGATGCAGTAAACGCTTACGAAGTACCTTCTATGAACCCTGTTTTTACTTTACCAAAGTTACTTCTGGCGTTAGATCCTGCAATTAGATCAGGAACAGGTGCAGCAGTATCAACAGCCCAATCTCTTTCTGAGGGGTTTCCATTTTTTCAAGATAAAAAATCAAGTGACAAAATGGGTCGTGATTTAATCGCGCTGGTTGATGAAAGCCCCGTTGAAATGATGGTCGCGCCATATGCCGGTTTATTAGATAAAGCTGGTGAATTTGGATCTATGGTTAAGCGATCAAGGCCATATCTTCTTGGCGATATATTAGAGGGAAACCCTGATGTTATGAATTTGCCAGAAAAGGGCAGACCGGCAGCAGTGGGTATTCCAGACGCAGGGAGATTTTCTTCTAGGCCGATTGCTGAAGTGCAAAGCGCATCTCGCAAATATATGGATGAAGCTGGCATAGATATTCCAGAATATATTGAATATCCAGAATTGGATCAGCGGCGGGCTAAATACATTGCAGCAGCGTATGAGCGCATGAAGCACGATCCAGATAATCCAGAAGTAAAAGCTGCATATGAAGCGTTAAAAAATGAAACAATGGCACAGTATGAAGCGCTTAAAGATACTGGCATAGATTTTAAGTTTCTGCGCGAGGGACAGACAGATCCATATGCAAAAAGCCCCGCGATGGGTTATCAAGATGTTGTGGAAAACAGAGAATTAACTGTATTTCCTACTGACTTTGGCTACGGTTCTGGTGAGTTTGATGCATCAGACAACCCTCTACTTGGTTTTGTTGGTCAAGTTGGCGATAAAGAAGATGCTGTTGCAAATGACGCTTTCCGCGTTGTGCATGATATGTTTGGTCATTTAGGTGCAGGAAACCCTCAGTTTAGAGCAAAAGGTGAAGAACGTGCTTGGCTAGAGCATAGCAGAATGTTCAGTCCAGAAGCCCGAAAGGCCATGACAACTGAGACACGCGGTCAAAATAGCTGGTTAAACAGTGGGCCATTTGCAGATCAAAATGCTACTGCTTTGGGCGCTGATACAGTGTTTGCCGATCAGAAGGCTGGTTTGCTGCCAGATTGGGCTGTAGATCCACAGGGTATGCCAAAAGGCATTGAGCGTGATGAGTTAGACGAAATTATCAAGAAGTGGGGCAGATAATGCGGAAGGGTTTACGGCAAGCTTCACAGTTAGCAAAAGGCTTGCTTGATTTATTTCATTATTCTGATGAGGTGCGGCCAGTTATTGATCCATTGCAGCATTTAACTAACCCTAATATTCGCGGCATGGAGCGTGAGTTAGCTTATGGAACGCGGTTATCTAAGTACGGTGAAGTGCCAGAAGTAATTTATGACCCTTACCCGCCACAATCCTATTTTGGAACATCTAATTATACGCCCGAAAGTGGTTTGGGTGAAGTTATCCACAAAACAACTGCTGATGAAGAAGCCTTCTACGATGTTTCTGAAGATGTTAAAAGGTTTATGCCTTTAGCGCGTGAAGAAGTAATGGACAGGTTGGCAGAGTTTGACAAGAAATTTACACCGTATGAAGTAAATCTAATGGTGCAAGGCAGGGCAATGAGTTTAGCAAAAGAAGCTAAATATTTGGGCCTTAGCAATAGAAAATACAGGCCAGATGTCTATACTCAATTCAACGAAGTGATCCCGCAAGAGGTTCAACCGTTAGGGCAAGAAATGATGTCATTGGTAGAATACCTAGAGAGCATAAAAAAATGACAGAATATGAAATAGAAGTTGATGATATGGGGCTGGGTTTAATGCGCAGTGATCCATTTTATAGAAGCGTTGAGGTAGTGAAGGAAAAACCTACCGGCACAATGCAGAAGCGTTATTTAGTAAAAGTTGTTGAGCGAGAAGAAAACGCATATTACGCAAAAAGCGTTTAACCTTGGGTTCTCAGCCAAAGTATGATAAAAGTAAGCCAATCTTAGGAGATTTACATGGCGATCACAACTTACGCAGAGTTACAAACTGCAATTGGCGATTGGCTGAACCGCGCCGATCTTGACCAAAAGATACCTGATTTTATTCGGTTAGCTGAAAGCACGTTGAATGATGTTTTGCGTTCTGCTGATATGGTCACGCAATCAACGTCTATAGCAATTACAAGTGGCCGCGCCACATTGCCAGCCGATGCTTTAGAGATTGTCTACGCGCAGGTGGCGTCATCTGAGGATGAGCCTTTAGAGCAAATTACGCCGCAGCAGCTTACAATGTTGCGAAGAACGCGCACAAGAAATGCTGCAAACCCTAGATTTTACGCTATTGTTGGCCGTGATATAGTGGTCACTCCTACACCGGCATCTGGATCTTTGGATTTAGATTACTATCAAAGACTGCCAGTTTTGTCTGATAGCAATACAACAAACTGGCTGCTGACAGATAGCCCGCATATTTACCTTTACACCAGCTTGCTTCATGCAACGCCATTTTTGATGGATGATGCCCGCTATGCTGTATTTAACAATACAGTGAGCCAGCAAGTGATGTCAGCGGTACGTTCTCAGCAAACTCTTGCTTTAGATGATATGAAGATGGCAGGATTTTCTTTGTCAGCGCCTACTGATGTTGCGGCTGCGCAGCAATCGGCTCTGGCATCTGTTGCGGGGTAAGGCTTTTAAATGGCAATTACATCTTATGCCACGTTGCAAGATGCAATCTTAGCTTACGCAAATAAGCAAGATATTGCGCAGTCATTAGATACATTCATTGCCTTGGCAGAAGCAGATATGCAGCGCAAAGTGCGTCACTGGCGTATGGAGCGCCGCAGCACGGCATTATTAGATACGCAATACACAGCCTTACCTAGTGATTTTTTAGAGCCTGTTAGAACAATGCTGACGGGTTCAGATCCATTGCGTTTAGAATTGATTGGCATTGGAGAGTTAGCGGAACGCCGTGAAAGATCCAATGACGTAACCTCTAAGCCAAAGTATTATGCTATCGTAGACGGTACGATAGAAGTTTTCCCGAAACCCGATGCAGATTACACTTTTGAGATGGTTTATTATTCAGATATTCCTGCTCTTAGTGACAGCAACACATCAAATTGGGTTCTGGAAAAGCATCAAGACGCATACCTGTTCGGAGCATTGATGCAGACAGCGCCATTTTTGGGTGATGATGGAAGGTTGGCCGTTTGGACTTCATTGTATCAAAGCGCAATAGATGGTATAAATGCTGAGAGCGAAAAGGCAAAGACTGCTGGCGCGGGTCGGCGTATTCAAATTAGGAGTTACTAAACATGGCAAGCTTTACAAAGGTCAATGACTTTGTTGTAAATTTGGCAAACGCTATGGATCTTGACAGCGACACTTTAAAGGTAGCTTTGTCAAATACCGATCCAACATCAGGCACAAATGTTGTTTCTGATGGCAATGGTGTTTTGGCAAACATCACCGAAATTTCATACACAAACCTGTCATCTCGCACGTTGGCTAATGTCACCAGCACACAAACATCTGGCACATATAAGTTAAGTGCAGATGATTTGACACTGACAGCATCAGGCGGCACTGTAGCGGCATTTAGATATATTGTTGTATATAATGATACGCCTACATCACCGGCAGATCCGATCATTGGGTACTATGATTATGGAGCCAGCTTAGTGTTGAATGATGGTGATACGTTTACCGTTGATATCGGCACAAACGGCATTCTGACACTTACATAAAAAGGTAACTCATCATGGCTAAATTGTTTAACAGGGCCAAGATGACAACCGCCACTACTGGAAGCGGAACTGTCACTTTGGGTTCCGCGTCCAATGGGTTTCAAACATTCGCAGCGGCGGGTGTTTCAAATGGTGATGTTGTCCAATACGTTATTGAGGAAGGTGCGAATTTTGAGATTGGCACAGGCACATATAGCAGTACCGGCACATCACTAACCAGATCCCCGACAGAAAGTAGTAACAGCAATAACGCGATCACTTTAGCCGGTCAGGCAACCGTTTCTATTACGGCTGTCGCTGATGATCTAAACAGGCTTCAGCACGGTGGATCTGACAAGGTTACGGTTTCGTCTACGGGCGCAAGTGTTACCGGCAATTTGGCTGTTTCTGGAACCGTTGATGGCCGCAATGTTGCAAGTGATGGCAGCAAGCTAGATGGCATTGAAAGCGGTGCAACGGCAGATCAAACAGCCGCAGAAATAAGATCATTAGTAGAAAGCGCATCTGATAGTAATGTTTTCACTGATGCCGATCACAGCAAATTAAACGGGATAGAAGCTGGCGCAACTGGCGATCAAACCAATGCTGAAATTAGAGCGGCGGTAGAAGCGGCAACAGACAGTAATGTTTTCACCGATGCAGACCATACAAAGCTGAACGGCATTGAGGCTAACGCAAAGAACGATCAGACGATCACAGCGGGTGGTGGGCTAACTGGTGGCGGCACTGGTGACGTTACCATCAGCCACGCGGATACGTCCTCACAGGCGTCAGTAAACGGCTCTGGGCGTACTTACATCCAAGATATAACCTTGGACACCTACGGGCATGTTACGGGGCTGGCAACGGCTACTGAAACGGTGGTCAATACAAACACGATCCCAAACAATGCCACGATCACTTTGAGTGCGGGGGGTGCGCTAACTGGTGGCGGTAATTTTACAACCGATCAATCGTCAAATGAAACGATCACCTTTAATCACTCAGATACGTCTAGCCAAGGTTCTGTAAACAATTCGGGCCGCACCTATATCCAAGACATTACGTTAGATGGGTATGGTCATGTTACTGGAATAAATAGCGCCACAGAAACCGTTACGAATACCAATACCAATCAATTGACTACTTTTGTCGTTGAGGATGGTGATGGCACAGAAGTTACAATCTCTCAGGGCAAAGAGTGGAAATTTGTTGAGGCTGGCGGGATCAATATTAACTGGACTGATACCAGCACAGGTTCAGATGGCGATCCCTTTGATCTGTCTTTTAATGTTTCAACATCTATTACGGCTGGTAGCGGTTTAACGGGTGGCGGGGCGCTTAGTTCAAACCGCACAATTTCACACTCTGATACATCAACGCAAGCCTCTGTAAACAACAGTAGTGGCACAGTCATTCAAGACGTTACGCTAGATGGCTTTGGGCATGTTACGGGTTTAGCGTCAGTCAATTTAGATGGGCGCTATTACACTGAGAGCGAAGCAGACAGCCGCTTTGTAAATGTCACTGGCGACACTATGACGGGCGAGTTGCAAATAAATGCACGGCTTGATGTTGGTGATGGCACAGGCGGTGATACTGAGGTTAGAATTTACAAAGCTGATAACAACGTCAGCGATCATATTCAGTTTTACAACGGCACAACCCGTATGGGTGAGATTGGCTGCCAAGATACAACGTGGCTGCGTATTAACCAAGTGACCGCCAAAAACATTTATACTCCAAGATATATTAGGTCAGATGGTGGCTTCTTTGTTGATGGTACTACCAAAGGCATAAACGGGTCAGGAAACTTTATTGGCGGCACGATTACTGGTGCGTCTGATGCGAATGTAAGCAATTGGAATACTGCTTATGGCTGGGGCGATCACGCTGCTGCTGGTTATACGTCAAACGTAGGTGATATAACGGGCGTAACGGCTGGTACAAACCTTAACGGTGGCGGCACTAGCGGGTCTGTTACCCTTAATCTTGATAGCACGATTGACGTTACAGAGGTTCATCTTGGTTCAGAGGTTCAGCTACGGGAAAGCACAGACCGTGCTGATTTGCTGCAAATTACATCAGCAACTTCTACTTGGGGTGGCTTGCAAATTCGCAATAGCTCAAACGAGGGCCGCTGGTCATTTATGACCGATGGCTCAACAAGTGGTTTTTATGATGATGAAAACGGCGATTGGGCTGTTCAAATGCAAGAAAACGGTGGGGTTACGCTCTACCACAATGGTGTATCCAACTTCACCACAGGGCCGACTTATATGGAAATGGCTCGCCACCTAGATATGAATAACTATGACATCTATGGATGTGATCAGATATTTCATCACGGCGACACCAACACATACATGCAGTTTCATGCTTCCGATCAGTGGCGCGTTGTTGTCGGTGGGTCAGAGCGGCTAGAAGTTAAAAACTCATCTCCGCATGTTTTGGTTTCTGGCGATCTAAACAGTACATCTGATGAGCGGCTAAAGAAAAACATCAAGCCAATTGATAATGCGCTCGCTGATATTTGTCAGCTTGAGGGCGTTACATTTGATTGGCGCGATACCGGCACTCAGGGCCAAGGCTTCATAGCGCAACAGGTTGAGCCGATTATTCCAGACGTTGTGAATACCGATGAAGATACTGGCATGAAATCTATCAACTATGTCGGCCTGATTGGTCATCTGGTTGAGGCAATCAAAACGCAGCAAACTCAGATTGACGATCTGAAAGCTGAAATCCAATCCATGAAAAGCTAATAGTGAAAGGACACGACGATGGCTTTACAGATAAACGGCACAACAGTCGTAAATAACTCAAGGCAATTGCAGAATATTGCGAGCGTTGACACCACCACAAAGAACGCAATTGAAGCGGCTGGCATTGGGGGATTTTCTATAATTGACACGTTGTATACAAATGCCCCTTCTGGTGGCAACAGCTTGTACGTTAGTGGTGGCAACATACAGGGCACTGGTTTTACTGCTGGAAGTACAGGGGTAATAGGGATTTATAACTACACAGGAAGTAAGTCTAATAGGGCTGGAATTGTGTATACTGGGTCTAACAGTTGGTTTACTAATAGTAGTATCCCAGGGGGGCTTAGTGCTTTGATCCATAAGGGCGGTGGAACAACTCAATGGGTTGGCCCAGCTAGCGGTTTTTTCTATCTTGCGCCAAACGCTTCTATTACAGCGGCAAGCACGGATACTAGACAGAATTTTATATACTATCAAAACATATAATTCGTGATTATTGGGGTTAATTATGTCTATGCAGATGATGAGTGTTTTGGGCAGTGCATTTTTGTTCGCAGATAATCTTCTTACGGAAGAAGAAAATAAAACCCTTTGCTCTCTTTGTGATGAAGTGAGATCGGACTTTAAAGGTAAAAACCCAGAAGGTTGGGATGCGACAAATACCACAACCTTTACTGGGTTTGATCCTTTTCAAGATGAGAGGTTTAGGTTTTACAACAACAAGGTTCAGGAAGCTGTAAACTCTTATGCTGCTGAACATGAGAGATCAGAGCCTATGAACTATTCAAATGGGTGGGTTAATTTCAATAAAACTGGAGAGTTCGTTGAGGAGCATATTCATAGTGAGGCACGCCTAAGCTGTATATATTATGCAAAATCTCCAGAGGGTTCTTCTGGCACTATGTTTAAATCTCCATACAAAGATATGTTTGGCTTTCCAGACAACAGAGACGTTATTGGAAGTGATCCACTAGAAAGAAGGCTTATTGTGTTTCGGTCATATATTCCTCATTTAGTCAGGGCTGGCAAAAACAAGACTGAAAGAATTACACTGGCAAGCAACTGGGTTTAGTGAATGTTAGGTTTTACTCCACTAGCCGCAGGGCCAATAGCAAGCAGCGGAACTCAAGATTATATCTTTGAGGTTAATGCCGGTACGTTTGCGGTTAGTGGGCAGGGCGCAGCAAAACTCATTACTGAGTTTGTGCCAGATGGTCAGTACGTTCTAAACGGCAGGGCGGCTGAGTTTAGCAAAACGATGAATGTGGATCTGGCGGCGGGGTCTTTCGCTGTCTCAGGTCAAACTATCATCTTTGAGCTTGGTTTTGGTCTGATTGCTGAGAGCGTATCATTCGCTCTTACCGGCCAAGATGTAACGCTGCAAAAAGCATTAAACGAAACCTTGGCGAGTGGGTCGTTTGCTCTTGCTGGTCAGGATGCAGATGTAAATGCGCAGCTTAACATCACAGCCGCCTCTGGCTCATTTGCTTTAACCGGCCAAGAAATTACTGAAAAAATCAGTGAAGTAGTTGACGCTGGAAGCTTTACCCTCACAGGCCAAGATGCTGCGGTTAATGCGCAGTTTAACATCTCTCTGGCATCTGGATCTTTTGCTTCTACCGGCCAGAATATTACTGAGGATATATCTGAGGCTGTAGAGGCTGGCAGCTTCGCTCTAACGGGCCATGCAGCGCCCATGTCGTTTAATCTAAGCGTAGATGTGCTATCTGGCTCTTTCGCGTCTACAGGGCAAGCTGTAACGCTGCAAAAGGCTATTAGGTTTGACGCCTCACATGCATTATTCTTTGTTACCGGCCAATCTATAACTGAAGATATAACAGAATTTACACCGGCTGGCGTGTTTGCATATTCTGGGCAAGATGCGTCATTTAGCATTGCAATGAATACCCAGCTTGATGCTGGATCTTTCGCGGCAACTGGCAATGTCATCCCATTCAAAAAGGCGATGAATGTTGACCTTGCGAGCGGATCGTTTGCGCAAACCGGCAATACTGTTCTGTTTAGGGTCGGCAATAGAATGCCAGCCGATAGCGGCGCGTTTTCGCTGGCTGTGTTTGATGTGACGATAACCAAAGTGATGAATACGGATCTTGTCAGCGGATCGTTCTTGTATTCTGGTTTTGATGTTAAGATTAGAGGTTGGTTGGAACCTTTCCAAGAAGCAGAAAATTGGACGGAGCAAGTGGTTGCCAGTGAAACATGGACTGAGGCCGCGTAGCGTGGTACATTGCGCACAACAAAGGATGTAAAATATGGCTGTAAATACCACAAATTATAAATTTAATAAGCCAGTAGTGGGCGCAGATAGCGATAGCTGGGGCGGTGAGTTAAATGAGAATTGGGATAAAATAGACAGCCTTTTATACGGGGCGTCTTATACTGATGGAGACAGCCAAACTGTAGAGCGCATTCAGCCCGATTTAGAACAAGGAAGTTGGGCTGTAAATGGCACAGCAATTACGGCTACAGCTACGCAATTAAACAATATTCCTTCTGCGATTACTGGCGGCGCAACGACTATTGCAAGCAGCAATTTAACTGCTGGGCGAGCGCTTATTTCAGATGGTAATGGTAAGGTCGCGGCATCTTCAACGATTACTACTACAGAATTAGGTTACTTAAATAACGTAAGCAGCAATATACAAACGCAGTTAAATGGAAAACAGCCTACTATAACTGGTGCTGCTACAACAATTGATGGGTCTAATTTAACAGTAAATCGCGCTCTTGTATCTAATGGGAGCGGAAAGGTTGCTGTTTCAGCCGTAACATCTACAGAAATTGGGTATTTAGATGGTGTTTCGTCCTCTATACAAACACAGATTAATGGAAAGCTATCTACTGGTGGCGGCACATTAACAGGAAGTTTGATTGTAGGTGATGGCAATCAGTTATTTACAAATACCGTTACGGAAGTGACTTCTGGATCAGGTGTAACTATTGATAACGTTCTTTTAAAAGATGACACCGTAACCGCAGATAGTCATTTTATTTCTGGTGGCACTGGCGGTCATTGGGAAATTGTTAAGTCTGGAACAACTTTGCAATTTAAAAATGGTTCAACGGTTTTGATGACTTTAGATAGTAGTGGCAATTTAAGTGTGGCTGGAAATGTAAATTCTAACGCAACCCTGTAATCAGGATCGGTAAATGACTTTAGTACCCTTAGATATACCCGCAGGATTTTACCGAAATGGCACTGATTTAGAGCAAACTGGTAGATGGCGTGATGGCAGTTTAGTTCGCTGGCGTGATAACAGTTTGCGTCCTGTTAAGGGGTGGCAGACTAGAAAAGCGAATTTTGCATCAAATACATTGCGCGGTATGCATTCGTGGGAAGCAAACGATGGCACTGCTTATATAGCTGGTGGATCTTACAATGAACTAAAATTGATGACCGGCGGCGGCACTTTAACATCTATTACTCCAAGCGCATTAAATGATGTATCTGCTAGGCGTGTTCCTGAGTTGGAGCGCGGGGTTGTTCTCACTGGTTATGGATATGGCGATTATGGTGAAACTGAATATGGAACAGCGCGGCCTGATGATGGTAATTTTGACGAAGCTACAACTTGGTCAATAGATAATTGGGGTGAGGATTTACTAGCATGTTCTTCATCAGATGGCAGAATATGGTATTGGGATAAATCCGCAAATCCTTCTACGGCTTCTGTTTTGACAAACGCGCCTACTAAAAACTTAGGTTTAATTGTAACAGAGGAAAGATTTGTGTTTGCCTTGGGTGCTGGTGATGACCCTAGAAAAGTGCAGTGGTGTGATCGTGAAGCAAACACCGTATGGACACCCGCCACAACCAACGAAGCGGGCGATATTTTGCTGCAAACCTCTGGGCAAATTATGCAAGGCATTAGAACACGCGGCCAGACGTTAATCATAACTGATGTAGACGCTCATGCCATGAGATATTTAGGCCCACCGTATGTTTATTCAAACCAAAGGGTTGGAACCGCGTGTGGTGCAATTTCACGAAAAGCGGCTGCTGATGTTGATGCCGGTGTTTTTTGGATGGGTCAGCGGGGTTTTCATCATTTTGATGGTAATGGCGTTAGAGAATTGCCGTGTGATGTTCACGATCATGTTTTCAATAATTTCAACAGATCCCAACAAAGTCAGGTGTGGGCTTGGGCAAATACAGAATATAATGAAATTTGGTGGTTTTATTGCTCTGCTGGCAGCACAGATATAGATAAATATGTAGCGTTTGATTACCAAGAAAATCATTGGGTTATTGGTGATCTTGGGCGTTCCTCTGGGGTTGGTAGAGGCGTATTTAAATTTGCGTTGCTCGCTGGTAACAATAAAACACTATACGAGCATGAAGTTGGACACGCATATGACAGCCAGTCAGTTTTCGCTGAAACTGGCCCTATTTCATTAGGCAATGGCGATAACATTATGAATGTGATGCAGCTTATTCCTGATGAGGCTACGCAGGGCCAAGTTCAAGTAAAGTTTAAAACGAGATTTTATCCAAACGGTTCTGAGCAAGAGCATGGGCCTTACGCACCGGCTAATCCTACTGGAGTAAGATTTTCGGGGCGGCAAATGAGAATGCGAGTAGAGGGTGTTACTAATGCTGATTGGCGTGTGGGAAATATGAGAGTTGATGCTTTGCCAGCAGGGAAAAGATAATGCCTAGTCCATTGCCACCACCGATAGGTGTAGATTTGGCTGAATGGGGCAGACAGCTAACATCTTATTTGCAAAGAAATTTAGCAAAATTAGGATTTAAAACATCTGACGATAATCCCTCAGAAAACGGCGTTATTTTATGGGATGATGCAAGCGGTTTTCCTGTTGTTTCTTATAACAATGAATTTAGGCAAATTGTTATGCGTGGCGGTCATGCCACATTTATTAGGTCAACCGATGTTACCGCTGCATCAGCGAATACGGCTTACTCTATCACATATGATGCACCATCTAATTTCAGCAGAATTAATCGTGATGGCAGTAATCCAGAAAGAATTGTTTTTGATGAAGCTGGTGAGTATGTCATTAGTTTTAGCGCAGAAATAGCTTCAACTTCATCAAGTACAGTTACTTTTTATTTTTGGCCCGCAATCAACGGTGTAAACGTAGCTGGTGCAACGATGGTTAATTCGTTGCATCAAAACAATGCTACTTTAGTTGTTTCAAGGACAGCGATTTTTGATTTGAATGCGGATGATTATTTAGAGGTTAAATGGGCGGTGACAGATACTAATGGTCATTTAAACACAACAGCAGCTACCGCTTTTTCTCCAGCTTCTCCAGCAACAACTTTAGCAATTACCAGAAACCATGAATGATCTAACCCCAATAAATCAACTACATCGTTGTAGGCCGTGGATAGAAGATGCTCTTGCTTACTGTGGCGGCACTCACGAATGGGAAGATATTGAAAAAGGCATTATGGAAGGGCGTATGCAGCTATGGCCCGCGCCCAAGGGGTGTATTGTTACTGAAATTGTGGTATATCCTAGAAAGAGAGTTTTAAACATCTTTTTGGCTGGTGGCGAATTGGATCAAATACTAGACATGGATACAGACGTTAAGGCTTGGGCCAAAGAACAAAATTGCACGGCAGCAATCATGGCGGGTCGCATTGGGTGGAAAAAGCCTTTAGCGCCGTTAGATTGGAAAATGCTCCATGCAAACTTTATTAAGGAGATATAAAAATGTCTGGTGGTGGTGGATCATCTACAACAAAGGCAACAGTGCCAGCCTTTTTAGAAACTGCTTATCAGCAGGGAATTGGAATGGGCAGCGATGTTGCGTCAACGGGTTACGTTCCTTACTACGGGCCAGACGTTGCGGCTTTTAGCCCGATGCAGCAAGCATCATTTCAAGGCACTAATCAAATGGCAAGCGCTTTTGGGATGCCTACAGGCGCAGGGCCAGATGGTCAGCAGCAATCATATCTTCCAGAGCCAACGCAATATGCTGGCGGGGTTTCTGGCTATTCTTCAGCGCCAATATTTGAGCAAGCTCAACAGCAATTGCAGGAAAATAGGCCAGCGCAATATGATTATTTAAACAGCTTTTCAATAGATCCTGTTACGGGAGAAATGGGAAGTCGCGCACCATCAAATCAACCCGTTGCACTTGAAATGCAGGGCGGCGGCAGGAGAGGTAAATAATATGGGCGGTTCAGCAAACCCAGCAATGTCACGGATGCCAGCGATTTCGCAAAATCCTTATACTCAAGCCTCTAACGCACAGCAAACGGCATTAGCTGGAACACAGGCCCAAATGGGCTACAGACCGCAACAGGTGCGTCCAACTGGTTATGGGGCAACTGGTTATCAGTCTACGGGATATAATGCTGCTATGCAGGGTGGGCCAGCAACGGCTGCATCTGGAATGGCTAATTATCAAAATCCTTTTGAAAACCAAGTTGTGCAAGCTTCTTTGCGAGATATAGAGGGCGCACGGCAGCAAGCGATGAATACGGCAGGGGCGCAAGCAACATCTGCTAATGCTTTTGGCGGCTCGCGTCACGGCCTTGTAGAAGCTGAAACAAATAAAAACTACACTCAGCAAGCGTTAGATACAGCATCACGGCTTAGATCACAGGGTTTCAATACTGCTATCGGAGCGGCTCAATTTGACGTTGGGCAACAGCAAGCAGTAAACGCAGCTAATCAAATGGCGGCTAATCAGGCTGCGCAATTTGGTGCTGGTGCTGCTAATACCGCTAATCAATTTGGCGCGAGTGCTGCAAATGTAGCGAACCAGTTTGGCGCACAACAAGGCATGACTGCTCAACAGTTAAACCAGCAAGCCGGTTTGCAAGCTAATCAACAAAATCTAGGCGCAGCGCAGCAAATGGCTAATTTAGGCCAGCAATCATTTGGGTACGGTCAAAGCATACAAAACCAACAAATGATGCAGGGCGCTATGCAACAACAAATGATGCAGGATCTTATCAACGCAGGAAAGCAGCAGTATGCAGGATATACTGGCGCACCACAGCAAGGTTTAGCAACCTTCTTAGGTGGAATTTCTGGTGTGCCTAATTTGCAGGGTCAGCAGCAAGGTTATAACGCAGGATTTCTTGACTATCTTATGGCGGCTGGTCAATTCGCTTAGAGGATTTTTAGATGAGTATGAACCCAAACCAAGCACCTAGAAGCGGCCTATTAGGTTTACTTGATCGTGTAAGGCGTCCAGATGAGGAAACCGGCCTAAACTTTGCAAACCGTTTGGGCATGGCCGCATCTGTTTTAAATCCCATGAACCCGCAATCTGCTAATTACCGGCAGCAAATGATGCAGTCTGGTCAAGCTAGAATGCAGGGTCAAGCTCGCAACCGCACCATAGCGGAGCTACAGAAACGTGCAGAGGCGGGTGACAAGGTGGCCCAAAGGTATTTAGAGGCAGTGCAATCACGCGCTCTGGACGCTTCTCAAGGCTTCTCAGGCTATCTTGCTGAAGTGCAAGCTAATGAGAGGTTGCGCCAGACTGAGGCTGCTGCAAATGCTAGGGCAATGTTGGCGGCTGGTAAGGTTAAAAAACCAAGCAAAGTGCAAGCTTATGAATATGCGATCAATCAATTAGGAATGACGCAAGAAGAAGCTTTGAAATTTGCTGATAGCAGTCAAACAACAATTATTTCTGATAAAGGCGTTGACGAGTTTGCAAAGTTAGATGCAAAAACTTTGTCTGAGGCATTTGGCGTTGGTGCAAATGCGCAAAGAAACATGGCAAATATTAACAGGTTGGAGCAACTTTTAGGTGAAACAGAAACCGGCAGTATGGCTGCACTCAAGTTTGCAGCGGGCAATTTTGGAATAGAAACTGAAGGCTTAGATGATTTGCAAGCTGCTGCTGCCTTAATCAATTCCTTAGTTCCACAGCAGAGGCCAGCGGGTTCTGGGCCTATGTCAGATGCGGATTTGGCTTTGTTTAAACAATCGTTGCCGCGTTTAATCAATCAACCGCGAGGAAATGAAATTATTTTACAAACCTTGCGTGGCATTGCTCAATATGATGCTTTAGGTGCGCAGATCGTACAGAAATATCGTTCTGGTGAAATTGATAAAGATGAGGCGTTTCAACAATTGTTGAACCGTCCAGATCCATTTGCTTCACAGGCAAATCCATCTGATTACTTGCCATAAGGGAATTAAAATGGATTTAAGTAAATTTTCATATGAAGAAATTGAAGGCGCAATGAATAAAGCGCTGGCTGCAAAAGATTTTGCAAATGCCTTGATGTTTGATCGTGAATTAAACAGACGACAAAAGACTTCTACTCAATCTGGTGAAAAAACTGACATAGTTGAGCAATCTCTATCTGGGATATATGAGGGTTTGGCGAGCGGATTTGGTGCGCCAGTAGACATCGCGACATCTGGGTTGCAAAAAATTGGGGTTCCAATTGGCGAAAAGCCTGTTGGCGGGTCTGAAAGTTTGCGAGATTTATTTCAAGCATTAAGCGCAGATCAAGCAATTTCAGATGTGAAGCCACAAACAAGAAGTCAACGCATTGTGAGAGGCGGCACTGAAGCAATCGGAGAGACTATACCGGCTGCTGCGACAATAGCTTTGGCTGGGCCAAAAGCGGCATTACAAGCAGCGCCTTCTATTTATCAAGGTGCAAAAAACGCTTTGGCGTCTGTTCGGACAGAAGCGGCTAAAGCTCCGACAGCATTTGCGGCTACTGAAGCTGCAACAAGTTTTAGTGGTGGCGCGGCTGGCGCTGGTATAGAAGAATTGTTCCCAGACAACCCAACGGCTGAGACGATTGCAGAAATTTTAGGTGCTGTCGGCGGCGGGAAAATTGCGCAAACAGCAGATAAAATTTTAACAAAAGCACCTAAAGGCCCATTGTCTGCTGTTGATTTAAAAAAACAAGCTGGAAAGTTGTATGAATTACAAAAAGCTGAAGGATTGTCTGCACAACCGGCGGTAACAGATAAAATTTACAGCGATGTTTTTCGTTTATTAGATCAACAAGGATATTTAACTCCTGTTCGGGGAAGTAATAAAGTTAGAGTTGCCCCTGATTATACAAAATTGCGTATGGTTGTTTCAATTCTTGAAGGGTTTGCTGAAAAGGGTATGACCGCTGCAAGCATTCAAACCACAAGAAGGGCAATATCTGGTAGAATGAATGACGCCAAAGGTGAAGAAAAAAATGCTTTGAGAAATGTACTGAGAACATTTGATGCAAATACTTCTGAACTTGCGCCAGAAATACAAGTTGCTAACGCTTTATATTCAAGAGCAATGAAGGCAGATCAAATTGAGGAATTGTTATCTTTAGCAAAATCCAGAGCGACTTCTAACAATTTAGATTTGGAAAATGCGGTGCGAACGGAATTTAGACCGCTTTATAGACGTATTATTCAAGGCAAAGAAGCTGGATGGACGCAAACTGAAAAAGACCAAATTGCACAAATTGTTGAGGGCGGTTCAGCAGAAAATATAGCAAGATTTATCGGTAAATTTGCGCCTACGGGGTCAGTTTCAGCTATAGCCTCAATAGCACCGGCTGGCGTTGCTGGAATGTTGACGAGAGATCCTTTAACTGCTCTTGGCGTTGCAGGAACGGTTGCGGGCGTTGGAGCAACAGGCAGAGTAGTGGGTTCTCAGTTGCAAAAAAGAAATATAGATAATCTTTATCAAAGTATTATCCAAAGCAGAAATATGTCACCGGCAGCGCAACAAAGAATGCGGGCAGCGTTGACTGCTTATCTATCTGGGCAAGCTGCGACACAATAAAGGAAACAAAATGCGCTTAGAACCATTAGACGAAGTACAGATTGAAAGCATTGTTTCCAAAGCAATTCAAGATGCGGTGGATTTCATAGACGGTGAAATAGCGCCTCAAAGGATTAAAGCTCAACGGTACTTTGATGGGGAAGTTGACATTGGCTATGAAGAAGGCCGGTCAAGAGTTGTAGCAACTAAGTGCCGTGAAGTTGTGCGTGGCATGAAACCTTCTATTCAGCGTATTTTTTTAACAAGCGAAAAGCCTGTTGAATTTGTGCCGCGTGGGCCAGAAGATGTCCAATCAGCAGAACAGGCTACGCAATATATAAGTTACAAGTTTCAGCAGCATGATGGCTATCGTGTGCTGAACGATGTTTTCCAAGATGCTATGGTGAAAAAAGCGGGGATTGCTTACGTTTACCATAAAGAAAACATGGAAACAGAGATCCACACATTTACCAATCTTACTGATGAGGCGTTTACTGTTATCGTCAAAGAGGATGATGTAGAGGTTTTAGAGCATGAAGCTCGCATGACCATCACGGTAGATGAGATGGGGATGGAAATAGAAACCCCAGAGCATGACGTTAAAATTGCGCGGTCAATGCCTCATGGCGATCTATGCATAGAAAGTGTGCCGCCAGAAGATTTCTTTGTAGATAGAAACGCCCGTTCTGTTGATGATTGCTACTGTATTGGACACAGCACAGAAATGCGGGTTTCTGATCTTTTGGCTATGGGATTTATTTTAGATGACTTGGCTGGTCTTGATGGCTCTGAATACAGCACAATGGACGATGAGGCAGAATTTGAGCGCCGTGGATATGCTACAGATGACGATGATGAAAACACCTCTACAGCGTCTAAAAAAATTACTGTAACAACAGCATATATGGAGCTTGATATAGAAGGATCAGGTGTGCCGGTCTTGTATCAATTTCTGTGTGCTGGATCTTCTTACAAGCTTCTAAATTTTTATGAAGCAGATCACATTCCATACGCTATTTTTGAGTGCGATCCAGAGCCACACGCTTTCTTTGGTACATCCCTTGTAGATTTGGTTATGGACGATCAGGACGCCGCTACAGCGATGCTACGGGGTGTTTTAGACAACGTGGCGCTGACAAACAATCCAGCATTGCAAATTGTAGATGGACAGGTAGCGGTTGACGATCTTTTAAACAATGAGATTGGCCGAATAATCAGGGTCAAATCACCGGCAGCGGTAACAGAAATGACAGTGCCATTTACTGCTGGTCAAACTTTACCGGCGATGCAGTATTTTGACCAATTGGTAGACAACAAAACCGGCGTTAGCAAAATGGCGCAGGGTCTTGATCCAGACGTTTTAAAATCTTCCACAGCAACAGCAATCGCTGCATCTCAAGAGGGCCAGACGGGCCAAGCTGAAGTAATAGCCCGTAATTTCGCTGAAGGCGGTATGCGTCAGTTGTTTCGTCGGATGTTAGAATTAATGGTTAAACATACTGATGATGAGCAACTAATGCGCCTCAATGGTACTTTTGTTCCCGTAGATCCTAGAGCGTGGGATGTGGAGATGGACTTAATTGTTAATGTTGGTATTGGCACAGGGCGCGAAAATGAACGCGCTGCGGCGTTGCAACAGGCATTTGCTATACAGCAACAGCTATATCAGACATACGGGCCTCAAAACGGCGTTGTGACGCTTACACAGCTACGCAATACGATGGCTGATATGCTGGCTTTAGGCGGCATTAGAAACCCAGACAGATATTTCATGCCGATGACGCCAGAAATAGAACAGCAAATGATGATGCAACAGCAACAAGCTGCGCAACAAGCTGCACAGCAGCCCCAGCCAGATCCAAATGCGGCGTTTTTGCAATCAGAGCAAATGAAGGCACAGACAAGAGCGCAAGTTGACATGGTAAAAGCGCAAATGGATCAACAATATAAAATGCATAAGCTTGGCATGGATGATGATTTGCAGCGTGATGAGATGGTGCAGGATCTTGCCGTTAAGGTTGCTGAGATCCTTGGGAAATACGGCACTGCTGTTGACGTTGAAGGCGTGAAGCAAGAGCAAAACGCTATTCGTGAGCATAACGCTCAAATGATGGGAATGTCTGGTGGATATTGAAACAAGAGCCAAGCGCTCACAATCTCTGCTGCAAAATGATTGGTTCAGAGAAACCATAGAGGATTTGCGAGAACATCAAAAAAGTGTTTTTGCAAGTAGCGGGAAGGATGACGTATCTGACCGCGAGGAGGCACACGCAATTCTGCGGGCCTTAAATGCAATTGAGCATTTGCTGCAAGCCGATGTGGATGCAGTAAAGCTCCTTAATAAGAAGGGAAAGCACCGTGGACACGACTAACCCAATCAACGGTAATGACTTAGGGGCTGTTGCCGATAATTTGATTATGGAAGCTCCAAATCCGCAAGAGGCGATAGAAGATGCTGTAGAGGTAACTGATGACGATCAGCCCGAAATGGTGGAAGCTGAAGCTGAAGTTGTGGATGACACTGAAATCCAAGCCAGTGAAGAAAGCGTGGATGAGGAATACGAGGAAGCTGAAGAAAGCGAAGTTCAAGAGGAACCTCTTTATCGTGTCAGAGTAGATGGCGAAGAAAAAGAGGTAAGCCTAGATGAACTCAAACGCGGGTACTCAGGGCAAAAGTATATCCAAAAGGGCATGGCTGAAGCGGCGCAAGCCAAAAAGCAAGTTGAGGAAATAACTCAGAAAGTGACCCAAGAGCGTCAAATGCTTGCACAGATGATGCAGCAAATCCAAAGCGGTGAAATACCGCCTGTGCCACAATATCCATCAGAGGAACTACGCGCTAGTGACCCTCTAGGCTATTTAGAAGCAGAGGCAGAATATCGCCGTGCCGTTGATAAACGCAATGATTTTGACCGTAAGGCTCAATACGTTGCGCAACAACAACGCGCTCAAGAAGAACAGCAACACAATCAGTTTCTTGAACAGCAAGCTATGCGTTTGCAGGAATGGATGCCTGAGTTTGCTGATCCCGAAAAGCGCAGTGTATTTATCAAAGAAATGACTACTAAAGCAAAGAAGCATTATGATCTGACAAATGAACAGATTTCTACTGTGAAAACTGCTGAAGAAGTTATGATTTTGAACGATGCTTTGAAATGGCGTGAGCTACAGCAAACCAAGACTACTGCTAATAAAAAAGCAGAAGGTGCGCGGCCTGTAGTAAAACCGGCAGCAAAGCGGGCAGCAACGGCAGGAAAAGCTACAAAATCTAAACAAGCAAGAGCGCAGATGCAGAAAAAAGGCGGCATTGATGATGTTGCTAATTTTCTACTCTATTAACTTTTGCAATGAAAGGACACAGCAATGGCTGTTACTGCAAACACAAACGAGACATATGATGTCACAACGATCCGCGAGGATCTCTCAGAGGCTTTAGCCTCAATAACGCCTACAGAAACCGTTTTTATGAGTGCTATTGGAACGCGCAGCGTTGATAATACATTTTTTGAATGGTCTGAAGTAGACTTGGCCGCAGCAGCGACAAACACCCAAATAGAGGGTGACGTTGGGCTGTCTAATTCTGCGCCAACAAACGCAGTACGAAAAGGCAATTACACCAATATTAGCGCTAAGGTTGTAGAAGTTTCTGATACAAACCAAGCAGTCAATGGTGTTGCAAACGCTCAAACAGTAGCCAAGCAAGTTGCCTATAAGTTGTCTGAAATGAAACGTGACATGGAAAAAATGTGTCTGTCAAATGTAGCGGGAAATGCAGGGGCGTCTGGTACGGCTCGCGTTACTGCTGGTTTGCCAGCATTCTTGACCACTAACGCTTCACGCGGAACTGGCGGTGCAGACGGTACTACATCAGGATCAGGATCATCTGGTTATCCAAATGCTGCTGCAACTGACGGTACTCAAAGGGCCATTACAGAGGCGCTCCTAAAAGGGGTAATTGCTGATTGTTGGGATGAAGGTGCAACACCTTCAATTGTTCTTTGTGGATCTGCTCAGAAGCAAACTATCTCTACCTTCACAGGTAACGCTACACGTTTCAAAGAGGCAGAAGATAGCAAGCTGAACGCTGCAATTGACGTTTACATCTCAGACTTTGGCGAGTTGCAAATTGTTCCATCCCGTCACATTCGTTCGCGTGATGTATTTGTGCTTGATCCAAGCTACGCAGAAATTGCGTATCTGCAAACTGCAAAACAGAAACCATTGGCCCGTACTGGCTTGTCAGAGCGCCGTTTGATTTCTGCTGAGTGGGGTTTACAGGTTACTTCAGAAAAAGCGCACGGCGTTGTTGCTGATGTAAGCTAAATAAGGCATATTAGGGGGGCAGAAATGCCCCTCTATTCTTATGGAAGGTTGATATGAAAGTTAAAATTATCACTGACAGAGGCCCGTTTGTTGATGGTGTACGCGCAAAAATGGGCGACATTGTTGACGTTTCAGCGGAAGAAGCAAAGCTAATGATGTCATTAGAGTTTGCTATGCGGGCAGAAGAAAAGCCTAAAAAGCCAAGGAAGAAAAAAGATGACTGATAATCTTAGTCTTAATACTTCCTACAAAACAGAAGATGATAAGCTGATTATAAACCGTTCTCAGGATGTCAGCGCCATTTTAAATTTTAACAAAGAAAAACAAATAGACGGTCATAACCGTAAATCAGATATGCGTCACGTTGGTTCTTTGCCATTTGTGGTTGTTGAAAAATGGATCAATGAAAGTGGTCTAAAAATTGGATCACCAGAATTTTCTGAATATGTTAAAAGAAAACTTCTTTCTGGTGAATACAGTAAGTTAATGGTTCATGGCTATTAGGGCGCGAATAATGAAGTTTATTGAAGATTATACAGGCTTCTTAATAGCTATAGCGGGCGCATTTTCTGCTGCTGGTTGGTGGATTATCAACAATCTTTTAACAAATAAATCTCAGATTAAACTTCTTGAGCAAAAAACAGATATGATGCATGAACTTCTTAAAGAAATGCGCGACGATCAAAAAGAAATGCGGCGCGATATTCAGAATTTAGCTGTCAAGTAAAATGTGATATGGTTGGGCCATGATTTGCGCCCTAACATCTATTGCCTTTGGAATGTTTCCGCAGGGGATCATGTATAAGGCTTGCCGGTATCGCTGCCCGCGCCCGTCATTTTATTATCATTATCCAAAAATATACAGAATACATCCTGATGCGAAATGCTTGGGATACATTATCGTAGGGCAAGATGCATGATAGATCCTATCACAGCGATAGCTGGGGCCACACAAGCCTATAACATGGTAAAAAAGCTAGTTTACGCTGGTCGTGAGCTAGAGGATGTTGCTGGTCAGTTAGGTAAGTGGTACGGCGCAGCAGCGGATCTTGGCCGCGCAGAACAGCAGCGTAAAAACCCGCCTATCTTTACTAAGCTTTTTTCATCTGGATCTGTGGAGCAAGAGGCGCTTCAAATTATCATTCACCAGAAGAAGCTGGCAGAGCAAGAGAAAGACTTGCAGCAAATGCTGAATAACCGCTTTGGCTATGGCACATGGCGTGAGATGGTGGAGCTACGGCGCAAGATTAAGAAAGAGCGCGAGGAAACGCTGTATAAGCAGCAAGAGCGCAAAGCCGCATTTTTTGAAACTTTGCTGTTGATATTACTATTTGTGATGCTGGCAGCTATCATAGGGGGCGGCACATGGTTGACTGGTTTGGGCGCTGGGTGGTGGTAAATGGCTGACGGTGTGCAGGGTGCAGGGCAAATGCCGTTTGATGTAGCGTCAAACATTCACCAGCAAACCAGAGCGCGTGAGCGCATAGAAACGCACTTAGCGGAGCAGAGGGTGGAAAAAGAGCATAGGGCCAACCACAGCCACTTAGAGGCGCTCGCAAAGCAAAGATTTGATCTAAACGAAACTTATGATAGGTTTGGCCGCAAGACTACAGCGGATAGACCGCAAGGAACGAAAATAAACATAGAGGTTTGATATGACTATAGCTATGGAAAAAATATTGGCTTGGAAAATAATGCCGCGCATTATGATGTTGGTTATGACTGTCATGTATATTCGCGTTATAGAATGGGGTATGAGCCTTGAAGATTTGTCAACACAGCAATCCGCAATGATTAGCGTTTGCTCTGGGGCCATGACGGGCGCGTTTGCCGTGTGGCTGGGTTCTGAGAAATGATTGACAAGCTGATAGCGCCGGTCACTGGCCTCTTAGACAAGTTCATTCCTGATGCTGACGAGAAAGCAAAGCTCGCGCACGAGATTGCCACTATGTCACAGCGTCACGCGCAAGACTTGGCCCTCGCTCAGATACAAGTCAACGCAGCAGAAGCTGCAAGCGGAAGTGTTTTTAAGGGTGGCTGGCGTCCTTTCATTGGTTGGATCTGTGGGCTTGCTTTTGGTTGGCATTTTATTGGTCAGCCTGTTGCCCTTTTTGTCGTTGCGCTAACAGGTACACAAATCCCGCCATTGCCAGAGTTTGACATGGGAACGCTGCTGACTGTTCTGGGCGGCATGTTGGGAATTGGTGGTCTGAGGACATATGAAAAGCAGAAAGGCTTAACCAAATGAGAGAGATTAACGAGATTATAATTCACTGCACAGCAACAAATCCAAGCTGGTATGCAGATCGGTCTGTTGATGATGTAGTCGCAGAGATTAGGCGCTGGCATGTAGAAGAACGCAACTGGTCTGACATTGGCTATCACGCAATCATTCACCGCGATGGATCTGTGGGCTATGGAAGGCCCGTAGAGCGCTCTGGGGCGCACTGTAGAGGCCGAAACAAGTCATCCATAGGGGTGAGCCTAGTGGGTGGCCGTGGCGGCTGTGCTGACGATGCTTTTCTGGATAACTTTACGCCAGAGCAGGAAACAGCTTTGCGTGAGTTAATTGTAGAATACAGCGCCAAGTTTCCCAGCATCAAAGAAATATCTGGACATAATTCCTACGCTAGAAAAGCTTGCCCTTGCTTCGCCGTTAAAGATTGGTCATAAACATAAGTCGGGGCTGGCTCATAGGAAACTGTGACAGGGTTGTGATGAACTTGCTGGCCCCACGAAAAACCCCGCCACTAAAGGAAAAAAATAGTGACGGGGGAGAAGGTTTTACCCTTCATCTATGCCGCGTGGGAGTGCGCAGCATTCTGTTCTAAGCGCCGTTTGCGAATATATTGATTTACGATATTACGGCTGCACCCTAATTCTGCCACAATTTCGTCGGTAGTCATACCCATTTCTAAACGAGATAAAATTTTTGATCTGTAAGTGTCTGGCCTACCTGCGCCATTGGTTCTCTTTTGTTTTAAAACCTGCTCTTGCGGTATCCCCCAGCTTGGATTTTCCCCAAGCAAACCTTTAGATTTTATATATTTCATATCTGTTTTTGCCATTTCTTTCATTTTGGCGGCTAATGTGGCTTCATCCATGAATGCTCTTTCCTTCTTTTTGTAGTGATAAGATAAATGATTTCAATTCTGATCTGGCGCGATCCAAATCTTGTTTTACGTTAGGGTGCGGATCTAACCTAAAGCTTTCATCTTGCAAACGATCTACTTGCCCCCGCAGAAACCGCAAATGTGCGTGATCGGCTGATGTAAGGCTCTGCATTTATATACCCCCCTTTCTGACTGCGTTTGAAATTGATCTGCCAATAGTGGCAAAATCTAACAAGGCTCTTAGCATCCCATTCCAGAATATCTGAAGCCTCTGCATAAGTGTAATCATCAGCAAGTGATTTGACCAAAGCAATCTTTTCTTGCTGGTGTCGGTTGCGGATTTCTGCCCAAGTTTCCAATTTACTGCTCCTTTTTTGGCCCGTTTTTAATTTGATTTTGAAGATCCTCTAAAAAGATTTCCCCGCTCTTTTTTCTTTCTATCCTTTGGTTGACGCCAATATTTAGAATTATCTCCTGTACAAATTCGTCAATCACATCTACCGAAACAAACTTTTCCCTTTTATTCGTAAGTTTATTAATTACTGGCCCATGCTCTGTTGAATTTCTCATCATGGCTTCTAATCTGTCGCAAACGTAATGCATAAATTTATCCATTTTGCTCTCCTTGTTCTGGACGTGGCCTTGGTTTGATGTTTGGGATAGGGCGGCGGTAATCTGCTTCACCGCCCATCTCTACGCACTGAGGCTGAAAAAGGCGCTCAAGATTATAATATTCAGAAAACGCCTTGCATTCATCTGGTGATGAGAAGATGACAAACGCCATGAAAACGGGTTCAGCTAAGGTCATTTTAGTCATTGATTACTCCATAGCTGCGCCATAGCTGGTTGCGCGTTGGAGTGTGCTTGATGCCTTGCACGATTTCTATGATTTCATCTAACGTGCCATAGAGAGAGGCAGATTTAAGCTGTGCGTTGAGCATATCAACTTCAGCATCGGTTGGCCCTGTGTTGCATCCACAAGCCTCTGTGATGGTTACGCTGTCATCAAACCAGTTGTGCTGGTGTGCGTAGCTAATCAGGCCAGTGCCTTTACATTCTTTGCAAGTGTAGCTCACTGGAATACTCCGACAAAAAAGAGGCCAATAAACAGCATCCCAAAGATACAAAGAGCGCCTATGACATCCCCAAGGATGCCAAGGCTGTTTTCCATATCGCGCATTAGAGCGCGGAGTTTGTTAAGATGGGTCATTGTTTTGGCTCCCCTACTCTTGCAACAACAATCGTGTTGCCATCTTTGTCTTTCGCAAAGCGATCTGGATCATCAACACCGTAGGTTTTTCCCCCAAAAAGATAATAAGCGGCTTTTTGTTCTAGCTTAATTTGATCAACAAAATCCATGCATTCATCTTCTGAATTACAAATGCAAAAGTTTTTAGAATTATCTGCCGCATAAACGCCATATGCGTTTTTAAATGCTTTAATTAAGTAGCCTCTATAGATCATATCTTCCTCCTGTTGGTGTGGGGGCCGCAGCCCCCGTTGATTAGGCGCGAGGTCGGTAGCAATACCAACCGCCGACTTTGCCTAAATGCAATTCCACTATTCTATCGCCCCCGCGATTACTGCATTTAATTGCAAACAATTTATGAGAGGGTAAGTAGATAAATGACAGTGTATGACGCCCAAATTTAAATATTTTATTTCTCATATCTTCCTCCTGTTGGCGTAGGGCAGCTTACGCCGCCCTCCATGATTTGATTTCTTCCAGCCATGTCATCGCCTCGTTGTAGGCGACAAGCTGGATCTCGTCAGCCAAGCATGAAATCGGCAAGCCAAGCTCGACCAGCTTGGTGCGTTGCATTCCAACGTTGCGCACGCGGCACAAAAACGCTTTCTTGGCATCTGCTTCTGTCTTGAAGCCGCGCACGGAAAAGCAATTTTGCTTTCCGTCTTTTGTGTTAAAAGCTCTGATTTCGTAAGTGTTAGACATATCAATCTCCTCATTTGATATATATACTTTAATCTATAAATTTGATAACTGCAATAGCTAATTTTTGGTATTTTGACATAATATAAATAATTGATATGGTCACGCCATGTATAAGGTAGAAATAGAAGTATCAGGACAGCCCCAAGGAAAGGGCAGACCACGCTTTACCCGCACTGGTCACACTTACACCCCGACAAAGACAAAAGAGTATGAAGCCCGCATTCAAGCAGCAGCATGGTCAGCTATGAAGCAGCATGGCCTAGAGCCGACAGACAGGCCGGTTCACGTTGATATGGTGGCTTTCATGGACATACCTAAAAGCTGGTCAAAGACCAAGAGGCTAGAAGCGGAATATAATGCCCTTCGACATACCAGCAAACCTGATTTGGATAATATTATTAAAGCTGGATTGGATGGCATAGTGGGAGCCGTGATAAACGATGACAAACAGGTTCACAGCATCAAAGCCAGAAAAGTGTATTGTCATCCTGATAGAGGGCCAGTTCTCTATATTTCGGTTGCATGGGAATAGCTGTAATCTGGCCCATACGTTTCACGCCACAGCTTCGGCTCACGATGGAGCGCGATTTTGGATGTGTCAAAAAGACCCTGATGATGCCCTTCACATAACGGGATACAGCTTAGATCTGAACGCTTGCTAGTTCCAAACCTATCATGGATGGGATGATGGGCTTGCGTGGGGCTGCGCTGCACTTCACCAAACGCCTCACAGATGCAGCAATTTTGCTGGCGTATCCATGCAAGGAACTTGATGCTTTTCTTATCCTTTGGAGCCTTGAGGCCCAGCGGCGGCTTATTTGCTAAGTTGGTCATATGTTGGATCGTATCCTATTGCTTCTGATAGCTTGCTCATAGCAGCCTCAAAGAAATCCATAAATTCTTTCTGATCCATTTTATCAAACGCAATGCTATCTGGAACATAATAAATCTGGCCCGTTACGCCGTTTATAACGCTCTTGTAATAGCCGCAAAGCATTTTCAGATCGTTGTGCAAGTGATCCTTTGTTGCCCACTTCCCTGTGGCCTTTACAACGCCTGTGAGCGTGGCCCAATAGAAAGCGTGATGCGGATTAGAGCGATTGGCAACTGGCTTTAAATCGAATAGCTGCCCTTCGCTGTAATCTTCCATCATATACGCAACGTGCTTGCTGATTGGTTCCAACGTGCCATTGCGCATAGTGACTTGCAAATGCGGATGATCACCACGGGATTTCATCATCTATATCACGCTGGGGTTGATCGTGTTCTTGATGCTGCACTTCTTCTCTGGCCTTGCCGCCAAGCAACGTCACGGCAGAAGCGCGAATATCCAGATAAGGCTTGTCGTTATAGATCCGCATTGAAAAATCACCAGAGACAGAAATCTTGATGCCCTTCTTCACATAGCTCACGATGGCTTGCGCTGCCTTGCCCCAATAGGCGCAATCAAAATATAGGACGCTTTTATTTGCGCCATATCCATCTTGAACGGCCACAGAGAACTTTAATACGGGTGTACCTTTATGCTCACGCAATTCTGCATCTCTGGTGACGTTGCCGGCGATTACTATATTCTTCATTTCATTAACTCCCTCTTGCGATTATTGTGAGCATCAAACAACATATCATACTGCTCACTTGTCAAACCGACATGCTCTATTAACTTTTTATATCTAGCCTCATTGGCCGCGAACTTCTCAGCATCACAATTCTTGTAAAACTCAATGGCTGCATCAATTCTGGCATTTAAATCAAGCTCCATCGATGGGCCTTTTTTATTTGCCACGGCTGCATTCCCATCATCATCCTCTGGCGCAATCCCTGCCAATCCCAGCAGCCCATAACGCCTTGCGTATGTAATCGCAGAGCCAAGACCCTGCATATCGTTCTTGCCCAGAACCAAATAAACCTTGCTGTTAAAATCTAAGCCAGATGAGTGGAGCAGCTTGGTTTCCACAAAATGCCCTTCCTCGTCCTTATCGTTGCGCTGTAGAACAGCAAAGCCATTAGCATGGAATGCACCCATCGTGGCGTTTACCACCGCTTCAAGATCAGCATATTTGCTTTTGAAGTGCGGGTTTTTGCTGTTCTTTACGGCTGCGC
>Ga0255756_1000658_pt1 | contig 41100 bp, 36 predicted proteins | sample 011ome_20_FD_179956 | JGI IMG/M metagenome (GOLD analysis project Ga0255756, IMG submission 179956) | Coastal salt marsh microbial communities from the Groves Creek Marsh, Skidaway Island, Georgia - 011509CT metaG (version 2) | ecosystem: Environmental > Aquatic > Marine > Intertidal zone > Salt... | reverse complement strand
ATCGTAAAGCGCATCGGCATTTTCAACCGATGGGCGTTCGGCTAGGCCGAATAGTTTTTCAAATGCATATTCTAACCATACGCGGCTTGGCGTCGCGCGAAACAAGTGATAGCCGGCGCAAAACCGAAGCCAAATCGCCCGCTTATCCGCGTGTTGATGCCCGTCCTGATCGACAAGCCCTAACTCCGCCAGCGTAGCCCCTTGCGAGACCAGCATCCGCAACACATAGTGATCCGGGCTTACAAAAAGATCCGTTGGATTTTTGAAATGTTCATTCTGTGCAAACCAGGCAGGATCAACATGGCCATGCGGGCTAATAATCGGCAGATCACGCACACCCTCATAAAGCCCGCGGGCAATGGCGCGACGGGTGGGATCAGCGGGAAGCAGAATATTTGGATCGTGTAAAGGCATCACAGCTACCGCGATTGTTTCCAACCCATATTGCGATTGTTCCAAAATCAGAGCAAGCCCAAGTTGCGCCTTTTCACATCCGCTCGGCCGGCGCCCTGCACAGGCGGATCAGAGCGCCCAATGCTGCAGCAAAATAGACGCTACCCGATTTTCCTGCTCTATCCGTGCCATCGTTTTTTTAACGCCCATCAGGCGTTCGTTTGAGGCTTAAATCACATCTGCCAAACGCGCACGCACCAGCCCCGTATTGACGCCATATTTGCCCAATTCGCCGCTCAACCTTTGGTGCTCCATTTTGGGGCAAAGATCCTGTACCACGTCAATCCCGCGGGCCTGCGCTTTGCGGGCCGTTGCTTCATGCTTGACGCCAATTTGCATCCAAATGGTTTTTAACGCGGGCCAGCAGGCCAACGCATCTTCATAAATCGCGGGCACCGCATCCGATTTTCGGAAAACCTGTACCATATCGATCGGTTGCTCAATTTGATCCATGCGCGCATACACCCTCTGCCCAAACAGCAACTCGCCCTCATATGCCGGGTTGACCGGGATAATCGTGTAACCACGCCGGCTCAAATACCGGGCCACAAAATAACTGGGACGAATGGCATTAAGACTGACGCCAACAGAGACGATGACCTTGTTGCGCACCAAAACCTTACGCAGAAAGGAATCGGAATAGGCCTGTTTGCTGTTCATGATATTCTTACTCAGTAGCGCTGCTTGCAGCATCTAGACGGCAAAATGCAGCATGGGTGGAGGTTGCATCCTCTAGTTTGCGCGCAATTGCAACCAGAAACCTGCCTCAGCACCAGAGCCGAGGGTGAGGTACTGAACCTGCCAGGTTTTTTAGTACCGCACAAACACTGTGCAGCTTGCGCAAAGCGCGCGCCGCCGATTGCGCATTGTGGACCCAAAATCACTCCGGGGTGAAATAAAGCTTGATTGTTTTATCTGGGAAAATTAGGCCTAAGACATCAGAACAAAGTCCAAAGGGTCACTTGAATGAAAATGATGAGCATCGTCGCGGTTACACCCAAGGAAGACGCGATAGATGAAATTGCAGAGCTGATCACCGAAAGCCGCAAAGACGGCGTGGCCGGTTTAGAGGTCTATAGCATTGTGCACACCCGAGACGACGAATTGGTTATTGTAAATCAATGGGCCTCGCTGGATGCATTCATGGATTACGTGAATGGGCCGCATAATATGATTGAATTGATTGAACATCTCTGCCTGCGATATGATGAGGAAAATGTCTGCCGCGCCTATTCGGGGGCAATCCTTGCCCAGCATAGTCAAGCGTAACGACTCCTGCGGTGTCTTTGGCAATCTACCGCAAAAAGTGATCAGACAAACCCTACGGCTGCTATCTTCCCCGTTCAGCTAAGCCAGCCCCAAAAACAAAACCCATCCGGCCGGCAAATATCTGCGCAGCGCTGCATAAAAGGCAGGTCTTTCCCCGACATCAACGCCGCGCAGCGCCCAAACACTGGTGGTAGATTTCGGATCAGAGCGGTTTCAAAACCACGAAAGTTGCATCCCGCGGCAAATCGGGATGTACAAGCCTTTTCGTCGGGCCAAACCGCGCCACGCAATGCTCTAAAACCTGATCTGAATTTGCATAATAAATATGGCTCTGGGGCGAAATTCGCGCGCTTGAGGCCACTTGAAGATTGAAAATCATTGCCACCTTGGTGTGCGACCAACAGGCCTGCAAAGTGTCAAATACATAATTTTGCCATAGCACGAGATCGCGGGTGGCGGCCAAATTGAAAGGTCCGGACATGACAGAGAAGTCTTGTTCTTGATCCGGCGCGGGGCTGCATATGAAGCGCGCCCAAGGCTGTTCAAACTTGCGCTTACAGGCCGCAATCAATTGTTCTGAAATATCATAGCCGATATATGATGTGACCGAGCTGGCTGGCCGCTTGAGCAGATAGTCAACCAAGGCACCATAACCGCAGCCAATATCCGCCAAGCTAAACCCAGCTGCCCCCGACAGCTTGTCAATTTCGCACAGAATGATTTCAAATCGACGGGTTTGCCGCGCCTCTGTTGCCCAAAAGCTGCCTTGCGGCGTGGATCCAAATTGCTCAAAGCGGTTCCAATAGATCTGACTGAGTTTGTTTTCGAAGGTTGAATTCATGCGCGATATGCTTTCTCCGGCGCCAGCATAACAACCAAAGCGCCGAATACCAGCCACCAAAGGGCCAGCCTTACTTTACGAAATCGCTCTTTTAAAAATCAAAACCCAGCATAAGGATGCTGGAGCATTTCGCCTAAATTTTCCAGCGCCACGCCAACCAACCTGACTTTATAAAACCTAGAAGGTTTCGCTCGACAGTTTTTGATTTAAGGATATCGAAAACTCTTTGCCCGAGCGTTGGCAATCCGCAGTTCCCATCCGAGCGGGTGTTTTTTTCTGCGCATCGCGGCTGTGTTTTGAAATGCGGCGCGTTTTAAGCGGTGTTGGCCGCGCAATAGCAGCTTGATAGGTCGCCCATTGAAAGGTGGAAGATGGATTTGTAACCTGCATTCTGCCCTTCCGTTCGCTGATCGAGTCACAAATTAGTACGGCGCATTTTGCAATTTGTTTAAGCAAGCAGCGCTGTACAAAAGGGGCCTTTGAGCGCAAGCCTTCAAGACAATCGGCCCGGGCTGCGCTGGCTGTAGAAAGACGGAGTTATAAAATTACACCTAAATAGCATCGATCCGTGGGTAAAAATCAAACATCAGCATGGGATGTGCTGCGCGCTGGCCGCCGTTAAAAATGCCGGAACGTGAAATTTAGCTTTTTTGCGATTTTAAAAAACTGATAACACCGCGCTAAGGGGCTTTTTAACCTTGGCGGCGGCGGGAATTTCAGCGTTTTTCGCAGGATAGCCAACCGGTAAGATCATCATTGGTTTTTCATTCGCCGGGCGATTACAGAGTTGGTTTAAAAATGTCATTGGATTTGGGGTATGTTCCAAACAGACCAACCCACTTTGATGCAGCGCTGAAATTAAAAACCCAATAGCGATACCAACGCTCTCAGTCACATAATAATGTTTGAAACGCGCACCATCCTCGGTCAGCCCATAGCGCTGCGCGAACACAATAATCAGCGCAGGGGCCTCGGATAAATGCGCCTTCACAGAATGCGTGCCAATCGGTTCTAAGGCAGAAATCCAAGCATCTCCTGCCATTCCGGCATAGAATTTTTGTTCTTCTTCTTCCGCGGCCAAGCGGATTTTCATTTTCATCTCTGGGTTTTTGACAATAACGAAATGCCACGGCTGTTGATTGGCCCCAGAGGGCGCAGATGCGGCAACAGAAATCGCGTTAGACAGCAACAGATCAGGGATGGGGGCGGTGTCAAAATGGCGTACAGAATGCCGCCTGCGCATTTGAGCCAAATATGCAGCCGACACCTCTTCGGCCTCTTGCGCCGTCAAATGGCTTCGGTCTGGAAGCGGGATAGGCTGGTAGGTCATGAGGTCATCACTTTTGCAATTTTACCACAACAGTTTTGCAGCGATATAAGTCTTTGCCAAGCCAAAAGCCCAGTCTAAGCGCTTAAAAAGGCTCGGCCTGGCTCGGGTTGTCTACCTTATCGACCTTATCATTGTATTTTTCGCCCCATTTATACAATTCAACCAGAATCGGCACTAAATCCTGAGCTTTTTCTGTAGGTGTATAAATCTTTGACCGCCTATTCTCTGCGTCAACGCAACAACAAAGCAGACTTTCCTCTTGCAGTGTTTTCAAGCGGTTTGCCAATATATTGGTCGAAATTTTTTCCGGAGAGGCGAGAAGGTCGTTAAAATGCCGCTTTTTGCCAAAGATCACATCTCGTAACACGATCAAGGACCATTTATCCCCTAAAACGCTTAAGGCTTGTGCAATCGGACAGCAGTTTTTTCGCTTCATGGCCTAAACACGCTCAAAAATTTATATTCTCGTAAAATTGTATGATATTGGAATTGAAAGTATTGCAGATCTATTTTTGATCAGATAGCTTGCAATTTGCAAGTGAATTAATGAGTCTTGCAAAGAAAACATAATTTTGTGCAGTAACCTTGCTTACGTCTCCAAAGGAATATTCAAAATGGCGCCCCAAAAAACATCCTATGGAGAGCTTCTCCTGAACAATCGGCTCATCGTTCTGGTTGCCTTGTTGATCCTTACGTTAGCCGGCACTTTTGGCGCAAAAAACCTGTATTTTGACAATGATTACCGCAGTTTCTTTGGTGACACTAATCCCCAATTGGAAGCCTTTGAAAAACTCCAACGCACCTATACAAAAATCGACAACGTACAATTCGCGATTGATCCTGAATCGGGAAGAGCGAACGCTCCAAAAGTGCTGGCCGCCATTGAAGAGTTAACGGAGATGTCATGGCAAATTCCCTATTCAATCCGCGTTGACAGCCTTTCGAACTATCAGCACACCGAAGTGGAAGGCGATGATCTGATCGTGAGAGATTTGTATTTTGACGCGGCGAATATGAGCGCTGACGAACAAAAACTCGTTGATAAAATCAGCTCAACCGAGCCAACGCTAGCGGGCAAAATTCACGACGCGCAGCATCGCAGCACATCTGTAAACGTGACGATCCAATTGCCCGGCAAAAACGCCGATGAAGTGGCCGAAGTAGCCGTTGTTGCGCGTGAGATCGTTGCCGAAATCGAAGCCAAACATGATGTCAAAATTCGTACGGGTGGCATTATTTTCTTCAACAATGCATTTTTAGAAGCCTCGATGAATGATATGGGCTCGCTGATCCCGGCGATGTATTTGGTCATTCTGGCGGTCGCTTACATATTGCTTCGTTCGCTTTATGCAACCGCAATGGTTTTGGTGATCATCGTTCCTAGCATTTTGGTTGCGATGGGTATTGGTGGCTGGATGGGGGTTGGATTAACGCCGCCCTCAGCAAGCGCGCCAACGATCATCACCACTTTGGCGGTGGCAGATTCGATTCACTTTTTGGTGACATTGATGAATCGAATGCGCGCCGGCCATAGCCAACGCGACAGCATCATTTACAGTTTGAAAGTAAACGGAAAGCCCATTTTCCTGACCAGCGTCACCACCGCTTTGGGGTTCCTGTCTCTTAACTTTTCAGATTCGCCCCCCTTTCACGATTTGGGCAATATCACGGCGGTTGGCGTGGTTGCGGCTTGGATCTATGCAGTCACCTTGCTGCCAATTTTGATCAGTTTTGTGACGTTAAAACCCAAAGCCACGATCGAAAAGCTCGACGGTGTTATGGGTAAATTGGGCGTGTTCATTGCCGATCGCTACAAAACCGTGATGACACTCAGCATCGCGGCGTCGCTTGGATTGTTGGCCTTGATACCTTTGAATGAAATCAATGATGACTTCTTGAAATATTTCGATGAATCGATCCAGTTTCGCGAAGATTCTGAATGGATTGGACAGAATTTAACCGGCATCAACCAAATTCAGTTTGATCTCAGTTCCGGTGAACCAAACGGTATCAGCTCGCCCGATTTCATCAAGAAGATCGCGGCCTTTACCGATTGGGCGATGAATGAAGAGTCCGTCACCCATGTGCAATCGATCTCTGACACGTTCAAACGTTTGAACCGTGATCTAAACGGCGGCGATCCAGCTTTTTACAAAGTGCCAGAAACCCGCGAATTGGCCGCGCAATATTTGCTGCTATATGAACTGTCCCTGCCCTATGGGCTGGATTTGAACAACCAATTGGACATCAATAAATCTTCAACGCAGATTGTGATTACAATTGAAGATATGACCACAAATGAAGTCAGGGCTTGGTTGCAACGCGCTGAAGACTTTCTTGCCAATGATCTGGGCATCAACACCTATGCGGCCGGTCCCACGGTGATGTTTGCCTATATCGCCGAGCGTAATATAAAGAGCATGCTGTCGGGTACTTTCTATGCGGTATTGCTGATCAGCGGTGTGATTTTGATCGCGCTCAAAAATGTGCGCCTCGGCGTAATCAGTCTTGTGCCAAATCTCTTGCCCGCGGGGCTCGCCTTCGGCCTTTGGGGCTTGCTTGTCGGGCAGGTCAACATGGCTGTTGCCGTGGTTGCGGGCATGGCTTTGGGCGTTGTGGTCGATGACAGCGTGCATTTTTTAAGTAAATATCAAATTGCGCGGCGCGATGAAAAGCTTTCGCCCAAAGACGCGGTTATCTTTGCTTTCACGGGGGTCGGAACCGCGCTGTTTGTTACGACCATCATTTTAGCGGCAGGCTTCTTTATCCTTGCGCAATCCAGCTTTGGCTTAAACAGCTATATGGCCAGCCTCACCGCCATTGCTTTGATCATGGCATTGATTGCAGACTTGACTTTATTGCCGGCGCTGTTGATTGCTTTGGATAAAGATACACCCTCAGAAGCGCCAGAACAGGCGGCCGATCATGACCCAGAAACACCGTCAATGCAGCCAGCATCTTAAGGAGAAAGAGATGAAATTTTTACCCCTGATTTTGATTGCAGGCCTGACAGGTCTTAACCTTTCCTCAACCGCAGCTGCCTCTCCTGAAAAGGGGTTAGAGATTGCCACCGAGCTTGACAAACGTGATACTGGTTTCAAAGATTCAACCTCTACAATGGTCATGGTTCTGTCTGACCAACATGGCCAATCCACCCAACGCGCGATCAGAAACCGTACCTTGGAAGGCTCAAGCGAGGGCGATTTATCGCTGGTTATATTTGACTCGCCCGGTGACGTGCGCGGAACCGCGTTTTTATCGCATACAAAAAAGGCAGGCTCTGATGATCAATGGCTGTTTTTGCCTGCGTTAAAACGCGTGAAACGCATCGCCTCATCGAACAAAGCCGGGCCTTTCATGGGCAGCGAATTTGCCTATGAGGATATTGCGAGCCAAGAAGTCGAGAAATACACCTATAATTATCTGCGCGATGAAAAGGTAAATGGGCTCGATTGCTTTTTGGTGGAGTATGATCCGGTGGACCGGAAAAGCGGCTATTCCCGCCAATTGGTATGGATCGATAAAAAGGAGTACCGGCTGCAAAAAATCGAATTTTACGACCGCAAAAACAGCCTACTAAAGACACTCTCCTATGCAAATTATAATAAATTTCTCGGAAAATACTGGCGGGCAGATACCCTGAGCATGGAAAATCATCAGACGGGCAAGAAAACCCAATTGCAATTTTCGGACTGGGCCTTTCAAACCGGCTTGACCGAAAAAGATTTTCAGCAAAACGCGCTTAAACGTATCAAATGAAGCCGCTTCGTTTCTCTTGGCCCGCAGTCATATTACTGACCTGTGGGCCCGCCATCTCGGGTGAAGTCAACCTGACCATATCCCCTCAAATCAGCTATTTCCCAAGCCATGCTGAGGGAACCATTGAATATGGTAAATCGGTTGAACTAAAGCTCGATGCATATCATGATTTTGACGCCTATCGTGCAGAGCTTGAAGTGATCGCGCGCGCAGATGCCGATGACAAGGGCCGCAGATTGGTTGAGGCACGCCAAGCCTATCTGCGCCGATCCTTCAGCAATTTCGATCTTTATATCGGGCAACGCCAAACCTTTTGGGGCAAAGCAGAAAGCAGAAACGTTGTTGATGTTATCAATCAAAGCGACGCGGCTGCAAATCAGGGGAGCGAGGCAAAATTAGGTGCCCCCTCGCTATCGCTTGATGGCTATTTTGATTTCGGTGATCTACAATTATGGTATATTTCACAGTTTCGCGAGCGCACATTCAACGACAAGAATGGCCATCCCAGCAGTGGCTTAAATGTGACCACAAGCCTCTATGAACGCTCTGAGGGCAAAGAGGCAGATGATATTGCGGCGCGGTTTTCAACCTTTTCGGGCGATTGGGACTTCGCCGTTAGTGGTTTCAAAGGCACAGCCCGCGAGCCACTTATTACACCAAACCAAGACAGTAGCGCGCTAAACGCAACCTATATGCTGCAGGAAACAATCGGGTTTGAGGCACAATTTACCGGTGATCCAACGCTTTTGAAATGGGAAAGCCTGCATGGAACACAATCGGGGGCTGGCTTTGACGCCGCGGTCGCCGGTTTAGAATATACGCTTTATGGCGCTTTCGGGCAGGTGTGGGATCTTGGGCTTATCGCTGAAGGCCAATATGACACCCGTCCACAAGCGGCGGCCGAACGCTTTTACAGCGCGGGCTTACGCCTAGTTCTGAATGATGTCAAAGATACAAGCTTCTTGGCATTGATATCGCAGGACCAAAAGCAAGAGCAGTCTTTGATTGCCTTTGAAGCATCGCGGCGGCTGAACGACTGGTCCAGTTTGGAATTGCGCAGCCAATTCTATGACGCCCAAAAAAACGGTTTGGCTTTCTCGGGCATCGCTGATGATGATGTGATTTCCCTTACCGTAAATATGTTTTTCTAAAACCACCCGCTGTGAGGCCAGACCGCTGCGACTTGAAATTTTGTTAACTTTGATCGCAGGCAGTCTTTTCGGTGAATGGATCTTTGGGCTAAGCTCAGGCGAACCCAGTAAGGAGGCAGCGCTATGCGCCATGCCAAAACCCTAGAAGCTCTTTCGCAGCTTTTGCCCGGCCGCCTGAGCACATCAAAATCGGATCGCGATCTTCATGGCCGGTCAGAAAGTTATTTTGATCTTATGCCGCCCGACGCGGTGGCTTATGTCGAAACCACGCGAGAGGTTCAAAACCTGCTCGAGATCTGTTCGCAATTTGAATGCCCGGTGATTGGGTGGGGCACCGGCACATCGCTTGAGGGGCATACCTCGGCGCCACGCGGTGGGATCAGCGTCGATTTCTCGCGGATGAACAAAATACTTCAACTCAATGCTGAAGATATGGATGTTCTTGTGCAGCCCGGGCTCACCCGTGAAGCGCTGAATATCGAATTGCGCGCAAGCGGGCTGTTCTTCCCGGTTGACCCCGGGGCCAATGCTTCATTGGGCGGCATGGCCGCAACGCGCGCCAGCGGCACAACCACCGTGCGCTATGGTGGCATGCGGGAAAATGTAAAAGCATTAGAAGTTGTTCTTGCGGATGGCCAGGTGATACAGACGGGCAACCGGGCGCGTAAATCTTCTGCTGGCTACGATCTCACGTCGCTTTTGGTGGGATCCGAAGGCACTTTGGGGCTGATCACTAAACTTACCTTGCAGCTGCATCCGCAGCCAGAAGCCATTAGCGCCGGCATCGTAGCTTTTGACAGCATGGAGCAAGCGGTAAACGCAGTGATCGCAACAATTCAAATGGGCTTGCCCATGGCACGGATAGAATTCGTTGATGGTGCAACCGCACAAGCCTTTAACGATTATGCGGGCGCTGACATGCGCATTCAACCACATCTGTTGTTCGAGCTGCATGGCAGCGATGCCAGCGTGGCTGAAAATGCCGAATTATTCTGTGATATCTGTCAAGAATATGGCGGCGCCGGGTTCCAATGGTCCGCGCTGCCCGAAGAAAGAAACAAGCTTTGGACGATGCGCCATAATGGCTATTACGCGGTTCTTGCAAGCCGCCCCGGCGCGCGTGCGATCGTAACTGACATTTGCGTGCCAATCTCCGCACTGGCGCAAGCCGTAGAAGAAACCCACGCAGATATTGCCCGAAGCGCGATCAGCGGGCCTATTTTAGGGCATATGGGGGATGGGAATTTCCACGCCATTCTGCTTATTGATCCTAACAATGCATCAGAATACAGAGCTGCAATGCAGATTTCCGACCGTATGGCCGAGCGCGCACTGGCCTTGGGCGGCACCTGTACCGGCGAGCATGGCATTGGCATGGGCAAGCTGAAATTTATGGAGCAAGAGCATGGTTTAGCCTGGGAGGTTATGCGCGGCTTGAAACACCAAATGGATCCCTTGAACATCTTAAACCCAGGTAAATTATTACGGCAAAATTAAGGCCTCGGATTGCAGATCAACGCCCTGCAAGAAGAGTCTGAGCCGCAACGCGCGCCGCATCCGTAACCTGCGTTCCCGAAATCATACGCGCGATCTCATCCACGCGCTCTTCGCGATCAAGCTGTTTGATCCGCGAAACAGTATGGCTATCTGTTTGATGTTTGCTGACTTGGAACTGTGCATCACCTAATGCGGCAACCTGCGCAGAATGGGTGACCACCAGGACTTGTCCAGATTGTGCCAGCTCTGCCAAACGTCGGCCAACCGCATCTGCTGTAGCTCCCCCGACCCCGCGGTCAATTTCGTCGAAAATCAAAGTTGCGTGCGAATTATCTGCATTGAGGCACACTTTTAGCGCCAATAAAAACCGGCTTAATTCACCACCAGAGGCAATTTTTCCCAAAGGCCCCGCCGGCGCGCCTGGATTGGTGGCCACGCAAAAATCGACTTGATCAATCCCCTCAGGGCCTGCGGCGGCCGCGGTCATTCTGGTTTCGAACATTGCCCGCTCCATTTTCAGCGGTGCCAATTCTAAGGCCATCGCTTGATCCAGCTTTTCGGCGGCAGCGCGGCGCGCAAGCTGCAACTCTGTTGCCCGCGCCCCATAGACATTTTCGGCTTCGGCTTGCGCAGCCCGCAAGGCTTTCAAATTATCTGCACCAGCGTCCAAACGCAGCAAACGCGCGTCTAAATCGCCTGCTAAGTCAGCCAATGCATCAACATGGACATCATGCTTACGCGCCAAACCGCGCATCGCAAACAACCGTTCTTCAAGCGTTTCAAGCTCATGCGGGTTGAACCCGATTGCGTCTAAACACGCTTCCACCTCATTCAGCGTATCTTGCAATTCATTCATCACGCGCGCCAAACTGTCGAGCGGTGCATCTAATTCATCGTTTAACTGTGCAGCGGCCTCTTGCAGCCAGCGTTGGGCATCATCCAGCAAAGCTTCGGCGCCCTCGCGCCCCAATGCGTGATGGGCTTTGGACACATCTGCGCGCACCCGCGTCGAAGCCTGCATCAGCCGCCGCTTCGCATCCAACGCATCCGCCTCGCCAGGTTTTGGATCCAGCGCGCTTAATTCAGCCACTGCATGGCGCAGAAACTCTTCTTCGCGGCGCAACTCTGTCACTGCTTCGTTTTCCAGTTCAACCGCTTTGCGGGCGCGCTCTTTCTCGCTCCAAGCTTTGGCAACCGCCGCTTTCAAAGCGCCATATTGGCCATAATCGTCTAATAAATTGCGATGCCCTTTGGCGTTTAACAAGCCGCGATCATCATGCTGGCCATGCAGCTCGACCAAATGTTCGGACAGTTTGCGCAGCAATTCACCTGATACCCTACGGTCATTAATCCAGGCCGTTTTACGTCCATCTCGCCCGTTGACACGCCGCAATATCAACTCTTGCGAAACAGGCAATCCATGCTGTTCGAGTAAATCCAAAACAGGGTGGTCATCGGGCAAATCAAACCACGCGCTTACTTCGCCTTGCTCGGCCCCTTGGCGCACCAGATCAGATGGTCCACGCCAGCCAAGTACGAAGCCCAAACTATCAAGCAAAATAGATTTGCCCGCCCCGGTTTCTCCCGTCAGCACGTTCAAGCCGGCCCTCAGCGAAAGCTCAAGATGATCAATAATCAAGATATCGCGAATATCTAACCCTTTGAGCATCGCCTTAGCCCATCTGCTTCGTCACAGCCATTCGCCTTTTACAACCTGTCGGTAGACTTTGCTCAGCCATCCCGTACCCGATACTTTTGGAGAATACCCCTTCGATTTAAGCAGCGCGAAACTGGCGCGATACCATTCGCTTGACTGATAATTATGCCCTAAAATCGCCGCCGCCGATTGGGCCTCATCAACCAAACCAAGCGAGAGATAGGCCTCAACCAATCGATGCAACGCCTCTGGGGTTTGTGATGTGGTTTGGAAATCTTCAACAACCACTCTAAACCTATTCACCGCCGCGCCATAATGCCCAGATTTCAGATAATAGCGTCCAACTTCCATTTCCTTGGCGGCCAAATGGCTGAACGCCAGATCAAATTTCAATTTTGAGGGTTGTGCATACTCGCTTTCGGGATATTGCTCAATCACAACGCGAAAAGCTTCAAGCGCCTGCAATGTTAGACCCTGATCGCGGCCAATATCCGAAATTTGATCGTAATAGCTTAACGCCAAAAGATATTGCGCATATGCAGCATCTTCATCTGCTGGGAAAAAATCGACATATCGCTGGGCTGCGGCGCGGCTTTCATCATATTTCTTGCCTTGATGATAAACGAATGCTTGCATGATCAAGCCGCGTTTTGCCCATTCAGAATAGGGATAGAGCCGCTCTATTTCACTGAAATATTGCGCACCTTGATCATAGCGTTTCTTGTTCAGTTCTATTTCAGCTTTCTTAAAAATCTCTTCAGGGCTGAAATTTTCAAGATTTTCAGGCTCTTGGCTTTTAAAAGCATCCTCACACCCGGCCAATAAAAAAACGCTCAACAGCGCTGCGGCGACCCCGTGGCGAAACCCATATGCCTTCATTCGCGAACATTCCTTTTGTACATGTCACAAAGCCGCATTCTCTCCGGCCTCATGGCGCAGTTGTAACATAAAAACAAAGGGATCAAAAAGAGCGATCTTTAAGACGCTGCGCGATATTCTTCCAAACAAGCCCCGATACCGGGCAATATTTGCAACACATCATCGCAACAAGAGACGCGTTCAAAACTTCCAGGCGTGGCGAATAAAACGCATAAGAGGTTATTGGTGATCGCATGCCCGGCACGATGGCCGATATAATGTCCGATGATCGGAGCGCCGCTTAGGGTTAAATCGCCCAAAGCGTCAAGCATTTTATGCCGCACCGCTTCATCGGCGTGCCGTAAACCACCCGGGCTTAGCACTTTTGCGCCGTCAACCACCACGGCATTTTCCAAACTGCCGCCCCGCGCCAACCCGTTCGCCCGCATCCTATCAACATCCACGCTGCGGCAAAAGGTGCGGCTGTCGCATAATTCGCGCACAAAAGAGCCGTTTGACATATTAATCGTTTTGCTCTGCACGCCAATCGCCGCGTCTTTAAAATCGATATGAAAGCTCATCTTGGGGGTATCACTTGGAACCAAACGCGCCCAACCTTGATCGGTTTTAAATTCTATGTCTTTCAAAATTCGTATCGCCTCGACAGGTTGATCCAATTGCGTCAGCGGATCTGCCAATATCTGGCGCACAAAGGGAAACGCGCTGCCATCAAGGATGGGCACTTCGGGGCCGTTAATTTCAATCCTTGCGTTATGCACACCGCAGCCTGCCAGAGCCGAGAGCAGATGCTCGACGGTTGAAACAGAAATGCCCGCTTCATTCACAAGTTTGGTGCATAATGGGGATTGCACAACCCTGTCCCAACGCGCCGGAATAGCAGTATCCCCAATGTCTACATCGCTGCGGAAAAAGCATATGCCGAAATTTGCGGGTGCCGGGCAAAGTTTAAGCTCGACCTCCTCACCAGAATGCAACCCAATGCCGCGAAAGACTAGAACCTTAGAAACAGTGGTTTGCAAATTAACCCCAACACTCTCTTTTTGACGCTAAATATGTACCGCAAATGGGCCAATCACCACAATTCAAACTTTGTTACGCTCTGAAACATGGTTACTCAAAATCAGCATGAATTTGCCCAATTGCACGTTGTGCTGGCGCATCCCCTCTAAAAGAGAGGAAGCAGCGCTTGACATATCGGTTAATTTAATTCGCCTGACGGCGCAAAAAAGCGGGCACTTCGATCCGTTCTTGCTCCAAAGGCGGCTCGGCCGATTCTGCTGTAAGAGCGCGCGAAACCGGTGTTTCTTGCGGCGCTGCAGGCGCTGTGGCCACGCTCGAACGATCACTCTCTGCACCCGACATGCGGTTGATAAGCGATCCAATTCCAAACCGCGGGCGCTCGGAGGCCGCAGGCTCTTCTTCAACCTGATTTTGAGGTTGCACCGAGGCGGGGGTGGTTTTCACCGCAGCCCGAAGGCGCGCCATCGCTTCATCGGTTGGCACACCCGCCGCCGAGACGCGCACTGCCGTATCTTCGCCCAATTGCAGCGGCGCGGCCGGTTGCCCTTGATAGGCAGGAGGCGGCAGGCTGTCATCCTGGCCCCCCAATCTCTCGTCATGCGGCGCAAGCGCCTCATCCAAACCATGCGCGCTTTGGCCATCTGCGAACAAATCTGCCTCGGGCGCAGCCGGCACGGTCAGTTCTGGCTCGCGCTCCTGCGCCAAAGTCAGTTCGGCAGCCTGCTCAGCAGCGACCAAGGGCTCAGCCATGCGCCGGCGTGGTTGGGGAATTTCATTGCTGCTTTCGCTCACGTCAATGCCCGTGGCGACGACTGAAACCCGCATTTTACCCGCCATCTCTGTGTCCAGCGTTGAGCCGACGATGATATTGGCATCCGCATCCACTTCCTCGCGCACCCGATTGGCCGCCTCATCCAATTCAAACAAGGTTAAATCTTGGCCACCGGTGATGTTGATCAAAACGCCGCGTGCGCCGTTAAGACTGATTTCATCAAGCAATGGATTGGCAATTGCTTTTTCAGCCGCCTGAATAGCGCGGTCTTCGCCCTCAGCTTCGCCCGTGCCCATCATCGCCTTGCCCATTTCATCCATTACGGCGCGCACATCGGCAAAGTCCAAATTGATCAAGCCGGGGCGCACCATCAGATCGGTGACGCCTTTGACACCTTGGTACAAGACATCATCCGCCATGCTGAACGCATCTGTAAAGGTGGTTTTTTCATTCGCCAGACGGAATAAATTCTGGTTCGGGATGATGATCAGCGTATCAACCATCTTTTGCAGAGCCTCGACGCCCTCTTCAGCCTGACGCATCCGCTTAGCACCCTCAAACTGAAACGGCTTGGTGACAACCCCAACCGTGAGCACCCCAAGTTCGCGCGCGGCTTGCGCGATGATCGGTGCCGCGCCTGTGCCTGTTCCGCCCCCCATTCCGGCAGTGATAAAACACATATGCGCGCCCGCCAAATTATCGACGATTTGTTCGATGCTTTCTTCAGCAGCGGCAGCTCCGACAGACGCCCGTGCGCCCGCTCCCAAACCCTCGGTCACTTTGACACCCAATTGGATGCGGGTGCTTGATTGGCTTTGCTGCAGCGCCTGTGCGTCGGTGTTCGCAACGACAAATTCAACGCCATCCAGCTTTTTGCTGATCATGTTATTCACCGCATTGCCGCCAGCGCCACCAACGCCAAAGACGGTAATTCTGGGTTTTAGTTCGTCATATTGGGGCACTGAAAGTTTCAATGTCATGGTTGATCCGCCTGTGATTTGTCCCATTTTGGGAACGTTTTAATTATTGAGAGAATGGTAGCTAAATAAATTCAAAAGGTCACGCAAAATTACGATCTACCTGCTAAATATGGGCAATTTTGCGCCCATAACACCCGATCTAGGCACCAGCCTTCCCCCAAGCCCTACCAATTATCTTTAAACCAGCGCATTGCGCGCTTCAAAGAACGAGTCGGATAGCGCGCTGGTGTCATCTCAAAATCCCACCATTCATCTTGCGGATGCGCGGCAAAAAGGCTTAAACCGACCAAACCGGCGCAATTGGCGCCCGCGTAAGCTGGCGGCAATCCGTGGATGCGCAACGGTCTGCCCAAGCGCACTTGCTGACCCAGCAACCGACTGGCTAAATCATCTATTCCCGGGATCTGGCTGCCGCCACCCGTCAGCACGATTTGCTGCGCGGGCAGATGATCGAACCCGGCAACATCCAAGCAAGCTCTTATATCTTCTAAAATTTCTTCCATTCTTGGCCGAATGATGCCGATCAACTCGGCGCGGCTGACCATGCGTCGATCCCGCTCCCAATCACCGGTATCACCGCCCATTTCGATCATATCCCGATCATCCATACCGGTGGCAATCAGCCCTCCATGCATGGTTTTAATCCGCTCCGCCAGCGCCATAGGAACTTGCAAGCCCATCGAGATATCCCGCGTAATATGGTCACCGCCAAGCCTGACCGTATCGGCGTAGATCATGTGCTTTTTCATAAAAATCGACAGGCTGGACGTGCCGCCGCCAATATCGATACAGGCCGCGCCAAGCTCTTGTTCATCTTCGACCAGGGACGAAACCCCAGACATATAAGCAGAAGAGGCCACGCCCGCCAATTCAAGGTCGCAACGCTTCACGCAATAGGCCAGATCATGAATGGCTTTTTCAGAAACGGTCAGCATATGCATATCCGCCCCCAACACGTTGCCAATTTGATCGCGCGGATCCGACAGGCCGCTGCGTTGATCCAAAACAAAATTTACCGGCTGCGCGTGCAAAACCTCGCGCCCCTCTCCAAATTCAGGGATATCACACGCTGCTAAAACGCGCGCCACATCCTGATCTTGAACGATTTGACTTTCCACGTTGACCTCGCCGGTCACGCCATAAGACCGCGGGGCGCCGCCTGAAAAACAGGCAATCACGTGATCCACATGCAACCGCGCCATTTTCTGTGCAGATTGTAAAACCGTGCGAATGGCGCGCTCGGCTTGCGGCATCGATATAATCTCGCCGAATTCTACGCCGCGGGATTGGGTAGTTGCCGCGCCCACCACCCGAAACTCGGATTGCCCCGCCAAAGAGCCGACCCCATCAAAGCCCTCTGAGGCGCCGCTCCCTTCAAAGCGCAGGATAAAACATCCGATTTTCGCAGTGCCCATATCCAAAACAGCGATCACTCCGCGCTGCAATGCTGCTTTGCGCATCGCCCGCATAGCACGTTGAGATTCATACAGCCCAGCCATCTTTAGTCTCCAGTTTTCATCTGTATCACATCCCGAGATCCCAAAAGCGCCTCCTCTCCAAGGCGCAAGGTTATTCGGCTCTCAAGGCGCATATCCACCACTTCAATATCGCGGGCCAAAAGATCCTGCGCCTGATCCAAACCGATGATGCGCTCTAAGGCTTGCACAGGATCGCGTTCGGGCAACATCAAGCGTTGATCGCGATCCAAGGCAACATCCCAGCGTCTCTGCCCCACGTAAACCATGCCCCGCAACCGCTCGGCTAGCGGGCGCGCCGCAGCGTAAAGTGCCAAGGCTTGCGCCACATGTTGATCCGCTCCAGCGCCCGCGATCAAATTCAAATGCGGGTAATCCAGCCGCGAAGACGCGGTGCGCACATAGGTGCCGGTTTCATCCAGCAATTCAAGCGCATCGCGGCGGCGCCAAATAATCGCCGGACGCCGCTCTTCAATCTCGATCTGGACCATCTCGCCCCAGTGCACATTCACCCGTGCTTCTTTTACGGGATCTAACCCCAAGATCGTTTCGCGCATCTGCGCAGAATCCAAATCAAAAGAACTGATCGGGAAATCAATATTCAAAACCTCGCGAATATCTTGCGCCACATCATCGCTGGCGCCGCTGATTGACATTAAATCAATCATGAATTCGGGTCGCTCGACAAACAGCGTTGCCGCCTGGTTGTAAATCAAACGCACCGAATCCCGACGTTGCTGATCGCCAAAATAAACCCCAAGCGCAGCCAGCACCAAACCGATAGGCAGCCCGTAAATCACGGTGAACCTTAAAACCGGTCGCAGCATAATTCTATGCAGACGATAGGCCAGCCGCGAGGGTGCGGGATCCTCTTGCCGCCTCGGCCTGCCAATCAGCGATCGCATCCAGCATCCTCCACGATACGTCGACACAGCGCCCCAAAGCCAATGCCAACGCTGGCAGCCTGTTCGGGGCTCAGCGAGGTGGGGGTCATGCCCGGTTGCGTATTTGTTTCGAGCAAGATCAACCCCTCTAGCCCTTGCGTTTCATCCCAGCGAAAATCGGTTCGACTTAAACCGCGGCACCCCAACGCTTGATGCGCGCGCAGCGCGTAATCCAAACAGGCTGCAGTGATTTCAGCCGGCACATCCGCTGGCACCACATGGCGGGACCCGCCCGGATGATATTTGGCGGCATAATCATACCATTTTTCGGTGATAATATCCGTGACAGCCAAAGCTTGATCATCCAGCACGGTGGTGGTTAATTCACGCCCCGGCACGAAGCGCTCGATCATAACCATATCGGGCAAGTCTTCGCCTAGATCGGGCAAAGATGTAGCCCCCTCTTGAACGAAATATATTCCAACAGACGAGCCTTCGTTATTGGGCTTGATCACATAAGGAGCGGGCAGCAAAAACTGGCTGGCGGCCTCTGATTTTGCAACGATTTTACTGTCGGCCACGGGCAACCCCGCCTCGACAAACGCTTTTTTTGAGCGCTGTTTATCCATCCCCAAGGCCGAGGCCAAAACACCCGAATGCGTGTAGGGGATTTTCAACCACTCAAGAAGGCCTTGAACCGCGCCATCCTCACCCCAGCGACCGTGCAGCGCATTGAACGCAACCTCGGGGCGCAGATCATCAAGCCGTTGCGCAAGATCTGCGCCAGCATCCAGCTCAATCACCTCAAATCCTTCGCCCCGCAAAGCGGCAGCGCATTCGCGCCCGCTGACAAGAGAGACTTCGCGCTCAGCGGAAAGCCCCCCCATTAACATTGCCACTCTTTGGGTTGCCCTGCTCGACATACCCGCTTCGCCTTTACCCGGCCTTATGAGCCGTTTTATTCGCGCCTGTTTTCAGGCGTCATTCCGGTTGGTGATCCCCAACCCGCATAATCTCCCACTCTAGCTGTATTCCGCTGGATTGGAAAACCTTTTTTCGCACCATTTCGCCCAAATCTTCTAAATCTTTGGCGCTGGCATCTCCGGTATTGATCATAAAGTTTGCGTGCTGCGGACTGATTTGCGCACCGCCGATGCGCGCGCCGCGCAAACCGGCCTCGTCAATCACTTTCCATGCCTTCAAGCTGTGATCATCATCAGGCCGCCCCGTGCTGGAAAACCCAGCCGGATTGCGGAACGTGCTGCCCGCGCTGCGCAACTTTGTCGGCTGCGATTGATCTCGCCTCAGCAACTGTTCTTGCATGCGCGCGGCCAGCTCATTCGGATCACCCGCCTTGGCGCGCAACGTGGCTGCTGTAATAACGCAACCCCCGGGAAGATCGCTGGCGCGATAGCGCAAATTTAGATTTTTCGCAGATAAGGTTTTGCAGACACCAGAGCGCAACACCACCTCAACCGTCTCCAAAACATCGGCCACGTAGGTCCCATAACAGCCCGCGTTCATTTTCACAGCGCCGCCAATCGCACCGGGAATGGTGCGCAAGAATGTCAGATCCAGCCCAGCTTGCGCCGCCTGCTTGGCAAGATGCGCATCCAGAACGGCCGCGCCAACCCGGATTTGATTGCCCGAAATTTCAATGTGATTAAACGCGCGCCCCAACCGTATGACAACAGCGCGCACCCCACCATCACGCACAATCACATTGCTTCCAACCCCTATTGGAAAAACATCAATATCACTGGATAAGTGCTTCATAAAATATGATAAATCATCTTTATCATCCGGAAAGAAAAAGTAATCAGCGGGGCCACCAACGCGCATCCAAGTTAAGTCGGCCAATGGTCGATTGGCCGTCAATTGGCCTTTGGGGGCGGGCATATTTACCATTGCAGGCTCCTTGCAAATTCTTCGCATCATCCGTGATATCCGCGCTTGGATGGCTTGTTCTGCAGCGGCAAGGCGATAAAGGTCAAGCTCAAACACACCCGTTGGGCGCCGCGCACCTTCTCAGGTTAATGCGGAGGCCGCATGCTCACCCCTCTGAACGCTCTTCGAGCATTAGCCAGTCTTCTTCAGCTTCAGAAAGCGCGCTTTGTCGCTCGAGCAATGCTTGCGTTGCCTTTTCAAATTTCAACGGTGCAGTAGAATAAAGATCTGGCTCTGATAGATAAGTTTCAAGCTTTGCAATCTCAGCCTCAAGCCGGGCGATCAGGTCCGGAAGCTTTTTCAAGCGGTGTTGCTCTACAAAAGATAAGGTATTTTCGCTATTCTTATCAATATTTTGTGATGTGGCTTTAATCTTTTTCTTTTCAACGGGCTCGAGAGGGTCGATTTCCGGCTTTCGCTGTGATTGATAATCCGACCAGCCCCCTGCATAGAGTGTGGCCTGGCCATCCCCTTCCAGCGCAACCGTCATATTGACCGTGCGATCCAAAAAGTCACGATCGTGACTGACGAGCAAGACGGTGCCTTCATAATCGGCCAAAAGCTCTTGCAACAAATCCAACGTTTCCACATCCAAATCATTGGTTGGCTCATCCAACACCAAAAGATTGCTTTGCCGCGCCATGATTTTAGCCAAGAGCAAGCGGGCCTTTTCGCCCCCTGAAAGCGATTTCACGGGCGCGCGCGCGCGCGCTTCATCAAATAAGAATTCCTTGAGATATCCCACCACATGTTTGGGTTGGCCGTGCACCAGAATTTGGTCGGCTTTTCCTGAGACACGCATCTCTGGATCGCCGGTCAGACTGTCCCAAAGGCTCATTTCAGGGTCTAATTGCGCGCGGCTTTGATCGAACACAGAGACCAGCAAATTGGTTCCCAAGACAACTCTGCCCGTATCGGCAGGCAATTCACCCAATAAAATCTTCAAAAGCGTCGTTTTCCCCACCCCATTGGGGCCGACAAAAGCCACACGATCGCCCCGTTGAATTTTGATAGAAAAATTCTTGAACAGCTCTTGATCGCCGAAACGCTTGCCGATTGCTTCGGCTTCGATCACTTTGCGGCCCGATTTATGCCCCGCTTCCAGCGCCATCGCCGCGCGATCCGGCCGTTTGATCATTGACGAGCGTTCTCTGCGCAAATCTTGCAGGGCGCGCACTCTGCCCTGGTTGCGCTTACGCCGCGCGCTGATGCCCTCAACAGCCCAGCGCGCTTCCGATTTAATCTTCCGGTCCAATTTATGGCGTTGGATATCTTCTTCTTCCCACAACTTATCGCGCCAGGCCTCAAACCCAGAAAAGCCAACTTCATTGCGGCGCACCGCGCCACGGTCAATCCACAAGATTGCCCGCGTCAGACGCTCGAGAAACCGCCGGTCATGGCTGATCAAAACAAAGGCCGCGCGGGTGCTGCGCAATTCTTCTTCAAGCCATGATATCGCCTGAATATCCAAATGGTTGGTCGGCTCATCGAGCAGCATCAATTCAGGCGCTTCTGCCATCAGCTTGGCCAGAGCTGCGCGCCGACGCTCGCCCCCTGACGCCGTTGCCACCGGGCGGTCTGGTTGAAACTTAAGCCCCTCTGCGGCGCGCTCCACGCGATAATAATCACTAGGCTCCAAACCGCTCATCGCGAAATCGCCCAACGTGTCAAACCCGTGCATCTGTGGATCCTGCTCCATATAGCCCACTGTGCTTGCCGGCGCCAAAACACGGCTGCCTCGATCCGCATCGACAAGACCGCTCATCACTTTCATCAAGGTCGATTTTCCAGAGCCATTGCGCCCCACAAGCGCCACACGGTCGCCCGGTTGAACGATCAGGTCCATCCCGTCAAAAATCGGATTGCCCCCAAAGGTCAGAGAAATATCTTTTAACTGCAAAAGCGGAGTACGTGCCATAATCCGCCAGCTATGCGGCTTGCTCTAAAAGGTCAAGAGAGCGCCCGCAAAAGCCGTTTGCGCGCGGGCGGGATTTGGCCAACCTCAACCCCGGTAAATACATGCAGCGTGTTCATATGTTTGTCTACAACCGCATGATCACTGACCCAACCGCCCATTAACAAATAGCTGCGCAGCAAAGGCGGCATATGACGCATCGCCAAACGAACATCAGGCTGTCGCCGCAAGCGCGCCGCAAATTTAAACACATTGGGGGCCTTCACCCGCGGCAACCATCGCTTTGGCGCCAGATGCTTGTCGCGCAGCATTGCAAACGCATCCAGATAGGCTTTTGTGTCAGTGCCGCGAAACGACGTGCATCCAAACAGAAAATCTACCTTTTGCGTATCGACAAATTTGGTTAAAGCCCCCCAAGCGACCCGCAGGATATCAGGATCTTGATTTTGCGGATGGATGCAAAACCGCCCCATTTCAACCAGTTTTCCGTCAAAGCTTTGCAAAGCTGATAACTCATAAAACTGCGCAGAATAGCTTTTTTCGATATCGCTGCCGCCATTTAGATGAAGCAGCCTGAAACAGCATACAAGCGCGCCTGTTGCAACCTCTTCGATCAGCATATGCGCGCAAATATCATCGAACCGGTCTTGATCAAGGCCATTTTCAGACCGCATATTGAACGCCAGACACCGCAACGTTTGTGCAGACTGAACATCTTGAAGATTTTCGGCAAGCCTGGCGGCATATTTAGCTTTTTTTAACATGATAACCCGGCCACATCCCTGACAGATCCTGGATCATCCGCGCCCGCGCGGCACGGCAAAAACCGCTCGCTCTCTGCCACAGTGCGGGCCTTTTTCTTAAAGACCGGTTTATTGATTGATGACCGAAGCGGCATCCGGGGATCCTATCGATGAAAGAATACGGCTGAACATCCCCTTCTCTTCCCTTGGAGGCAGCGTGACGCGCGGTTGCAACGCCACGATTTGACCATCCGACAGGCTGAACCGTTGGATGTTTTTCACCACATCATTTTTGTCAAAGCTGACCACCAAAATATTCCGTTCAATTTCTTCAGCGCCCCGCAAGCCTTTATTTTGTAATCGACTGCGCACGTAAAAATATGCGTCTTGTTCGATCAAACCCTCTGTAGTGGGCAGCCCCAATTGCTCTGCCACGCTGGCCCGTGTGTCGACGCCAACCAAAATATCGGCCACTTGATCGGGTGCCGGCATGTAACCGTGATTGCGGATTTGTCCGGCGCAGGCGCTCAACGTCACCAAAACCAATGCGGATATGATCTGAAACCCTGCCCTACGCATCGAATGCTATCTCGCCTCTTGTTTCGCTGTGATTTGATCTTTATGCCCAAACCTTAGCGCAAGTAAATGTTTCTCTAAAGGATGTTCTTATAAACATGCCGGAATTTACCACACCAGATGCGATAATCCGCCGAAGCGATCTGAATGGTCAAAAACCACAGCCTTTCGATCTACGCCCGAATGAAACAGATTGCGCGCTCTTGGCCGCGGCCTTATCGGTTAACGGCCTCAGAAAACTACGGCTAACGGGCACGCTTAGCGCAACCGGAGCGCTTGAATGGGTGCTTCAGGGCGCTCTAGGGGCAACTGTACAGCAAGACTGCGTCGTGACGCTTGCCCCTGTGGTCACCCGTATCGATACAAAAATTTTGCGCCGCTTTGTGCCACAAGATCAACTTATACCTTGGGAAGACAGCGAGGAAGCCGAGCTGATCTCTAATCCGGACGATTCGCTTGAGCCGCTGCCAGAACGCTTTGAGCTGATGGAGATATTGCAAGAAGCTTTGGCTTTGGAGATTCCGGAATATCCACGCGCTGCGGGCGCTGAATTGGGCAGCGTGAAATCTTCCCCCGCCGGCACAACAGCTTTTCCAGAAGACCCTCCTAAACCTTTCGCGGGGCTGGCTGCTTTGCGTGCTAAAATGGCAAAAGAGCAATAATAATGGATATCCAAGCCGGATAAACTGAGAAATAGCCGGGTTTTTTGTCGATAGTTGTAAAAAGAAGGTTGTAACGCACCCACAATTAGATGTATGCGCGGCTGATAATTTTACACTAACGCGGGACTGGGTTCCGAGCAAACGAGGTTCAGGCATGGCCGTCCAACAGAATAAAGTATCCAAATCGCGCCGGAACAACCGTCGCGCCCATGACGCCCTTTCTGCGGCCAATCCAAATGAGTGCCCAAATTGCGGCGAACTCAAGCGGCCACATCACGTCTGCGCATCATGTGGGCATTACGCAGAGCGTGAAGTCATTGCTCTGGTAGATGAGATCGATCTGGACGAAGACGCGGCCTAAACGGCCGAAGGCGGGCGCAAATGACCACTTCGATTGAAAATACGAAGGGGGCGTCCGGCAAAATTGTACTCAGCATTGATGCGATGGGTGGAGATCGTGGCCCGGCCGCGGTTGTGGCAGGCATTGCCCGTGCCGCAAAACAGAATGCGCATCTGCATTTCATCCTACATGGCAAAAAATCGGCGCTGGATCTGCAAGTGGCCAAGCGCCGGGCGCTTTGGGGCCGCGTTGACATACGCGACACCAGCGATGTTGTTTCAATGGATGATAAACCTAGTCAGGTGTTACGATCGGGGAAAAATACCTCGATGTGGTCTGCCATCGATTCGGTCCGCAACGGTGAAGCAGAGGTCTGCGTTTCCTGTGGCAATACCGGCGCGTTAATGGCGCTAAGCGTGATCCGCTTGCGCAAGCTGCCAGGCGTGAACCGCCCCGCGATAGCAATCCTATGGCCCTCCAACAACCGGCAAGGATTTAATGTTATGCTGGATGTTGGCGCCGATATCCGGGCCGATGCTCGGGATCTTTTGCAATACGCGCTTATGGGGGCCTCGTACGCGCGAACCGGTTTGGCTCTTGCGCGCCCGCGCGTTGGCCTTTTAAACGTTGGCACCGAAGATAATAAAGGCCGCCCAGAGCTGCGCGAAGCGCATGCGCTCATCAGCCAAAATGCCGAAGATCATGATTTTACCTTCGTGGGTTTTGTCGAAGGTGGAGATATTCCTGGCACCAAAGCGGACGTGATTATAACCGACGGGTTCACCGGCAATGTCGCCTTGAAAACTGGCGAAGGCACGGCCAGCCTGATCGGTTTGTTGCTGCGCGAGGCGTTTAAGTTTTCACCCCTGTCTCGTCTGGCGCAAGTATTGGCCATCACCTCTCTGCAGCGGCTTCGAAAACGCATTGATCCAAGGCGGGTAAATGGCGGCGTGTTTCTTGGGCTGAACGGCACGGTTGTAAAATCGCATGGATCCGCCGATGCGCTGGGGATATCTGCCGCTGTGAAACTGGCCGTAGATCTCGCGCAATCGCAGTTTTCTCAAAATCTCGCCGCGCGGCTTGCATCTGTTGACGCGATACCCCACGATGCCCCAACCACAGAGCAAGAAACGGAATAAGAATGACAGTAAGAGCCGTTGTGCGGGGCGTTGGCCATTACCTGCCAGAAAGAGTGGTACCGAACTCAGAATTTGAATCGCAACTGGACACCAGCGACGCTTGGATACAGGCGCGCTCTGGGATCAAGCAGCGGCATTTCGTGGCAGAAGGACAAACCACATCTGATATGGCGATTGAAGCCGCCAAGGCCGCCCTGAAAGACAGCGATTTGCATAGCGATGATATCGACGCGGTAATCGTGGCAACCTCAACCGCAGACCTCACCTTTCCTTCCGTCGCAACCATGGTGCAAGCCGGTCTCGGAATGAAAACCGGCTTTGCCTATGATGTGCAAGCGGTATGCGCCGGGTTTATTTATGCATTGGCAAATGCCAATGCGCAAATCATCGCCGGACAGGCAAACCGCATCTTGGTGGTTGGCGCCGAAAGTTTCAGCAAATTGATGGATTGGACGGATCGCGGGACTTGCGTCTTATTTGGCGATGGCGCAGGCGCGTTGGTTCTAGAAGCCGAAGACGGCAAAGGCGATAAAGGCGATCGCGGCGTACTTGCTGTGGATTTGAACTCTGATGGCTCTTACCGCGATATTCTTTACGTCGATGGCGGTGTTTCGCATCAAACGACGGGACATTTGAGAATGCACGGCAAAGAAGTGTTCCGGCACGCTGTGGAAAAGCTGGCCCAAACCGCCGAAGCGGCCATGAAAAAAGCCCATGTTGTTCCCGATGAAATCGACTGGGTTGTTCCACATCAGGCCAACATTCGCATTATTCAGGGAACCGCCAAGAAAATGGGGATTGGCCCCGAGCGCGTTGTCACAACCGTTCAAGACCATGGCAATACTTCCGCAGCATCGATTCCCTTGGCGCTCTCTGTTGCCAAAGAACGCGGTCAAATCAAAAAGAATGACGTGATCGTCACCGAAGCCATCGGAGGTGGACTGGCTTGGGGTGCAGTCGTCTTAAGGTGGTAGGGTTGAGCATCTAAGCCTCAAAACATTAAAAAACCACATAAATCGACGATCTGTTGAAGCTGTGATATTGACTCGCAAATTCACTCGCCCTTAAACTTGCTGAAAAACTGGGAGTGAAAATGAGCGACAAAACATTGACCAGGATGGATCTAAGCGAAGCTGTTTTTAAAGAGGTGGGCCTATCCAGAAATGAGAGCGCTGAGCTGGTTGAAAGCTTGCTCAACCATATCTCCGACGCTTTGACAAAAGGCGAACAGGTCAAAATCTCATCGTTTGGAACGTTCAGCGTGCGTGATAAAACGGCGCGGGTTGGGCGCAACCCGAAAACCGGGGAAGAAGTTCCGATAACACCAAGACGCGTGCTTACCTTCCGTCCGTCGCATCTGATGAAAGAAAAAGTAGCATTGGGAAATAAAAGTTAAGGCGGCTCTAGGCAATGGAAAAAACCGCCGAAGCGTTCAGGACGATTAGCGAAGTTGCCGATTGGCTTGAACTACCAACGCATGTGTTGCGGTTTTGGGAAAGCCAGTTCAGCCAAATCAAACCCGTTAAACGCGCAGGCGGGCGCAGATATTATCGCCCCAAAGATATGCTGCTGATCGGCGGTATAAAAAAGCTGCTGCATGAAGATGGCGAAAGCATCAAAGCGGCAAAAAAAATTCTTAACAAACGCGGAGTGAAATATGTTGCCGCATTGTCCGAGACCCCCAATTTTATGAAAGATCGAGGCGATCAGGCGGCTGCCCGCCCAAGCGATGACGCGCCGAATATCGCGGCGATTGAAGATGTGAACGTCTCTGCCGAACGTTTGATCGATACCAGCACAAAAGTGATCCCATTGCCCTTGCCAAAAACTGAGCCCTTGCCGAAAACCGTTCTTGCGCCGCTCTCCCCACCCCAAAAGAAATCTGTGGGGCGCAAAACATCCCCCGCCCAAAGCGGCGATGCCAGACAGGCTTCGCTTTTTGATGATTATGAACCAAGCTCAAACTTTTGGGCTGATACAGAAGCTGATAATCCACCGCGATCTGAGCCAGTTGCAACGCCGTTTAATATTGCGCCCAATTTTGGCGCTATCAAACATCACATCCGCCAGATGCCCCCTTTAAGCAAAGCGCAAAAAACAGATTTAGAACCATTGATGCAGCGCATGGCGGCGATATGGGGCGCCTATAGTAAAAGGCACAACACCCCTTAAATCTGCTCTTTTTCGCTTGCCCTGCCGGAGAAAATCACTAAGAAGAACATCAATGGCGGGCTATGGCGCAGTCTGGTAGCGCGTCCGTCTGGGGGACGGAAGGTCGCAGGTTCAAGTCCTGCTAGCCCGACCAAATTAAAAAAATCTTAAATTAATAGGATAAATAGTTCCATTAGCGGGATTAAACGGGGCTGGATATTTCATCTAGCCTATCAAAAACCGTTAGCACTTTGCAAAATTCCGCATGTCTCAATCCAAAGCTTAAATTATGCAGTTAGGGCGAATTGCGCACCTTAGTGCAAAATGCGGTTTAATGTTAAAAAGGTCCCTGTTTGTGATTTTTTAGCGGTTAAGCTCGAGTTGAAAGGATATATATTTTTATTATAAACAGGCCGTCTCGGTCGCAGCCCTACACTTCTTAAACTTGTTATTGCTGCTATCAAAAACGCATTTTACTAAGACGCATCTTTGCAAATAAGGCACATATGTGAGGCGTACAGAGGCTCAGCCCTTGTGAGCTTTAGTTTGCTCTCAATGCGAATATATTGCGGCCAAAAAGATCAGCTTTACCCGCTTTAAAATGGTACCAAACGGCCGCCATCTTTGCAATCGGCGTAGACCTCGTCTAAGCCTTCGAACAATATAAAATTATTATAATGGCTCAAAAAACCGGCGGCGATGCGCGCTACGAGGGAGCAATATCCTGCACGGTTTGTCCTCTCAACGAATTTTTGCTCACTCGTCTGCTCAACAGCCTCTTAAAGCAAGTGCTATGGCAGCGTTATGTATGAGAAGGATGTCCGCACCATTTACAATAAAAATTTATTGGAGTCTGGAAGCATTTTTTATTATGCAGGTGATGTGGATGTACAGATTAATTTTCATAATAGTATGCGGTTGGTGTTCTTTCACCAGTAGTGCTGTTGTAGCCGATAAAATAACGGCCAACATTCAACGTGATTTAAACCTACTAGGCTATAATGCTGGCCCTGTAGATGGTGTTGCTGGCAGCAACACAATTTCCTCTTTGGAAGCATTTTATAAGGACTATGGCGGTGAATACGATGGGGAAATCGGTTCAAATGATGCTGAAGCTGTGAAAGAATATGCTGCTCGTTATGCAAGCAACCGAAACCCGAATAAAGGCTTGGTTAAGGATACACCTAAGAACCCTTGGGCTCACCGTTTCACATCTACGGTTGCCAGGGCTGGTACTTACTCTCAACGTATCGAACTACGCAGCGGTGACTGTTCACAATATGACTTCTATCGAAATCGAACCGATAAGTTTGGGTGTAAAACACAAAGAGAGCGTAGTGAGATTATATTTCATGAATGGAACCCAGGAAATAATGTGTGGATAGGATTCAGTATGAAATTTGATCCCACAATTACACCTGATCCTGTGTCAGATTGGTATGGACAAGGTCTGTGTACAAGTTTTGCGCAAATAAAGCCAATTGATCATGGAGTAAACCAGCAAAAATTTGTAAACAGCGATGGTTTTGTTGGTGGTGCATCCCCTTTCTTTTTACGTGTGTGTGGAAACGACATTTGGGCACACGTTAACAAAACTTCGGGTAAAAGTGTTTACAAGGGGGATGTAGCAACGGTCACCTATAAAATTGGTACCACAAAACAATTCAAGGATGACTGGGTCGACATCACAATTAACTTTGATGACACAGGTTATAAGTCTCAACCAAAGCAATCTTTGTTACGGATATTTGTGAATGGCGAAGAGAAAGTTATGCTAGAAAACTTTCGTCAATTCTTCCCAGATATCTATTGGTTTAAGTACGGTTTTTACCGCAGTCAATTACAAGAACGGCTAGCTGATTATGGGAACCAAAAAAAAGCCTCGACACTAATTGCCTACTTTGACGAGGTCCGAGTTGGTTCAAGTATGGAAGACGTTACTCCAAATCGTGACAGACCTGTTGATTAAATTTGAAGTTCACAAGTGATTGCGAGTAGCAGGGGTTTTGTAATGCCTCAAGCCTGTAACCCATCCCATACCCTTGCCCCACTGACCGATTAGACCACCCACTAAGCTGATCAATCATCTCTGACTGAACACCTGCATTACATAACCTGTAAGGTATGTCTGAATTTAGGCGTATATCGCTCTTGAGTAGCCCTGCGGCTTCTGCCAAGCGCATACCTGTATCTGAAACCAAAGCTACCAGCCATCTTAGATCATCATCGATTTTTCTGAATAGGTGCTGTACTTTGCGGATGTCTTCTATCGGAATTGGAAGCCGCTTACTCACCCCAGCCGTTTTATCAAAATACATCCCCACAAAGGGGTTCTTAAGATCAAGCGCATACCCAAAGATGGCAAAGTTGAAGACGGCTCTGATGGAAATGATGACTCTGCTAACGCTTGAGCCAACCAGACCCCTAGCAATCAGGTAATCCCGATAGCTCAGAGCATCTGCTCTGGTGTACTCAGCCAAGGTCTTAGTACCACAGGCATCCACCAGATAAGTACAGGCCCTTTTGGCCGCAGCTTTGAAAGTCTTTGGCTTAACAGCCCCCTTCTGCGTGACATAGGTTTCTAAGGCCTCAGGCAGCGTAATACACGGCTCGGTGGTACTAGACATACCAAGCTGAGTATTCCGGGCAAATGAAGCATATCCCAACTTTAACAAACTGCGCCCAATAAGATCAGGGTCGGTCATTCCAAGATGTGACCAGTATTCATCTAACTTAGCCGCAGCTTAATGGTGCCCCCACACGGAATAAAATTATAAAACAACGACGATGTTCATTCACTGCGACTGTTAGTTCCAGGCAGATACCAGTTGCCTAAACAGTACCGCGCCAATTCACTCGTCTAGATTGGTAATACTAGGTTAGCTTGGGACTCCTAAATGACAAAGCGGGGAGTACCCTGAGGGTATGGGTTGGTTACTCAGGAACCAAGTTTTGCGCATAACAAAATAAAGTCAAAATCTCTAGCGCGACAGCACCAGCCAAAAACGCCGTCATCCCACCAACGTCATGCGGCGGAGATACAGTATTAATATCTGCACCCACTATGTTTAATCCCTTTAACTTGCGTAAAAACCCAAGACCTTCACGTGCTGTGGCGCCGCCCCAAGTAGGAGTACAAACACCGGGTGCACAAGACGGATCAAAGAAATCCATATCGAAGCATAAATACACGGTTCGATCTTTCAGCTGCTCTACTAGATTATCAGCAGTTTTTATTAAGCCAGTTTCAAAAAGGTCGTCGCCATCAATAAGCCGAAAGCCAACCTCTCGGGTATGTTCAAAAACGCTATTATCCATCGTCGGTCCACGCGGGCCAATGTGAAGCGATGCATTCGTATCAATAAGCCCTTCTTCAGCCGCACGCGTGAAAGTCGTGGCAACATTATATCGCATATGATCCTGATTACCGTCACCGCGATAGGTATCGGTGTGAGCGTCAACGTGAAGCACTACAAGATTTGGATAAAATTTATGTGCTGCTCGAAGTAATGGTAATGTAATATTGCCGTCCCCACCAAAAGCTAAAGGCGCAGCTTCAGCCGCAAAAATTTCATGAACTGCTTCTTCTATTTCTTTAAAACTATCCTCAATAATACTTGGTGTCGTATCAGCATCACCGCAATCAACAACGTTTAGCAGTTCTAAAGGATTAAACTTTGCAAAAGGAGGCTGAAAGGGCCTGACTAATTGGGACTGTTCACGGATAGCGGCGGGTCCAGTTCTAGATCCAATACGTGTTGGATGAAGTCCACCGTCATATGGCACACCTAGAACAACAGCCTTGGCTTTTGAGAAATCAGTAGAATAAGGGATATTCATAAAGGTTGCCGGACCAATAAACGGTCCAGTTTTTTGTGGAACAGGAACACCTATTTTCGCCATCTCAATTCAAAACTTTCATTAATTAATTTATCGATTGATAACATATAACAAGAAAAGCGGCGCCAATTTATACTCAAGTGTATCCAACTATAATCGATACATAGATAAAAAACTTAGCTACGAAGAAATCATTTATTATTGAAGCCGTCCTCTCTTGCCTGCGTCGTGTGCGTCATTAGTAATACTAGGAGTATGGTGCGCATAAGTTTAGTTAAAAATATCAAAAGACTTTGGATCAACATATGGGATAAATCCTTGTGTCCTTTCAATAACGTTTTGATTGTCCATGAGGCTCTCTGTTGCGACCTTACCTAGAATAGTGAACGAGGCTTCGATAGCCACATCGCCATCAATAATTAAAGCGGTTTTGACTTCTTCCACACAATCTTTTGTCATCAACTTTTGAAATATTCGTGCAACTTCAACGTCAGCTTTAGTCTCTGCAATATCAGAGAAATCAGACAAATCATTTACATCTGGGTGCGCGGCTACCGCTATGAAAATCCAACGAACAAGAGAAATAATATCTTCTTGAGAGGTATGCTCGACCATTCAAACACTTAACCGATCAGTAGCAGGCCCAGATAGCAGCTTACTAGGAAAAAGAGCTAAATTCAGGATAAAGCAGATAATTAGCGCGCAGCGACATTGATATGATTGGATGAGTTTAAACTTTGATAATCCCTCGGACTGGTCAACAGTAACGCAAACCAAAAATATGTGAAGTCACAATTGTCTCAGAAAGGATCACACAATCCCACGGCTTATGGTGGTTAGATGGTGGTCACAACCATCTCTAATCTTCTAAAATATTGATTTATATATTTTATATGACGGTGCTCGTAGTCCGGCGAGCTTAGGCATCAGCAGTTTCACAATAAATAGGTGTTAAGGTTTTAAGGCTGGTTTTGAAGTAGCGGAATTAAACCGGATTATGCATAGCCAGACAGCTAATTACAAAGCCTATTGAGGGCAAGGAAGGTTATTCTGACAAAATCCATCAGTTCCCAACCGGAAAGCATGATGATCTCGTCGATAGTTTTACGCAAGCTTTGTGCGTTTTATCCACGCTGAGCAGCGGAAAGGCCCTGTGGCGCATTCGTTAGTTTTAATCGCACATATCAACCGCTTATCAATGCTCAATTCTATCCCCAATGCTAAGCATCTTCTGATTAAGTAGCTCTGTCATCTCTTTTACTACCAACCTATATTCTGGATCTTGATATAAATTAAATAGCTCCATTGGGTCGTCCTGACAGTCAAATAGTTCCCACTCTTTATCATCCCCACCTTCATTCGTCCCAGGCAAGTCAAATCCTTCATTATACCAATAAATGAGCTTGTATCTTTGATTGCGAATTCCATAATGCGCATAAGCATTATGGTCCGGATCTTTGTGCATCCAGTATCTATGATATGCGACCTGTGGCCAATCTTGAGGCGTTCGACTTTCGAACAAAGGACGCAAACTGTCGCCCTGCATATACGACGGGATGACAAGGCTAGCATAATCAAGGAACGTCGGCGCGAAGTCGACGTTGCAACATATATCATCATTTACTTGACCAGATTTGATCCCGTTTGGATAGCGAATTAAGAACGGCATCTGAAACGATTCTTCGTAGATGAACCTTTTATCAAACCATCCGTGTTCACCCAAGAAGAACCCTTGATCCGACGTATAAATGACAATCGTATCTTCCGCTAAATTATTGTCATCCAGAAACTTAAGAATTTCTCCAACGCTATCATCTATTGAAGCGATGGTAGCTAAATACCGCTTTAGATATCGCTGATATTTGAAATTATGTAATTCTTCACGACTACTTAATTTAAATACCTCACCAGTGTGTTTATCGATTAGTTTTAGTGTGGAAACATCCAAAGGATTTGGAATTTTTCTACGGTTACTTTTAAGCCTCGCTCGTTCTCCAATTTCTGATCCTCCTTCTGGCTGTACTAAGCCAAGATCATCATAGGTCATGTCATCTTTTATTCTCATTTTAGCTGCTGCAGCAGCCTTCGCTCTATTTTTGTAATCATCATTGAAGGTATCAGGTACCTTTATGTCCTGATTAAACATATCTCTGTACTTGGGATGAGGCTCCCATTCCCGATGAGGAGCTTTGTGATGGCACATCAGAAAAAATGGCTTTTTTTGATCACGAGCCTTAAGCCAATTTATAGATTTTTCTGTTATTATTTCTGTTGCATAGCCTTTAATTTCGATTTCCTTGCCCACTTCAATAAAATGAGGATCAAAATAATCACCCTGCCCAGGCAAAACAGACCAGTAGTCAAATCCGGTCGGTTCGTGATCTTTACCTTCACCTAAATGCCATTTTCCAACTATTGCAGTCTGATAGCCGTTGTTTTGAAGATGCTTTGCAACATTTGGCAGCTGATTATTTATTGGCGTGCTTAGCGTGGTAACGCAATTTACGTGATTGTAAGTTCCAGTTAAAATTGCAGCCCTACTCGGCGTGCAGATGGAGTTCGTTACATAGCAATGATTCAGTCTCATGCCTTCATGCGCTAAACGATCAATATTCGGCGTGTTATTTATGCCGCAACCATAAGCACTGATAGCTTTGGAAGCATGATCGTCAGCCATAATAAAAATGATGTTCGGTGGTGTGCTCATGCTCTTCTCCAGCTAAAAAATCGCCCCATGTCTATTCCACTGTATAATGTTCCGACACCGTGCAGCATACCATTCAATTCAACTAGTAAGTCATCCACCTTTTACCACGTCGTGTTTTTTCGGTAGCAAGATGTTTTTTCTATTTTTTGCAATGAATATTGGGGGCCAGTCTGTTCATCTTGTGATGTATTGGACACCCTAAGCTGGAAGGAAGCGCCGCAAAATGAAATGCAAACAAGCGCAGGTATTGAAATCCTCCCACTTTTGATCTGAGAAAATCAGGATGAAATGGACGAAGGTAAGCTAATTAAAATAGATGAGCCAATGACGGATCAAAGCCAAAGCTGAGGTCCTGACCAACTTCTATTTCGGGCACATCTTGTCCAGCAAAGCGGAATGGTGTTCCGTCTTGTGTGCGCAATTCTACGACAGTTTCGGTACCTAACCGTTCGACAAGTGTCACCTTACCCTTAAGCTGACCATTGGGATCCAATACCAAATGTTGCGGACGAACACCCATTCGGACTGACGCACCGCTTGCTTTTTCTGTTGCGACAAGACGCAGACCACTTATCTGCATTCCTGACCCACTGAATGTGGGAGTTGTCGCATCCGCTAATTCGCCATCAAAGAAGTTCATTTTGGGTGATCCAAGGAAGCCTGCAACAAATTCATTATCTGGGAAATTGAACAGAATCATAGGCGAACCAACCTGCATGATTTCACCGTCTTTTAGAACCACGATTTTATCTGCGAGTGTCATGGCCTCGACTTGGTCATGGGTCACATAGATTGTGGTTGCGCCCAGTTGCGTATGCAGTTTTGCAATTTCAACGCGCGTGTCATGGCGCAGTGCGGCGTCAAGGTTTGACAGCGGTTCATCGAACAAAAATACATCTGGATTGCGGACAATCGCACGTCCGATTGCAACGCGCTGACGCTGACCACCAGAAAGCGCAGCAGGACGGCGATCCAGCAGATGTTCCATTTGCAAAATTTTGGCTGCGGCCTCTACACGCTCTTGGATTTCGGCCTTGGCAACGCCCTGCAAGCTTAGCGAAAAGGCCATGTTGTGAAAAACACTCATGTGTGGGTATAGCGCGTAGGATTGGAAAACCATCGCAATACCGCGCTCAGAGGGTGGCAGATCCATAACAGGACGATCGGCGATAATGATTTCACCGCTTGTAAGGCTTTCTAATCCCGCGATCAGGCGCAGAAGTGTTGATTTACCGCATCCTGATGGTCCTACAAAAACAACAAACTCACCCTTGTTTATAGACAAGTCAACGTCGCGGATGACGCGGGTTTTGCCGAATGTCTTCTCAACATTTCTAAGTTCTACCTGTGCCAAATTAAATCTCCTCAAAGGATGCACTTAGCGTGTCAAAATCAAAGGTGCAGCGCAGAGTTTGCGCATCGCTGATACGATCAAATACCAATGTACGCTCATCACCGCTTACAGCACTCATCATATTGGCATTCATGATGGCCGGCTGATTTTTGCGCCAAGCCAAGAATTTCGCGAATTGTTGATAGATGGATCCATCTGTTTGAGCCATGTCCAATGCAGCGCGCTTTAAATGTTGGCTGGATACTGGAAGCCACGTCGAAGCTGCTGTTGAAAACCCACCGTGTTGATTGGATTTTTCCCAAACCATCGGCGTGCGGCACGTGTCCCGTCCCAAAAACTCTGGCGCAAATTTCACGCCCCAGGGATCTTGCATTTGTTCCACGGGGATATCTGTGACATCCTCTAGTCCCAGTTCTTCGCCCTGATAAACACAACTTGACCCGATCAAACAGGTTTCTAGTTTTAGCAGCAACAATTGCATCGCATCGCTTTGTTCAGGGCTAAGACCCAGTGCAGCAAGCTGGCGCGTTGCCGAGCGTGGAACGTCATGGTTTGAGAAGGCAAAGCATAAACGACCTGATCCATTAAACGCATCAACCGCATTATTGATGGCATCGCGCAAGCCAACCACACTCAACCCACCCCATGCCAAAAGATCAAAGTTATAGGTCGCGTGCAGGCGGCCAGTATCGGTGAATGTTTTGCTGACCTCCATGGCGCGACCTTTGTCGCCATCCACTTCACCCATCAAAAACCGATCGCCGTCATATTCATCTGCAATCTTGCGATAATTTTCGCTGAATGTTTGAATTACGGGCTGATTAAGCTGCGCAACATCATGCAATTGGCGGAAAAATGGCTGTTGCTGTTGCGGCAGGTGACCGGGAACAAAATTAGGGTTTGCCGTATTGTCCAAATAGGGTGCCTGATCGCCATTGATGGTATGAACCGCGTCCAAACGGAAACCATCGACACCGCGATCAAACCAAAACGGTGCAACCTGGTTCAATGCCTCGCGCACCTCTGAATTGGCGTGATTCAAATTGGGCTGTTCTGACAAAAAATTGTGCAGATAGTATTGCTGACGGCGGGGTTCCCAACTCCACGCTTGGCCACCAAAGAACGATAGCCAGTTGTTTGGAACAGTTCCGTCAGGATTTGGGTCGACCCAATGAAACCAATCAGCCTTTGGATTGTCACGCGATTGGCGACTTTCCTCAAACCAAGGATGCAAATCTGAACAGTGTGCTGGAACGATGTCGATCATCAATTTCATGCCTAGGTCATGAATTTTTTCGATCATTTCATCAAAGTCAGCAAGCGTTCCATATTCGGGGTTTATGTCGCAGTAGTTTGAAATATCATACCCGAAGTCCCGCTGTGGCGACATAAAAAACGGACTGATCCAAATCGCATCGACCCCCAATGCCGCGATGTATTCCAGCCGTGACGTGATCCCCTTAAGGTCACCAATACCGTCCCCATTCGAATCCTGGTAAGAACGAGGATAAATTTGATAAATTACCGCGGTTTCCCACCATTTTAACTCTGACATTATTTATCCACCTTTCACAGATCCGGCCAAAAGGCCGCGAATGAAATAGCGTTGCATTGACAAAAATACGATGACAGGAATTATCATCGAGATCACTGCCGAAGCATTTAGGAGGTGAAGTTGATCTTTGAATGTACCAAGCTGATTTTGTAATCGTATGGGGAAAACTTTGTCAGTTGCATTATTTGGTCCGATATACAGGGCTACGATCAAATCATTCCAAACCCACAAAAATTGGAAAATACTGAATGAAGCGAGCGCAGGTACAGACAGCGGTACAATTATTTTTGTGAATATTTGAAGATGATTTGCTCCATCGATACGAGCGCTTTGCAAAAGTTCCTTTGGAAGATTTACAATGTAATTTCTCAAAAGATATATTGCTAACGGCATTGCAAATGCAGTGTGTGTAATCCACAAACTTGCAAACGATTTTGATGCGACTTCGCAGCTGTTAGTTAATTCACAATCTGTGAGCCACTGCTTTAATTGTGTTGCCCAAGAGGCAATTCCGCTGAAACCTTGCAATATAGGTAAAAAAGCAAGTTGAGTCGGCACGACCATTAATGAAACAACTATTACAAATAGCCAATCACGCCCTGGGAATGACATCCAAGCAAACGCGTACGCTGCAAATGCAGCAATTGTGATAGGTATAATGGTTGCTGGAATTGTGACAATAAACGATGAAATCAGTGCGTTTGGTACATTTTTGTTTTCGAATAAGACTTCAATATATGCGTCATCGCCAAATACAGGATTTTGTTTTATAAAAGCGTCAAGCTTTTTGGGCTTTGGTGTACTAAGTTCTGGGAATGTCCAAGTAAAATTTCCATTTGTTTCAAATACGAAATCCCCACCACGAACATCCATTATTTCGCCTGCGGGTACTAGCTTGCGTATCAACACGGTTTTAGTGGGATCATTTGGATCGGGGATACGACCCTTGAACAATATCGAGTTGACGGTTCCTGATACTGGAAAATTCGATGTATCTTTATTTAAGCGTTCGAAAATGTTTCCTGATATTACCTTTGTGTCATTCATTTGACCCTTTTCATGAGTCCTGAAACTGTGACCTAGCTCTGTCGGTGTAAAAGCTGTCCAAAAGCCCGCAGTCTTTGAAGCGACCTCAGACCGTAGTGAAGTAGTAATTAAAGCAACGAACGGCACTATCCAAATAAACACTATCAACGCTAACACAACGTGCCGTAATGAACGGGATATCATCATAATCTTACCCTTAGTGTCCGATTTCTTTTTGCTCGCGCCTGATGCGCCAAGCATTGAAAGCCATATTTGGAATAACAGTTAGCATTAACATAATTGCAATTGACGCAAATAAATTATCGACATTGTCGCCACCAATTGACCAATTGTTACGAGCATTTTCCATCATAGTCGCAAGCAACAACTTGTCGTCATCATTTGCAGATAAAGCATATGGAATATCAAACATTTTCAAAACGAGCACGATCAATGTTGTCCAGACGACCACGACAGTAGAGTAGATTTGAGGAAGTTTTATTCGGAAAAACATTTGATAAGGACTGGCCCCATCAATTGTGGCTGCTTCAATGGTATCTTGTGGAACTCCACGAAGGGCCGCAGAAAAGATCACCATTGCAAAGCCTGTTTGCACCCAAACCAGGATCCACATCAAAAAAAAGTTACCCCAGAACTTAAGGTTGTATAAGGGTTCGTTATACGAAGGTGGGTGCCCAAGAATACTTTTAAGTAAACCAATTTGATAAGACGGCGTTAAGCCATTAATCGTTTGTTGCGCTTCGATGCCACCACCTGCGAAAATATTGCGCCATATAATGGCAGCGCCGACGAATGAAATTGCAAGTGGAACAAAAATAATAGTTTTTGCTATTATTCCCCACCGAACGGAGTCAGCGAGTACGGCAATTAGTAGGCCGAGCGTAATACAGCAGGTCGGCACGAGTATGAGCCACATCAAACTATTTCGCATCGCCAACCGAAATTGCACATATCCCAAAGCGGACGGATCCCACAGAAATGCATAATTTCGTACTGTTGGGGTCCCATCAGCCTCTTGAAAAGAAAGGCTGAGGGTAGCGAATGCGGGGATTAGTAAAAACAGTATCAATAGCGTCAACGCGGGTCCTACGAATATCCAAGGCTGAATTGACTCAATCACTAATGATTGTTTTCCTATTGATCCTTTTGATCGAATACGTGCAAGTCCGTGATTAAGCCAATTAGAAATCCAAAAGTATAAGAAAGAAATGCCTACGGAAATGATAATTGCCCTCAAAGCAAACCCTATTTTTGTAAAGCGTTCAATGGTGTCAAACTCATCTAATTTCCATTGGTAATTCTGATGGAACCATACTCCAATCTCCGCGAATAAATCATCAATTGGCGCAGATGCTACAAAAGCAAAAACAGCCGTGGTTGGTAAAAGAAAGACAATGGTTAATAGAATTGCCAAGCCATTGCCGGCGATTACAGGTCTAATTGAATGCATGAGTAGGTCCGAAACGATTTAATGATGTTTCAAATTGAGGAAAGGGCGCAACCGCGCCCCTTCGCAATAATATTTGCAATCCAAATTACTTGATTGCGTCCCAAGCTGCTTGAATGTTGTCGGCAGTTGTTTTTGCATCTTGACCATTCGCAAAGGCTGTCATTTCTGACCAGAACGCGCCCGCACCGATCGCACCTGGCATAAGGTCAGAAGCGTCAAAGCGGAATGTTGTTGCGTTTGCCAAAATCTCGCCCTGTTTACGAAGTGCAGGAGTTGCATAAGCATCAAGGTTTACGCCTTTGTGAGCTGTTAAGAAAGTCCCTTGTGACATCCACGCCTCATGCGCAGATGGTTCTTTCATAAACTCAAAAAATGCGCGCGTTGCAGGTGAATCTTTGGTCATTGTCCAAAGGGTGCCAGCTCCCAAAACAGGGTTGCCTAAGTCCTTAGAAGCATATGGTGGAAAGTAGAAAAAGTCCGCTTCACCATTCGCGACTTCTTCCCCTTTTTTAGGAAAGAATGCTGGAATGAATGAGGCTTGACGATGCATCATACAGCTGGCTGGTGAAGTGAACAAACCTTTTGGCGCATCACCAAAGAATGTTGTTGCAACTGATGCCGCACCGCCGGCAACGTAGTCATCATTGCGCGAGAATTGACCATAAACTTCCATCGCGTTCAAAACTTCTGGGCTGTTGAACGGTAAATCGTTTGATACCCAGCGGTCATAGTTTTCAGGAGACGTTGTGCGCAGCATCAAGTCTTCCATCCAGTCTGTCGCGGTCCAACCAGTTGCGTTGCCTGACTCAACACCAATACACCAAGGTGTATTGCCGTCTGCGACCATTTGATCAGAAAGAGCAATAAGATCTTCCATAGTCGCTGGGATCTCATAACCGTTGTCTTCAAACTGCTCTGGTGAGTACCAAACCAGGGACTTCAGGTCCATTTTGAACGCAAAACCATACATGTTTTTATTACCATTTGCGTCTGCATATGTCCCCAGATCGACCCATGATTGACCTGCGCCGTAGTTTTCTGCCATCCAACTCGCTGTCGCGTCACCGAGAGGGACTAGATGCCCTTCTTTAGCCATGTCTCCGGCTAAGCCAGGCTGCGGAAAGATCGCAATATTGGGCGCGTTGTTTGAACGAAGGTCCGCAACAATAAGTGCAGCGAAGTCACGAGAACCAGAGTACTCTACTTTGGCGCCGGTCGCTTTCTCGAAACAACTGATGGTATTCAGAAGCATCTCTTCATCTTGGCCGCCAGTGATTGAACCGGCAATGGTTATTACCTCACCTGAGAAGCTACCTAGGTCACCAATTGGTGTCAGAGTATTACATACATCTGAATGTGATCCTGCAAAGCTTGCGCTTGCCGTAAACAGGGACACCGCAATTGCTGTTCCCCCTAAAAGATGAGTTTTATATGACATTATTTCCTCCCTGTATGCCATTTTCAAAAATTGGTTCGTTGTCTTTGGTTTCATGCCGAAGCTTACGACCATAATACTATAGCGATTTTTATTTATAAGTTGATTGCTTATTAAGCAACAAGCCGCCTTATTGCCGCATAGGTTCTCTCGGTGCTGTCAGACTAAGTGGGTGACGCCTGCTTGTATGTTGGTTTTTGATTTTCTTAGACCGCTCCTTAATAAAGGACATCACTTCAAGCATGAACTGTTCTAGGGCTTCATTTCTTAAT
>Ga0255756_1000657_pt1 | contig 41161 bp, 22 predicted proteins | sample 011ome_20_FD_179956 | JGI IMG/M metagenome (GOLD analysis project Ga0255756, IMG submission 179956) | Coastal salt marsh microbial communities from the Groves Creek Marsh, Skidaway Island, Georgia - 011509CT metaG (version 2) | ecosystem: Environmental > Aquatic > Marine > Intertidal zone > Salt... | reverse complement strand
CACGAATCGGGCAGTGCGCGGACTAGTCGCGAGAAGCTTTCAGTTGCAGGTTGCGGGTCACTCCGAGGTAGAAGACGAACTCCTGGTAAAAAACAAAACACCCTCTCACACGGAGGCGTATCCCTGGCATCTCAGGGAGGGGTGTCGGATAAACCATTTGAGGCAATGTGAGCCGCTCGCTGGCTTGATTCTTGTGGCTTGCGGAAACATTGAAAAAGCACCAGCGTTGAATTATCTTCGAAACCATTGATACCAGTGAAATAAGGACGTTTCATGAGTACGACTAAAAAGGCGTTGGCGCTTTTAGATGCGGTCAACAAAGTGCCGCACAAAGACCGAGCGGGTTTGGAAGAGGCGATCAAAGCGCTTGGGCTGACAGCGACTGAACTGAATGAGTTGCGGCGGGCCCGAATTGAGGAGTGTCTGACCGAGATGGATGCTCTCTGCAACGAGGTGGTCCAGCTTCGATGTGCGCTGGACGCTCATGAAGTGACCGATCCAACGGTCAGTGCAGACTACCCGGACTCCACGAAGATCGCGTCTTAGAGCTACGCCGCCGGCACCCCCAGGACCCATGATTGCAGAACACCTGGGATCCAGTCTTCACCTCGCTTGATGCCCTAACCACCGGAGGTCGTGACCTGAGGGACACGCTCGATGACACATGATCTGAGACAGGTTGGGGGTCGGACCGACGCAGGCCGGCGCATACGGTGTGTGCTCGGGTGCGAGGGGTTGAACCACGAAGAACGCGGGTGACCCCCGGGTTGGATTGTGGGTAAAGGGACGATAAGCCGGGCTACCGTCACCTCACTTGGATCACGGTCCCGTGAACTGGATCGAGAACGGCGAGGATCGGTGCCGCCGCCAACACTTTGACGACGATATCAAATTATATGCCTCGCCTGATCAAAGGGCCTCGGAGTCTCGAACGTTTGAATTGCAAGGATCACGTCAGATGTTTCATTTGATGTCGCCGAGCCGGACACAGTACCCTTGCGAGTGGCTAAACAGCTTATAATTTTGAAAGCGCTTTCATATTGTGGTAACTTCAACCAATATTAGTGCCGTGGCGCGAATGCGTGCCTAGCGGCCAGGTTGATTGAGGTAAACCACTGATGCAGCGCTGGGAGCATATGTCTGTCGGTCAAACCGGCTGCCGATCCTACAAAGAGGTCCAGCAGTGGATCGCTAAAAAAGTCATCGACGCCGGAGACCAGGGGTTTGAGATGGTCGGTTTCCATATCTCTAAGACCGGCCTATTTCGGGTCCGGTGGCATGCCACGGTTATATTTAAACGCCCTCAACGCTAACGGAAGGGTATCCCATTGTCTGCCCAGTTCCGGATCCATGGTTTGATTGGCCTACTTTTACTTTTGGGATGTTTCGCTATGAGTGCATACGCTAATCCGCAAGTTCAGCCTTTGATTTACCACGAGGATTGGCCGTCGATCGATTCTCGCGTCGTCAAAGACCCAACCACAGAAGCTTTTATTCAAGACATTCTCGTCCAGATGTCGCTTGAGGAAAAGGTCGGCCAGATGATCCAGCCTGACCTGAGGGAGGTGACGCCTGAAGAGGTCGCGGAATATAAGCTGGGGACCATCCTCAATGGTGGCGGAGCGTTCCCTAAGAATAATAAATACGCAACTGCCAGAGACTGGGTCGAGACCGCGGATGAGTACTATCAGGCTGGTAGACGGCCTTTCGAGGGGCGGCCTTTCCATATCCCGTTTGCATGGGCTACAGATGCTGTGCATGGCCATAACAACGTGTTTGGTGCGACCTTGTTTCCGCACAACATCGGTCTCGGCGCCGCACGTGACCCAGACCTGATCCGAGCAATCGGCGAGGTAACGGCGGCCGAGATCAGCGCTACGGGTCTCGATTGGACATTTGCACCAACTGTTGCGGTGCCACGCGATTATCGCTGGGGCCGTGTCTATGAAGGGTATTCAGAAGATCCGTCGGTGGTTCATGCGTACGCGGCGGCTATGGTCGACGGCCTGCAAGGCCAAGATGAAAGTCGTTTTGGTGACCGTAAGGTGATTTCAACAGTCAAGCACTGGGTTGGTGACGGTGGAACTCTTCGTGGTGTTGATCGTGGCGAAAATCACTATACCGAAGAATACTTGGTCAACCTACATGCGGTCGGCTATGCCTCGGCGCTTGGTGCGGGCGCTCAGGTAGTGATGACGTCGTTCAACAGCTGGCACAACCCCAAGAACTACGATCTGATGGACGGTGGGAACTACAACCAAAAAATTCACGGTAGCAGATACCTGATCCAAGATGTGCTTAAAGATAAAATGGGGTTCGATGGCGTCGTCATCACCGACTGGAACGGGCATGCTGAATTGAATGATTGTAGCGCAGGAAACTGCCCTCAAGTGATCCTTGCAGGTAACGACATCGTGATGGTAACGGCGCGGGTAGATTGGCAAGCCTTTTATCGGAATACGGTCGAGCAGGTCCGTGAAGGGATCATCCCTATGGCTCGGATTGATGATGCTGTGACTCGTATCCTCCGAGTGAAGTATCGGGCTGGTTTATGGAGCAAGCCAAGCCCAAAAATGCGCAGTGGTTCTGGTGACCAAGCTGTTCTGGGTGCCGCGCAGCATAGAGCGCTTGCCCGTCGCGCAGTTCGCGACTCACTGGTCCTTTTGAAAAATGAAGACATCCTGCCGCTTAGCCGTGATCGGTCTGTCTTGGTTGTCGGTAGTGGTGCCGACGATATCCAAAAGCAGACTGGGGGCTGGTCCCTGACGTGGCAAGGAAACGAGAATACTCTAGAGCGTGACTTCCCTGGAGCAACTACAGTCCTTTCAGCGACTCAGAACCTGCTTGGCGAGGCCAGAGTTTTGACCGAGGTTTCGGAGGCATCCCCCAGCACGGTTGCGTTGGTTGTTGTTGGTGAGGATCCTTATGCTGAGATGCTCGGTGATATTGGTATGACCAAGACACTCGAGTACGCCGAGCTCAAACGATCTTACCGCAAGGATCTTGAACTTATCCGCGACTTACACGACCGCGGCCACCCGATCGTAACCGTGTTTTACTCGGGTCGTCCGCTCTACGTCAACGAGGAAATGATGCGTTCAGACGCGTTTGTTGCGGCATGGCTTCCCGGGACCGAGGCCGTTGGAGTGACGGATTTACTATTCAGTGACGGCCGGTATGACTTTACAGGACGCCTCCCATACTCCTGGCCCGCCAAGAAGTGCGATACCTCCATCAATGCGGTACCCGAGCACTTATCACAACTCCCCATTCCGGATTTCGAGCAGACCGCCGACGGAGGCGATGCCCCGTTATTCCCTTTAGGATACGGGTTATCACTCGATAAAAACCGTTCCGACCGGTTTGGTGTCGATCTCGCGCAAATAGCGCTTGATGAACGCGACTACGGATGCGGAATGCCGGCTCCCGACCAGCGTATTGCGACAGAGCCACTGGAGTTATTTAGCCACACTGCTCCCGATGATTTTCAGTTGTATATTGGAGGGACCTCGACCGATTGGCGTGGAGTGCCGGTCTCGCGAGGATCTGTCACCCAGATCGCTGGGCTCCGCACCAAACCGATCGACCGTCGTCACCAGCAGGACGCTGTTCGAGTTGAGTTCATGGGGAAGAACCCCGCGCAGATCTACCTCAGTGTCCTAGACGGAGATCCAGTTGATCTCAAGCGCTACCTCAACTCGGGTGGGGCCCTCGAATTCGAGATTGGCATAGATAGCCAGCCCATAAAGCCGATCCGTGTAGCCATGCACTGCGTCTGGCCATGCATCGGTGAGGTCGATCTTGCGGGCTACCTAACCGAGCCCTATGATGAGGCCGGATGGGTGACCGTCTCAGTGCCGTTGATCGATCTGGAAGCAGCGGGGATGGATTTTGCGACTGTGACCACTCCCTTTTTGTTGCACAGCGACTCGCCGTTGACTGTCAGGATTGGTCGAATCCGTCTGGTCCCTTAACGGGTACCTGAGTATCGACCGTGACCCAATCAGGTTCCGACGGCGCTCGCAAAAATTTTTGGTTCGGTCTCGATGACGCGGATTTCGCCTCCAAACCCAGGTATCGCTTCGTCTATCCTGATCAAAACAAAACTGTTGCCGTCGCTCGAACCTTTAATTCGGATTTCTTGTACGTCATAAATGAGTCTGGCGGGTCCGTTCGGGATAATCGTGATGATATTTTCGCCGGACTGAGTCATGGAAGAAACAGACTGGCCCTGAGACAGCACTGCGATTGGTCTTCCGTTGAATCGTACTTCGACGGAGACTGCCCGACCAATCCATTGTGACTCCCGTCCGATGAATACTGACCCGGTTGTGTTTAATGTTTCGTCTGCGATACGCGCGTATTGGACTCCGTTGCCCGAGCATCCAGCCAAAAGGCTTGCCAGCGTGATTAGTGCGACGAATTTGTTTCGCATATGTTTCTCTCTCATTTGGTGATCTTCAATCGATCAAGGTTTTGGGGTCGTTGGCGCGCTCCAAACTCTCCAGAGGCCGCAGACCGAAGCATAGCCAACGACTTGTGGATTTTGAAAGGTGAAGCGGTCGGTACAGTCGCTATCAGTTTATCGCCTCCATTGTATCCAGTCTCCAAGGATCTCGGATCCTCTGGTATCGGGCGTGCCGAGCAAATCGATACCCATATTTTGGCTGACACCCATCCAGGCATCCATCCTTTCGAACGTTCCACTGCAACTAACCAGTCCCGAAAGAGCAAAACAGACGCTAATCCGCATGGGGAAAAACTTTGCAGTTACATAATTTGAGCCAGGATAACCGCTGTCAACTACCTTGACAGCAATTATCGAGTTGTTGGTGTCACCATAGTGCGCACCTTATTGGCTCTAAGAAAAAATGCGAAGCACAGTCAGGTGTAAACTTTGAAGAATAAAAGATACGGTAGCCGGATTCTCTAAATCAAGTGGTCGATCGCGATTTCGATCTCGCTCTACTCAATCAAGATGCTTCTAAGCCCGTTTATGCTTCTTTACAGGTAAGTGACCGGCTTATTTTGGCTTCGGTGCACGCGACAAATTGCGTGCTGAGTGCGGGGCATTGTTTAGATTTCGACGCTTCCAGCGACTATTCAAAACTTTCACGCTCAAACCATCGGGTGACTCGGAGGAAACATTACTGAAATAGTGACGTAAACTGTAGGTTCGGAATTGATGCAATTTAAGGCTTAATCATGATGAGGAATCGGCTCTTGCTGCTGGCGATATTAGTGTTGCCGTCGGGTTGCGCACTCGACAAGCAAAAGCATTTTGTGGTCGGGGCGGCTATCAGTTCCTGGGTCTACGCGGAGACGAGTGATCGATCGAAGGCTTGTTTAGCAGCGTTGGGTGCGGGTGTGGCCAAGGAAATGGTTGATAGTCGACACGGGGACGCAGATCACAATGACGCCTTTGCTACATTAGGTGGCTGCACCGTCACGTGGGTTTGGGACTAAGATTGTTGCTTGTTTTACTCAAAACCTTTATCTTATGAAAGCGCTTTCTTGATAAAGGAGTAATAATAATGCATAAGCTTTATGTCGCGGTTGTTGGCCTCGTGTTGTTGGCCGGTTCAGCCATCGTCAAAGCCGAGAAACAAGTGTTGACGGTAGCTGCGTATCCTGCCGTCGATCAAATCGTCAAGGATGCGTTAGCTGTTTGGTCACAAAAGCACCCTAACGTAGAGGTCAAAGTGGTTGGTAGAGAGTATTCGGACCACCACACAGCAATGACCACAGCTCTAGCGGCTTCTTCTGGTCTCCCTGACGTGATGACAATTGAGTATGGGTATTTAGGAAGATTCGCAAATAGCGGCGGGTTTGAAAACTTGCTGGATGCTCCCTACTCAGTAGCGAACTATCAGGATCAAATTGTACCTTTCGCGTGGGCGCAGGCGAGTCATTCAGCGCACGGTCAGACTGCGCTGCCTACTGATATCGGGCCCGGTGCCATGTTCTACAGAGCCGACCTCCTCGAAGCTGCTGGTTTGAAAGAGAGTGACCTGAATAGTAGTTGGGAATCGTTCATCGAAGCGGCAAAAACGCTGAAGGATAATGGCGATGTTCGGATCATAGCGCATGCTCGAGATGTGAAAGATATCGTTATCAGGACGGGCGTCCAGCCAGGCGGGGGAATTTATTTCGACGCGAACGGAAAATCGCTAGTTGGAAATGATCCTAGATTTAAGAGGGCTTTTGAGCTGGCGAAGACGATCAGAGACAATGACTTAGACGCTGAAATCGGGGCCTGGTCGAATGAGTGGGGCGAGGCGCTCCGTCGCGGCGACGTGGCGACTCAGATGATGGGTGCATGGTTGGGTGGGCATCTCAAGAATTGGTTGGCTCCGGAGACGACAGGTAATTGGCGGAGTACGACTCTTCCTGAGGGCGCCAACGTCTCGTGGGGCGGAACTTTCTACGCAATCCCCAAGCAGTCAAAAAACAAAGAGTTGGCTTGGTCCCTAATCCAATATTTAACGCTGGACCGAGACCAGCAAGAGGCAGCTTTTATTAAGCACGATGCATTTCCTGCTTTGGTTTCGGCCCATGATGCTAAATTCTTCGAGGAACCAATTCCTTTCCTTGGTCAACAGGTGGCGCGCCCAGTCTGGCGAAAGACCGCGATGTCAATTACACCAACAGCAGTGTTTAAGCACGATGCTGTGGCCGAAGAGATTGTCAACGCAGAACTTGATTTAGTGTTGACCCGCGGGAAAAGCGTGGCTGACGCGATTGCGGACGCGGAACGGATGGTCGCGCGTCGGGCTCGTCGATGAGTTCTAGAAGGATCGGCACGGGATGGGCCCCGTATTTTTTTCTGGGTCCGTTCCTAGCAATTTTCCTAATTTTCGGGATATTCCCGATCCTTTTTTCGTTGTACCTGATGTTCCACATTTGGGACCCGGTGCAGGGGCTCGGGTCGATGGAGTATGTGGGCCTCGAGAACATCACGTTTGCTCTCGAGGATCCCCTGATGTGGACCTCTCTCGAGAACACAATATGGCTCGCAGTAGCGTCCGGGGTCCCTCAGCACCTGGTAGCGATCCCGCTGGCGTACCTGATCAACGAGTATTTGGGGAGATATCGAGACGTGGCTATGGGTGCCTACTTCGTGCCCTATATTACCTCAACTGTGGCCATCTCGATAATGTTCACGACCCTGTTCTCGACCGACTATGGGGCAGTAAACGCCGCCCTCCAAAGCCTCGCCGCGTGGGAACCCTTGGCGCTAATAGTGCCGGCGGAAAACATCGACTGGCTGGGTAAGCCGGAGACGGTCAAGCCGGTGCTAGCGTTCGTGGTGTTCTGGCGCTACGTCGGTTTCAATACCATCTTATACGTGGCCGCGTTACAGAGTATCCCCAAGGATTTGTACGAGGCGGCCAGAATTGACGGCGCGAAAGAATTCAAGATTTTCTGGTTTATCACGTTACCTCAGCTTAAGCCGATGATGTATTTCGGGGTGATCCTATCCTTGATCGGTGGGCTTCAGTTATTTGAGGAACCGTTTATCATCACTGGGGGCCGCGGAGGTCCAGAGTATTCGGGGATGACTACCGCCATGTACATGTATCGGACAGCGTTTGAGTTCAATGACTACGGGCTGGCTAGCGCGATCTCCTGGCTTCTGTTTCTCGTGATCGCGGTACTAACCTGGCTGACCAACCGAGCGTTTAAACCCAAAGGGGGTCTGGCATGAGCGGCCTGGTTGGACGTAAGGGCCTCGGTCCTGTGGGACTGGTTTTCCTGATTCTGGGCGCGATCACGACCTTGCTTCCTTTTTACTTCATGTTTGTGTTCTCTACCCACGAGCGGTCGGAGATTTTCAGTGTCCCGCCACCACTATGGTTTGGTGAATATTTCCTCGAGAACGTGGGGATCCTGATCCAGAAGATTCCTTTCTGGATAAACCTCGGTTGGTCAATCTATGTAGGTTTCGTGGCCACAGCCCTGACACTGCTGTTCTGCTCTATGGCGGGTTTCGCCTTCGCGGCATACAACTTCCGTGGCAAGAACGCGTTGTTCGCTCTGGTCATGGCGACCATGATTATCCCGGCATTCCTGGGAATGGTTCCGTCTTTTATTCTGATGGATACCCTCGGCTGGATCGACCAACCGCGGGCATTGTACTTACCCGCCGCCGCGCCGGCCCTGGGTATATTTCTGATGCGGCAGTACATCCAGAGCGCGATCCCGAACGATCTCCTTGAGGCAGCCAGGCTGGACGGATGTGGAGAGTTCAGTATCTATTGGCGTGTCGTGGTCCCGCTTCTGGGGCCTGCGTTCGGCACTTTAGGGCTTATCGCGTTTATCGGGTCATGGAATAATTTTATCGGTCCGCTGATTGTCATGCGTAGTGTAGAGCGGTACACGTTCCCTCTAGCTCTGAGGAGCGTCCAGAGCCCCGTAGATACAGAGTGGGGTGCGTTAATGGCGGGCTCAGTCGTTGCGGTATTGCCGCTCCTGATTATCTTTATTTTTTCATCTAAGAAGCTGATCGCGGGCCTCACATCGGGCGCCGTGAAAAGTTAATATGTTTAAGGATTACTTTTTTGTGAATCAGCTAACCGAGCCATCTTTCTCCAAGGTAGAATTTGGCGATAACTTTGTCTGGGGCGTCGCGACCGCGGCGTTTCAGATCGAGGGCGCGGCCAGCACAGATGGCAGGGCCCCGTCGATTTGGGATACCTTTTGCGAGAAAGAGGGGGCGATCGCGGATGGAAGCGATGGCCTGATCGCATGTGATCACTACAACCGACTTGAAGAGGACTTGGATCATATCGCAAGTCTAGGGGTGAATGCGTATCGTTTTTCGGTCAGTTGGTCCAGGGTTCAGCCTCGGGGCGACGGTCTGTGGAACGAGAAGGGCTTTGATTTTTACGACCGCCTGATCTCCGGGTTAGAGCAACGTGGAATACAGGCGCACCTGACATTGTTCCACTGGGACCTGCCGCAGGCTTTAGATGATCGTGGCGGCTGGCTGAATGATGAGGTACTAAATTGCTTTGTGGTCTACGCTCAAGAGGTCTGTCGTAGGTTCGGGCACCGATTGGCGTCCATATGTACCTTCAACGAGCCCTGGGTCATATCGATACTGGGGTATGAGCAGGGGGTATTTGCTCCCGGTATCAAGGATCGATCGGTGGCGATGCAGGTCGCCCACAATATCCTTGTGACCCACGGTCGCGCGATAAAGGCTGTCCGCGAACTCAGTCCAGATCTATCTGCAGGGATCGTGTTGAATATGTCGCCTATTTATCCGGCGTCTGAGGCCCCTGCTGATCTCGAAAAGGCAAAGATCGACGATGGGCTGATCGTTCGGTGGTACATGGACGCGATTTTCCACGGACATTATCCGGCAGACGTGATCACGTACCTCGGTAACGATAGCCCGGTGATAAAAGAATCCGATATGATGGATATCAGTGTGCCGGTCGACTTCATCGGCGTGAATTACTACACCCGAAATTTCTCATCAACCGGAAACCCTTGGGATGTTGCCAGTACGGGTAATCAGGTGACCGATATGGGGTGGGAGGTATACCCCGACGGGCTCTGTGAGTTGTTGTGTAGGCTGCACGCAGATTATAACGTTGGTACGCTCATGGTCACCGAGAATGGTGCCGCCTTTAAGGACGTCTTGGAAGATGGGCAAATCAACGATATTGAGCGTCAGTCATACATACAGAGCCACATCTCCGCCACCCTCGAGGCACGGCGTCGCGGAGTCCCGGTAGAGGGCTACTTTGTGTGGAGCCTGCTCGATAATTTCGAGTGGGCCAGCGGCTACGAGAAGCGGTTCGGTATTATCCACGTGGACTACGAGTCCTTGGAGCGCACACCAAAGGCCAGTTCTTTATGGTTGACCGAGTACCTGACGGGAGGCAACTAGTCATGGCATCAATCTCACTTCAGGGCATCAAGAAATCATTTGACCAGTTCCCGGTCATCACGGACGCCGATATCGCCGTCAATGACGGGGAGTTTATGGTCTTTGTTGGTCCCTCCGGTTGTGGTAAGTCAACCATGCTCAGGATGATCGCGGGGCTCGAGAGCGTGACAGATGGGACGATACGGTTCGATGATGACTTCGTTCACGAAAAGGCTCCCGCCGAAAGGGGCGCGGCGATGGTGTTCCAGAGCTACGCGCTGTACCCGCACATGACGGTCGCAGAGAATATGGGGTTCTCCCTAAAGATGGCCGGTGTACCGCGGAAAAAGCGCGATGAACAGGTTCAGGTGGTCGCCGAGACCCTGAAGCTGGATCAGCTGATGCACCGTTTTCCCAAGGAGCTTTCTGGTGGACAACGGCAGAGGGTCGCGATCGGGCGGGCGATTGTGAGACGCCCCAAGGTTTTTCTGTTTGACGAGCCACTCTCGAACCTCGACGCGGCGCTCCGTGTGGAGATGCGTGTGGAGCTGTCGCGGCTGCATAAGCGTCTGGGTACCACAATGATCTACGTGACGCACGACCAGACCGAAGCGATGACCCTGGGCGACCGGATCGCCGTGTTTAACGCCGGGAAGATTGAGCAGATCGGAGAGCCGCTGGTGCTGTATAAGGAACCGGCCAACCGGTTCGTGGCCGAGTTTATCGGGTCCCCGAAAATTAATGTATTCGACGTCGTTTTTGATGCAGGCTCATTGACCATTACCCTGAAAGATTTTGGCTCCCTGAGTCTCCAGAGCTGCGGCCTCACGGAACTCCAGGCGTCGTCTGGTGCGGCGCTGGGGATCCGGGCAGAGAACTTTGATATTGTTCCCAACGCAGAGATTGATTGCCTCGTCGGTGTGGTTGATTTGGTTGAGAAACTCGGAGACCTCACCGTGACGTATATCCGGTCGTCACTCAGCGAGGAGGGTCAGGTCGTGACGGTCAAGACTGTGGGAGACGCTGAGGTCAGCGCTGGCGACAAAGTCGGGCTGCGGCCCTCTGGCCCGGTCATGGTGTTTGACAGCGATGGAAGAAGGATCGACGCGTAGTGTCAAAGAAGCGTCCTAGTCTGGGTCTTGTTGCGAAGCTCTCTGGGGTGTCCCCGAGTACCGTCTCTCGTATATTGAATAACACCGCGAAGGTTAGTGATTCGAAGAAGAAGACCGTGCTCCGAGTGATCGAGGAGACAGGGTTCCGGCCCAATTTGGCGGCAAGGACCCTCGCCGGGGGGCGCGCGATGAGTATCGGTGTCCTGACCCAGTACATCGACAGCCCGTTTTATGGCGAGGCGATAAGAGGCATCGAGGAGGTCCTCGCGTCCGAGGGTTATACGGCGCTGTTCGCGAGCGGCCGGGGCGACAGGGAGCTCGAGCTCGAGCGGCTCAATATGCTGATGGAGCGGAATATTGATGGACTCATCGTGCTCAGTTCCACGCTGGAGGATCACGAGCTGGAGGCGCTCGCGAAAGAGTTGCCGGTGGTCCTTACGGGCCGGGCGACGCTTAACCAGAGACTTCCCAGTATCGCTTTCGATAATCTTGGCGGTGGCGCACTGGCGCTGGGCCATCTGGTTGATCTGGGCCACAGGAAAATAGCTGTAATCGATGGGCCTAATGACCCCGACGCCTCCCTTCGTATGGAAGGTATTCGGTCTGAGTGCGTCCGACGAGATATTCTTTTGGACCCTAGGCTTATAGAGATTGGTGATTTCAGTGAGCTCGGTGGATACAAGGCGATGGGTCGGCTGCTTGACACGCGTGCAGATTTTTCGGCGGTGATCGCGCTGAATGACCAGATGGCTTATGGGGCCATGCTCGCCCTCAGTGAGGTGGGACTAGATATTCCGGACGACATATCTCTGGTGGGTTTCGACGACCTCCCGCACTCTGCCTACACCATTCCGCCGTTGACCACTATCAGTCAACCAGTGAACAGAATCGGGGCGATGGCAGCCTCGACCGTGTTGGCGATGAGCGCGGGCTATGAGCAGAGCGTCGAGCAGTCTGTTGCCGCCTCAATAGTCGGGAGACAATCAACCGCCGCGCCTAAGTGAGCTGGCTGATAGATCTGTTTGATACGCGTGCGCGCCCAACATCGAGGGCCACGGCGGACCCAATAAGTCCAGCGTACGGTGTCTTCAGCAGATAAGCGGGGATGTCCTGAAGCCACCCCGATAGTCGACCCTTCTGCGTAAGTCGGTCGAGAAATTTCTCGCGTTCGAAGAGTCCCACCCCATGAATTTTCTGGGTCACGCCCCCGCCTACATAAATGCCTCCGGTCGCTCCTAGGGTCAGGCAGAGGTTCCCGGCGAAGTTCCCGAGTATCTCGCAAAATACTTCGACGGTTTTTTTACATATCGGATCGTTTTGCGATGTCACACCGGCCACTATCTCTTGGGGAGTAAATCTCTCGACCCGGGCGCCATTTAGTTTCGCAACCGCTCGGTATAGGCTGACTAGTCCAGGACCAGATAGTATCTTTTCAAAAGACACATGATCGTTTTTTTGCTGGATGATCTTGAATATCGCCGACTCCTCTTCGCTGACTGGTGAAAACGAGACGTGCCCACCTTCTCCTGATACAGGCACCCATTCCCCGTCGCGTCTTCTCACTAGCCCGGCTGCACCTAGTCCCGTACCGACACCACACAAGGCCCGGTTTCCGGTTTCATTTTTAGGGCAATAATTGATAGGCTCGAGGTCCGAGTCTTGCAGGACAGGTAGTGACAACGCGACTGCCTCCCAATCGTTTAGCATGATTAATCGGTCAAGCCCGGCGTTAATCCGAGTTTGTTCGATTGAAAAATCCCAGTGCGCGTTTGTCATGGAGACCCTATCACTAGCGATAGGGTTCGCTATGGAAATCGAGCCACACGAAAATTTGTAGCGTGGCACTATTGCTCTAAACTCTCTGATTGCCTCATCGAGTGACTTGAAGTCCGCGACCGCCATAACCCTGATCTCATCAATTAGACCGGTACTGACATCACAGGTCGCGAGCCGGCAGTTAGTGCCACCAATATCGCCTACCAAAATTTTGTCTTTTCTTTTCAATGAGGCACCCTAACTCGCAGTGGCATTCCTTGTGGGGAAATTTCGCTAATAAAACTGTACATCATCGATATAGTAAGTCTCGCTTGTCGCTGAATCGACAGAGCTGATGGTGATTGAGGCCTTTGTGTAGTTAGGTTCGTGGTCCGATATTACCGAGGTGTCCCAAGAGATCGTCTGCCACTGATTGGCTTTGCCGCTAGCGGTAGTTGTTGTCAGCTCGATGTGGTCCCCACCAATAATGTCATCCAGCGTTAACTGGACGGTGACATTCTCGTCAGCGCTTGTCCAGATTTGGGCGCTAGCTTGACTGATACTTGGACTGACAATTTCGGTGGATTCAAAACTGATAATCGATGCCTCGATTGCATTTTCATCAGCGCTTTTCATAAAACGAGCCACATTTCCTGATCCGCCGAGTGGCGCAAAAAACGAAGGGACAGTCGCTGCGCTTCCACCGATGATGTCGGCTAACTGAAACCCGGCATCATCGTCCAATTCGAGCCCATTCGCTAACGCATAGGAACCGCTATCAAAAGTGATCTCGAGCGCCGGTGGTGATTTGCTCGTGTAGAGGTTATCGATATATAAGGTCTCACCGGCATCCTGCGATCCTCCATGACTTGACAGCGTGATCTGATCGATACTCGATGCGGAGTTGAGATCGGTGAAGTCGGCGAGCAGTACATCGAAATGCGTCCACTGGCCCACTACCGGTGCAGGATATCCATTGGCTTCACTGAGGACGATGGTGTGCTCGGAATCGTCGCTGTGCGTGAGAGTCAGTCTCAGCTCCGCAGTCTCATCGGTTCGCCAGACGTCGAGCTGCAAGGTCTCCATTAGCGATAAATCCAGTGGAGAGGACGGGGTAACCGTCAGCGATCCGCCGTCAGCCTTTTTAATCGTATTACCGGACAGAGTGATGTCTTCGGCACTTCCGGAACCATCGATAAAGGTGGAGGATACTGTATTGGTATACTCATTACTGAACAGCGATTTTACGTAACTGGATGCTTCATCAGGACCCTCCGATGGTCCAGTGGTCGGGACCGGTGGTGGGCTGAAAAATACGTCATCCAGGTAGAGCGTCTCACCAGAACCGGTGGTGGTCCCGGCCTGGTGGCTCGAGACCACGATCTGGCCGACTGCAGATTGGTTGGTGAGATCGGTCAGGTCAGACATTAAGATCTCAATCGGCACCCACTGACCGGACCCAATCGCGTTACCGTTGGCCTGGCTGAACACAATCTCGTGTTCGGAGTCGTCAGACCCGCCGGCGACACCGTCGGCACCGAAGTCGACCAGCTTGACCTTGAGGTCGGCGTAGGGGTCGGTCCGGTACACCGAGAACTGGAACTTATAGGCATCGCTCGCATCCAGAGCTGCTGATGGCTCAATCGTAAACTCGGTGACGTTGGAGTACTGCTTGACAGTATTCCCCGACAGATCCAAATCCGCCACGGTGCTATAAACTGAGTCAGTTGTCCGCCAGTTGGACGCGGTGTCCACACTGAAGGTGTCACTCAAGAGCGCGATTATTCCGGTCGATGGCTCGTCCGGCGCGGTCGGTCCCTCTGTCGGCACCGGTGCGGTCTGGTAGACCCGGACATAGTCAACATACATCTCGTAGTTGAAGCTCCCAGCCGGGACATACTCATCACCACCTAAGGTGCCACCGATCGCGACGTTCATGATGATGTCCATCGGATCGTCATAGGGCCAGTTGTTGTTAGTCGCACCAGACGGCTTGTTGTAGGTCAGATGGGCATCATAGATCCCGCCGTCGACACCGAGTTTGATCGCGTCCGGTGTCCACCAGAGCTGGTAGGTATGCCAGTCGTCGACCTGGCTATCTATCTGACCCTCCCACTTGATCGGGTTACCGCCATGGCGGTCGGTCATATGCAACGCGTGGATGATGGTGTCGCCGTCGGCCTCGCTGAAGTACTTCGAGGACCACTCGACCATGTCGATCTCGCCGGTCGCGGGCCACCCACCGTCGTCTATATCGCCCAGCAACCAGATCGCCGGCCAGGCCCCTGACTCGGACGGCAGCTTGGCCCGGATCTCGTAGTAGCCATAGGCAGGAAGATCCTCAATATCCGACTTCACCCGTGCCGAGGTGATCTCGCCACCATCACGCTTGGCTGTGATTTTGAGCGCCCCGTTAATACCATCATCGCTACCATCGGTATCGCCGTCGGCCACACCCACGTTGACAATCTGAGCATCATCGAGTCCATCTTGGTAATTTTGGAGCTCGTTATTACCCCAGCCGGCATTACCTTCAAGCACACCTGTGTCTTCGTTGAGGGTCTGACCATTACCGGTCTCGAGCGTCCAGTGTGCATCGTCTGGGGCCTGCCCGATCTCGTCGAAGTTATCCTCGAACTTGAGCACGTACCCATCGGGTACTGTATAGCCACCAGACAGTCCCTCGCCCGGACCAGAGATGTTATCGATGTAGTAGGTCGTGTCACTGGTCAGTGGAGTTGCGCCCTCACCATTCTCCCAGTCGATAAAGATCGAGACCCGGTCGTAGGTCACCGAGTCACTGAGTGAGACATACTCGTTCCGGCCGTAGGAGGTGACCCACCGCTCGACCGGGTTCGAAAAATCGAAGACGACGTCGTTCCAACCCGCCTGTGTCAGTTCCGCCTGGGCATGGACGAAGTTGATGTCCACCGCGCCGCCAAAAATCGAGTCTCCGACTTCCATGCGGGCGATGATCGAGCCGTCATTTGCGGCGAGGTGATCCTCAGGTACCCAGATCCTGGCCGAGATCGCGGTCTGGTCGTTGGCAACATCGAAGTCAATCGGCCCCACCGTCTCAGTGTCCCCGATGCCCAACTGCACCCCCGCGTAGTGAAACGCGTCGGTGGTCTTGGTGAACTGAATCACGGTATTGCCCGCACTCTCTGGATCAGCCGCCAGTGCAACGTGGTCCTCTGCGCCCTGGAACCCGACCAAATTGTAAGTCTCTGCTGCCGCCTCAAAATCGAGTCCAGTGAAGTCTGCCTGACTACTGCTTCCGCTGGTGTCCGTGCCCAGGACTGCCAGAGGCTCCGCCGGAGTGGTCCCAGTGTAGGGCGCGAGCGCATCGAAGTAATACGTGTGGCCGATCGCGGCCTCGACCGACAGATCAGGGAAGATACTCAGCATGTCGTAGCTGGTGTCGGGGTCGAACTTGGTCGCGGCGGTGTAGCCGCGGCTACCGTCGGTAGCGCCGTCGGCAACAAAACGCTCGGCCGGGTTATTGAAGTCAAACGTGAGGAAGTTCCACCCGGCCTGAGTGGTAGTCGCCGCGGCCTCGGTGTACTTCTGGTCATTGGGCCAGCCACCGGTCGCCGAGTCGCCGAGCTGGATCCGGATCTCGCTGCCGGCCTGCTCGGTGTGGACCCACATACCCAGTACTGCGTTGCTGTTCAGATCGACCGGGTCGATCGTCGGTTGCCCGTTGCCGGTGCCTGTCGCTAGAATCACATGCGAGTAAATCCCGCCCTTGAGGAGTCCGAGGATCTCATTGCCGTCGGTTTGTGCGACCACGGCTGGGACGAAGGCGCCCTCTGACCCAGTTGCAACCAGATCAGTCTCACTGAAGGTGAGACCACTGAAGGTTTTACTGAAGTAAATGTTGTCGAGATACAGGGTCTCGCCAGAAGCAGCCCCATCTGTCTGGCTCGAGATCACAATCTGACCGATGTTCGTGTTACTCGACAAGTCACTCAGGTCAGTAAGATCAATCGTCAGATCTGTCCATTGTCCGCCAGCGACTTGGTTATTGTTCGCGGTATTGTAGGTCACCACGTGCTCCGAGTTATCGGTCCCACCAACGGCCCCGTCGGCACCGAAGTCGACCAGCTTGACCGTCAGATCGGCGCTCGGCTTCAAGCGATAGACACTGACGTGGAACGAGCTCATCTCTGAGATATCGAGCGTCCCGGGCAAGGTGATGGTGACGCTGTCCGCACCGGTGATCTCCTTCGAGGTGTCGCCGCTGTCAGTCACAATCACTGTGTCTGTGATAGCGCCAGCAGACACCGACCAACTGGTTGAGACGTCGGTGTAGGCGTCGCTGTAGATCGAGATCACGCCAGACTCCCCTTGCCCAGGTGTGGTCGCTCCCACCAGGGGCCTGAACGGGTCTGGGACCGATGCGTTACTGATCTCAGTGGTCAGATCGAACGATCCATCACTCAGTGATGCGATGGTGTCGGTTCCATTAGCGATTGCCTTGGCCTTGGTCGCGAGGCTGGTCTGGGTCGCGGCCTCGACCTTGGCGATCTCTCGGAGCGCCGCCTCGGGGTCATCCGCGTTATTGGTCAGTGCGGTCTTCACCGCAGTATTCGCGGCGGCGATCTGGGTCTTCATCCCGGTCACGGTGTCGCTAATGCTCGCGTCGAGCGTCACACCAATGCTCTCTGCTGCGGATGCAGCCTTGGTCAGGGCACTACCGATGGTATCAGCATCTGCCAAGTCCACGGCCGCCGAGCCGCTCTCCTGGATCAATTCGACGATCCCTGACACCACCTGGTCGGAAAAGTTATCAGAGGAGCCGGCGGCGCCACCGATCACCTCGGAGCCCACATCTAATAAGTTTGACACCAACACGCTGGCCGACTTAAACCCAAGCGCCTTGTCAGGGTCGCCGTTCAGCGCCTCAGAAACCGGATCATAGTTCAGGAGATCAATCGAGGCGTCGATCCCTAGCGCGGTCTTCACCTGAGTCTCGCTCAGGCCCGCGTCAACCAGGGTCGAGATCGGGGAAATTACCGTAGCACCTGAGGGTGCACTGAACTGACTAGTCACGGTCGCGAGGGTCGATTGGTCGACGGTCCCTGCGAGAGGTTCGGCGATCAGTGATCCGCCGCCGTCGACGATGGTCAGCTCGTAGCTGCCATCTAACCCGGTAGTTGTCGATGGCTCCCCAGCGTCGTAGATACCGTCGCCATCTTGGTCTTGATAGACCCTCGCCCCGCTGATGTAACCGTTGATGAGTCTACCGCTCAAGGCGCTGGATGTTAGCCCTGCTACAGACATTATTCCCGCGGACCCGCCTCCGCCACCGGCCGCAAGACCACCGAGAGCAATCCCTCCAAAAATTCCACTGATACTGCTGGTTCCTGGGGTCAGAAATTCAGGAAAACTCAGTCCAGTCGCTGCTGTAGTTGGCGGCAGGGTCCCCACCGATTGTTCGATGATGGTATTCAAAGAGGGCGCATTTAGAGATATCGTTGACTGGCTGGCTCCCTCAACGAGACCCTCTGCCGACTTAACGTTTTTAGTGGAGTTGCCCGCAGAATCTGAACTTTTCTCTGGCCCATCTTCTGAGATCTCTGGTAACCGCGATCCACGAACAGCCAAATCCTGGCGCGGATCTAACTCATCTTTGACTGGCACGCCATGGGCCGCTTCCAGGTCATTCGGCAATTGTTCCACGACCCTCTGCGGGCTTTCAGCGCCGACTGTTTTAGTTTGCAATGACTTGATCAGGGTTTCGCTCCCAAACGATTGTTCCTTGGACTCATCGAGCGATTTCGCTCTGCGATCGCTGTGTTTTATTATTCCAACGCCTAATCGGCTTGCGCAGTACATTGTAACGATTTATTATGAAAGCGTTTTCAAAATAATTCAAACACTTCGAAGAGTTTGGCATGAACAAGTACCTCCTTGCGTGACATGCTCGATTTTTTGGCGATTAGGTTTTCAAAATGTGCTATCGCGAGCTGTATCCTCATAAGCTATGATGTGTAACGGTTTGGGAGTGGTAAAAAATCTGTTTGGTGAGTAATTTTCAAGTGAATTGGCAAGGCAATATTCTCTGTAAGGCGCTGAGTGTTCAGATAGGGGTTGGATTGCTGTTTTTTGCCTCGGTCGTGAGAGCGGAACTAGTCTATATCGATCCGTTGGGAATACAAACCAAGCTCAACGGATTCTCGGCGGCCGAAGTTGGTCTGAATGTCACACGATCGAGAATCGTGTCAGACGATGACTCGTCCTACACCTACGACTCCAAAAACGCTCTGTCTAAGCCAGCTCGAGAAAACACAGCCAAAACCGCCGCTTCCAGTCGGCTAAGTATGAATCAGTTTAATCTAGCGATATCCAAGCAGACCAGAACAGCGGTAGGTATGGAGGCGAAGCTCACCTACAGAGTTCGCGGTGATGGATTCACGGCTAACCAAATCCTCGATAACCCAGATGTCAATTACAGAACTGGTAACGACTTTCTGAAGCGTGACTGGTACGAGCGGTTGGTAGGTATTTCTAGGCCCGATCTGGGTTCAATTCACTATGGCACTCAGCTGTCTCGGTCTTGGTCCCGCTCTAATGATTTTTCGTGGCGCGTAGGCATGTCAGGTATCTGGGCAGATTCTGGTGCCGGTCATGGCGTGTTCCAGGAATCTATCCGAATCGCCTCAAGGCAATTTGAAGATGCTACCGGCAAGGTAAGTTTCGAGTACACCTACGCCACCAACGACCTCAATATTTCGGAAGTTGAACAAAGCAGAACCACGTCAGATGGAACCGCTTTTTCACCGGGGCCTTCCCGACCAGAGGTTCACGAGTTTTTTGTGCAGTACTCGAGGCCGAAGAATCTTGTTGAGCTGATCGTGCAGGTGAGCTCGGGAGCTTTACAAACGGCATTCGGAAAGTCCGCGGTCAAGGGTTGGATCGGCGATCCAGATACGAGGCCGACAGACGGCACTATTGCAAGACAGTCCGGGAAACCGAGCCAAGGGACGGTCATCTTGCAGGGCAGCTATTGGCCAGACCAGCGAGACCAGATTGTGTATGGAATACGTCGGAACTACTGGTCTGGTTCGGCGCCTTCCTGCAACTTTAACGGTAGTATCTGTGTTTTTGGGGTTGATCCTGGATTTAACTATTCCACAGCGGCCGAGAACTACAAGGGCTACAGCGTGACCAACTGGGATGTGTTTGGCGGAATAATCAGGAAGAATGGTTTGTATTCTTACTCGGCCGGTGGGACTTATTTTGGGAAGGCCTCTACGGATAATCCAGTCGAATGGGGTCAAGGGAACTCCGGTCTGAAGTTAAGTTTTGGCGTGGGAAGGGTTTTGCCGGAGATTTCTAATAAGCTCAATGCAAGCTTTGGGGTAGGGGTGGGAATATATGAACACCGGTCGCCTGCGCCGACGAGCATGCCGGGGAATTCATTTCTCGGGTCAAATTCGCTCTACGATGGGTATTCATTGTCGGGTGGTTTCGGCCTCACGTATTCGTATTAGGAGCGGTTAATGTTTCGTGACATTGCGATATTAGTGTGGCTGCTCGGTATCGGTGTTGTTGCCTCAGCTGAGCAGTGGGTGCCGATGGGGGCCGGAAAGATCTTGGTAGGTGCGAAGCTAGGCCACGAGACCCCTAAAGACGGACCTTACCGTACAGAAGAAATGATGCGGCAGGCGCTCCCTACAAATTCATGGTTCTCCTCGCTGGCCTACATGCAGTGGTCGGGCGTCTTGCATGCCCATCCACTAAGCTTTAAGGCCACATCGACGGGCTTGGAGATAGGGCTTCCGGAGAAGGCGGCCGAACCGATCGAGGCGATTAAGGCATGGGCATGGCCCCCACCTCCGGGACGCCCTATCGCCAGTGTTGTCCATAGGCACGTAGCTGCCTTAAAGGTCCGCCCGAAAAATTTTGAGCCGGCAGATGCTCGACTCTCGGCAAAAGGCGATTGGTCGATCAGTTTGGACATGGCTGAGCCGAACGGTGAACGGAGGCTGAGGGCCCATATTGGGCACGGCATTCCTTATGGTTTCTTTGAAGTATCAGATGGGGCTGCGATTATTGAGCTTGAAGGTGGCGGTGCGTGGGATGACGGCGTCGTCAATGTTATCGACAACAAGCGGGTCATTTATGCCGGCGTCCGGGGAGTGACTTATGCAGTCTATCTCCCAGCTGATGCTTCAGTGAGTACGTTGGATAGTCGCCGATTGGAGGTAAACCTGCCTCCGAATGCTGGGTACTTTTCGGTGGCGGCCTTGCCGCATAAGCTTGATCGGACTGATCTGAGGCAGGCTCGCGACCGAAGCGATGGGATCAAAACGTCGAGCGCGACAGGTACAATTGAATCACGCGCTCACGAGTCGGTAACTTTGAATTGGGAGAATGGGCCTTCCGACGTCAATCCGGACTGGGCATTTGGAGGGGCGGTAGCGCTCGCAGCCGTTTTTGAGAACGCAAACGTGCTGAAATTTAACCACCCAGTGGGGTCTGAGGCCTGGGCCGGGGTCGCCTTGATCGAGGCTCCTGGTGGGATAGATCTAGTTGCGGACCGAAAAAAATTAGTAAACATGCGCTTATGGGCAGAGCATGATGGCACGGCCACGATTGCGATGGAGGACATATCCAGTATTGCCCCGGATGCGGGAGCGACTCGTTATCTGTCTGTCACTAAAGACGTTGTTGGCGGCCGTTGGAATGATATAGCGTTCGATTTCAGTGAACCGGACTTGGCCTCGGGAGGCCTCGATACCAACCACAATAAAATGGTTTTGAAGGTCAACGAAGGTAATACGCTGTACGTTGATGAGATCACGTTAAACGGTTCGGACTGGATTGATCATCCAGTGAAGTCAGCAAAAACCACCCTGTCTTTTCCTAGCCAGGAGCTCGCTGAGGTATTTGCGAGGCATGCTTTCGCGTTCGTGACAGGCACTACCGTGCGCTGGAACTATGTGGAAACAGATAGCCGAGTGATAACTACCTACTCCTTTGACGTGACCCCGATGGATGATGTCACCAAAGAACCGTTTGTTGGTCTGTATCCCCACCATTGGATGCAGTTGGCCCCAGGTACGGTGCTTTCTGAATATGAATTGCCGTCGGTTAGAGGCCCTATTCGGTTGGCCGCAGTCGACACCTTCCAAACCGAGTTGTCGTTTGGTGGACTCTTGCCTGGTTGGCCTGTGACTGGGACGGGTTCGGAGCTCAAAGATTTGAGTCAGTTTCTCGTCGGTGATACCCGCCGGACCATGAGTCTGTATACCGGGCACGGCAACGGCACCTACTGGACAGGAAAAGCCCTCGGCTCTATTGCCCAGCTGATTTTAGTGTCCGAGCAGGTCGGCCAAGAGGTTCGTGCGGAAATGCTTGAGGCGATGCTGAAAAGGAGGATGGAGAAGTGGTTCCGTGGTGAGGGCGGTTTCTATTTCGGGTTCCACAACAATGTCGGTACTTTGGTGGGTTACCCGGAAGAGTACTTTAGTGCGTCGGGTATGAACGATCATCATTTCCATTACGGATACTGGCTCATGGCGGCCGCACACATCGCAAGACGGGATCCTCAATGGCTTACCCCAGAACAGTGGGGCAAAATGGTCGACTTAATAGCTAGGGACATCGCGACCTATGAGCGTGGCCGAGATGATTTCCCTTTCATCAGGAACTTTGATCCCTATGAGGGCCACTCGTGGGCTAGGGGCAATAGCGACTTTTATGGCCATGGAAACGACCAAGAATCCTCCTCGGAGGCAATTAATGCTTGGGCCGCTTTGGCTTTTCTCGGTGAGTTTACGGGCAATAGAGAGTTACGGGATCTCGGTGTCTATCTCTACGTTACCGAGATCGCCTCAGTGCTTAATTACTGGTTCGATATCCACGGGATTGTGTTCGATCCTGATTACCCTAAGCCGATCGCCAGTATGGTTTTCGGGGGCGGCTACGGCTACAGTACATGGTGGACTGAAGAGCCAAGACAGATTCATGGGATTAACCTTCTGCCGATCACTTCTGCTTCCGTGTACCTAGCGCAAATACCTCCGGAGCGTGCATTGTCTGATATCAAATTTATGAAAGAGCGCCGTGCGGAGTACGAGACCTCGGCCCAGACAGACGGTACTCCCAGTGTTATTTGGGATAACGTGTTTGTGTCCTGGCTGGCATTAAATGATCCCCAGCTGGCACTCGATAACTGGAGCCCTGATGCAGATGGTTCGATGGAGCTCGGGGATACGCGCAGTCGGACACTGGCTTGGGCTCTGACGATGAAGCATTTTGGGAAACCAGATTTGTCGATTAGAGCCAATACGATGATGTATGGTGTGTTTAGATCAGATGTGGGAGTCGTAACTTACTGCTCATACAACGCTCAGAATGCGCCACGAACTGTTGAGTTCAGTGATGGGTTTGCGCTAACGGTGCCCTCCGGTGAGTTGTTATGTGAAGCGAACTAGCAATCGCCTGAAGCTGTTCCTACATCCAATTTTTTCGGTAGTTAATTGAGAGAGACGGTTTCTCATGGTGTCAAAAGCCCAAAAAAAACGAGCAAACATACCCGATTTTCATCAGGCAGCGCTGTTGGTTGGGTTCATTTGTTGGTCCGTGCCAGTCTTAGCCGAGTCAATCGATATAAGTAAAGTTTTGGATGGGTTAAAAAATAACCCGTTGGTCGAGGCCAAGCATGCGCTCATCCAGTCAGCGCAGGCTGATTTGGGGGTACTTGAGAGCATGGACTCGCCGAAGGTTACAGCTGACGCAATGAGTCCTCTTGCTGGAGGGCATAATTCCGACCAACCTGACTACACCATGCGGGTAGAGACATCACTTTACGACTGGGGTGCGAACCGCAACCTCATCGCCAGTGGAACGGCGTATCTTGAGGCCAGAGGTATGGAAAGAGATCAGGCTGTCTTGGATCTTGCTGTTGGGACGTCGGATATGTTCCATCAGCTAGCTTCCTCATTCTTGCAGCTTGGTGTTTTTGTTAACGCGCGAAAATCCCTTCAGGATTTGGTGCAAATGATGGGGCGTCGAGTAGAGCAGAAGGTGAGTCCCCAGGTTGATTTAGACATTGTTGAAAGCAGGGCGGCTTTGATCGATGTTAGAATCGAGCAACTCCACCGTGAGGTTCGCCGTCATCAGCTCTCGATTCTGCGGGATACTGAAATAATGGTTGAAGATCCTGATCTGTCCAGCTGCGCATTAGACGTTGAACCATTGGACCGAGCGCTTGTCGTTCGTGCGCTCGATACCTCTCCTGGACTAAAAATGTATGATGCATCTATAGCAGCTTTGGCTTCTGAGGCTGAGGCGCTTAGGTCCGAGCTTTATCCTCAGATTGTGGGGGGCTATCAGGTTGATACCGAATTGAATGGGAACAACTTCGACCAGCAAGGTTATCTCGCACTCCGGTTCGAGTTTCAAACTGGAGGGAATTTTGATTCTCGAGTCGCAGCGTCTCGAGCGAGGTTGCTTGAGAAACGTGCACTTCGTAACGAAAAAGCTGAAGCGATTTCACAACAGGTGAGTGACTTGATTAGCGCGTACTTGACCTCGCGTCGTCTGGTCGGTATTCAGAAAGGCCTCGCTGATGCTCGGGCCAGTCAAAAAGAATCTTATTTACGTAGATTTGTTGCTGGCAGGGCTTCTTGGGCAGACGTGCTCAGTGCTGACCAGGAATTGGTGGAGGCGAGAGTGGCTCAAATATCTGCTCGAGTATCTGCCTGCGGTGCTTTATCTGCTATGGCTATTCTAGTGAAGGCGGACCAGCCTTACCGGATCAGTGAGTCGGGCTCTCCACCGACGTGGTCGAGATAATGACCGGCTTCACACCCGAAATTGAAGCTGCGGCATGTCTCAGTCGCGTCGCCTCTTATTTTGGGTGCGGTGTAACCCCATCCCGGTTTCTAAGCTTGATTCACAATGCAGAGGAAGAGGCATCCATAATTGAGAGGATTAGGCGAGCCTGGGTTAAGCAGTTCCCTTTGGGTCGATGTTCTCTGCTCGTTCCAGATCCTCAAGCCCTAGGGATGCAACCTATCGTTGCCATAAATCCCCAGTCTTATGAAACTTATCTGGTGTTTGAGCCCTCTGGGTCTGGGTTAACATTGAAAAATTCTCATGGCGAGGTGATCGTCCAGAAGGATGGGTTTGAGGACTGGGCCTTCTTTTCCCTCGAAACAGGACGCTCGAACGTTGATCAAGAGAGTGCTGAGGTTAGTGCTTTTTCTTGGTTTAGGATGGCCTTTATCTCGCACCGAGTAGTTTTTAGGGATGTCGCGGTGGCATCAGCATTGATCAGCTTGCTCGCCTTGTGTGCGTCTATTTATACCATGCAGATCTACGACCGCGTCGTTCCAACTGGCTCCCTTCCAACATTGCTGGTCCTGACCATAGGTGTGATCCTCGGTCTCCTTCTTGAGGCTGCAGGCCGGTATATCAAGGCAACCCTAATTAACCGGTCAGCAGAGGTGCTTGATAAGGAAATTAGTCAGATTTTTTTTGATCATGCGTTGCGCATGCGGTTGGATAAGCGACCTGACTCGGTTGGGAGCCTCGCCTCGCAGCTCAAGGGTTTCGAGACAGTTCGAACATACATGACGAACTCTTTTTTATATTTGTTCGCTGACCTTCCGTTTGCGCTACTTTTTTTGCTTGTGATCTTCTGGCTAGGGGGTTTGGTGGCGTTGGTTCCGCTTACCTTGCTGGCAATCAGTGCGACTTTGGGCTGGATTTTGCAGGGCTCGGTGGAACGAAACGCAAAACAAAGCATAGAGCATGCCCATCGCCGTGATGGACTGCTGGTAGAGACCCTGGAGGGTGCAGAAGCACTCAAGGCGACCGGTGGTGGGGCGTCGCTTTCTCGGCGTTGGAGCTCTTTGATGGCGATAGTTTTATCCAGCGAAAGGAAAATGAAAGAAACAACCGCCCTTGCGACAAATTTCAGCCAGGCCCTGCAGCAGTTGTCCTACGTTGGTATTGTCGCGGTTGGATCTTTCATGGTGACCGAAGGTAGCTTGACCTTGGGTTCGTTAATCGCATGCTCGATTCTTGGAGGGAAATCGCTTGGGCCCATAAGTCATCTTCCGCAGATTCTGACCCAGGCTAAGCAGGCTAAATTAGCACTTGCTGGGCTGGATCAACTGAATAACGTCCCGACGGACTCCGAAGATGGTGATTTTGCTCAAGTACCGGAGTTGATCCTGGGTCATCTGCGGTTGGATCACGTCAGTTTTAGCTATCAGCAGGAGATGGATTTTCTTTCGGTGCCTGATTTGCGTATCAGCTCCGGCGAACGTATCGCTATCTTGGGTCCGACAGGTTCGGGGAAGACCTCCCTGATTCGAATTATGTCAGGAATCTACAGGCCCTCAGAGGGAAGAGTTTTTCTAGATAATTATGATATGACTCATCTTTTATCGACGTACCTCCGTAACTGTGTCCGCTATGTTCCTCAAGAGGTTAAACTTTTTAGTGGTTCGCTGAGGGATAATCTGAAGCTTGGACTACCCATGACTAACGACGATGAATTAATGGTGGCTTGCGAAAAGAGTGGCCTTATTAAGTTGATCGTGGAACATCCCGATGGTCTTAATTTAACTATAAGTGAATCGGGGGCGGGGCTCTCGGGTGGGCAGAGGCAGTTGGTCGCCCTAACCCGCGTCTTGCTCGGGAGCCCGCGCGTTATCTTACTTGATGAACCCACGTCAGGGATGGATCGCGCGACCGAGCGGCAGGTAATCGATTCCATTTTTAAGGTTTCAGGAGATGATGTGACTATCGTCGTCGTGACACACAAGAACACTATGCTGGATTACGTAGATCGTGTCGTGATTCTTGATCAAGGCAGAGTTGTCTGTGACGGTCCTCGTTCCGACGTCGTTCGTCAGCTGTCTAAAAGTTCACGTGTGGCTGATTGAGATGGACCTGCTCTGGTTGTTTGGCAAAACCACCCCAAATACCCGCGCCCGAGAACTGCTAACTCAAACGAAGAGCTCCCGTGCGTGCCTGTGGTTTATGGTTGTGGTTGTGATCTGCGGGATTTCTTGGTCCCGCTGGGCAGAGATTGATCAGTTAACTCGGGCGCCTGCTACGGTCATCGCCAGCTCCAAGACAAAGGTCGTACAATCGCCTGACCCTGGTATCGTAGAGAGCATATTAGTTTCTGAGGGTGATCGTGTAGGCGACGGACAGACCCTGCTGATCCTCGACACCACATTTACCGAGAGTGCCGTGGAGGAACTCCAAGCCGAGCTGGCTAATAAGCTGGCGACTCGGGCGAGGCTGGAGGCTGAAATAGCCGGCGACACTAAAATACGCTTCCCCGTTGAATTAGCTCAGTATCCTCGATTCCGGCAGAACCAACGTGATCTATTTGCACAGCGTCGGTTAACAGTATCAGATGAAATCGATAGCTTGTCCGCGTCTATGGGGTCGGTGCAACAGGAGTTGAATCTTCTCCGGCCTTTGGTAAGAACTGGAGACGTTAGCCAGACCGAAGTGATTCGGCTCGAGAGACAGTTGTCAGAGCTTGAAGGTCGGTTAACTGGGATAAGGAATAAGTTCCGTAGCGACGCAGCTGCTCAAATGGATGAGGTCGATGGGGAGATAGCTTCCCTTGCCCAGCGGCTGAAGCAGCGTGAAAATCAGCTAGCAAAAACTTCGCTAACATCGCCGGTGAATGGAATCGTCAAGAGCCTTCTGGTTAACACGATGGGCGCGGTGGTGGGGCCCGGAGAAGTCTTGCTTGAGATAGTTCCGGTTGAGGATAATTTGGTCATCGAGGCGAAGATTTCCCCCTCTGAGATTGCTTTCGTACGCTCGGGTATGGACGCGGTAGTCAAGATTGATGCCTACGATTACACGATCTATGGGGAGTTGAGGGGTGTTTTGACCTATATCAGCGCTGATACGTTAGTGGAGCGGTCTGCGGGTCGCGATGTCCCATACTATCGTGCTCAGGTCACCATTAAGGGTCCTCGATTCACAGGGTATGCCGGCGGCTCCTTGGAAATTCTTCCGGGCATGAGTGCGGTGGTGGAGATCAAGACAGGGAAAAGTACGGTCTTTAATTACCTTGCCAAGCCGGTAGTCAAGACGCTTTCCGAGTCCTTCACCGACCGATGAGAAGTGGCACGTTTCATCCAGGGCGTTTCATATTACCCTCCGCTCGTGATCGCGTAAAATACGTACGTAGTATTGACATATGTATTTATACGTATTAACGTCATGTTATTGGCTACAGATTTGTCTTTTGGCATTAGGGTCTTGATTTATTTTGAAAACGCTTTCAGTATTATCTGTAGATTATAAGAATTTAGCTCTTCTCGTTGACTCGGGCGCGGGGGTTGAGTCGATAAAAAAGGTGGGAAATTATGTCGTCAAATATCATTAACCCAGTTCCAAAGGGGTTCACGCTTACTTTTGAAGATAACTTTGACAACGTAGGGGGGCAGCCGAGCGCTGATCACTGGACCTACGACCTCGGTGACGGCAGTGCCGCTGGGATACCGGGCTGGGGAAATGGCGAGAGTCAAGTCTACGAGAGCGACCTGGACAACGTTCATATTATTGATCTCATTGCCCGAGACTCTGGTGAGGCAGATACTGATGGAGCCAACGATAACATTAATGGCGCGCTTCGGATCGTGGCAAACAAGACCGGTGACGAGATCACGTCGGCGAGGATTAAGTCAGACATCGGGGAGATAGGGTCCCACGGCTATTACGAGGTCCGGGCCAAGATCCCCCCAGAGTCTGGGGCGTGGCCCGCGATATGGTTGTTGGGGGACGTAGGTAACGGGAATTGGCCAGATGTTGGTGAGATAGACCTGATGGAGTGGTCATCCGGCCTATCCTACCCCTCCAACCAGATATCGAGCGCTCTTCATTTCAGGGGCACCGCCGACCAGCAGCCGTCCTTCGGAGGCACACAGTTTTATAATGAAACGACGCTCTCAAGCTCTGTCGAAGAGTGGCACACCTACCAGGTCTGGTGGTCACCGGACGAGATCCGGGTGGGGGTTGACGGGAATTCTGACAATGCCCATCTTGTTTATACCAAGCGTCCCGGCGCGACCAACGACGACTGGCCGTTCGACGGACCGATGGACCTGATCATGAACATCGCGATCGGGGGCAATATGGGTGGTGCGGTCCCCGCGGATGATTTCGAGTACGAGATGCTAGTCGACTACGTCAGGGTCTACCAGGGAGACTGGTCCGCGGTGCGGAGTGACGGCTACGTTGCGGCGGCGGAGGGCGTGGTATCGCTGCTTAGCGACGTCTACCCAGATGAGGCGGACACTGACTGGAACCCATGGGGCGTGGTCGCATCCTATGCGTTTGTAGACGGATCCCACAAGTATACCGGGGTCGATTACTTTGGTATCGAGCCCGCCGCCCCGCTTGACCTGTCCTCCCAGGACACGGTTCACCTGAGAATTTATCGCACCGACGCGGACGCTGATCTATCGATCACGCTCGTCGACTACGGCTCTGACGGGCAGTGGGAGCAGAGCACTAACGCCGAGGGGACGGTCACTTTTGCCTCCGGCACAAACGACGCCGTGGTTGCGAACCAGTGGGTCGATCTCGTGATACCGAAGGCAAGCTTCGGGCTTGCGACCGATGCCCATGTCGGACAGATCAAGGTCGAGAGTAGTAAGGGGGCCGGCGCGTCGGGGGAGACCATCTACATCGAGCAGCTCTACGCGTCTGCCTCAACCGTCTCTGGGCCAGCCACCGACGCCGATCCCGAGCTCAGTGAGTACAAGGACGTCGTGATGCTGCAGGGCGACGAAAGTACGGTCGATGTTGGTACAAACTTTTTTTATAACGGTACCGCGACAGGGGTAACTACCGTAAGTTTGGGCGGTGATAACTTCGTCCAGAAATATGGTGATACTGGTGGTTACATCCAGATCCGGCCGGAGGAGCCTATCGATATATCCGGACTAACCACGCTCCACATGAGCGTTTACCGGACTGGAGGCCAACTTGATACATGGGGATCCGCAGATCTCAAGGTACGGTTGGTTTACGAAGGGGATACTCCCGACGATGATTATTGGTTCTCCGCCACTCGCGGGGATGAGGCCGTCCCTGATCAGTGGAACAACCTGGAGCTTCCTCTGGCTTGGATGGCTAACGGTCAGGCATCTGGAGCGAAAGTCACAGACATTATTTTGGTTGGTGAGCGCTGGAACGGTGGCGCTAAAACCAATGAGACCCTTTATCTCGACAAGCTTTCATTTAGCGCCAAAGCCGATCCGATGATCCCGCAGGAAGCGCCGCCTTCCCCGGCAGATGACCCTCTTGATGTGATTTCGATCTACTCGGACGACTACGATAGCGCTGTAACGAATTTTGACCCTGTCTACCGGTGGTCGTTGATCGGTGAAACCCCCTCTGGATCCGAACAAACCATGGCGAATATCGGAGGCAGAGAGGTTCAGGTGATCCAGAACGCGGGCATGGCCGCGATGACGTTCTCCTACGATGAATATGCCTACCCGCGCGCGGATCGGTTAGACGTGTCGAGTGCTGACACACTCAAATTGACCGTATTCCGTACCGACCCGACGGCGCAGCTCAGGTTCGAGCTCCGGTTTGCAAATGAAAATACCACCTATGATGAGGTCGGCAACGGTGTCTCTGAGTCGGTCTATTTTGATGCGAGCACGTCCTTCGGTGCCGTCCCCGCGGGCCAGTGGCACACGATCGAGATCCCGCTCTCGGCGTTTGGTAACGGCGTTGACCTGACCCAAGTCACCGGCGTAATGATGTATTCCTTTGACCCTGAGTATGTGCTCCGGACCGACGCTAACGGAGACCCGGTCGGGGACGACTACGAGACCGTGCTGACAGACCCGGCGACGTATCTCTACGACCCGGTGCCGTCGCGCGAGACGATCTACCTAGACGAGCTTTACTTTGCCGCGACACCCGACGCGCCACGCACCGCCCCGGCGGACCCTGGGCACGCGCCTGATGACGTGATCGCGGCCTTTATCGGTGACGCTTACTCGACTGACGGTTTCTCGGGCCAGGGTACGGTCTTCAATATCGACGGAGGCAATGTCCAGAAGTGGGAGAACCTGACGGCACAAATCCAGATTAGCCCGGCGACACCTTTCACGTTGGCGAGCTCTGCCTCCGCCAACGCGCCCATCATGCACCTCGACATATGGCGTGACGACCCCGGCGTACCCGCGGACTTGCAGTTGCTTCTGATCAGCCCGACATTCGAGTTCGAACAGATCACCGTCCCGTCAGTGGACGTGCCCACGAACCAGTGGGTGGGCCTAGAGGTGCCTGTCCCCGAAGGGTTCCAAGTGGCGCAGGTGGTGATGGGCCTCGGGGAGCCGGGGACCGGTAACCTTGCGACCTATACTCCCCCGACTGCGGTGCCGAGCGACGTCTACATCGGCAACCTCTACTTCACGGATGGGGACCCTGTCCCCGCTCCGGGCTACGTCGCACCGGACGCGGTTGATATCGTGTTTAGCCCCGAGGACGAGGCAGATCTGTCGATCGTTACCTTTGGTGCGGACGGCGGAGTCACGCCCACGGCGACGGTCAAGACCTCGCCAAATGGCGACAGCGCACTCGAGGTAGTCAAGAATGCCGGGGCCGTCGAGGGGGCCGGGGTAGCGTTGACCTACCCGTCCGGGCTGGGTCAGTACAGTCTGCTGACTAGTGACCACACCGAGATGCTGGTCAACGTCTATGCGCCGGCGGCGGGTGAGACCGTGAAGGTTAAGCTCGAGAACTCGTCTGATCCGACAAAGTCGGTCGAGACAGACCTGGTCACGACCACCGCCGGTTGGCAGGCCATGAGGTTCGACTTCACGGCTCACACCGACGGGACCAGCGCATTTGATCCATCTGTCGTGTATGACAAGATCGCGTTTTTCCCGAGCCACGGCGACGCCGGTGCCGGACAGACCTATTATATAGACGACGTACGGTTCCTCGACGCTGTACCTGAGGTAGTTATCCCCACCGTCACCTTAACGGTGGATTGGGACAGTAGGGCAAATGTCTACGAGATTGACGGTGAGCGTGGTGCGCCGATCGAGTTTGAGCCTGGTACTAACTATGTACTAGACATTACAGCGCTGAGCGGGTACGAGGAGTTCTTCCAGATTTCTTCGACCCCCGACGGGTCCAATAATGGCGGTACACCGTTCGCCGATAGTTCGGTGGTTCTGCGCGATGTAGGCAACGGTCAGATTCTGATCTACCCGACTGACAACACCCCGACATTGTATTATTACGATACATCAGAGGCCGATGCGGGCGGTGCGATGTATGCTCCGGTCGTCCTGACGGTCACCGCGTCCGGCGGTAAGTATTTCATTGACGGGGTCGAGCAGGGATTCGTTGACCTCGACCCGGGCAAGGTCTACAAGTTCGACGTATCTGACTCTTCGATGGAAACACACCCACTGGCGCTTTCCACGACCGCCGACGGTATACACGGTAACGGCGTTGAGTACGCTGACTCGGACTATACGGTCGGATCAGACGGCACCATCACGCTGTTCGTCGACGACTCGACACCGATCTTGTACTACTACTGCGAGGCCCACCCGAACATGGGTGGCCGTGCCTCGCTCGACGCACCGATCCCACCGACCCCGACGGGTGGTGTGGTCCTTGATTTTGAGGGTTACACGGATAACGGTGACGGGACTTTTGCGTTACCGGATGGTGAGTATGCGACCTACGGTACGGCGATGGGTCGTGGTGTAGTGGCGCGGACAGAGATTGATGGTGCCACGCCGCGCACGATGTTGGTTGTTGAGAAGGCAGCGGGTACTGAGTGGTGGTCTGGAGTGACCCTGGTGTCTGAGTACTCTGGTACGGACATGATCGGCGACGGTACCACGGCGATCACGATGCGTGTGTACGCGGAGCAGGACGGTAACCTGAACCTTGAGCTTGAGGCTGATGGTGTTGCTCCGTACATCATGAACCAGACGGTGACTCAGGGCTGGAATGATGTCGTGTTTGACGTCTCTGGTGCCGACGCGGCTGTGAACTGGAACAGAGTCCAACTGCGTCCGGACGCGCTGGGTAAAAGCGGTACTGACACGCAGGCTACGACGACCAAGTACTATATTGATGATGTGCATTTTGCGAAGGCGACGATTGTGCCGGCGCCGAATGATCCGACCTCGGCTGAGTTCTTGGGTGGTCCAGTGGCGGCTCCGGACGAGGCTGCTGGGGATGTGGTGTCGTTGTTTAGTGACGCGTACACCTCTGTTTTGGATGGGAATAATGGTCCTGATTGGGATGCTGCTGCTGTGTCTGAGATGCAGATTGACGGCGGTAACACGATCAAGAAGTTTGATGCCACGACCTGGGCTATTTTTGATGGTCTGAGTACTGACTTGACTGGCATGGACACGCTGCATATCAGTTTGTACATGACGGCCTCGTCTGAATTTGAGGTTAAGCTTCCTGATTTAACGGCAGGTGGAGTTGAGGGGTTCTATTACATCCCTGCTGATGCGTTGCCGGCGGATCAGTGGTCGACGATTGAGATACCTCTCTCGAGTTTCTCTGCTGGTGGCCGAGACACAGGTGTTCCGTTGCCTGCTGACCATGTTGTCAGTCAGGTAGTCCTGAAGCCGACGGCTGGTACGCAGACGTTCTATATGGATGATCTGTACTTCTCTGCGGCACCTGCGCCTGTGAATGTGGCGCCGGTGTTTGCGGATGCGTCTATTACAGTTGACGTAGATGAGAACGAGACCGCGGTTTACCAGGCCGTGGCGAGCGACGCCAACAGCGACTCTCTGATTTACACACTGGGCGGTACGGACGCGGATTTGTTTGATATCGCGTCTGACGGTACGGTGACCTTTAAGGCGGCCCCGGACTATGAGGTTGACCAGCAGAGCTACAGCTTCACGGTGACGGCCGACGACAATAACGGCGGCACGGCGGTTCAGACGGTGACGGTGAACGTTGCTGATGTGACTGAGAATGTGATCCCACCGACCCCGACGGGTGGTGTGGTCCTTGATTTTGAGGGTTACACGGATAACGGTGACGGGACTTTTGCGTTACCGGATGGTGAGTATGCGACCTACGGTACGGCGATGGGTCGTGGTGTAGTGGCGCGGACAGAGATTGATGGTGCCACGCCGCGCACGATGTTGGTTGTTGAGAAGGCAGCGGGTACTGAGTGGTGGTCTGGAGTGACCCTGGTGTCTGAGTACTCTGGTACGGACATGATCGGCGACGGTACCACGGCGATCACGATGCGTGTGTACGCGGAGCAGGACGGTAACCTGAACCTTGAGCTTGAGGCTGATGGTGTTGCTCCGTACATCATGAACCAGACGGTGACTCAGGGCTGGAATGATGTCGTGTTTGACGTCTCTGGTGCCGACGCGGCTGTGAACTGGAACAGAGTCCAACTGCGTCCGGACGCGCTGGGTAAAAGCGGTACTGACACGCAGGCTACGACGACCAAGTACTATATTGATGATGTGCATTTTGCGAAGGCGACGATTGTGCCGGCGCCGAATGATCCGACCTCGGCTGAGTTCTTGGGTGGTCCAGTGGCGGCTCCGGACGAGGCTGCTGGGGATGTGGTGTCGTTGTTTAGTGACGCGTACACCTCTGTTTTGGATGGGAATAATGGTCCTGATTGGGATGCTGCTGCTGTGTCTGAGATGCAGATTGACGGCGGTAACACGATCAAGAAGTTTGATGCCACGACCTGGGCTATTTTTGATGGTCTGAGTACTGACTTGACTGGCATGGACACGCTGCATATCAGTTTGTACATGACGGCCTCGTCTGAATTTGAGGTTAAGCTTCCTGATTTAACGGCAGGTGGAGTTGAGGGGTTCTATTACATCCCTGCTGATGCGTTGCCGGCGGATCAGTGGTCGACGATTGAGATACCTCTCTCGAGTTTCTCTGCTGGTGGCCGAGACACAGGTGTTCCGTTGCCTGCTGACCATGTTGTCAGTCAGGTAGTCCTGAAGCCGACGGCTGGTACGCAGACGTTCTATATGGATGATCTGTACTTCTCTGCGGCACCTGCGCCTGTGAATGTGGCGCCGGTGTTTGCGGCAGACAAAGACACTATTTTCAGGGAGAACGACGACGTTATTGAGAAGTTGGTTCATACCGCGCAGGCTACGGACGCTGATGGTGACATTTTGAGCTATAGCTTAGGTGGTTCTGATAAGGATGCGTTTAGCATTGACTCTGAGACTGGTGAGGTTCGTTTTGTGAGCTCGCCGGATTACGAGACTCAGTCGAACTACGAGTTTACGGTCACTGCTTTTGACGGATACCTGTCGGCGGTGCAGAACGTCTCTGTCGATATCTTTAACATTGATGAGCCGGTTGATCTTGGATCTGCTGACCTTGCTGGTGGAGGGGTGTTTGTGGGCGAGGGTGAGTCCGACACGATGGACGGCAGCGACTCGACGGTGTCCCTTGACCTGTCCGGTGGTGGCGGTGACGACATCCTAACGGGTGGCGTAGCCGACGATATCCTTGACGGTGGTGACGGTGAAAACGTTCTGAATGGTGGAGCTGGTAATGATGTCATCATCAGTAGTGGGCTTGACCGCGTTGATGGTGGAGTGGGTGTTGATACCCTGATTATTGGACGTAATGCGGATGATGATGGTGTTTTGTCGGTGAACTTGTCGCGTGAGTGGCAGTACACAGGCGAGGGTTGGGCGTATGTCTCGGATATCGAGAACGTAACAACTGGCGCTGGTGAAGACATGATCCAAGGTAACGATGTTGCGAACGTGCTGGACTCTGGCGACGGTGATGACTGGCTCTATGCTGGCGGTGGGGATGATGTCCTGATCGGTGGCGAGGGGACGGACCGACTGTTCGGTGGTGACGGTAATGACACGGTGGTGTTCAAGAGTAGTGATGATCTGACAGTTGACCTGAACGAGGAGTGGCAGGGCGGTAACCTGAACACGTCTGAGGGGATGGATAAGATCATCGATGTTGAGAACGTGACCACGGGTGCTGGTAACGACATCCTGATTGGTAACACGGAGGCGAACGCCCTCGATGGAGGTGACGGCGACGATATCCTGTCCGGTGGCGATGGTGATGATACTCTGACTGGAGGTAGTGGTGCCGACGTATTCCGTTTCTATGCCTCTGAGGCCATGAGTACCGATGTGATTACCGATTTTGTTGTTGGTGAAGACAAGCTCGAGTTGGTCAATAACACGACCGACATTATCGGAGACGCCGTGATCACGACTGATGCCAATGGCTCGACTGTGACCTGGGATGAGTTGACGATCGTACTCGACGTGGTCATCACCAAGGATGATATCAATCCGATCATCAGTTAATAGTTGAACGTGAAATAAAAGGGGAGCCCACGGGCTCCCCTTTTTTTTGAGCGCTGCTTTAGTCAATCGGGATCAAGGGGAACACCCGCCACAGACTCCTGCCGTGATGTTCGGCTCCCCGCCGCGTATCAATCTCTGTTCCGGGGGGCTTTTCTTGTTGGTAGTCACGGATCATCGTGCTCATCGCTTTAGGAGACCCCTCGAGAGGTTTGTTGCCCACGACGACTAACTCGGGCGGTTTGCCGGCCCCGCTTGGGCCAGAGACGCGCCCATTGGTTTGATTTGCTGGGGTTACGTGTCTCGGCTGAGGACTCAGTCGTCGGTGTCTTTTTTCCGGTAATCGTAGGCATAGTAACCACCGTAGCCGTAGTAACTGGATGCCCGCTTCTCGACCGCGTTCAGGATACTTCCCTTGAGGTTGACCCCGTTCTGGCGCAGTCGGTTTGCCGATATCATAATTTCTTTGTGAGCAGATTCAGAGAACCGCACGACCATCAGCGCCATACCGCACAGCTGCCCCACGATGACAGCGTCAGTCACCGCCAACACCGGCGGCGAATCGATGATCACCGTCTCGTATTGCCCTGAGGCCCACTCGAGAAACTCACCCAGGTTTGGCGTCATCAAGAGCTCCGATGGATTGGGTGGGGTATCGCCTCGGGTGACCACGTGGAGGCACTCGACCTCGGGAATCGGTTGGACGGCATCGGCGGGCAGTATTTTCTGCCCCAGTATTTCGGTTAGGCCATTCTTGTCGAGCCCAAAAATTTTATGCAACCGGCCTTTACGGAGATCAGTATCGACCAGTAGTACCCGTTGCCCTCCTTGGGCGATGGTCACCGCGAGGTTCGCGGCCACAAAGGATTTGCCGACCCCGGGGCTTGGCCCGGTCACTAGGATCCGGTTATTAGGGCTATCGAGTAGACCGAAATGCAGTGCCGTACGGAGACCGCGGATGGTCTCGACCACTGGATCCGCGGGCTCGTAGACCGCAATCAGGTCGCGTTTCCTAAGCTGCAAAGGGCCCGGTTTCCCAAACATCCCCAATTTCTTGGTGCGATCCCGTAAACTGGAGATCGCCATGGGAATACTTGCGTAGACCGGTAGGCCGAGGTCGTCAAGGTCGTCGGGGTTCTCGACCCCGCGGTGGAGCGCCCGGGCGACCAGCACCCAGCCTACGCCAAGGACGCCCCCAAGAAGCGTCGCGAGGACTACGATCAGGCTCTTTCTAGGCTTGATCGGCTTGGGCTGAGTGGCGGCAGTGTCGAGAATCCTGATATTCCCTACGGTCCCGGCCTTGACCAAATTCATCTCTTGCTGGCTATTGAGAAGCGCGACAAAGATTTCCTGGCTGACGGTCGCGTCACGGGTCAGCCTCAGGACCTCTTGTTGGGTTGAGGGCAGGTCGTCGACCCGTTTTTCCAGCTTGGCTTTTTCATTATTCAGTTGCGATCGCTTGGTGAGCAGGGCCTCATACCGTGGATGACTTTTGGTGAATTGTTGTGAGATTTCGGCCTCAGCGAACTCAAGCTCGGAGAGCTGGTTCTCGATCCTGACGAGTTGCTCTAGCAAGCTTTGCGTTTCGAATGTCAGATCGACTGAGTCGTTCCTCGCCCGATAGTCATTCAGATTGTTCTCAGACGACTCGAGTTCTCCTCGTACGGTTGGGATCTGGTCCTCTAAGAATTTGAGCTGTCGTTCGGCTTCCTCCGACAACCGCTCCACATTTTGTTTCAGGAAAATCTGGATGATTTGCTGGAGGGTCTGCGATGCCTCTTGGCGTGATGATGAGTCGAGCATGACTGATAAGATCCCAGTATCCTTACCTCTTTCAGAGACGGTGAGGCGTTCCCTCAATGCATCGATCGCCGACAATGGATCTAAGCGCGTGGCCATAAAGGATCCACCTGGTAGGCCGGACTTGGCCTGGATAAACAGCCGGTACAGACCATCTTTATCGGTCGCGCTCTGTCCGACACGGCCCTCCAGGATTTGTGATCCCTCGAGGCTCAACAAGAATCGGTCTTCCCCGACAAACTCAATCAAATGAGGTAGATTTAACGCGTACTCTGGAACGTCGAACCGGGTCAGGATAATGCTATCGGCCGCCCAGGCATAGTCTCGACCTAAGCCTAAGGGTCCCGACTTGACCTCTAGGTTTGCCAGCAAATTACCAATCACAGGCATCCGCTTCGGATCCACTAATATATCGGAGCGCGCACGCTCTACAGCTTCCCCGAGTACCATCCGGCTTTGTATGATCTCTATCTCAGCCTTGGTGGATGATCCACTGGCGCCGAGGTCGCCGCCGAGCATCGCAGCGACGTCTAGGCCCTGCTGTTCTTCCTCGACCTGGACCAGCGCATCTGCCTGATATATTGGGGTCGCCGACAGTGCGTAAAAGATACCCGCAAGCGCAAATAGCACCGTGGTCACTGTAATCTGTACCCACTTATCGATTAAGAGTCCGATTAATTGTCCAATATCAATCTCGTCGGATGACGAATCGTTTGGGTAACCGCGATCTGCTTTACCGTCGGGCGGTGTTGACGTCATTTGGCTGTTCTCTTAATAATTTTCTGGACCATTGATCGCACGCGTCTCGTATCTGCTTGAATACCTGTTGGTAGGCCTCCACGCTCTTACGGTGAGGATCAGATATCGATACCCCGCCGTCTGTCCAGTGACCTAGACGCATGATCTTACCCGAAAACTGAGGATACCGTTCCGAGAGTCTACGTTTGTGTCCGCTGGTCATAACCAAAGTCAGGTCGGCGCCTCTCAGTAGCGCGTCATTTACGGGTCGCGACTGGTGTTGGGTGAGATCAATCCCGAGCTCTTTGGCCATTTCAAGGTACACAGGATCAGCTGGGTCGCCTGTCCGCGCCGAAAGACCCGCCGACGTTACCGTCAAGCCCGTGAGGCTACGCAGTATATGTTCGGCTAGCGGGCTCCGGCAGATATTAGCCTCGCATAGGATAAGGAGTGATGAAAACTGCATGTCCTTTAATCGCCGAGGTCCACCAGGTCCCTCAGGCTGCTCTCCGCGGTGTTCGTTAGGTTGACTAAGTCGAGTGCCGGCGTGACTTGGTCGATGACGCGGTTGAGTCTGCCGAGGTCGGTCGTACTGACGTAAACGATGTCGTTGGGCATCACGCGGAACTGGTTTGAAAACACATAAGCAATCGAGTTTCTGAGGTCGAACTGATAAACGTCTGCCAGCTTCGTGGAGTCACTGGATGGTCGGATAACAAATACCCCTGCCGCATCCGCACTCGATTCTTGTATGCCACCCACCTCGGTGATGACATCCGTCAGTGTGAGGCGGGTCGATCCCATCGCTACCTGGCCTGGCCTTGTCACCTCACCCATGACGTATACCCGTTGTGTCGAGTCGTCAGGGACATGGACCAGGTCGCCCGCACGCAACACGATATTCTGAGAAAGGTCACCGGATTTAAGGAGATCGTATGAAGAGACGCTCGCGGTGAGGTTTCGTCGCGTAATCTGAAGCTCGTGGTGATTCGCGTTCGGGGCGAAGCCTGACGCTAGCTGCACCGCATCAATCAGCGTCAGCGGAGTATTTCGTAAAGCGACACGGCCAGGCTTATTGACTGCGCCGGTCACAAAGACGAATTTCGAGTTAAACTGGGCGACACGTACCTCGATCTGCGGGTCTTTGATGAACTCGCTCAGGAGGAGAGTGACGGTCTTTCGGATTTCGTCGACGGTCTGGCCTTCGACTCTAATTCTCCCAGTATACGGATAGAAGATGGTTCCGTCTGGGTTCACCAAGTTCCCACTCTCGGCGGCGCTCCGTTGCTCACCTGCCGGGATAGTCAACTCAGGGTGGTCGTAAACAATAATCGACAGAATATCACCCGGCCCAACCCTATAGTCGTAACGGTTCCGTTCGGCCTCCAGTAAGGAAATCAACTCCTGATTGGTCTTGACGTTGGACTCCGACAGTCGTCTGACAACATCGGCATCTACTGGGGTGACGGAGACCTGGGTATTTAGGATCGCGGGGTTTGGTTTTGAATCTTTCAGTGCCTTAAATTGCACGAATGATCCGGGGGCCATCGCGCACCCAGTAAGCATGATCGACAACCCAGCGAGAATAATCAATCGGGTTTGGCCAGTTATCACTGCAGCGATTCCTTAGTCTTATTCTCGGACTGCTCGACCAGTTTCTCTAGCAACCTAGTCTGACGCCCGACGATCTCTTTGAATGATGTGAGCGGTATGACCAGACGGTGGGACACGCTAAACTCAATCTCTTGGGTTTCTGGGTCTTGCGTTTTCAGCGAGAGGTACTCGATCCGAACCATCCCGTTAGCGACGGTAATGTCCCCTATTCGGTCTGCGAAAAGTTCCTGGCTCATGATCTTCTCCGTCTCGTCTTGATTGCGGTTTCTACTGATCCGCAACGATTGGAACGATAGCGGGTTTGAGCTCGTCGTACAACTGGACAGGGTCAATTTGGTCTCGAGGGTTTAAGCGTCGCGTTGAGGGGATTCCCGGAGTCTCAGCGAGGAATTTGATCAGGACCGAACTTTTGGTGGCAAAATTCACGTTCTGAGGGAGGTCACTGGTCGCCTCTGACATCTTGATGGCGTCAAGTTTTGACCTGACGACACCGACGACCATCCCACCCGGTCCGATAAGTGGCCCGCCGGAGTTACCTTTCTGAACCTCTGCACTGAATTGAAATGAGTTGGGGTCATCGCGCATTCCGCGCCCGCTGTTGACGATTCCCCTGGTGATCTTTGTCGTGATACCTAGAACGCTGACCTGCGGATAACCCATTGTCACCACGTCCATCCCCGCAGGAACTGCATTCGAGTGTGACAAGTAGACAAAGGGTGTGATCGCGTCCACCTTCAGCAACGCGAGGTCTGCCTCTTCATCAACTCTAATCACCCGTGCCTGAAGAACCTGCCTCGGCGACATCACCACCTTGATATCAGGTAATCCATCGATCGCGTGGTGTGCGGTGACTAGGTAACCGGCGTCGGATACGAAGAATCCAGTCGCGACCTGCTGGGTCGGGAGAG